>Ga0181592_10003868_pt1 | contig 12409 bp, 15 predicted proteins | sample 071ome_20_FD_133755 | JGI IMG/M metagenome (GOLD analysis project Ga0181592, IMG submission 133755) | Coastal salt marsh microbial communities from the Groves Creek Marsh, Skidaway Island, Georgia - 071412BT metaG (megahit assembly) | ecosystem: Environmental > Aquatic > Marine > Intertidal...
ATCGTGCAATTTATCCTCTACAAAATCTATACCAAAAAACTTCAACAACTGAAGCTGAGAAACTTTTGCCTTCAATGACCGATCATGGATGATCTTATATTGCCAACTAAGTAAATCTTTTTTAGGCTTTGAAAGTTCTTCTCGATATGCTTTGCCTAAAGCTCTTGTATCATAAATTCTATTTAGGTAAGAATAATCTGGAGTCTCACCAAGAAGACGCTGCATAATCGCAACCATATAAACATCGAAGCCAAGTAAGTTCTGCCCAACAATCTTGTATTCTGGATTAAATAAATCCTTTTTAAAGTCAGCCCAAACTTTCTTTAGAGGCTCTTTCTCTGCGTTATATCTATCCCAAGTAAAACCAGTTAATTTAGCTACAGTTTTACTCATCTCAAGATCTTTATAGCTAATAAGACGATCATGCCTCTCCAAAACTTTATTGCCTTGACAAATCAACCAAGCGACTTGCCAAGGACGAGAAGAATGAAGATTTAATCCCTCAGTCTCAGTATCGAAAACTAGATATTTTTGATTATACGGTAGCATTTTTATATGACTCCCAGCAGAACTCGTCTGAACAGAAGTGGTCTAGGTTAGGTTTATGAAATACTGGGCTTCTGCCCTGCGATCTGCTGCAAGCAGCTTTATACATTTGAAACGCATGAAAATCATCTTTATTCTCATGCAAAATAGTTTTAACTTTGGATGTCTTAACTGGCAAGCCATCAATGACAGCTTTGATCTGGAAATCAAATGGATGATTATTATCCTCAATAAAATAAACTGGATCTAAATGATCCACCTTTAAGTGAGTCAACCCAAAGTAAAAAAGATTATTAAAAATATACGAGTCATAAAATGGAACCGCAATTAAAACATTTTTGAAATCTTCTTTATCATATCGATTCAATATAAGACTCCTGCAATCTTCAAGTGAAGCATCAGAATAAAGACGCTTTAGAGTCCTTACTCCATCATTGTTCTTAGCAAAGAAAATTAGCTTACTTGGCATCTCTTCAGCAGAAGACTCATCATTAATGACTGGCAAGCGTAAACCAAAAACAAAAGGTATCCCCTCTTCTTGAAATAATTGGTTGAAAACCCTAAACCCGTAAAAAGAATCTTCTACAAGGACAACTCTATCTAACGAGTTCTCTTTAGCTATATTAAGAATCTTTTCTGGGGTCAGTATTGATCGACCAATACTAAATTGACTCTTGAAAAGCGGGGTCATGCATATAATCTAAAGCAGATCATCTGATGTGTCAAATGAAAAAGCGGGGCAACCAGCATATTTTTTCTCTTCAATCCTTACTCCAATGCCTTCATCAAGCATTTCTTGAAGCTCTCCTCTTGTGTAAGAAGATTTAATGAACTTATCATCTTCTCCAAGCAAATGGTAATAATCAAAGCCGAACTTAAATGGGCAATGCCACATTAAGTCTCCATTCTTTTTAAGCTGCCCCACATATTCTGCACGACCACAAACAATTCTACCTGCAAAGCCTTCCTCTTTAGATGGGTAACCCTTATTCCAAGCAAGGCCACTAACAGCAGTTTTCTCATCAAAATTATTAATGACTTTTTGAACGTCTGTCAGGAAATATTCAAAGCCCTCAAGATCTAATTCATCTAGTGGCTCCATTTCTAAATAACCTTCACCTTGAAGATCAAATTTTAAGAATAAAAATTCCATCTTACGCTTGAGGTATTCTGGATATAAATATTTTACAGCAAGACAATACATATAGTCCTGCATGTTATCTGAATACTCTTTGCCCTCGAAGATACTCTTTGATGTTTTGAAATCTCGAATGATTGCAGTCTTCTTTCTCTTAAATAAAAAGAGTTTATCAATAAACCCTAATATTCTGTAATTCTTGTCATCTTCGTTTACAGAAATATCAAAGTCTTTCTCTGAGATAGCTTCTGTAGGCTTTCCATCTGTATCACCAAAGAAATCGAAGTTAAGACCCTCAACAGTCATCTTGTTAATCAGATCCATATTCTCAAAATCAGAGATCTCATATTTCTTCGCATAAGCCTCTACCATGCGTTTGATCGGAGGACTAGCATTTATGTCCTGAGCTTTGATAATCGCCTTGTAGTGCTTCCTGTGGCGTGGATTGCCCAGATTCTCGAATACTGCGTGGCAAATTGTTCCTCGAAGAGAGCCATGGTTAGATTTATCTGGTAATCGCAGATGATACTTGGCCCAATACTGCCAAGTGCAAGTTTGCATTGTTTTGATTCGGGATGCTGAGAGAGGCTTGTTTTCAGATATCTCCATAATGGAAGTCGTATTTCTTTTGCAACTTCCGTAAATTGGCAGCGAAAGTTTTGTTGACCCCTCGCTTATTCATCTCTTCAGCGAAATCAATAACATTGGCCATTGAATCATTATGATCAAGTTGACCCGAATATTCAACATGTTTCTCGATTTGCTCCTTTGTCATCTCACCAAAGTCATTCTCTGATGGAGGGCAAAAATAAATTTTTTCAAAATCTATCTGATCACAAAGTTTAAATATTGATTTAATAGAACCTTCGAATCCTCTATTTGATTCTGCATGAAAGTCATTATTAAATGAAATAAATATTTTGTCTACGGACAAACCATTAAGACGAGAAATAAATTTCGGGGAAATATTCAAGCCAAAAGAAACAAGAACATTTTTAACCCCTGCATCAAATAAAGAAATGCAATCACCAACAGACTCTACAATATGAACGCATTTTTCCTCTTCAATAGCAGAGATAACTTCATCAATTGAATAGTATGGATAAAACCAATCAGAACAGCGTCCATTGTGTAGCCACTTAGGTCTAGGGTCATCTGTTACCTTGCGACCAGAAAAGCCGTGTATGCGTCCGTCAGAGCGAAATATGGGAAATACTACTCTCTGATACATCTTGCCAGACATAGCTAGGCCACATTTAAATTTCTCAAGAGTCTCTACAGAAACACCTCGATTTAAATAAAAATCATAATGCGGTAAAAGCTTGTTTAAAACAGAAACTGGGAATGACTTTTCTTCACTCAATAAATTCTTTTTGGGAACTTTGCTATATATGTTTACACTATCACTCTTCAAATAAGACTTTAAAACAGACTTATCATTAGTATTGAGCGTTTTTTGAACTAAAGCCTCGAATGGAAGAAACATTGAATCTTCCACATAGTCTTTCCAAACACCTGTGTCTTTATAAATCTGTAGGGCTGTAGAGTTATCTCCAGATCTATATAAAGCACTTGTTCTCCAATAAGAACCGTGATCTTTCAGGCGGTAACCCAAACTCTCCAAAACTGATTTATAGTCAGTCATATTAGAAAGGCAAAGGTGCATCACCTCCAGTTAAAACAACTGGGATTGTATCTTCTTCTGCTGATGTCTGCAAAGTAACATCAACGTTATTTTGTGAGTCTACAATATCTTGCAAGTCTCCTCTTTCCTCAACTCGAAAATTCTCAATATTCAAATTGATAAAGTTATTCCTGTTAGAACCATCTGGCATTTGAACAGGATTGATTGCTCTCAATGCATGTTTGCCCAAGTGACGAGCCTTGAGGTTAATCAACTTATGTGTGCCAAAAGCTTCTCCATCATCATGGATTTCATCTGGTATCTTTTTGCGGAGTAGGAAAAGATGGGAACAGAACTGAGTGATTCCATCTGAGAGAGATACAACACTCTCGTCATCCACAATAGAATCAGCACCCCTGTTCCCACTAATACCAAGACGGTTTGCTTGAACAGATGTCATCATGGATACACAAGGCTTTCCATCAAAGCAGAGATCTCTGTGAATGGTTTGCTTAAACTTGTGAACCATAGAAGCAACTTGTTGCCATCCATCAATCTTTCCAAGGTTGTTGAAGTCAGTTTTAATATAATCGAAACTGAAAATCATCTGATTGCCGCGACCAACTTTAGAATAATAGAATCTTTTAAGATAAGAACACATTTCTTCAGCAGACATACCTGCAACGTTCTCATAATAAAACTTCATGTTCTTAATTTTACCCCAAGCAGAGCGAACCTTAGCAACAACCTCTTCTGCACTCCAATCCTTATAACTAGATGTTCTCCACTTTCCGCTTTGAAGCAAGAAGATGGGAATCCCAGTCATAGCTGAACATTGACGGAAAATAAGTTCCTCTTCACTCATCTCTCCGTTATCAAAATGCAAAACAGGAATATCATACTTAGCTGCTGTTCTAGTAGTGTAATCCATACAGAACTGAGTCTTACCTACACCAGAACGAGCTACAATAACAGAGATGTTGCCTTCTAAAAGAAGAGATCCATAGATCTCATTAATCCTCTGATGTGGACCCATGAGTCCAGCTTCCTCAACAGGATTATTACCTCTCTCTTCAACAACCTCTTCCATAATCTCAAATAGATTAACTGGACCCTCTTCTCCAATCTCGAAGTTTTTTATGTTCTTATTGTAAAGCTCATCTGCCTTCTCAATAATCTCAGAATACTTTAAGTTAGGATCTGTCTTCTTAACAAAGCTAGCGACATCCTTAGCTGAATAATAAATCTCTCTTCTAGCCGAAAACTTCTTCAACTCCTTAACAGAAGCAATAAAGATCTCTTCTGTGATTTTTTGAAAAGCGAGAGAATAAATATATTCTGCAATGTCAATACTATCAGGAAAGCTAACCTTTAACTCATTGATCCTTTGAATCAAGATTGTCTCATCGATGACTTCCGCATTATCAAGAGCATTCTTAATAAGCTTAAAGATAGACAAGTGGACTTTTGAATCCTCACTAAAGAAATCTCTTTCATTTAAGAAGATCGAAATTTCCTCCCACTTATGTGGATGCTGTAGAAGACCTTTTAAAACAGTCTTCTCTAAATCCATATTAGAGATCACCCTTTACCTCCTTATCTTGAAACAATTCAACCAATTTACTTAAAGCCATATCAACACAACCGTTTTCTGTTTTTGTTGAAATACTTGGCTGCCCTAAATCATTGATGTAAAAAAGAAGAAAGCCCTTGTTCCCTCCAGACGGAGAACCAGTGCAATCATACAACTTAGTTAAGATCGTTTGTGGTAAAGTATTATCAGTAGTATCTAAAAGGCTCATATTATATCTAACTCCCTCAGTAGTTCCTCATTCAAGGTATCATTCTCCAATATCCTTACAAGTCTAATTTTGTTAATCTCGCAGAAATATTCCTTTTTGTCATCCCTCTGTAATTGATTCAAAAACTTTTGTCTCGAATTAGAGTGAAAAAATTTATTAAATTTGTAATGTTGATTGCCATCAACCTCTACTGCAATTTTTTTATTTGCATTATAAAAGTCTAATGTCATACGAGTTCCAACAACTGGCAACTCTTCAAACACAATGTCTGCTATCCAATGGCGGTGCAAAAGATCTTTAACTCTTTTTTGTATTTTAGAGCGACATTTTTTGTCCCAATCAATCAAATACTTTGTTGAGTTCTTAAGCTTTTGTTCACGACCATTTGAGGTCATGAAAATCATTGTAGGATTTCTTTCTTAACAAGATTCTTGAGAACGTTCATCACATTTTCATCATCCTCAAGGTATTTATAAAGAGATGCCATGCCTTGGAATTTTGGAGTGAGTTCAATCCCGTTTTCCTTAGCGAATTCAATAGCGTCTTCTTCGAAAGAGAACCAAGCTCCACTCTTCTTAATGAACTCCCATTGCATCAACATCTCAACAACCTCCCTTTCAACCCAGATAGACTTACCATCGAGTCTTCCATGCTTAATGGGATAAGCAACCGTCTGACCAGTTGTTTCATTTGTTGATTTACAAATTAGAATTTTAGCTTGATGGCCAAGAATTTTATTTTGTGGTCCGGGCTGCTCGTTTTGTTTCTCCAAGATTCTATCACTCTTGTTTTGCTTACCGAATTGAAGAATCCAATCTGGATAGTGAAGAGCTGCATTGCCACCGCTAGAATTGGTTTGGTTGTTTGGATCACCCTTAGCATAAGGTGTAACACTGATCGACGACCGAACCTGAGAGATCAATATACAAATATGACCAAACTTTGCCATCCCAATACTAACTCGCTTTAAGAAATCTGAAGTCATCAAAGCACCAGCAGCGACTTTAGCTGCGTCACTAGTTGTCTTTTCTAATTCAGCTTTAGGAAGCAAGCCATCCATACTGTCGATGACAATGCAAAATCTTTCATTCTTAGGGGCATTCTTTAATAGACCTCTAAGATAATCAAAAACTGTATCAAATACATTACATTCAAAAACTAAACAAGTTCCCTCATCCCATTCCTTTGGATCAAGGACAAACTTTAATCCAGAACGTTTTTGAACATCTGAAGATAAACGACCTTCAGCTTTGATAAATAATCCTTTAGAGCAATCTACAGTCTTAAGCATGTTGTGCATTACCTGTAGAGCCTCATTTGTTTTACCACCCTCGTTTGCTCCAACAAACCTGTGAACTCCAGCAGCGAAACCACCACCAAGATATGAATCCAAAATCAAAGAGCCACTAGAAACCTGATAATCTTCAGCTGTTTCTTGAAGGTTATAATGATAGTCCTTATTGCTTTTAAAAAAGCTTTCCGTATATTCTTGTGTCGTAATCTTACTCATCTAAAAAATCTCTCAAGGTTTTTCTTCTTTCGGTAACAATATCTTCTCCTACTTTTTCATTCAAGTCAACCATTTTCTCTGAATTAATTGGCTTGTAATAAAATTCTTTGTGCTTCCTCTTTAAATATTCTAAACCATCTTTAGTTAGAAAATATTTAATTGACCCCTGTAGTTTAAAAGGGGGTTTTACTTTTGAAAGAAAATCAATGTCATTATTAAAGGACTTGAAGATTTTTGAAGCTGTCATTATATCCAGCTTGTAATCCGAAGACTTCCCATCATCCAGCATCCTCTTAATAAAGTCTTTTCTCTCTTGGAAAAAACTAGGAGCTTTACTAGGCTTTTTATTGTTTTTAAATTCAAAGCCGCAAGAGCATGAACGCGAAGCAGCAGAACAATGCTTGTTACATTGTGGACACGATTTAATTCCCCTTGGCACTAATCCAAATTAGTATTCCAATAAATCTCTGTCAACCATTTTTCTGACAAGATTAATAAAATCAACTTTAGGCTCCCAGTTTAAGTCTCTTCTAGCGGCAGTAGAATCACCTAACAATAACTCTACTTCTGCTGGTCTATAGAACTGAGGATTGATTTGAACTAGCGTCTTGCCTTCATGAATATACTTTTCGTTAAGACCATAGCCCTGCCAGTGACATTGTTCTTTTGCAAATCCAGCAAAGTTAAATGATTCTTCAATGAACTCTCTAATGGTGTGAGTTTCATTTGAAGATAAAACATATTCTTTAGGTTCTTCTTGGTTAAGCATCAGCCAAACACCTTCCACAAAGTCTTGTGCATCACTCCAATCCCTTTTGGCATCTAGATTGCCTAATTCAAGAGGCTTGAAATCACCATTGACGTATTCATTTTTAATACGAGCTACATTCTTAGTAATCTTGCGAGTAACAAACTCTTCTCCTCGACGAGTGCCTTCGTGGTTAAATAACCAACCTTGGATAGCGAAAAGTTTATAGGACTCTCTCCAAACCTTTACCATGTGCCTCGCACTAGCCTTAGAAACACCGTAGGGGCTTCTTGGGCGTAATGGATGAGTTTCTGACTGTGGAGTTTCAACAACGTCTCCAAACTCTTCTGAGGAGCCAGCATTGTAATAACGACATTTTGGGCAATGCTTACGAATAGCTTCGAGCTGATACAAAACAGCCATTGCGTTTGTCTGCATATGATTAACTGGTTGAGTCCAACTCACACCAACAAATGAATTAGCCGCGAAATTAATAAAGTAATCAGGCATTTCCTTAGAGATTACTTCTTCTGTATTGGCTTGATCAGCAACATCTAAATCAATCAACCTAAAACGAGGATGACTCATTAAGTGAGAGATATTCTTGTGATTCTTAACACTTAAACGACGAATACCAGCAACAATAGTATGTTCAGTATTCTTGAGTAGGTAGTCTGCCATAAAACTACCATCTTGCCCCGTCACACCTGTAATAATTACCTTCTTCATGTTTTAAATTCTAACTGATCACTTTCTGGAAAAAATTTATTTCTAAATCTTTGTTTAGCATTATATCTTTCCATATTACAATCATCAACTTCTTTGGCAGTTATTTTACCATAACGAGCTTGGTCAACTGCATCAAAAGTTTTCTGATTAACTAAAACCATGTCTTCATATTCTTTGGATAAAATTAAATCATCCCAAAAATCTTTAGAAAATTGACTTGATAAATAAGCAGAGCAGTCAAGCCAAAGTTCTGTTTGATCTGGATTATTATTCTTCTTGACTTCTAGGATAGCCAAGTAATCAAAAGCATATCCTTCATCTACCTTTAACTTAATCATTATATTTTATTGTAAGAATAAGTGCATCCAATATCAAGATCAGTATCATTATAATACTGCCAACCATAATCTACCCATCCAAACAAATGATGATTAGGAGACAATGGATTGAATTTATTTAAATTCTCATTAAATTGACCAGAAGCTAAATCAATAATTAGCTTTTTGTTTATATGAGGATAGCAATTAGCTATATTCATCATCCCGCTATTAACACCGATAAAAATAGCAGAAGTAGAAATCTCTTTAACTGTGTCCCACATATTTAATCCACGGGAATCATTTACACCACAATCAACATCGCCTTTCCCTCCTATCTGAACAATATTATAATTAGAATATCTCTCTTTAATCTTTTCAATTATCTTATGGGAAAAAATTGATTTCGAACTAATACCCTGAGAATGTAAACAAATTTTATTTTGTATTACGTGTTTCGGCTCTTCATTAAAATAAAGCCTAGGAGATCTACAATATATTTTTGGAAATTTTAAAACAGAATTCATTAATTCTGCTCTGCTTAAGTAAGTGCCAGAATCCCAAGATAGCTTCCACAAATCAATAACTTGATCAGGTTTAACCCCTCTTTCAATGTATGGATTTTTATCAAGAGTCCAACAATGAGAAACGTCAATTAATTTGATTCCATGATTTTTATAAAAATTTTCTGGAATATGAGAAAATTGAACTTTATCTCCTACTCCCAATATATCTGGTATTACTATTCCTAATTTTTCCATAACTAATCACACCACCAATATAAAAAAATGTCTGGATCTTCAATCCTACAAGGCTTATCTATGCCGTTAATGGGTCGAGGTATTTTACAAAAATAAGGGTCAAAATCTAACTTATCTTTTCTTAAAAAACAAATCTCCAAAACTTGCGGAAGAACTCCCTTTTCTGAATCATAGACTATTCTATTATTATTCGCATGGATATGATAAATGTAATAATGCTTATTTAACTTTTTAAATACATTTAACATTTCAACCGTAGGCTCATGAAGATCATGGAATTCAACGCTTAGTTGAGAAAAATGTTTAAAATAAGAATCATTTACTTTAGAAAATAATTCATACTCAGCACCTTCAATGTCTATTTGTCCGAGAATATCTGTTTCATCTTTATGTCCATTTTCTTCAATATGCTTTAAAGCATTTTCGGAAGAAACATAACTCTTTTTATAAGTAAAGTTTTCGTGGTTTTGGGGAAGCTCATCTAGATTATCGTCATATAGATATACTTTTTTCCCAGCTTCAGCCATTTGTAAATCGAACAAAATGTTTTCAATAAACACGCCTACACCTAGAGAATAAACAATTTGAGACTCTTCAGTAAATTTTTTTAGTAAACCATAGCCACCATCTCTATTTGGATTACCATACCTACGCATAGTGAAGGGAATCGCATATGGCCTTAATTCATCAAGTATACTTTCGACTATCTCTAATTGAGTCATAGTTTAAAAACTTCTTTAGTTGAGGTATTATATGGAAATATTGAAGAAATTCTATTTTCTAAAATATTTTTTAAACCAACCGCAAAATATTTAGGATCAGAATAAAGTGGTAACCCACGCTCTTGGAATGGTAGCCACCTTGCCTTAATCATTGGATGAGTAACTCCAACTTGAGAATAATAATCTGCTGTTTCAATAGTTGGAACACCATTTGAATAAGCCATATACTTAAAACCCGAATCAATAGTAACGAAAGCTTTGGCATGCAAAACAGTCTGACAAGCCTTAATAACAGATTGACAAACAACCTCTACTTTATCTAAGACATCAGAATATCTTTCTTTTTCTTCTTCTGTGCAAATAGCAACTAAATTTTGGTCTACTTCATATAAAGCATTTACCAACTTAGTGATATAGTCTTTCTTAAGATTTTTTGGCTCCCAAAGATTATGAGTTAAATGCAAACAAACATAATCTTTCTTCTCATACCTTTGAACTGTCTTTGGGAAATAATAAAACCTACTTACCCAATCAAAATCATAAGTAGTCCACTCCATCTTGTCGATATGCAGATCATAAAAATAATCATAATTAGATTTATCGCAATGGCTAAAAATATAATACTGATCCGAAATATTTGGGTAAAAATGTCTTAGAACATCTAACTGATATGTTTCGCCTCTGTCATTATCAAAAGCAAAATGGATACAGCTTTTTTCATGCTTCTCTCTAATAGCGGGAATAAGTCTATTGGCTAAAAGGCAATCTCCTAACCCACCTTCAGCTCTAACTAGAATATTAGATCGTTTCGTATAAGTCATTTTGTTTTTCCTGTTTTTGAATATCTTTTACATGAAGAATGCAAAAATGCTCGATGGGATTGTTTGATAATTTAGCGGGGTTATTAGCTCCTTTTAAAATTTCATGGACCTTATTCTCCCATTTGACATGACCTTTAGTTGAAACGAAACGAGATTGAAAATCAGGGAATCCTTCCCAACCCATTTCATTAATTTGCCAATTGTATTTTTGAATATGTTCTTCTGTGGCTCCACGAACAACATTAATTCTTGGAATCCAGAGAAGATCTATATCGCCCCTTTGAGCAACTGCCCTGACAGCATTCAATAATGATGGTGGAATTTGTTCGTCAGCATCAATTTGCATCAAGTAATCTTTTGTAGACAGCTCGAATAAAGTATTCTTAAAAGCAGAGAAGTCTTTTTGAAAATAAAAGTAGTTTACTTTTAATCCACAAAGCTCACAAAAATCCTCAATCTTTTTTGTAACCTTATTCTTGTCTGCCAAGATAACTATCTCCTCATTCGGCAAAACATATGGCTGAAGTGAATTAATTAATCTTTTAAATTCAAAAAACTCGTCTGCTACTGTAATTCCGTAAGTAATCATTTTTCACAATGGATATTAAATTCTTCTTGATAACATTTTTCAAAACCAAGTTGGCCGAAATAATAAAGCAAACTTTGTAATTTTAAACCTCCGAAAGAAACTGTGCCATCACTATGGATAAACTCAAAAACTACTTTCTTAATATTATCGTAATCCTTTGGGTCCAAACTAAATAAATTTAGAACATCAAGACCTTCTGTATCAACTGATAAGTAATTTGTCTTAGGATACTTCGACAACAATTCTTTTAAAGTAGTTGTTTTAGCTTCAAAGGTGTCGGTATTTGGATCTTTACTATGTGTTGTGACAAAATCTTTAATCACCGAAGATACGGTTGACATATCCTCACCGACAGGTGAATGAAGATCGATTGTTTGTCCACCTATAGAGACTGGCAAAACTGCGAAACACTCAAATTCACAATTAGAAATTCCATTATATTGTTTTCTTGCATTTTCTATGCAAATTGGATTTGCGTCTACTAAAACTACCGAATCAACATTTTCTATATTCTTAGAAACAAAAGAATAAATTTCATCATTACCGTTGTGACATCCTATATGCAGTATGTTATATTTCATAAAAAAACCCTCCTAGGTAAGCACAACCTAGAAGGGCGATATAAATCACTTCAAAGCGTTACTTAACTTTGATCATTATATCTTTTTTCTCCTCTTTTTCAAGAGGTAATTTGACTCTCAATAGGCCATTCTTATATTCTGCCTCAATGGAGTCTTTGTCGATGCTCTCATGCAATGTGAAGTGCTTTTTGACGGAGCGTCGAGATATTTTTTTATGGTAGAATTCAGAAGCCTCATCATTTTTCTTAGCTTCTGCTTCAATTTTTAACGTCTGGCCAGAAACAGAGACGCTAATATCTTCTGAGTCTAGTCCAACAAGCGCGAACTCAATAATAAAAGAGTCATCTTGCTTATAAATATCGTAAGGCTCTGAGCCACGATATGCGTTAGCGCGATTCTCCTCAATAAATTGATTCATGCGCTTGAATATATCTCCTTCGAAAAGCAAAGGAGCCATCATGTTATGGTATAGTTTCATTGTCATACTACTATTTTTAGTTAGTTTTTGTTTTTCTAGCCCC
>Ga0181592_10003896_pt1 | contig 12366 bp, 15 predicted proteins | sample 071ome_20_FD_133755 | JGI IMG/M metagenome (GOLD analysis project Ga0181592, IMG submission 133755) | Coastal salt marsh microbial communities from the Groves Creek Marsh, Skidaway Island, Georgia - 071412BT metaG (megahit assembly) | ecosystem: Environmental > Aquatic > Marine > Intertidal...
GCCAGGTTTTCAGAAAATCAGACATGGTTTGAAGGGATTTCTGATGCTCACCCTGAACAAATTGAACACGGCCAATCCAGAACATGACATCGGAATTAAACTCACTTTCCTCATACAATTCAGCGAGCTCAATTAAGGCTAGCTCTGCTTCTTTAAGGCGATTGTTGTGCAGCAAATCCTTGGCAAAATCATATTGCTCTTCTTCTGTCCCAACAGGCAGGATGGCAGGGGCCCTAGGTTCAGGTTCAGTTAATGTTAAGTTGGTTTGAGCAGGATTGGCAACCGCAGTCGTACCTGCATCAAGATCAGATTTGTTGATGACCCAGCCTGTGTTTTCACCAGCATCAAGACTGTTACTAGCACTATTAAGAGCCGCCGTATTGCTATCTAAACTTTCCCCTAGATCATTACCAACAGCGTCAGAGGAAAGGGTTGGTGATGAAGCCAGTTGCGAGTTAGCGGCACTGTTTGCCGTTACACTTTCACTTTCTTGATCTAACTGTTCTGCCGTGATTGCGGCGCCAGTTGATGAAAGCCGCATAAGGGTTTTCATCCGAGCTTCTAGTTGAAGAATTCGGAACTCATTATCAGAGGCGATCTGAAGAATATTTTGTATTTTGAGATTAAGCGAACTGATCTCATTTGAAATATTGCTAAGTTCGTTTAATTTCTGGTCAACACGCTCTAACACCGCGTTGGTATTTTCGCCAGACGCCATCGTTTGTTTTAACTCAAACAAATCATTTTCGACCTTTGCATTGACATTACGCAACGTATTTTCAATGGCGATGATCCGCAATTGAAGATCCCCCAAAGTGGCTTGATCCACGGTTTGCGCAGAAACAGGATAGGCAATGATTGGCATCATCAGCAAAGCCACGATTGGCAAAGCGGAAATAAACCGCCATTTCCGCACCCATAAAGGCTGAAAAGATAGGGCAGATAAAACAATTTTCGTTTTCTTCATCATCTTTGGATACATCTTTTTTTGTTCACTCAGCAAGAGATTAGCCAGAATTAAAGAAATGGTGACCAATGTTAAAGTTATGGAATTATACTAACCACTTAATGGGACGAAATTAAGGCAATAAAAAACCCGATCCTAAGATCGGGTTTAAATAAAATAAGTTGTGATTAGTTGATAACGCTAACAGCGCGACGGTTAAAGCGCCATGCGTCTTCATTTGATCCGATCACCGCAGGACGTTCCTTACCGTAAGAAATGATTTTAATACGGGCAGGATTTACACCCTGTGCAACGAGATAATCACGGGTTGCAGATGCCCGGCTTTCGCCAAGAGCAAGGTTATATTCGCGTGTCCCGCGTTCATCGCAATGACCTTCAATGGTGATGCGTACAGATGGATTAGAAGCAAGGAAACTTGCCTGATTATCCAGTATGCTTTTGGCATCGCTAGTTAATTCATAGCTATCAAATCCAAACAGCACGCGATCGCCAATTTGGATCAACTCATCAGAGATAGTCATTTGTTCTGAGCTGCTTCCACTGCCGCTGTCGGCAGAACTACTAGCTGTGGAACTGCTGGCTGTGGAACTGCTGGCTGTGGAAGATGAAGCCCCTGTTCCATCAGCATCTCCAGAGGTGTTTGGCGCAGTTTCGCAAGCTGCGAGCAGGCCCAATGCTGCAAACAAGGTAATGATACGAACGATCATAGGGATTACTCCTCAAAAATTCCGTTATCCGGTTTTAATTACTATCAGGCACAAATAACCTAAAATTCAGAATAAAACAATACGTTATCCTGAAATATCATATAAATTCCATTATATTCTGCATGATTTATCTCTTTTAGTATAGTCATAATTGTATTTACGGTAAAAAGGGTGACCATGCTGGGTCTGATGCTCCTTCTGGGGTGATAATGCGTCTTTCATTAAATCCTGTAATATCAATGCGATAGAGATAGCTTTCCCCACCACTGCCATCACTATTTGTCGGGTTTTGCTTAAAATACATCAGCACACGGCCATTAGGAGCCCAAGTTGGACCTTCAACCAAAAATCCTTTGGCCAATAACCGTTCACCTGAACCATCACTATTCATAACCCCAATATAAAACTCGCCTTTATATATTTTGGTAAAGGCGACAATATCACCTCGAGGTGACCATACAGGCGTTGCATAGCGCCCCTTGCCTCGGCTAATGCGGCGAACATTACTACCATCACGGTTCATGACATAAAGCTGCTGGCTACCTGAACGGTCAGAATTGAAAACCACCTGCTGATCATCAGGAGAAAATGAAGGTGAGGTATCAATAAAAGGGGTATTGGTCAGTTGTCTGGTCTGCCGGGTGGAAAGATCCATCACATAGATATTCGTTACCCCACTCCGTGCCAAACTCATAATCAATGATTTTCCGTCATAAGAAAACCTGGGGGCAAAACTCATGCCCGGAAACGAGCCTAGAAGCTCTGATTTTGCGGACTGAATGTCCAAAAGATACACATTAGGGTTGTCGTTAAAATAATTCAGATAGGCAATTTCCTGCACCTCTTGTGAGAAACGCGGCGTTAACACCAATGATCCGCCATCGGTAAGAAAAATATGGTTATGCCCATCTTGATCCATGATCGCCAGCCGCTTTATGCGTTTTTCAGGTGGGCCGCTTTCGGCAACATAAACTATCCTAGTATCAAAATAGCCATCATCACCTGTCCATTTTTTATAGACAACATCGGCTATTTGATGCGAAATCCGGCGTTTTCCAATCTCACTGACACTGCCGGAACCTGCGGCAATCAATTCCCCGCGCAACACATCCCAAAGATAAAACTCCACTTCGATAATGTTATCCGCGTTGTAATACGCACTGCCAATCAAAAGCGCATCAGCACCAATGGGACGCCAATCTGCAAAGTCTGGCGTGGCAGAAGCATCTTGTGGTGGATTAAAAAATGCCGCTTGTGAGAGAGGACGAAACAGCCCAGATCCCTCAAGGTCATCAGAAATAATCCCAGCAATCTCACGGCCTATTTCACTTGGCTGACCATCTGGGCCAATGAAATCCGTGATGGCAATGGGGCTTGGCTCAACATTCCCCTCCGTGATCGTAATCACATCGTTGGATTGCGCCATAGCCAGCGTTGGGACAACCACACTTAAGATCAAGCCAATAAGTGCGGTCAATACGCTGACTCGCGCCAAAACCAATTTTCTTGTCATTCTCGTTCCCATCACAACTGAACTGCTTAACATTATAAAAATCCTCTTGGATCAAACCGGAAATTCAGGGTTTTCCACTTCTCATAATCTTCGGGTGATAATGGTGGAATTAATGGACTACACTGCTGGAACGCTCGTTCCGCCGCATTAGCGGCCAGACGAAAAGCTTCATCCGTGCTGTAACGCACCACATCCTTAATCCTTACCTTTATCACTTCACCGTCCTCATTTAACTCGACAATTATGTCAACAATAAGAGAACTTGCGCCTTCGATGGCTGATGGTGGATTCCAGCATGGCTGAATATGTGATTTGAGCCTGGTAATCACATCTGCCCCTAGTTTGCCATCGTCTCTGTTCTGTGTGTTGATCGCCTGACCAGCGTTATCTCGCACCGTATCATCTAACAAATCAGCCAGATTCTGTTGGTTTTTGCTGTCATCCGGATCGTCTTTCTTTTCCACCTTTTTCTCATCATCTTCGGGTTGTGTTGATCGCTGAGCATCATCCAAAAGATTCTGAAGTTGAATGCCAAGCTCAGCATCAGTTTTTGCCTTGTTCTGATCATTTTTCAAATAGCTAGCCGTTTCATCCTCAGGCTTTTTGGCAGGAGGCGGTGTTTCAACCCGTTTGGTTTCTTTTGGCTTGGCTTTTGGCAACGGCGCAGGCACGGATTTAGGCTGAGCATCAGTCTCATCCGCTTTTGCTTTAGGCGGCGGGATATCCTGTTCCTTTTCTTCTAGATTTAAGGCAATAGCATCGGGCGCATCATCCTTAGGCAAAGGGGTATCAACAGGGTCTGGCTTTGCTTCAGCTTGTTTTTGTGGTGGTGATGGCGGCGGAGGCGGCGTTGATGCAGCAGCTGCCGCAGGCGTCACTTTGCTGTCGTCCTGACTGACCTCATCATCTGCGCTATTATTTTTGGTTTGGCCGGGCAACCCTTCGTCTAAATTGGTAATCGGAACATCATCAACAATTTCCGCTGTTAGGGTAGGAATAATGTCATATGGAGGTTTTGCAAACCACGGCAGGCCAACGATAAACATTACCGTCACCCCAAGGTGAAGCAACGTAGAAAACCCAAGTGATGAGAGAAACCTCGGCGTCCTTAGCATTACTGTTATTCATCCGCCAATTTAGTGACCAGTTTGACGCGTGACATCCCTGCTGATTTGATCATATCCATGACCCCTATCACCGTACCATACGGCACACGCCTATCGCCGCGCACATAGAGTTCGACGGAGGGGTTTTCAACAACAATGGCCTGCAGACGGGCGATTAGCGTATCTGCATCCATAATATTTTTTTGCAAACTGACCGAGCCGTCTTCTTGGACGGTAACCACTAATGGAGCCTGATCATCGCTCAAAGTATCGCTTGATCTGGTCTCTGGCAATTCAACGGGAATCCCAACCGTTAACAACGGTGCCGTCACCATAAAGACAATTAGTAGAACCAGCATCACATCCACAAACGGCGTGACGTTAATTTCACTCATAGGGCGTCTTCTCTTCAAGCGGCCTTGGGACGATGACCTGCTGTTCATTTGCATTCCCATAGTGGATTATCCTTCATCCAACTGGCGGCTTAGCATCGTGGAAAACTCACTTGAAAAGCTATCAACCCGTGACGCCAAACTATCCATCTGTGAGGAAAATCGGTTATAAGCAACCACCGCCGGGATCGCCGCGACAAGCCCTAATGCTGTTGCAAAGAGAGCCTCAGCAATGCCAGGGGCAACCACCGCAAGGCTGGTGTTCTTAGATTGTGCGATCGATTGGAAAGAGTTCATGATCCCCCATACGGTTCCAAACAATCCGACAAACGGTGCAACCGACCCAACTGAGGCAAGAAAGGTCATTCCCTTTTCCATCAGCGTCATTTCACGCGACATAGCAACACCCATGCTGCGCTCAATGCGTTGCGCGATAGATTGAAACTGGCCTGACATCCGTCCTAGTTTTGTGCCGCCACGGCGCCATTCGCGCATAGCCGCCACAAATACCCGTGACATGACGCCTTCGGGTTCACTGCCCAGACGGTCATAAATACGGTCAATATGCTCACCTGACCAAAACATATCCTCAAACTCATCAGCTAGTCTATTTTGATGGCGTAAGGTTCTGATCTTTTCAATGATGATTGACCAGCTCCAGATTGAGGCCACAATCAGCATGAGAATGACCAGTTTAACAACAATATCAGCCTGTAAAAACAGACCCCATACGGATAATTCCTGATCCGACAGGACAAGATTGCTCGCTTCTGTAGACATTATGTTCCTCTCTTAATGCCCTCTCTTGTGGGAAAGAGCTGGTTTTGCGGAAACCGTTATTTCATGATTTTGTGGCGGCATGGTGGCAAGAATTTTTGTTTTTACATCAGGATCAAATCGGCAAGGTCGCCCCCCTAAACTTGCCTGAACAATTTGAACATGAATATGGGTCAGCAGGTGATCATGAGCATCGGTGATGTTTTGATCCATGATGGCCCTGACGCCTGTCATACGGGAAAGCTGTGATACCACCCGCAATTCTTGACCCAAACGCGCCGGGCGATGATAACGAACCTCCAACGCGGCAACAACAAACGCCATGCCACCCTGCAAAAATTGATTTTGATCAATACCGATTAGGGAAAACCATGCGCTTCGCGCCCTTTCAGCAAAGGCCAGATAATTTGCATGATAAACAACACCGCCTGCGTCGGTATCTTCATATTGCACTTTGAGGGGATAGATATGCCCCTCATCACTGAGCCAGCCATCAAGACCCAAGGCAGAATGACCTGTGCTAGCACTAGTCACGGTCAGGGTCCTCAATCACGGTATTGATCAGATCCAATTGTGCCCCTGATGGCGGCGTCAGGCCAATATATCCCCAGCCTGCCTGTGATAAACACCGCCCCCTAGGCGTTCGCATGATTAAACCGGTTTGCATCAAATAAGGCTCAATGACTTCTTCTAGAACATCACGCTGTTCAGCTAAAACAGCAGCTAAAGTTTCCACACCCACTGGGCCCCCGCCATAATGTTCTGCCATGCCGCGCAAATAACGCCGATCCATCGCATCAAGCCCAGAGGCATCCACATCCAGTGATAAAAGTGCCTTATCCGCTGCCTTTTGACCCACTTCACCAACACCATCAATCATGGCAATATCACGCACGCGTCGCAACAATCGCCCAGCCACTCGCGGTGTGCCGCGAGAGCGGCGAGCAATTTCATGTGCACCTTCAATCGTAAGCGGCATATTCAGTTTGCCCGCAAGCCGCATCAAAATGGTTTCCAGTTCGGCATGGGTATAAAACTCCATCCGCATCTGAATACCAAACCGATCACGCAGGGGTGTCGTTAACAGCCCTGACCGGGTGGTCGCCCCTACTAGGGTAAATGGCGGCAAATCAATTCTGATGGAACGCGCTGATGGGCCTTCGCCAATAATGAGATCAAGCTGAAAATCTTCCATCGCTGGATAAAGCACTTCTTCCACCGCCGGATTAAGGCGATGTATCTCATCAATAAACAGAACATCCCTTGGCTGCAGATTGGTCAAAAGCGCCGCGAGATCCCCTGCGCGTGAAATCACCGGCCCCGACGTCGCCCTAAAGCCAACCTTTAACTCATGCGCGATAATTTGAGCTAAAGTGGTTTTTCCTAATCCCGGCGGTCCATGCAACAGCGCATGATCCATGGCTTCACCACGCATTTCTGCCGCTTTAATAAATGTGCTGAGATTACCCAGCCCCGAAGACTGGCCAATAAAATCACCTAATGATGACGGGCGAAGGCTGTCGTCACCTTGTTGCTGAGCTTGACTAATCAGCCTATCTTCTGGTGCGTCAGGATGCTGGGTCAATGCCGAACTCCTTCTGCTAATCGCTTAAGGGCAAGAGGCAGAATAGTTTCAATACGCGGGGCGTCGCTTTCTCTCATCAAGGTCGCCACCACCTGATGGGCTTCTGCTCTGCCATAGCCTAAATTAACAAGTGCCGAGGTGGCATCAAGCAGAACTGGATCCCCTGCCCCCATGGCAGGATCACCGCCAGAGGCGGCAATTGTTTGCTGCCCGCCAAGCGGAATATTTGCAACTTTTTCTGCTAATTCATTAATGATGCGCTGTGCCAGTTTTGGCCCCACCCCATCAGCACGCGAGATCATCGCCTTATCCGATGCCGCAATAGCCAGCATCAATTCATCCGGTGTGAGGGCAGAAAGAATGGATAAAGCGGCTTTGGTGCCAACCCCTTGAACGGTTTTCAACAGATTCCAAGCGGCCTTAATATCAACATCAGAAAAACCAGTCAGAACGATACTGTCATCCCTGATCGCGGTATCAACATAGATCGTTACCTCTGTCCCGACCTGACCTAATTTGGCAAGACACCGCCGTGTCATCTGGCACTGATAGCCAACTCCGCCAACATCAATCAAGCAGTCTGTTTCACCAAGATGAAGAATGCGCCCTCGCAACATGGCAATCATGATGACACCTTTTGTTTTTTTAAGGCGAGAGAGATAGCCGCTGAAAGCGCATCACTATGCGTTTTGCCTTTGCTATGATCACTGGGATCATTAGCGGTTATGACGGCACCACCAGGATCATCATTCAAGATATCATCATGACTTAATGAAATTGCTGCCGCCAAGGCATCTGCCGCATCTACACCTGATGGCGTGATATTCAAAAGCCGTGAGACCATTGCTGTGACCTGTTGTTTGTCCGCACGGCCAGAACCAGTCACATTCTGCTTGATCCGGCGGGCTGATATTTCATGCACCGAAAGACCCGCATCCGCGGCCGCTACCATCGCTGCCCCGCGCGCCATCCCAAGTTTAATAGCTGATGACGCGTTACGAGAAACAAAAATTTCCTCAATAGCAACCCGATCTGGTTCATATTGCGCCAATATGGTTTTCAAATGACGATGAATGTGGTTAAGGCGATCCGCCATTTCCGCTTCTGGATCAGGCCTAATCATTCCATCCGCCACCCAGAACATGCGATTGTTTTCAAAACGCACAATCCCCCATCCTGTTGAACGCAATCCCGGATCAATTCCGCATATCTGCATCAGTCATGCCTTTCCGGACGAATTGCTGATGATCAACAGGGGATATCACATCGCTAGCCATTCATTTCTGCCATAATATCTTCGGGGATATCGACATTAGAAGACACGCTTTGCACATCATCAAGATCATCCAACGCATCCATAAGTTTCATAAAGGTTTGGGCCTGATCTTCGTTAATGGGGGTCGTGTTTTGCGGCTTCCAAGTTAATCCAGCCTCTTCAGGGGCCCCAAATTTTGATTCCATCGCTTCGCGGACAGCATTAAAATCTTCAACTGCGGTGGTAACTTCATGGCCATTTTCGTCACTTTCCACATTATCGGCGCCAGCCTCAAGCGCGCCTTCAAACATAGCCTCGTCCCCTGCGGCATCGGCGGGATAGATAATCTGACCCACCCGATCAAACATGAAATTCACGCTTCCTGTTTCGCCCAGATTGCCACCAAACTTACCAAAAGTGGCGCGAACCTCGGATGCGGTGCGATTGCGATTATCAGTCAAAGCCTCCACAATCACAGCTACACCGCCGGGGCCATAACCTTCATAACGAATTTCATCATATTGTTCGGAATCTCCACCCTCAGCCTTTTTCAATACCCTTTCAATGTTATCCTTTGGCATATTCGCTGATCGGCACGCCAATAAGGCTGTTCGCAATCTTGGGTTTGCCTCGGGGTCTGTGCCACTCTTTGCGGCAACCACTAATTCCTTAATCAGGCGAGTGAATTTTTTTGCCCGTTTTGCGTCTTGTGCGCCCTTCCGGTGCATAATATTTTTGAATTTGGAATGCCCTGCCATTGATCCGCTCGCTTTTCGTGAATATGGTGTTTTATTCTAAAGACAATACTATATACGGTATGCTGTCATTTTGCCAGTCTCTATGCTTTTTGTTTGCTGTGATATCAAGACCTAGGATGTCAGTGGCACCGGATCAATAGCGGCGAGGGTTCCCCCACGGCGAAATGGGGATATGCTTTTGGCAAGGCCTGTATCGTCATCCGTGACAACAAACACCCCTGAAAGGCTTGGCGCCCCCATCGCAACCCCTAATTTGCTTTTATCATCACCTGTAAAACGGCCAATGGCGGCTTCGGGTGTCATGCCAATCACCGATGTATAATCGCCACACATTCCCGCATCAGTCATGAACGCCGTTCCACTTGGCAAAATCCGGTGATCTGCAGTAGGCACATGGGTATGCGTCCCCACCACCATTGAGACTAGGCCATCAACATAAAATCCTGTTGCTGTTTTCTCGCTTGTAGCCTCACCATGAACATCAATCACAATAGCATCAGTATCGCGTTTTAATTTGGTCTTGGTTAAACACGCCTTTATCGCAGGAAACATGGGTTCTGTTGGGGCCATAAACAAATTGGTCATAGCATTGATAACCGTCAAGGATTGGCCTTTGGCATTGGTGACAGTTGTCATGCCTCGCCCCGGGGTCCCCTCAGGCATATTAGTTGGCCGGATCAACCTAGGGTGTTGGTCAATATAAGCAAAAAGCTCAGGCTTTACCTATACATGGTTACCCGTGGTCATTACATCTGCGCCAGCAGCTAAAAATCCATCAGCAATATCCGGGGTAATACCAAACCCACCAGCCGCGTTTTCAACATTAACGATAATAAAATCGGTGGAAAGCTCTTGTCTCAACCCCGGCAGACTGTCCATCACCAACTGCCGTGCATGGCGACCAACCACATCACCTAAAAACAACACCCGCACTATGTTCGCCTTTCTATCAAGCCTGCCTCGGTCAGCACCCCATCAAGGGCGGCATCATGCGGCCCTGTCGGTACAGTGTCAATCTGCTGGCCAGCATAAGCAAGCCCTATGGCAATAACTGATTTACCTTTGATTGCTCTAATTTCTGCCAGCGACCGATCATAAAAGCCACCCCCATAACCAAGCCGATAACACGCCTGATCAAAAGCTAAAAGCGGCGCCAAAATAACATTTGGTATGACTATTGGTGCCGAAGCAGCAGGTTCCGATGTGCCATAAAGACCATCTACCAGAGGATCACCCACCTGCCATTGGTGAAAGATCAGGGGTGTCCCGGGTTTAGGCGTTGCCGGCAAACAGGTCGCAATACCTTGATCTGCTAGCATCCGCATCATTGGCAACGGGTCAATTTCTGATCGGATAGGCCAGTAACCTGCGATCATCAGCGGCTCATTTTTCAGATAGGCCGCTGAGAGCGCCAACACCTGAACACCACCATTAATCAGCCCTTGAGAAGCGTTAGGATAATCAGATTTCAACACGCCGCGTTTTGCCGCTTGTTGTTTCCTAAGCTCTGCCTTTTTCTCATCAAGTGACATCATCATGGGAATTCCGATTTAAAAGAGTAAGACCTCAGGAACTAAATGCATTGAACGAGACAGGAATGGGACAACAAAGCATAGTGTAGCCAAAGTACCGTTGATACTATTATCCTCTGTGACCTGCAAAGCAGGTGGGCGTCACAATAATCAGACCTGGGCCTGAACAGCGGCAACTCCCTAGAGTAATGGTATGGCCCCAGGGATCAATTGATCTGACGAATACCCCAGCTACAAGATATGATTTAATGCGCCTTGAGTTGAGATGCAAGTTGTTCCATGCGCAAGGCTAGGTCTTCGATGCTAGCGGCAAGCGTATCGCTCTTCTCATCGGAGAGGGCAGGAGCAGGTGCGGGTGCAGGAGACTCCGCCACATTAACAGAGGCCAAAGTTCCTTTTTCAAGCTCATGCAAACGGTCAGCCATGATGAGCCCAACCATAACCAGCAAACGAGATTCGTTAATTGACCCCCCAGAGGCAGCGATCTGCCTTGAGTATTCATCAAGCCGAGCCGCTAAAGCGCGAATATGATCTTCTTCACCCGGCTGGCACGCCAGAGGATAATTTTGACCATTAATCGTTACGGTTACTCTGGCCTCCGCCATGGATTACTTTTCCCCCGAGGCGTTTTGTTCCAGAATGGCAATAGCCTCACTCATCATAGCTTCGATGTCCTTAATTTCTTTTTTTAGCGAATCGCTAGGAGGTGCAATATCAGAGACAGAAGCAGAGGATAATACCGATCCCGAAGGCATTTTTGCGAGATGGTCTTCGATTTCGCCAACCGCTTGGCTAAGCCGCCCTATCGCTTGTTCTAACCTGCTGGTCATCGCACGTATTGCCCTTACTCTTTAGTAAATCATAAAACCAGAAATATGGTTAATCTACTGATATTTACTTGCCTTAATTATATTAAGATCAGAATAGAGAGTTTAGCAAGCCTGCGTCAATGCTCCATCATGGCTTTACTAAAAAAAGAGCTTCCTTTAATTAAAAAAAGACCTGTTAAAGCCCTGTGCCGATTGACGCCAGCGCGTATTTTTGGTCTATGACGATGTGGTCATGTGAATAGGAGGCATAGCATCATGAAAATTACCAGAAACGTACGCCGCATTCTGGATTTTTACGCATCTGACAGCCCCGGGGTTAAAGCCAATCTGGCTCGGATTCTGATGCAGGGCAAGTTAGGTGGCACAGGAAAGCTGGTTATCCTGCCTGTTGATCAAGGTTTTGAACATGGCCCAGCGCGCAGTTTTGCCCCTAATCCATCCGCCTATGACCCGCATTATCATTATCAACTTGCTATTGACGCTGGGCTTTCAGCATATGCCGCACCACTTGGAATGCTTGAAGCTGGCGCAGATACCTTTGCCGGGCAAATCCCGACTATTCTAAAAGTCAATTCGTCAAACTCACTTGCCCAAGGGGGAACAGCACCTAGTCAGGCAATCACCGGGTCTGTCAGCGAAGCCCTGCGGCTTGGGTGTAGCGCAATTGGATATACCATTTACCCCGGGTCCGACGCTGCTTTTGACATGATGACAGAGTTTCAAGAAATGACTGCCGAAGCCAAAGCCCTTGGGCTAGCTGTGGTGTTGTGGTCTTACCCACGTGGTGGGGCGCTTAGCAAAGATGGGGAAACCGGATTTGATATCTGCGCTTACGCGGCGCATATGGCAGCTTTGTTAGGGGCGCATATCATTAAAGTAAAACCGCCAACCGCCTTTGTTGAACAAGATGCGGCCAAGGCTGTTTATGAAAAGCAAAATATCGC
>Ga0181592_10003903_pt1 | contig 12354 bp, 6 predicted proteins | sample 071ome_20_FD_133755 | JGI IMG/M metagenome (GOLD analysis project Ga0181592, IMG submission 133755) | Coastal salt marsh microbial communities from the Groves Creek Marsh, Skidaway Island, Georgia - 071412BT metaG (megahit assembly) | ecosystem: Environmental > Aquatic > Marine > Intertidal zone...
CCGCGTTCTTATTCAATTATCGAGCAGGGCATGGTATCTCGCTTGATTGAATCCAAACCTGAGGAGCTGCGGGTATTTATCGAAGAAGCCGCGGGAATCTCCAAATACAAGGAAAGGCGTCGTGAGACTGAAAACCGGATTAAGCGTACCAAAGAGAACCTTGAGCGTTTAACAGATATTCGTGAAGAACTGGAACGTCAGCTGCAACACCTGCAACGACAGGCAAAAGCAGCAGAAAGGTATAAAGAATACAAACAGCAGGAACGTGATACCCAGGCTAATTTAAATGCGCTGCGTTGGCAGGCGTTCAATAATGAAGTGACAAAGGCTCAGCAAACCATCCGCGAACTGGAAGTTAAACTGGAAGCCAGTATTGCCTCATTTCGAGCCTTTGAAGCTGAGATAGAGGAAAAAAGAGAAGCGAATACAGAGCTGCAGGAGTCCTACCAGAAAGTACAAGCCAATTTTTACTCCCTGGGCAGTGAAATCAGCAAGATTGAACAGAATATTGAACACCAGCGTCAGCGTCAGTTGGAGCTCTCAGAAGAGCTGGGAAATATTCAAGTCAATCTCAATAACGCCGAACGGGAACTGCTTGAGGATAAGGAGCAAATCACACAGCTACAGGCGACGATCGCACAAATTGAACCTGAACTGGAAAAAGCTTCAAAGCAGGAAGAGTTGTCATCATCTATTCTGGAAGAAGCTGAAAAGGCCATGTCTGTCTGGCAGCAGGATTGGGATCATTTCAATACGGATTCGGCAGAAGCAACCCGTCTGGCTGAAGTGGAGCAGCAGCGTATCAGACACCTTGAAAATATTGTTGAACGCAGTATCCAACGTCAGGGCACGCTGAGTGAAGAACTAAACGGATTGCATACAGCTAATGATGAAGCTGAAGTCATTAGCCTGACTGAAAAAGCCAGTGTTATTGAGACAGATACAGCAGCCTTACAGGAAGAAAATAAAAAGCTGCTTAATCATATTGATGAAATAAGAGGCAAGATAAAAGAGTCTAATAATTCACTTGCTCACTTACGTAGTGAGTTACAGACCCAGGTTGGACGCCAATCGTCCCTGGAAGCTTTACAACAGTCTGCCCTAGGCAAGGAAGAAAAAGCCCTTGAGTGGTTGGAACAGAATAATTTCAGTAACAACAAGCGACTGCTGGATCAGATTAAAGTGGAAGCAGGCTGGGAATTGGCCGTTGAAACTGTTCTGGGTAAACACATGCAGGCAGTCTGTGTTGATGACTTTGCTGCCCTGGATGATGTGTTGCAAAGCTTTAGCAGCGGCTTGTTACAGTTTATTGAGCAAAACCATACCGACGCCGGCAATACCGCAAACTCCATAGCAGGCAAGGCTTTAAAAGATAAGGTGACGAGTGAGCAAAACCTGGGAACGTTGCTGGATGGTATTTATGTCACTGAAACCTTAAATGAAGCGCTGGAATTACGTTCACAGCTGTTAAACCATGAGTCACTTGTTACACGCGGTGGCATCTGGTTGGGTAAAAACTGGTTGCGTGTGGCCAAAGGCTTTGATGAAGAAACAGGTATCCTGAAACGCCAGGAAGAGCTGCTTGCGCTTGCGTCCAGCATTGAGTCTTTAAACCAGCGAATCAAAGTAAGTTCGGCTGACACAGAAACATTACAGGCTGACCTGAGCAAGTACGAACAGGAAAAGGAAGCTTACCTGGATAAATTAACTGCCTTGAATAAGAACGCAGCAAATTTAAATGCAGAGCGCTCTGCAGTAAAAGTGAAAATTGAGCAGACTAATCAGCGTAGGCAACGCATCCAAAAGGAAATAGAAGAATTGCAGGAGCAGGTGGCGCTGGAACAGGCAAATATTGCAAAGGCCAGGGTTAATTTGCAGAGTGCCCTTGATCGGATGGCGAAAGATACCGAGAAGAGGGAGGAGCTACTTCAACAACGGGAGAAAGTTCGTTCGGAATTGGAAAATGCCCGTCAGAAAGCAGCGCGCGATAAAGATAGCAGCCATGAATTAACCGTCAAACATCAGACTCAATTAACTCAACTGAGATCATTGAACACGGCACTGGACAGGATTACGACTCAGGTTCAAAGCTACGTTGAGCGCCAGCAGCAGATTCAAAATAACCTGAAGCAGAATGATGATCCGATACCGGCGTTGAAGCAGGAACTTGAAGAGAAACTATCTTCAAGAGTTTCTATAGAAAATGAAATGAAAGAAGCAAAAATGCAGGTTGATGAAGTGGAGCATCAACTTCGTGAGTTGGAAAAACGGCGTACTGAAACTCAGGAAAACAGCCAGGGCATCAGAGATGAATTAGCCGGCAAACGTTTAAGTATCGAGGGCGCCAGTGTCAAACGTGAAGCGTTGGAGCAGCAGATAACACAGGCTTCTTATAATCTACAGGATGTTATAGCTGCCTTACCTGAAGTGTTAACAGTAGCGAGCTGTGAAGAAGAGTTGGAAAAACTGGCCGCCAGAATTCAGCGCCTTGGCCCGATTAACCTGGCAGCGATAGATGAATATACCAGTCAGTCCGAGCGTAAGATTTATCTGGATCAGCAGAATGATGATCTGGAGAAAGCCTTGCAGACCTTGCAGAATGCTATTCGCAAAATTGATCGTGAAACCCGAACACGATTTAAAGAAACCTTCGACAAAATTAACAAGGGTCTGCAGGAGCTCTTCCCCAAAATTTTTGGCGGCGGTCACGCTTATCTGGATATGATTGGCGAAGATTTACTGGATACAGGTGTTGCGATTATGGCAAGGCCTCCTGGTAAGCGTAATAGCACAATCCACCTCTTATCGGGGGGTGAAAAAGCCATGACTGCTATTGCTTTGGTGTTCTCTATCTTTCACCTTAATCCTTCACCTTTCTGTATGCTGGATGAGGTTGACGCCCCTCTGGACGATGCCAATATTGCGCGTTACGCTAACCTGGTTAAAGAAATGTCAGGTCTGATACAGTTTATATTTATTACTCACAATCGTTTAACCATGGAATCAGCTAATCAGTTAATGGGGGTCACCATGCAGGAGCCTGGTGTGTCGAGATTGGTATCTGTGGATATTGATGAAGCGGCTGAACTGGCTGCCATGTGAGCGGGTTTTAAATTAGGTCCAAGACAGATAAGATATTCAGATATTTGAAAACTTTTGTCAGATTTCCGTTTAATGAATTTCAATAATAAGAAAGTGCGAGTTTAAGCCATGGGGATGAGAGACTGGTTAATTATCATCGTTATCGTTGGTATTGTTCTCATTTTGTTGGATGGATACAGACGAAAACGCAAGAACAGCATCCGGGTGAAACTGGAAAAAAATATTCCTGATCATGACGTTGAACTAGATACCGCAGCAGAATTGCCAAACGGTGGAGCGAGGGTAATTTCGCGTTATGAGAGTTCAGGGATGATTGAAGATGATTATGCAGATGATTATGACGAATATGATGAAGAAGACGAGGACGAGGACATCAAAGAGGAAGAAGTAGTTCCTGTTGTAATGGATGCTGTTGATCTGGAAAATGTAGCGGCTGCTAGCAATAAACCAAAAAATGATAATTTAGACAGCGAAGATTTTGCTGAGCCTTCTTATGAAGACCATGACATAGATGAGATAGATGATATAGATAACGACGAAGACAGGGATGACCTTGATGAGGCCTATGAAGAATATGAAGAATATGAAGAATATGAAGAGTATGCCCCCGTCAACGAAGACTATCTGGAAGCAGATAAAACAGAAAAACCTAAAGCGCCATATACTGATGAGCAGGTACATGCTGAATTAGCAGAATTAGATGATGATGACGTTTCTGTGGTTCGCACAAGTCCAAGAAACGCTGGCACCAGAGCAACGGAAAATATTGGAAAGACTAAAGCATCAGACTCAAAACGTATCGAACCGACACTTGGTGAATTAGGTTCTCTTACGGAAGCTGAATTGGAAGACAAACCAGCTCATTTAAAATCCAAGCAGAAAAAGCATAAGGCTGACGCGGTAGAAAGCGGTAGTCAGGCTGAATTATTTGCAGAGAGTCCCGAGGATTTCATTCAGGATGAAGAACACGATGAGAGTGAAGGGGAATATCTGGAGCCAGAAGAAGTTATTGTTATCAATGTGATGGCCAAGCAGGGTGAATTATTTGCCGGTAGTGATCTTTTACCAATACTTTTACAGCAGAATATGCGCCTGGGAAAAATGAGTATTTTTCATAAGCATGCAGATAGCAGTGGCAATGGTCCGGCCATATTCAGTATGGCTAATATGGTAAAACCAGGAACCTTTGATGTAACCCAGATGGAAGAATTTACAACACCGGGTGTCAGTTTCTTTTTACAGCTGCCCAATGCTTTCGGCAATATGAAGAGTTTTGAGCAAATGCTGAAAGCGGCTGATGCCATAAAAGATAAGTTAAACGGTGATTTAAAAGATGAACACCGTAGTGTGATTACACGTCAGACTATTGAGCATTGCCGTCAGCGCATCCAGGATTTTGAGCTCGCCCAGCTTTCAAAAAAATAGTCATATGAGCACAGCAACAGATGATTTGAAGTCAGAGCTTATCGAACTTCGTCAACTGATTGAACGTCATAATCGACTCTACCATCAGCAAGATGCCCCCGAAATTCCTGACCAGGAATTTGACCGTTTATTTGATCGTCTCCTTGAAATCGAAAAACAACATCCGGAACTGGTAACAGCAGATTCACCGAGTCAACGTGTTGGGAGTGAACCCTTATCCGGTTTCGTGCAGGTAGCCCATAAGATTCCCATGCTTTCTCTGGAAAAGGCCTTTGATGCTGAAAGCCTGAGCAAATTTGAAATCCGTTTAAGAAAACGATTACCCGAATATGTAAAAACTATTGAATACAGTTGCGAGCCTAAAATAGACGGTGTGGCTGTCAGCATACGTTATGAGAAAGGGATACTGGTTCAGGCAGCGACCAGAGGTGATGGCACGACAGGTGAAGACATCACCCATAATGTAAAAACAATAAAAGACATTCCGCTAAAGCTAAAGGGGGGGAATTATCCAGATGTGCTGGAAGTACGGGGCGAAATATTTATGAGCAAGTCAGGTTTTGCCCTGATGAATGAAGCGGCCCGAAAAAAAACCGAAAGAACTTTTGTTAATCCGAGAAATGCGGCTGCTGGCACCTTAAGACAACTTGACTCCCGCATTACAGCAAAAAGACCCCTGACAATGTTTTGTTATAGCCTGGGTGAAACCAGTATTGCTTTACCTTCCCGTTTGAGTGAAGTCTTTTCTCTATTGGCTGAATGGGGGCTGCCGGTCAATCCTATTCGCAAAGCTGTCGAAGGTATCGATGCCTGCTACAGCTATTGTGAAGAGATTTTAACTAAACGTAATGATCTGGATTATGAAATTGATGGTGTTGTCCTGAAGGTTAATGATTTTACTTTACAGGACACGCTCGGAATTAATGCGCGCACCCCGCGATGGGCTATTGCCTTTAAATTTCCGGCAGAGGAAGTAAGCACAGTCTTACAGGATGTGGAATTTCAGGTAGGCAGAACCGGAACAATTACACCGGTTGCCCGGTTGACTCCTGTTTTTGTCGGAGGCGTGACGGTAAGTAATGCAACTTTGCATAATCTGGATGAAATTGAACGGCTGGGAATACAAATAGGGGATACTGTCATTATCAGGCGTGCCGGTGATGTGATCCCTAAAGTGGTCAAGGTGGTACTTGAGAAACGACCGGTCGATGCCCGAGAGATAGTTGCGCCACTGCAGTGCCCGGTCTGTCATTCCGATATTGAGCAAATTAAAGGTGAAGTGCTTATGCGCTGCACAGGCGGGCTTTACTGTAAGGCGCAACGTACGCAATCCATTATTCATTTTGCGTCGCGGGCAGCGATGGATATTGATGGTCTGGGCGTGAAGTTAATTGAGCAGCTGGTCGAAGCAGAGCTTATCAATAATGTTGCAGATATTTATCGTTTAAATCTGGCTCAGCTATCAGCTTTGGAGCGGATGGCAGAAAAATCAGCAAGCAATTTATTGGAAGCCATTGAAAACAGTAAGCATATCAGTCTGCAGCGTTTTATTTATGCTTTGGGAATCAGGGAGGTAGGGGAAGCCACTGCTTTAGCCCTGGCAAAGCATTTCGGCTCATTACAAGGCATCATGCAGGCTGATATGGAGGCTTTGATTCAGGTACCAGACATAGGGGAGGTTATGGCACAGCATATTGTGGCTTTTTTTGCGGAAGCACATAATTTGTCTGTGATCGAAGCCTTGATAAAAGCCGGCGTGAGTCCCTCAGAGCTCGAAATCAACGCGAGTGAAACCTTGCCTTTAAGTGGCCTGACTTATGTCGTGACAGGAACCCTTGAATTAATGGGGAGATCAGAAGCAAAGCAGTATTTGCAGCAGCTTGGAGCAAAAGTCGCTGGCAGTGTTTCCAGCAAGACTTCCTGTGTCATTGCGGGCCCCGGTGCAGGCAGTAAACTGAGCAAGGCTGAGGAATTAGGGATTGAAGTGATTGACGAAAAAGATTTTGTGTCATTGCTTACACAACACGGCATAACAGTGTAAAGTATAGCCCCATAAGCTAGTAAAGCCAGTACTTATTGGGCTTAATGACATTAACATGATTAGAGGAATTCAAAAATGCGCCTGATTTTTGTATTCACGATGCTAACTATACTGTCTTCCTGTGTTTCACCGCCGCCAGAAAACACAGCCAATATCTGCAGTATGTTTGAAGAACGTCGCAGCTGGTACAAGGCTGCCAAGAAAGCAGAAAAGCGCTGGGGCACACCTGTTTATGTCAGTATGGCAATCATAGAACAGGAATCATCATTTCAGGGGCGGGCCAAGCCGGAAAGAACCAAATTACTCTGGGTGATTCCCTGGCGTCGACCATCTTCAGCTTATGGTTATGCCCAGGTACTTGATGAAACCTGGACAGACTATAAGGAAGACGCCGGAAACTGGGGAGCACGGCGTTCCAGCTTTTCCGATGCGATGGATTTTGTCGGCTGGTATACCAATAGCTCAACCCGCCGTAATCGCATTGCGCGAAATGATGCATACAACCTTTATTTAGCTTACCACGAGGGCAATGGCGGCTGGGCCAGAGGTTCATATAACAGCAAAGGCTGGCTGATGGATGTTGCCCGTAATGTTCAGAATACGGCTAACGTGTATCAGAATCAGTATCAAAGTTGTGAGCGTGAACTGGGACGAAACTGGTTTATGAGGCTGTTCTTCTGAGCTGGTGGGGCAAAGTATTCGGGGGAACTTTCGGGTTTATGCTGGGCGGGCCTCTAGGGGCCTTGCTGGGTGCATCACTCGGGCATAATTTTGATCGTGGTATGGGGCGCTTAAATGGTAATAAGGGCGCAGAACAAGTAGAGACTATTCAGTCTGCTTTCTTTACAGCTACTTTTTTCATGATGGGGCACATCTCCAAGGTGGATGGCAGAGTGTCTCAGGATGAAATCCATATTGCTCAGCATGTTATGCGGCAAATGAATTTGAATGCGCAGCAGAAAAAAGCCGCCATTAATTTATTTGAGCAGGGTAAAAATCAGGATGTTGAGGTGGTGGAGGTTCTTGAGCAGTTCCGCAAGGAATGCCATCGACGGCGCAATCTGATGCAGATGTTTCTGGAGATTCTGGTAATGACTGCATTTGCTGATGGTGCCCTGCATAAAAGTGAGGAAAATGCACTCTGGCAGGCCGCCCGAACCCTGGGGTTTTCCAAAATTGCTTTTCAGCACATTTTGCAAAGAGGGCAGGCACAACAGCACTATCAGCAGAATCGGCGCTCGCAATCCCAGCGCAGCTCAGATCGTGGCAGGCTAAATTTAGCTGATGCGTATAAGTTACTGGGTATATCCTCTTCAGCCAGTGACGAAGAGTTAAAGAAAGCCTATCGGAGGCAAATGAATCAGCATCACCCTGACAAGCTGGTGTCAAAAGGACTGCCCCAGGAAATGATGGATATAGCCACCCAGAAAACCCAGGATATTAAAGCAGCCTACGAGTTAATTAAACAAACCAGAAAATAGAGATTACTTTAAGTATTTATTGTATTTAATTGATTATTCAAAGTTTATTTATATCAACTTCCAGCTTTTCTAATTCAGCAGCATGCTCAGAATTGCTGATAATACCAGTGCTGCGATTCTCTGGGGTCAAGTAGCGGGCGGCCACTTCCTGAAGTTTAGGGATATCAACTTCAAGCACCTGTTGCCTAAATCTAGCCCGGTGTTCTTTGTTTCTGCCAAATAGTTCATTGTAATAGGCCTGTTTGGCCGTCCCTGCCGGAGATGCGGGTTTATCCAGGCTGGCTATTACCCCCAAAATGGCTTCTTCCAGCTGACTCTGCTTGTGAGTGCTGTCATGAAGCCAGGTGATTGCACGCTCAAAGTCGTTCAGTGTTTCTGACAGGCGTGGATCCCGGTAAGAGTAAAATCGAAAGCTTGCTGAGCTTGAATCCTGAGTGGCACCACCGCCATAAGCACCACCTTGTTCTCTGATGGCGCCGTGCAGATAGCCATTGCGCAAGAAGCCACCAAGTACAGTCAGAGCAGCTGCATCTTCATGGGCAGCCGGAACTGTCCGATAAGCTGTGGCACAAAAATTAACCTGGGTATTATGCAGCCAGGCTATGCTGACTCTTTCACGCACAGGATCCATGCTAAAGGGGCTAGTCTTATTGGTATTGTCAGTGTGATGCCATAATTCATCCAGACCACTGATTAATGCCGGTTTTTCACTTTCTTCAGCGATGCAAAGCAGCCGTTTATCCCCCTGGATAATTAACTCATGCAATGTCTGCAGCTTTTCCGCATAAGCAGACAACTGGGCCTGGTCGTTAAACGCCTGAACCATGGATTTCAACTTGCTTATCCCCTGCATGCCTGAATTTTTATAATTCAATGCAGCAATTGCATTCATTTGGCTGGTGGCAATGCCCATAGCCAGAACATGCCCCTGATTGGTTATGTTTTGTTCCTTATGACTGGAGATTTGCTGCATAAGTTCTTTAATTCTATTCAGCTCATCAAAACGACATGAATCAAGCATATTCTTCATTAATTGGCTTAACTTATCCTGGTTGCCATACAGTGCTTTACTGCTGAGAATCATATAGGCGTCTATGTTTTGCTCGTTTTGCAGGTGATTGCGCATACTGATATGGGCGTTAATGCCACCACATATTGATGCCTGCAAAGTCTGAATTTCCAGATAAGAGGAAGTCCCAACACCGAGTTCAGGCAAACAACTGCTGTAATGCGGTAATAAGGATTTAAGCTCCTCGGGAAGAGACGGCAGAGTGGTAATAATATCCTGATAACTTAAACCATTCGTTCCCTGCGAATAAAAAGCCAGCGGTATTTTATTGATGTAGCTGGACTCGGCCTGTGGCCATTTAATGTCAGCAGGAACGTCATCAAGATCGACTTTCGGCAGGATGCTCATGTCGTCAACCTGTTGTTGACGCCTGATTAAGGCCTCAGCCTGTTCAACTAGCTTTTTCTTTTCGTCATCATCGAGTCTGCTTTTTATTTGGGCCAGCTTTTGCCTTTCTTCAGCTCTGGTTTTCTTGGCCAGTTCAGGATCAGGTTTAACGGTTAAGGTGACCCTATGCGGATTATCCAGCAAAAAGTCTTTCACCAGCTTGGGTAAAAAATCAGGCTTCTGTATTTCCTGTTTTAAGTTTTTTAGTACAGGGTCAATATCAAGCAGTTCCAGAGGGTCACCCCGATGCGTAGCTGTGGAAAGTGAAGATAGTATTAACTGCAGTCCATAAGGGTAACTGTCCCCTGTGATTTCTCGCTGGTGAAGTTCAAGGCTGTGTAAGGCGGCTTCTACCATACTTTGTTCTACCCCTTGTTCTGCGATTTTCTCCAAAGTATTTAAAATCAGCGCTTCGATAGCCCCGGTATCATTTGCATCACAGGACTCAAGACCGCAGATAAAAGTCATTTCACGATGGGAATCTTCGAGACCACACAAAGAGGAGGGTGACATCCCCAGCTCGGTTGTTTCCAGAACCTGTAATAAGGGACTGGCACTATTATCCAACAACACAGAAGAAAGCAGTTGAGCTTTGAAAAGATCTTCCAGGCTGGTGCTTTTACCTAATAGCCAGGCCATCAGCACATGGCTTTTGTTATTTAAATCAGTTTCAGCTTCACCTTTTTCCAAAGGAAAGTATTCAGTGACTTTGAGTGGTGACTGATAGCGTTTTTCATCACCGACGGCTATGTGGACATCAAGTCTGCTGAATTCTGCAAGTGCCAGGTTTTCAAATTTTTCCTGGTGCTCAATAGCCGGAATATCGCCGAAAGTCATAAAAATGGCATTACTGGGGTGGTAGTGAGTTTTGTAGAATTTCAGTAATTGTTCGTAACTCAACTTGGGTATGTCTGCAGGATCGCCGCCACTGTTGTAATGGTAAGTTGTGGTTGGATACAGGTGTTTGCATAAATGCTGCCAGATAATACTGTTCTGAGAGCTCATGGCTCCTTTCATTTCATTATAGACAACACCTTTATATTCCAGCTCTGATTCAGGGTTGGAGGCTTCTGCAAACTCCAGACGATGACCTTCCTGGGAAAAATCCAGCGGGTCAAGCCGGGAAAAGAAAACGGCATCCAGATAAACTTGCAGCAGGTTATCAAAATCTTTTCGGTTTTGGCTGGCAAAAGGATAAGCGGTCCAGTCGCTGCTGGTCATGGCATTCATGAATGTATTCATGGAGCGACGGATCATCATGAAAAAAGGATCCCGAACTGGAAATTTTTTACTGCCACATAGCGCGGTATGCTCAAGGATATGAGCAACGCCTGTTGAATCCATCGGTACGGTACGCAGAGCAACCATAAAAACATTTTCAGGATTGTCACTGGCTAAATGGAAATGCTTGGCGCCGGTGACTTTGTGGTCATACTCTTCAACCGTGATATTCAGCGTTTCGAGGAACCGGCTGCGGATTAGTGAAAAAGATGAGTTTGGGTTGTGGTCTACTTCTGACTGCATTAATGCTTTCTCGAAAGTTTACGAAGCGCTAATTCTAGCGTATTCATTATTAAAGATCAGGAAATTGTCTCTTCAGGATAGAGGCTTAAAGTGCTGGTTCAGGTTTTTCCAGACTTATTTTACCAAGCGCTCCACTGCGAATGTCATTAAGCAAAACTTCGCTGGCTTTATGAAAGTCAACACCACCTTTTCGCAGACAGCCGCGTTGTCTGGCTATCGCTTCAAGCAGGCGGCTTGCCTCCTGTTGAACATCATCAAGCTGATAGCGCCGAATTAAACTTTCGGGATAAGCCTTGCTGAGAAATTCGACGGCAAACAGTGCGATGTCTTCAAATTCAATGGCTGTATTTTTGATGGCGCCGGTAACTGCTAGACGATAAGCGGAGTCCTGATCTTCAATTTTGGGCCATAAAACTCCTGGCGTATCAATGAGTTTGATTGAATCATTCAAGCTGATTTCGCTAGCCGCTTTGGTGATAGCAGGCTCATTGCCGACTTTAGCAACTTTTTTATCCAGCAGGATATTTAAAAAAGTGGATTTGCCGACATTTGGGATGCCGACAACCATAATACGCAATACCTGATCGCTTTTTTTATCTGAAAGTTTACGGGCAGTTTTCAATAATTTTTTAATGCTTTCTTTTTGGGTTTTATCGAGTGCATAGGCTGTAATATTTCTATGCTTATAATATTCAAGCCATAATCCGGTAACCACGGGGTCAGCCAGATCAGACTTATTGAGTACTTTCAGATGGGTAATGTTGGCTATCAGCGCATTTAATAAGGGGTTTTCACTGGAATATGGGAGGCGAGCGTCTACCAGCTCAACCACCAGGTCAATTTGCTGGAGTAATTTAGTGATATCTTTCCGGGCCTTGTTCATATGGCCCGGATACCAGCCAATCGTCATATATATTCTCAATAATTAAAAGTTGGGCTATTGTAGAGCTATTGTAAAATTATTGTAGTGCAGAAGTGCTATGGAAGTAGTGTGGACATAATTAACTCAATAGAATGACTGGAACTTAGAGGTAGGCAATGACTTTAGAAGAGCAGATAAAATTAAAACTATCCGATGCCTTTGAACCAATGCATCTTGAACTCTTAAATGAAAGTCATATGCATGCAGGTCCAGCAACCGATTCACATTTTAATTTGCTACTGGTCAGTCAGGCTTTTACAGGCTTAAAAAAGGTGCAAAGACATCAGGCTGTTTACAAGTTGTTGAAGCAAGAGCTGGCAGGGCCGGTGCATGCTTTGGCTTTGCATCTCTATAGCCCCGCAGAGTGGGAAGCTGGAGATAAGGAAATTCAGAAATCGCCAAA
>Ga0181592_10003917_pt1 | contig 12334 bp, 7 predicted proteins | sample 071ome_20_FD_133755 | JGI IMG/M metagenome (GOLD analysis project Ga0181592, IMG submission 133755) | Coastal salt marsh microbial communities from the Groves Creek Marsh, Skidaway Island, Georgia - 071412BT metaG (megahit assembly) | ecosystem: Environmental > Aquatic > Marine > Intertidal zone...
GATCTTGGGTGGCGTCGTCACCGGTAGCTACACACTTCCACCATTAGAGAACTGTGGTTTGTTGACCAGTATCCTCAATTTAAAAATGGAAGGCCCTGGTAATACCATTAACTTAGAAATGGCCCCTGTACTTGACTAAGCCTCTGTTTTAAATAGAGCTGGATGGTGACTAAAGCCGTTCCTTAACTTGAAGGTTCTAAATAAAACAGTTTGTGGCGCTCACCGTAAAACGTGAGCGCCTTTTTTATTTTTGAGGAAATGATGCCTTCGTCACACTACGGTAAGACCAAATAGGTCTTGTTCTTAAGGAACAAGGGAGGGGAGGGGGTCAAACAGAATGTCTCCCACTACTATGCGCAACGTACTTGGCATGTGAGAAGAATAATAAAAATGCAAGGTAAAATTCTTAGACTAGAGCAGTTAAAGCGGCTCGAAATTGGTACGAACTTTCCGTTAACGCTGTTAGTTGCCCCTGCAGGTTGTGGAAAGAGTGAACTTCTAAACCAATGGAGAGAGCTAGATCGAAGTGGATCAATCATATCTCTGGATATGAATACCCAGCCTGTGGGCGAATACGGATTATTTAAAGAATTGCTATCAGCGTTAAAGGTCCAGGGTGCGATCTTGGATGCGGCGACTTACGCATTGTTTAATCATGAGCAGAACATGAGTGAGCATGGCATCTTTGATATTATGATGTCGGCTTTCATGAATTTGCCCAGCACCATCACCATCATGGTGGATGATTTTCATTTGATTGAATCCAAAGCAACTCAATCCCTGTTCTACTCCTTGGTTATGGCGGCGCCTGCGCACGTGCGCTTTATTGTAGCCAGCCGCCATTACCCAGATTTCCCCCTTAGTCGTTTAAAACTCAAAGACCTAGTATTTGTTCTGGATGGGGACGATCTAAAATTGACCGCAGAAGAAGCCCACGAATTGAACGAAAATATGGGCGGTAAGCCGATTGATGCTGAAAAACTACAGGTTTTGATTGCCCATACGCAAGGTTGGTTTGTCGGTGTCAAATTGGCTCTGTTAGCCTATCAAAAACGTGGGGTCATCGCCTTAGATTCCTTCAGCGGTAGCCAGCCAGAATTAATTAACTATTTTGGATATGAGGTATTAAGTCACCTTTCAGAAAAATTTAAGCGGTTTCTCCTCCTGTCCTCCATGTTCGAAATCTTTAGTGGTGAAATTTGTGAGCACGTTTTAGGCCTAGAAGATTGTGAAACTGTTCTGATGAAACTGGCCTCGCAAGAATTGTTCATGACGCCAGATGAAAATAGAGCAGGCTACTACCGTTACCATCCCTTGTTACAAGAATTTCTGATTAAGCAAATATCTCTTTATTTAACCGAAGCAGAAGTACTCGGTTTTCATAAAGTAGCAGCAAAATATTTCTTAGATAGAAAGCAATATACATGGTCTCTGCGTCATGCAAAGTATTGCAAGGATTCTTCACTCTACTTTTATGTGTTTCAATCGGCTAGTGATTACTGGATAAGATTAGGCTGTTTTCAGCCCATTATTAATTTTTCAGAGGAAATAGAAGGGAATTTAGATGAGGTTAATGATGGGATATTAATTAACGTGGTCTACGCCTATATCTTCTCGCGTCGATTTAATCAAGCACATTACTATATTGAGCTTCTGCGAAACCGTGAAAATCATAGGGTCTCTGACCATGAGATATCCCATGTGGATTTTTTAGATAAGGTCTTGCAACTGTTTCAGCACGAAGATCATGCCTTTAAAGATCAATGCATTCTCTTGGAATCCATTCATCACAGTCAGCTAGAAATCCGATCGTTTTCAACCTTGCTCGTTGCCTATCAATATATGTATCTAGGTCGATTGAGTGATGCTTTTCAAATGGCCCACCAGGCAAAAGCCTATTTGGAAAAGAGCGGCCATGTTTTCTTAGAAAGTTATGCCGATCTCATAATTATTTCGTGCGATCGGCATTTGGGGCGTGGTATATATGCAGCGCAGGGAATGCAGCAAACATTTTCCACAGCAAAACCTCCCCACGAATCTTTACAGTGGCTTAATCTTGCTACTGGTATGATGGTGGTTCACTATGAAAAAAATGAATTAAAAATTGCGCTGTCCTTTTGTGAACAATTACTGCCGTTAGTCAACTATATCTGTGCGACAGAAGTGGTAACGAGTGTCTATCTGTTTATGTCTCGATTGTTACATCATCGAGGCGAGCAAGTAAGGGCTAGCCAGATACTAACCCAATTGGAGCGCATATTGGCTTTAGGAAAGTATGGTCGGTTTCAAAGTGAAGTGGTGCAAGAGAAAATGCGCCAATGTTTGCAAGATGAGCAATACAATCAAGCGGATCGACTATACCACCAAAACCAACTGCATCTGTTCTTAAAGGGTGACGTATTCACTAAGCTCCATCGCTATGAGCAAACCCGCGAACGATATGCTTTGGCTTCGGTTTACTGGCTGAGTAGCCAGCAGCAATACTCGGCGGCAAAAAAGATATTAGACCAGCTAATATTAACGTTGAATAACCTGGGTATGAAATTTCGTTCGCTTATTGCGCAAGCCAATCGTATTGTGATTGAAAGCCAAGAGGGTCACATGGATACGGCCATAAAGACATTGAAGCAGTTATTGGATGGCTATGGGCTAGTGTGTTTCAGCCGAGGCCTGTTCGATGAAACCCCTGGCCTTGGCAAACTGATGCAATCGGCTTTATCATCTGGGCGGTTAAGACTACCAAAGCAGTTTCTTAAGGCATTTGATGATGTGCTAAACATACCAGAGGAAATGTGTGTAGCAAAAAGTCTAGTGTTGCTAACAGAGAAAGAGCATGAAATTTTTAATCTTCTTGGGGGTGGTTTATCCAATGTCGAAATCAGTGAGCGGGCAGGTATCGCTCTATCAACGACCAAGTGGCATATCAAAAATATTTATGCCAAATTGGGTTTAGAAAACAGAGGTGCTGCGGTACTAATGGCTAGCAAAGTTTAGAGTTCTTCTTGAGGCAGGTACTTACTTAAAAGATTGTTTAAATCTTGCCATTGAAGGGGCTTGGTAATGTAGTCGTTCATGCCGGCTTCCATGGCTTTTTCCTTATCTTCTTTCATTGCGTTTGCCGATAGACCACAAACGGTAAGATCTGAATGACCCAAATCTCTTAATTTTGCGGTCGCTGTGTAGCCGTCCATAACGGGCATTTGTACATCCATTAGGACTAAATCGTACAAATTATTTGAACCGTGAATCATATCTACCGCTTGTTCACCGTTTTCAGCAATATCAAACTGGACTCCCATACTGTCAAGCATATCGCCTGCCACCAGTTGATTAATTTTGTTGTCTTCGACCAATAATATTTTACCTACGAAATTCATTCCGGGAGAATTGGGCTCAATATTGTCAATGCATACATAGCTGGGGTTAAACTGTTGTTGCATAAATTCAACAATGATTCCTGGGGAACAAGGAAACGAGATGATTTTGGCAGGCCAATGCCGTTGAATAAATTGAGCCGTGTCTTGATCGTGACGATTAATCAAAAAATGCAGCTTTCCGTCTTGTTTTTGATAGGTTTCGAATAAATGCTCATAGGGCTTTAGGTCGCCTAACGTACCGCAACATATTAGTAAACTGTCGTATTTGTCTTGGTGATCTAAAAGTTGATCTGCTGTGATTGGGTTAAGAGGCAGATTCAATTTTTGAATTATTGGATTTCTGCAAATATCACAGTGGTTAATATTGATGTAGTTTATTGTGTTTTGGTGTAGCTCGATTGGACTGAGTATGGGTGTTTCATCTTCACAGCCACACTGAACAAAGACACTAAAGCTGCTTCCTTCGTCGAGTTTTGTTTCTACTTCTACCGTGCCTTTCATTAGTGCGGCTAGTCGTTTGATGATGGCCAAACCTAAACCTGTGCCACCAAATTTGCGACTTGTACTGTCGTCGGCCTGACTGAAGCTCGAAAATACCTTGTCCAGCTGTTCATCTGACATACCGATGCCAGTGTCCGTGACCTTCATAAGAAAAAACGTTTCATCATTTTTATTTACATAGTCTAGGTGGATGGTGACAGTGCCCTCTTCGGTAAACTTTATTGCATTATTACACAAGTTGAGAAGAATCTGGCTGATTCGTAATGGGTCCCCTAGCAGGGTCTTGGGCAGTGATGAGCCAATGGATAGGTCAAGCTTTAGCGACTTTTCAATGGCTTTACCCGTAATCGAAGACAGCAAATTATCGATAATGGTATCCAGTTGAAACGGTATGTTCTCAATGTCCATTTTACCGGCTTCAATCTTAGAGAAGTCAAGAATGTCGTTAATGACATTCATCATGACTTTTCCTGAATAAGAAATTCGTTCAAGATAATTTTTTTGCTGAGGTTCCAGTTTTGTTCGTTGTAGCATATCTACTAAGCCAATTATGCCATTCATCGGTGTTCTGATCTCATGACTCATGTTCGCTAGAAATAGGCTCTTAGTAGCCGCGGCTTTCTCGGCTTTTTGTTTTTCAATTTCCATCTGCTCATTAAGTTGCTCTTGTATTGTTACCATCTCTTGACTGCTTTCTAGCAACTTCTGTGTTTGTTGGTTTTTGTCCCTAAAAACGCTGGCGGCCATACTGAGTGAGCCCAGTTCATCTTTTCTGTCAATACCAGGGAGTTTTTCTACGTCTTTTCCTTCGGCCAGTTGAGTAAATACCCTGGTCAGTGTCTCAATTGGGTTAATGAGTCGATAGATGATGACCCAAAAGATAAAGATGCACAGTGCCAATAGGATAATGGCCATAATGTCGTTGTTTTGTCGGATACGTCTTTCCGATTCCTTTGATTGCTCAACAATACTCTGATTGAGTTCGATGGTTTCTTCTTTTACTTTTTTAGCTAGAAATAGGAACTCATTCGCATTACCAGCCATGACGACGTTGACTAAGAATGTGTAACCACGGGTTAAATTAACGAGTTTTCCAAACTGTTTTTCCAATTCCACAATGTCTTTAACAATGGGCATGGCCGCCTTGTCGGTGAGCAGAATCTTTTTCATTTTCGCTAGTTCTGCTCTCATGAGTTTAGAGGATTGAAAGTTGTATTCATTCAGATAACGACTGATGATAATTTGTGTATTCGCAAAAAGGTTCTTAAGATCCTTTTGATGTGATTTTCTTATTGAGATAGGTAAGTCTTTTTCTATGATGGCATCGATCTTCTCTATTAGGGGGTTAATGTGGTCCTTCAACAGTTCTAGGTGTCTCTTGCGGGTTTCGACTACTTTGTCGAAATTTTTATGGTAGTCCTTCAGGTGGTTTGACATCCTATTAAGACTTTCGTGGTCAATCGTAATGCCATTTTCTTGGGATGCACTGGCGTTCAGCGTGGCTAAGTTTTGATACACACGGTCCATTAGTGTATAGAAGTGACTGGCCGCTAACTCACTGATGGTTTCTTTGTAAATGAGAAGATTTCGCTGTAAGTCGATGACGTCTCGTTCCAATTCATAGACGAGGATCACATCGTCATAAGATTCAACTGTGCCGTTTACATGTCCACTGTAGGCACTTAGGTTGTTTCTCGACACCAAGAGCTGTCCTGCCAATACCAGCACAAACGCCACTAAGATGAATAGGATTTGGCCCTTGAGAGAATGTATATTCATGGCAATCCGTTAAGCGCTGATAAATTCATACCATTTTTGCAAGCTGTAGTCGTAAGTGGGCATGACCGAGTTCCATACCGCCACATTGCTAAAGCGCGTGTTATAACTGCCCCCAGTCCTGACCTCACCTTTTTTGACTGAAACTTTGCCATCGGTTCCGCGTAAAGGTTGCGAGGCGGGTTTGCCATCGTACCAATAGTTCCATTCGTCTTGGCTAAGCAGGCTCTTGGAGCGTTCTGGGTTTGATATGTAATAGCCTTGCCGTGCAATAAAGGCCCCAGGCCAGCCCGATAGCCACCAATTCATGTATTCGTAGGCAATGTCTTTTTGTATGCCTTCACTGGCCGAAGACAAGCACATGACCCCATGCCAAGCGCGGTAACCTTCTTTTGGTGCGGCGTATACGACAGGAATGTTTTTACCGTTAAGTGCGGATACCGCTGGAGAAAACATGCTTTCGATGACCACCCGACCGGAGGCCATGAAGTCAACGGACTCCGGCACCGATGTCCAAAAGCCGCTAAAATGTCCCCGTTTTTTGTAGTCGATCAATATTTTAAAAAGGGTGTCCAGCTCTTCCATGGACATGGAACCAATGTTTTCAAAGGTCATCAGGCCACGAGCCTGAGCAGATAATGCCAAATCAAATAGGCCAATGGTGGGCGCGTTGACGATACCCACTTTACCAGCGTGCCTCTCATCTAAGAGCCAGCCCCAACTTTCTGTTTCATAGGGAGTACCTTTGGGGATCACTTTGGTGTTGTAACCAAAGGAATCCACATTATGTACATAGGGCAAAAAGCTCACCTGTCCGGTGGGCTCGGTTCCTAACTCCCCGGTAGGCTGAATATTTAGAATGCGATGAGGGGCGTCACCTGCCCCCATGTTAGCCGTTGGGGTGAGCTTGCCGGTTTTCGAGAGGTTGTTGATTTCGTCCCAATACTTAATGCGTTTGGTGTCGATGGCCTGAATAGAGCCAGAGTGCCACAGAACATTGATGCTGTTAGACCATTGTTCATATAGGTCGAATGACTCAGGTTGGGTGGAGGCTTTTTGCAACACGGCGGCACTGCCACCTGGCTCGAACTCGATATTAATGCCGAGATCTTTCATAGCCTGTTGGCGCAAAGGTTCTTGTAATGTCACATGGGTACCCAGCACACGCAATGTGGGTGTTTTTTTGGCGAAAACGTAGGGGGCCGAGCCCATACTCAGGGTGGCAATGCCAGCCGCGGTTTTCTTGAGGGTATCTCGCTTTTGAGAATCAATAGGCAGGCCCTCAATATTTGTCTTCTTAGCTGGCTTTTCGTTCATGGGACAGTCTCCACATTGGTCGTTACAGCGTCCCTGTTGAGTCTACGAAACGCCTGTCTCATTCAGTATAGACAAGCTGCTTTATATCCCAGTGATTTTGGGTTGTTCAAATCTTAAAACAATCCCTTTCTAATCCCGATTATTGATGCTCAAAAGGTAGGTATTCATGAGTTCGACTGCATAAAACAAGTCCGTTTAAACAAAATAGGTTCGTCTGGATACATTCGGACGACGAAAGAAGGCGTTTCGATGAGAGTGTAAGGAGCCCGAAGCTGGGCACATTCACACCAAACCTCACAGAGGGAAGATAGGAGTACTAGATGGAACGCAAATTATTGGCCTTGGCCATTGCCGGTATGACCATGAGTCAGGCCCATGGTCTTACCTTTACGGTGACGGAAGAAAACGACAATGGTTTGGCCGACACCCAAGGCACCCTCAGTTATGCCATTCGACAGGCAAATGACCCTAATGGCAGTAAGGGGCGAGCAAATGGCAGTATCGGCCCTGATGTCATCGACTTCCAGTCGGATATCAACATAACGGGCCCCATGATGGCACTCATCGACAGTGATATCACCATTCAAGGGAATGGTTACACGCTGTCGGGAGGCAAGTTACAGCGCCCACTGTTTATTAAATCCGGCAACGTGGTGATCACAGACCTTGTGATCGAAGATGGTCTGGCTAAAGGTCAGAACACCTATGGCGGCGGTGCCGGTGCGGGTTTAGGTGGCGGCTTATTTATTTATGACGGCGATGTGACCCTAGAGGGCGTGAGCTTTCGTGGAAATCGTGCCTTCGGTGGCAAGGCTCGGGTGACCAATTGGAGCGGTGGTCTGCACTTTGCCGGAGGTGGCATGGTGAAGACCGATCCACTGGCCGACAGCTCCGCCGAGCAGTTCGGCACGTCTGATTTTGGTTCCTCTCTATTTGGTGATGGTGGATACGGCAGTCGCCATGACAGTTCCGAGCACCAAGCGCAAGGACACTATGGCGGTGTACCCGCAACCGAGAATGACCCTAACGGCGGTTTCGGCGCGGGCGGGCGCAGTAACGAGCAAGGGGGTACCGGGGGGAATGGCGGTTTTGGTTCGGGGGGCGGTTATGGCTATGCCTATGGTTCAGGTATTTGTGGCGGCAATGACTACGTCTGTGGTCAGGGTGGCAACGGCGGCTTTGGCGGCGGCGGTGGCTACGGTGGCGTAACGGGCGGCCTTGGTGGATTCGGTGCTGGTGGTGGCGGTAGTTACAGCAGCAGTGCTTCGCTGGGTGGTTTTGGTACCAGTTTGAGCAGACAAGATGGTGCCGGTATGGGTGGTGCTATCTTTATTCGCAGTGGCCAATTGGCGCTAAACGATGTGACCTTTGAAGGCAATCTCGCCTACGGGGGGAATATCCATCCTGACATCGTGACCGGTATTCCTGGCCCCATTGATGAAACCCCGTTGGTGTTAGCGCCTCGTATGGCCAGCAGAGCGATCATCGAAAATGTCGATGCAAGAGGCTATGGCGGTGCGTTGTTCGTATTGCACACCACCGAAAACGCGAATGGTAACCATCAAGGCATGCCAGACACGCTGCCGTCGGTGAGCTTGTGTGGTGTGACGTTCTCAAATGAGGAGGGCAGCCTAAACTACGCCAGCGCCACTTACGGTGAAGAGAATACCTCTAATGTGTTTGATGCAGGTGATCGAGTAGAAAATCTTAATGGCACCTTTGGCTTCAATTCGGCTACTCAAACCATCGCGGTGGATGCAGGAGAAGACGTCACTGTCTTGCTGAACTTCACTAATTGCGGCGCTGACTTTATTAACTGGAGTGTTAGCACCAACCCAACGAAGGGGCAGGCTGTGCTCACCTCGGAAGGTGAACTCACCTACACCGCCGATGAAGACGCCAGTGGCTCTGATACCTTAGTGATCACAGCCTCTGATGGCGTGGTATCCAAAACCCTGACGGTGAATGTTGATCTACCTGGCGGTTCGGGTGGTGGCAGCCTGTTCTGGTTACTGGGTGCGTTTGTGCCTTGGTTACGTCGACGCAAGTAAACCTTGTAGAGCGGCTCATTTATGAGTCGCTCTGTTTGTGAAAGGAAAAGAAACATGAACAAACAAATGGTCTGCGTCACAGGACTGCCAAGAGCGGGCTCAACTTTGTTGTGCCAACTGCTTCAACATCATCCACAGATTTCATGTGATGGTCATAGCTCTCCCTTATTGCAAACCCTAAAAGGGTTACGCCAACACGTTACAGATAACACGTTTATGATGGCCCAAATGGATGTGGACTATGACACAACTTATCAACGAATTAAGGGCATGTATCAAGGCATTATTGACGGTTGGTTTTCCCATATGGAAGCGCCGGTAGTGGTGGACAAAAATCGAGACTGGCTGACTCAATACGATTTAATTCAGAGCTTACGCCCTGACACTAAAATGCTGGTGTGCATTCGTAACCCAGAACAGATATACGGCTCGATTGAAAGTCGCCATCAAAAAAGTGTGCTACTGGATTTTCCAGATAAGCTGGCGGATCTCTCACCTTATGATCGAGCCGATAAGTTGTTTGACGCTAAAGGGGTCATCGGTTCTGCCATGAGTGGCATTAGCGCGTTGCAGGATTTTCATCCTGACGAAAAAAATAATATTTTTTTCGTGATCTTCGAAGATTTAGTGGTCGACCCAGTGCGGGTGATGAGCAATATCTTTGAGTGGTTGTCGCTAGACGACATCACGTTGGAGCCAAACGCATTGATCACGCGAGCGCACGAGAGTGACAGTTATTATAAGTTTAAATACCTGCACAAAACTCGCAGTACGATCTCTCCACCCAAGCCTCACGTGATTCCCACCAGAATCAAACAGGATATTCGTCATCACTTTGCTTGGTTTTATCGAAACTTTTACCCGAGTGCGCTGGAGGGGTAGTATGCATTCAAAAGTGGTTTGGTTCACGGGGTTAAGCGGTGCCGGTAAAACAACCTTAGCGAAAGCGCTCACCGTTACCTTAGAAATGCATCATGTGTCGGTCACCTTGATCGACGCCGATGAATTTCGTAAACAATACTGTAACGACTTAGGCTTCAGTGCGTCGGATCGTCATGAAAACTTAATGCGCATCACACAGCATGCCGCTCAATTAAGTGAGCGTTATGATGTGGTGATTGTCGCTGCGATAGCACCATTTCAACGCAGCCGAGATCAGATTCGTAAAACCCTAGGCTCCCGTTACATGGAAGTGTTTGTGGATACGCCGCTGGCAGTGTGTGAATCTCGCGATGTGAAGGGGCTGTACAAACGCGCTAGGAATGGCGAATTACGTGAGTTTACGGGCATTAGTTCACCCTATGAGCGCCCGGTCAAACCGGATGTGCATTTAAAGCACCCCGTGGATATCGAGCAAGCACTGCGGTTAATTATGGGCAGAAAGCAGGCGGCATAGTGAAAGAAGTTTAAATGGATGTCTGATACGATACGGCCATCACACTGGTTCAATCTAGAAAAGAGGTGGTAGATTGGATACGTATTTCTATCTCATTATGGCTTGCCTTATCGGCTTTGAGTTCTGGCATAGCAAACAAACGGGCGAACAGATGGGCTTGCCTCAGGTTGCCACCAATATGTCATGTTCGCTCATGATTGTGCTGCTTGAGCCCTTAACGGATCAATCCTATTTACCTATCTTACAGTGGTGTTTAGATCATGCTCTGTGGTCTCAATCGGGCCACTCTCTTCTCATTCAAATACCTCTCGCACTGATATTACTCGACTTCATGGCCTATTGGTTACATCGAATTCAACACCACGTACCGATGTTGTGGAGTGTGCACGAAACCCATCATCAAGCAACTGAGATGAATTTGAGCGTGGGCTTTCGTCAAAGTGTGTTCACGTTTCTCGTGGCTTGGGTGGTGATCGTGCCGCATTTGTTTGTGGGGTTGTCTTCTCAGGCCATCGTGATTGCGTTGTTTATTCACCGCCTTTACGATGCGTTAATGCATACTCGCATGCCCATCAGCTTTGGCGTGTTTGAAATGGTCTTTGTTAGCCCTCGATTACACCATGTTCATCACGGGTATGAGGCCCGCTACGTCAATAAAAATTTTGCCAATGTATTCATTCTGTTTGACCGACTGTTTGGTACCTATCACGAGCCGAGCCAGCAATGTATAAAGGTTGGGCTGACAAAAAATAAAGGCCCTATCCTTAACCCGTTTTGGGCCATGATAGAGCCTTTAATCGATTTGCTAAAAAGAAAAACGTTACGCAGTTGGTTGACGTTTTCTAAACAATAGCAAGCCAGAAAGCGCGAGTGCGAGTAATGGGTTCAGGCTACCAAGGAAGCTTGAATCGTCGTCTTTATTTTTAGTTTGAACACGAAACTGATCGAACGCGGTCCAATTACTCGCATATACCTGAGAATAGTTTTGCTCAACATAGGTCGCCACATGTCGACTGGCCCATTGGTAGGTTTCATTAACGGCAAGGTCTGAGGTCAACGTGGTAGACGCAGTGTTCGTTGCAAAGATTAGGCTGTTTGGTACATCTGTGGCAGTGATGTCTAGAGTATCAAACGCAACTGGCGCCGCGGCACTCACGTTGCTGCCATCGTCAGGAAAGTCTGAAGCCGTAAGATTTGCAAAGGTGGTGGCATCGAATAGGAAATGCCCTGCGCCATTGGTGGTGATATTGTTCAACATAGGCAGGGGAACTTCACCCTCTGGCCCACGTGGAATGATAATACCCGAATACAAACGTGCCCCTACGGCAGCGGTGTTGCTCTCGTATTCGAGCGTTCCCACCATCATATCTTCGATCGGGAAAGAGGTGTCGTAATGCAACTCAATATTGCCGTTGCTGTGCAGTACAACCACTTGCTCTAAGGGGTGATAGAAAGAATCGCTGCCGTTGGCGCGCATAATTTGTCGACGGCTGTATACAATCGCCTTATCGTCTTCGAGTTTGGTTAACACCAAGTCGGTTTTACCCTCTACGATGTCCGAATTGGAAGTAGCACCGATAGCCCAGTTGCTAGCTGATGAATTTGTACGGTTAGTGGCTAATGGAAATACGGTGGGATAAGTGCCGAGTTGGAAGGTACTGCCTTGTGGGTTACTCCAATCGGTATCGAGCTGATAGAAGGTATTAAAGCTGAATTCAAAGTCAGCGGGCAGCAGCACCACATAGCCGTAGCCATAGACGCCAATCTTGCCATAATCTACGCCGTTTAAGCTAAAGGTAAACGGTAAATCAATTGTATCTTTGCTATTGAGGTAACTGCCATTATTTAGGATGTGGTCCCATTGGCCCACGAGCCATTGATATCCGTATTCTGAGAACTCACCTGGATAGCTATCA
>Ga0181592_10003925_pt1 | contig 12319 bp, 26 predicted proteins | sample 071ome_20_FD_133755 | JGI IMG/M metagenome (GOLD analysis project Ga0181592, IMG submission 133755) | Coastal salt marsh microbial communities from the Groves Creek Marsh, Skidaway Island, Georgia - 071412BT metaG (megahit assembly) | ecosystem: Environmental > Aquatic > Marine > Intertidal...
CAGTCATTTGACAATCTTCCAATTAGGATCATTTGTTTTATCAATCCAGAAGAAGTTCTTCCTGTTGATTGATGCAAGAAACAACTTATCTTCTGTCTCTTGTTCTACATGACACCCATGAAGTCTGTCCATCATGTTAGCAAACCTGTTCTTTGCTTTGCTAGAGATTGGTTCAACATTCACCATTTTACGTTTCACTTTAGTTGTCATCAATTAACTCCACAAAAAGACCAGAATGGTTGATCAAGTTCTACATCATCAAAGGTGTAGAGATATTCACATCCACAACCTTTAGCATACTTAAACAGTTGCTGATGATTCTTGAAGTGCTTAGGATAGATTGTATCCTCATCAGTTTCACCCCTTTCATGATAGTAAAGAGGTTGCTCTTCACGAGTATTACTATACTCATCATCCTTGAATGTAGACTCCCAGGTAGTTTTAGTCTTGAGTGAAGACATATCACCACCATCAATAAGATCAACAACCTTACTGCGTGCCTGGTAATCTTTCTTCAAGATTTCACCATTCCACTCAGGATAACCATCCCAGTGACAATATACACCAGAATAGGTATTGTCTTTGTGTTTGATTGAAATGAAACTACGAGTTCCCATTGTTTTGTTGAATAATAAAGTCAGTCTTCAATCAGAATCCATTCATCTTCATCACTCTCAGTGATGGATTCCCAATTATCTTCAAAGAGGTCAAACATTGCCTCATTAGGCACTACACAATCAAACTCATCAATTTGAATATCCTCAAGAAATGCAGTAGACATGAATCTCATTTGATTACCTAGTAATCATAGCATGAGATCCCCCTGTTTGGAGATTTATTGTGACACTAGTACATGTGTCACATCAGTATAATCAATCTGCCTTTTTAGTTCTTCTTTTTCTAGTTTTCTTGGGTGCTACTCCACCTTCCCATGCTTCATTTTCAGGGGTGCTAGGATCATCTGCAATAAAGTGTCCATTCTCATCCTTTGCTCTCTTAGGAGTTTCTGTTACTTGCTCCTCAGGATCTGGCGTTGGAGTATTACCAATCAAATTAAGAAATCTGCTCATTTTGCTATAGCAACTTAATTTTATTTAGAATGGAGGATACCAGAGTCGAACTGGTGACTAATGCTTGCAAAGCACTCATTTTACCACTAAACTAATCCCCCAATGCACATGAAAGGACTTGAACCTTCATGGATTGCTCCACTGGAACCTAAACCCAGCGCGTATACCAATTCCGCCACATGTGCAGACTCCCCCACCTGGATTCGAACCAGGAACCAAGTGATTAACAGTCACCTACTCTGCCTGTTGAGCTATAGGGGAATGAAGTTTATTCAGATTGCTTACACTCTAGCATGTATTCTACAGTGTTAGCAACATCTTCCATTGCATCTCTAAGAAATGGTCTCTGTCCTGATTCCTGACGCATTTTATCAGAATCATCACAGAGAGTCCATCTCCATTGTTGTTGAGATGTGGAATACCATAAGTTAATTTTCATAGTCTTGTTAATGACTAATCGGAATGACAGGATTCGAACCTGCGACATCTCGCTCCCAAAGCGAGTGCTCTACCAAACTGAGCTACATTCCGTGGTGGGAAATACTGGATTCGAACCAGTGACATACTGCGTGTAAAGCAGGCACTCTACCACTGAGTTAATCTCCCAAAGGAAGGTTAGGGATTCGAACCCTAGGAGGTTATTAGCCTCAGTAGTTTTCAAGACTACCACCATCAACCACTCGGTCAACCTTCCAAGTATAAAGGGGATTGCTCCCCTTATTTATCAGTTCTGAATGGGAATCAGAACCTTATTGTTTTTGAGTTTTGCAATCAGTTTGCCAACACTCTCAGCAGTACGAATTTGATCTTCAACACTCAGAGGATTGTCACATGCAAAGACATAGGACTTGTCAGGATTGCTAAGATAGGTCACACCAACTTTATTTTCATCATAGTCAAAAGAGACTTCAGAGATAGCAGAAGACTCAACATTGAGAATAACAGAAACAGACATTTGCCTTTGATTGATTACTTTGTAATGATAACAGATCTGGAGGGAAAAGTCAAGAGGTTTGTGCCACTTAGAGGAGTGTCACATCCTCCCAGTTCTCTTTGAATATAAGCATCAATGCTTTACTGTTGAATGGATTAAAGGTTGCATATTGATCACAAACAAATACAATTTGCCCCTTAAACCCATCATAATTAATACACATTTTCTCCTTAAGAATCATAGTATCAAAGATCAATAGTTCCAGAAATCATCATAGTCATCTTGTGTTGCCAAAGATATGTTATGTGTGGAAATGCCTGTAGGAAGATCAGAAAGATCAATGTCTAACTTCTTATATCCCATGAGCAGTGATTTCACATCAACTGCCCTATTCATTTGCTTTTTGTGGTAATCAATCCAAGAGTCAACTTCTTCAATCAACTCATCATAAAACTCTTGTGGAGTTGTGTCATCTTCATTAAGATACTCAGAGACTAAATCTGCTAACCTCTCTTTCCTTTTGATTTTGTAGTTATCAAGATTCATTAGTCCTTTTCCATGATTTACGAACTCTCTTCAACTCCTTGAGTTCCATTTTGATGTTCTGATAGGCAGTTTCACTGTCAATCTTGTCTGCCATTTCCATGGCAATGATAACATCAACTCTGGTGCCAAAGTGTTTAAGAGCAGTCTCAAAATTGTCTAAATCTTCATACATTTTTTGATTCCTCAATGTTGTAAACTACTGGATGGATTTGGTCCATCTTAGACTCTAATCTGTTCTCTGCTTCATACAAAGCATTTGTAAGTCCAATGTTCTCATCCTGAAGAGATTTGACTTCATCAGAGAGTCTGTGGACTTCACTCTTTAACCACAGAATATCATCTAAATTACCAACAATTCTTTCATCAAAAGACTTGATCCAATCCATAATGAAATGCTCCTCACCTGTCAAATCATTCTTTACTCTGTAATAGTAATCTTCTTCAGGATCAGAGTCATAAGGATACAACCAATTTTGTAACTCTAAAGACCACCCCCAAAGTATAACTCTAATAGATCTAAACATTAGATCACTCCTACTGATTTTAGATAGTTTCTATATGCTGCATACCTCTGCCATTTTGGTTGGTTTGGTACATCTAATTGATGACATATTTCACAATACATTAACCATTCATACCATGGAGTTGTTGGATCCAGGACATGATATGGGTACGATGTAGTAGTTGTTTGTGGGTTCATCATTCCAATGCCTAATTACTCCAGCAACAATAAAACAGTTAGTAATGAAATAAGTCAGTAAAATTACTGTCCTAATTTTTGCTACTTCGTCTGCTTCCTTGTCGCACTCGCTTGCTTTTTGTCCCAGGGATTTTGCCCACAATCTCCACACCTTTGGTTGAGATAGTGTATTGTTTTGGGGCAAGACTTTCTCTTTCAATGAGTTTGAAAAGATGCTCTTGACACTGGAACCAGCAGATTCTATTCTCTTCTTTAATGTCGAGACGAATTGGAAAAGATACATATGGAAATTTACTCATTGGACTTCTTATTCTTTTCAGTGAAATACACATGAAATGTCTTATTTAAGACATCATCACAAAGTTTGTACTCTTTTCCATTAAAGGATACACCATGGATCTGGTAATACCTAACTGCATCATGAATAATTTTTGTTTGTTCAGGTGTAAAATCCATTAGAATCCTTTGATAAAACCATTATACAGCATCAGAATCTTTTTTGGAAAGTTCTTGTGCCAGTTTTTTTGCTGTCCTCATATACTTCCTATCCATCCACCATTTACCTATAGGGGAAGAGAGAATGACTGGATGAAATCTAATCATCCAGAACATCCTCTCTACATTTACCCTTGCAGTTTTAGATAGAATGACAATAAATGTCCCTACATTGGGATCTATTATTACCATTCCAATTATGATAGCAAATATACTCAACCACACATACTCCACAGTCATCAATGAAACTCCTCGTTCCTTCGTCTATCTAGGTACTCTAGAACTTCAGATCTCCACTCCATTAACTCGTTGAAACACTTTTGATTGTGTGCACATTGACGTAGTGCTGAATCTGGTTTCAATACACTCTCATAGAACAATCCAAGGGCATCACGACGCTTTTCATGTTTTTCTGACATAGACTATTCTCCAATAGGTGTGTTAAAGCAAGAGGGATCTGTTCCATCAGCAAATCTTGAGATAAACTCAACTTTCTGATATGGACTGAGTAACTCACTGGACATTACTCCTTCCACCAACCAATCAAAGTCATCACAACTTAAGAGTAATTTTTCTGGAACTGGTTGTGCTAGTGCAAGAAGCAATGGTAGTTGAATCATTTTAGATTGTAATCCATCTACTATTATTTAATGTCCAGTTAGTAACTTCTGCAATCCTTTGTCTTACAGACATAGCAGGTTGCCACCCAAGTTCTTTCATCTTACTACCATCAAGAGCATACCTTAGGTCATGTCCTGGACGTGAAGAATGGAAGTCAATCAACTCATACTTGAGTTCTTTTCCTTGTGCTTCTGCAATGATCTGTGCTAGTTCTAGGTTGTTAAGTTCCTCAGATCCAACAATGTTGAACTTAGGACACTTAGCACCAGTTTCATCTGGTTTGAAACTACCTTTGTAGTTCAATAGGAATAGAATTGCACTGGATACATCCTCTGCATGTATATAATGCCTGGATCCTGGAATTGTGCAACTACTGTCGCTATGAATCGTTACAGTTTCACCATCCCTTGCTTTCTTAATACACATAGGAATGTATTTCTCAGGATGCTGTCTCTCACCAAACACATTCATTGTGTGGGTGATATACACAGGGAGACCATAAGTGTTCTCATATGCTACAGCAAGTTCTTCACCACCTGCTTTAGTTGCACTGTATGGATTGGTAGAGTTGTACCTATCATGCTCCTTATACTTGATGCCATTAGGAGCAGGACCAAATACTTCATCAGTGCTGAAGTAAATGAACCTTTCTAGGTGTGGTTGTTGAGTTCTAGCAAACTCTAGGATGTTGCAGGTAGCAACAACATTATCCAGAACAAACTCCATTGGATATTCAATACTGCGATCCACATGTGAACCAGCAGCAAGGTGGAGAATGTAATCTACTTTGCCAATCTCAGATCTAATAAGTGGATTGAGTTCTGCCTTTAGATCATGGAAAACAACCTTCACACGTTTACGATCCTCTGCTGTAAAGTCAGCAAGGATGTCATTCAACCTGTTCAGATTGCCACTATAATCTAGTCTGTCTAGGGTGACAATTTCCCAGTCAGTGTGTTTAAGAACATAACCAATTAGGTGGTGCGCAATAAAACCTGCACCACCTGTAATAAGAGCTCTCTTTGTCATATTCAATCAAGATAGTAATCTGAAGTATCCACCAATTCCCAACTTAAATCAAGATCTTCTAGGAATTGTGTCAACTCATGTTCAGTTGTAGGAAGGATCTCATCTTCCTCTAGTGTGAATACTGCCTCACACAATGCAGGACCATATTCAGCAGGTTCAAAGTAAGTTTGTGCATGTGTTTGCACTGCATCATCAATTATGGCAGCAACATAGATGCTACCATCTTCATGCTGGTTGATAGTGTCAATGTTAATAATGCTCATGAAATCAATAACTGTACTTGGAAATCATTTGGTCCAGTTTATCCTCTCTATATTCATCTTCTGCTTCTTCTAAATTATCTTCTTCTAGTTCTTCATAGATGGTATCACCATCTTTTTCTAGAAAGATTGAAGGCATGGAGATAGTGAGTGCAAAGGATAATGTATTTAGAGGGAGATTACTCTCCCTCTTGCTGCTGAAACTCAGCATCAATTTTATCATACAATTCCACAAAAGTGGACTTTGTTTCATCATCAAAACGATTCAGGCAGACCTTGAGTGCCTTATCTTTCTTGCCAAAGATAGAATATGCCTTGATGATATGAACAAGACGACGAGTAGAGATCACTTCATCAATACCACCATCATCAAAGGTTTTGCGAATAATCTCAGACCAAGTGCACAGATGCTTGATAAAATCTGTGTGCTCACGAATCATAGGAATACTGAGAGATTCTGCAACCTTAGTGAGAATCTTAGTCTCTACAGTAATGGTAGGATACTCCTGTTCAAAGGTGATAGGGAACCTCTCAAGAAATGCCTCATTGAGCACATTAGTGCCAATGAAACGTCCATCATCAGAACCCTTACCTTTGGTGTTAGCAGTAGCAAACACATTGAATCCTTCCTTAGGAACAATATGCTTACCAATCTTCTTCAAGAAGACACCTTTACCCTCAAGAATAGACTGGAGACACATGATCTTATTGGATGCAAGATCAATCTCATCAAGAAGAAGAATTGCACCCCTCTCCATTGCCTCAACAACAGGACCATTGTGCCATACAGTTTCACCATTAACTAGACGAAAACCACCAATGAGATCATCTTCATCAGTTTCAATAGTGATATTGACACGAATCAATTCACGACCAAGTTGTGCACAAGCCTGCTCAACTCCAAAGGTTTTACCATTACCACTGAGACCAGTAATAAAGGAAGGATAAAATAAACCAGAGGATACAACTTTCTTAATATCACTAAAGTTACCAAAGTTGACGAAGGTATCATCTTTAACAGGGATTAGATTTTGTTGAACAGATGCAATAGTTTGAACAGTGTCCACACCTTCAGCAGCAGGAGCATTATAGGTTTCTTCCAGTTCTTTCACAGTTGCCTCAAGATTCCATTTACCACGACCAACTTTGTAAGTTTGAAGATACTTACTTGCAGTTGCATAAGAAGTATTAAGTTGATCTGCTACAGTACGAACTGCTTGAGTATCAACCTCAACACCAAATTGTTCTTTGAGTAGGTTGACAATCTGTTCTTGCATGTCTTTAACTTGATTACTTTGTAATAATACCATGGATGGAGGAGGAATGGGGGAAATAGTAGACAGTCCCCCAACTGTCACACTAAGCAATAGTATCAATAAAGGAAGACAAAAGTTTCTTATTTGTTTTCTTTTTGCTCAGCATTTTAACAAATGCAGTCTTGATCTGTGCCTTAGATGCATCCTCAGGAACAACAAAATCCTCATCCTGTGCTAGAGCAGTGGAAGGAAGAATGTTGAACTGATCATAACCAGTTCCAGTGAAGGTAATGTACTGATTCTTCTTGAAAGTTTTCTTCACTTCCTCATAATCACCACTCTCTCTTCCATACCATTCATAGCAAGTTCTAAACTCCCTGCTAGGAACAATCCTGAAATTGATGAAGTTCACTGTAGGAAACTTATCCTTCAAGGTAGAAAGAAGAACTTTGGAATACTGAGGGAAGTTTCCATAGGAATAGGACTGATAGATTCTACCATTCTTTCTGTTGCGAATAGTGGTGTTGAATGCTCTGGAATAACCAATATACTCTTCACCAACATGATTCTTTCTCACCTTGGTAATAGAGTTGACATATCCCTCACCATCAGTAAGGAAGACTACATTAACCTTCTGAAGTTTGTTCTTCTTTTGGAAGTCAGGAATTAGAGAATGTAGGGTGAGCATGGTATCACCAAGAGGAGAACCAGAGAGATCAAGATGTCTAGGAGCAGCACCATTACCATACTGAAATGACCAGCAACATGCCCAGATGTTTTTCATTTGCTCTTCTAATTGACGAGCATTTGATTTACTAGAAAAGAAATTCATCAGTCTGAAAGACTTTTCTGGAGCAACAATTCCTGCCACTTTGTCATACAAAGGAGGATGATCTGGTTGCACTTCAACATAAGAACTAGGATCAACAGTGAAAGCATACACTTCAAAGGGAATGTTTGCTTTCTTGCAAAACCAAATCAGGTTGTACATTTGCTTGCAGGTATCAAGAATCCAACGTGCCATGGATCCAGACCAGTCAAGAATAAAGATCAATCCATGATTCTTACCATCAGGAACTACAGAAATCTTCTTGAACAGATCCTCATTGTACTTGTAAGTATGCAGTTTGCTGGTATCAAGAACACCAGTGCGTGCAGTGCTAGAACGAGCATACTGATCTGCTGACTTCTTACACTCAAACTCTTTCATCAAGTAAGAAACTTCTTTCTCAGCAGACTTCTTATACTTAACATACTCAGAAATGACTTGAGTATGCCATTCTTTTACCCAAGAAGAAGAGTTGGCATAGTATTCCTTAGTTGCATTATGAATATACTCATTGGGAACAATTACATTCTCAATTTTAATCTCAGGCAATTCAGCATAGACAGTTTCTTCACCAAACTTGTTAGTCAGATCTTCTGCCTTCTCTTCAAATGATTGAGCAGTCTTTGACTCAAACTCACCATGTTCTTTGCTTGGTTCACTACCACCACCAGAGGGAATCTCTTGTTCCATAGTGGTTTCACTTTCATTATTATCACCAACAGAAGATTGCTCATTGGCATTAACTTCTTCATTGGCATTGTCGTTGGTGTTTTCACTAGCACCTTGCTGATTCTCAGGAAGTTCAACTTCTTCACCACCAACTTGACCCTGATCCTGAGAAATATCAGGCATTTCACTCAGTTTCTTTTTCTTGTAGTTGAGGAAATCAACAATCTCCTGAGAGATTTTGAGAACTTCTTGGAAAGTTTCAACTGCACTAATGCGAGTCACAAAATCATCCTCAGCATCAGAGAATGCAATGTTATGGAATGCACCAATCTTGAAGTACAGATTGATACGATCAATGAATGAAAGTTCATCTAGATTCTCATCCTTAGTGGAGAAGAAATCATCAGCATTCAGTTCATTATAACCATGATAAAAAGTTTTAGACAGACCAGGATATTTTTTCTTCATCAGACGCTCTACACGAACATCCTCAATCACATTAACAAAATCTTTAGGGACATTAGGATATTTTTCACGCCAATCAATGTTATCAGTAAAGATAGCATGACCCACCTCATGCCCCACCAGAAGGTCATAAACAGTGGCAGATGCCCTATCCCACATAGGAAGGGTTAGAACCCTCCTATCAACATCGAAAGAGGCAGTAGAGACCTTTTTATGCTCAACTATAAGGTTCTCTGTTGCCAGACATTTAGCAAGAGATCCTTTTACTTCTAGATTGACTGGCATGTGCTTTCTTGACTGTCCTTACAGGATAGCATAAAAAAGGGGGGTCACCACTCCCCCCTAGTACACTAATTAAACTGTCCACCACCAAGGACAGGTCTTTGGATCTCAAAGCTACAAAGATTCCTCAAGACTTTTACATAGTATCATGACTGAATGTAGATGTCAAGTTGACAGAAACTCAAACCATGAGTAGGATAACTCTGTCAGGGTTCAAGGGAACTTTATGAAGGCTTTGGATATTTATCTTTAACTGCTTGAATTTTAGATGCCATGGCATCTGGAAAAACTCCAGCATGAAATAAAGCATCTAATTGATCTCCCAAGGAAGGATATTCAGGAGATCTTTTTCTTTGATATTCTTTTGATTCCCATTCTGTGCGAAGTCTTGCTGCTTCTGCAGCAATTTCTTCATCAGTTGGTCTTGTTTGAACAGAATCTTGCCAAGTTAATTCATCATTTACTACAGTAAATTCAGCCCCAGGTCTTAAAGATAAAACTGCTTGTGCTATGTCCATTATTGTGATATCTCCATAACTGTAAGAAAACTAGATGGTCTACCTCTAGAAGTATCATCATAAGTGTAGGACCTATTGATATATAGTCCATTAGAATCTTGAGCATAAGCTTCAAATGTGATATTAAAGGATCCAGAACCACTATGACCATACAAATATTGGCCATCAAATCCTTCTATAGAAGCATTACCAGAAGCATCAGCAGTTGCACCAAAAAATGTATGAGATGAACTTCTATAAGCACTTGAATTACCTTCTCTACTCAAAACAACATTGCCATTAACAAACATAGTAACTCTTGAAGAATATTGATAAACTCCTACTTTAATTCCATATGTTATAAGAAACTTAGAATTTGACCTTAAGGGAGTTACAGTTGTATTTAATCCACTATAAGATCTGTATGTGCCACCTGATCCAGAAAGGAAAGTTGCATTTGAATCTACAGTTTGAACTACGTTAATAACTCTCCCTAAATTAGGGTCTCCAGCAGTGGTTTGTATATTATTAACTTTTAATGTACTCATGGTCTTGTTATCTTATAGTTTTATTTAGAAACTTAATTTGGCTCTTGAGGCCATTCTACGTCCTTAATAAATGGTCCATCTAATGTAGGATTAGCGGTGTTTGGAAGATCTCTTAGTGCTTGTCTATAAGTTGCCCATTCTGCTTTTGCAGAGTCTGATAAAGGACTATCAGAACCTTGAGTCCAATCGCAATTCTGAAGAAGTATGTTCCTATGTTTTTTCAATCTATTCATAGGTTCAGCATTTCTCAATTCCTCTAACTTAGCATTGACTTCTTCTTCAGTTGGAGGAATAGGAATTAGTGATTCATCCCATACAATATTTTCATAACTATCCTCACCTCTTACGAAGAAAGATCCTGGAATATTTCCAGTCAAAGCATGAACTGCTTGTCCTATAGTAACTTCAGGTAACAACATATTTTTTTCTCCTATTAGTCTTGAGTATATATTCCAGTATAGTATATTCTATATGTATTGTTAGTGCTAGTATTATAAGCACTAATTCCACTTATTTGTAGACTTTGAGTTCCAGTTGGATCCCAAGGAATAATTAAAGGAGTAATGGAATAGTTATAATACCAATTATAGTGTGCTTGCAAATCTTGCATTCCTTCGTTACTTGTTTCTCCTGTTTGATGATACCACCCTGCCAAGTATCCATGGTTGCTACTACCATTGTGTTGATAAAAAACAGCTATTCCTATTGCATATACATCACTTCCAGTTGCTCCACTAATAGATCCTAAAGTCTGAGAGGTGCCATTGTATGAAGTATGCCAAGTTATATCACCACCAATTTGAGTCATGGTTCCTTGTGGAATTCCAACTCTATTATGTTTAGTAACCCCGTCAGATTTAAAAATACTCTCTGCTTTTAAGATACTCATAATGAATCTAACTCCGCTGGTCTAGGATATTTAGCTTTGATTTCATTACACTTATCTATGTATGCTTGAACTTGAGCATTGTCACCTTTCACAACACCATCAATATAGTCTACTATTGGTGGATATTCCAACATTCTGTTGGTTTTATATTCACTGAGTTCAGCAATTCTATCTTGCCTAATTCCTTCAGATTCCCACTCTTCTCTAGTTGGTTTTTTCTGACCACCTTCCCACACAGGAGGTTCAAGCCATTCTAAACCATCATAGTGGAATCCACTACAATTAAATCTTGCTCCAGGTCTAAGTGCCTGTATAATTTTTACTGGGTTGCTCATGCTACTTCTAATAGTGTAAATGTTGAAGAACCATTTCCATAATAATCTGAGTTATTTCTATCATCATATGCATTATAATTAAGACCAACATTATATGATCCACTATAACTTCTCAGTTGTAGTCCATAAGTTACTGCAGATGTTGTTGCTGGACTATCAAGGTAATTGATGGAAGGTGCGTACATACCATAACCAACGCTTGCTCCTGGATATTCATTAACAACAAAGGAAGCAACTGTTCTACTTCCTCTGGGAATGCCATAAGCATCAGGTAAGGTAGAACCATTTCTAATCAATCTTCCTTTAGCTTCCCAATATCCTGTTGAAACGTTAAAAGATCCCAATACTAAAATTTTACTGCTGCTACTTGTTGGAGTGATTGTAGCAGTCATGTTAGGAACTGTAGCCCAAGCTCCAGCACCACCAGACCAAAAATCTCTATAGGTGTTGCTCACTACTTGAATTACATGTCCACTACTGTTTAGTAGTGGTTTACCACCTGTAGTGGTAATTGCATTTGTCTTAAGTGTACTCATAATATCTTTTTTTGATTATTTATAATACGACCCAAACTGCACCACTATTAACAGTGACAGTGACGCCACTATTTATAGTGATTGGACCAATACTCATATGATTGGTTCCATTACTAAGAGTTGTGTTTGAGGTTATTTGTTGTGAAGATTCCATGATAACTCCACCACCTTTTGCGCCTATAGTTTGGGACATTAAACCTCCTGTGCTCCAGAATAGTATTCTGTAGATTTCAAATGATTGTATGCCTGAGTCAGAATTGAATCTGAACTCTCAGTATCAATAAAGAACTTAATTTCATAAGTTTCTCCTTCAGTCTGTAGTCCTTCAGGCATAAAATCATGTACAGTATCACCAAAC
>Ga0181592_10003937_pt1 | contig 12298 bp, 25 predicted proteins | sample 071ome_20_FD_133755 | JGI IMG/M metagenome (GOLD analysis project Ga0181592, IMG submission 133755) | Coastal salt marsh microbial communities from the Groves Creek Marsh, Skidaway Island, Georgia - 071412BT metaG (megahit assembly) | ecosystem: Environmental > Aquatic > Marine > Intertidal...
TGAAGCAGACGCACTGATAACCAGAAAGATAGACTGGGAAGAACTCAGGGGAAACAATGTTGTTGGACTTAACGATCCAAGAGGCGCTACACGAAGATCACAACTTTTCCATGAACAGGTGTCTAAGAAAGAAGGAATACAACAGGTTCCCGTTGTAAACTATAATGGAGAGAATTATCCACAGGGTCTTGCGGGACACTCTGCATACTACATGGAACCTGCTGGAGCAAAGACTCTTCTAAATAACGTGGCGTACTACGGTATGTGGCCAAACGATGCATATATGTGTCGTGAGTTGTTTCCGTGGATACGAGTTGTTTACCCATATTATACTAAGGTACAAGGAACCTTATCGACAACAACGAGATGATTATGAAAGCATTTGTTATAACAATCATGGACAATCATCTGTCTAATCAAGCGGCAGATAGATGTATAACTTCAGCGAAACGATACGGTATTGAAGTAGAAAAGTTTCCGGCGATTACTCCTCGCTGCGAAAACTTTGATCGACTGGTTGAAGAAAATAAATTGATGGTCTCTAACTTTGAAAGTGGACACTCCAAGAAAGAGAACGCTCTTGCGTGTTTTTTGTCCCATCTGTTTTTGTGGAAGAAGTCTGTAAACGAAAACATTGATGTTATGATTCTGGAACATGATGCTATTTTTGTTAATAGAGTTCCCGCACTTTTAGGTTTCCACAAGGTGATCACTATTGGACAACCGAGTTATGGAGTTTACAACACGCCTATGACACTTGGTACACAACCACTGGCGCAGAAAGAATACTTCAAAGGTGCACACTCGTATGTTGTTAGGCCAGAAGGTGCAAAAGAACTTCTTTCTAAAGTAAGCGATTATTCACGTCCAACAGATGTGTATCTAAACATTATGAACTTCCCTTGGTTAGAAGAGTACTACCCTTGGCCAGTAAAGGTTGACGATTCTTTCAGTACGATTCAACACCAACAGGGATGTATCGCTAAACACAACTATCAGAAAGGCATTGAGTTAATAGAGGCATGAAGATTGTTCTACTCACAGTGTGTACCGATAACTATCCTATGGAGTATGCACGTAAACTGATTCTTCGATATAAACAGTTGTCGAATTTTGATATTAGTGCATATTGCGTCACAGATCGTCCAGATGAAATAAAAGATATTGCGACTCCTATCGAACCGCCTTTTGGTGAAGGAAAGGGGTGGTGGAACAAACTGGTAGCATACAAGGCTGGAATTGGATACGATGAACGATTCATTGTCTACATGGATATTGATACAGTTCTCATTAAAAACTTTGATGAAGAGGTTCGTGTCGCCGTAAGTAAACTAAAAAACGGATATAATGTTGCCTGTGTGAGTGATGCGATAGGTTGGAAAAACAATAAATATAGTTCATCAATGATGGTTTTAGATGGTCACTCAAGGGGTATGAATATAATCTTTGATGAGTTTGATAAGACAAAACCATTTGATTATGATGGTGGTGATCAAGTATACACTGGACATCTTATTTCCAAAATGGGAAAGAAAGTTTACTATCTAGATGATGACTTCAAAATGTTGAAACTGAATCTGAAGTTTCATTTGGGACAAAAGATTATGGGACAGTGGAAGTTTCCTTCTTACTTGCCTTCGCAATGTAAGATTGTTGATTGTGGTGGAAGACCAAAACCGCATGAACTAGAAGGATTAAAATACATAAAGGAGAACTGGCACGATGTTTAGTAAAGTACTGTTCGGTATTATCGTAGCGATGGGTGCAACAGGATACCTGTACTACAAGACAACCGAATCTAAAATCGCAGACATGAATGCTCAACTGCAAACGCAAGCGGGTGTCATTACTGCATTTGAAGCACGACAGGCAGAACAGATTAGAACGATTGAAGCACTGCAAAACAATCTCGCAAAAACTACTGAAGCACTCAACACCATGAGTACTCGCAATGCAGAGATTGAAGCAGAGGCACAACGATATCTTTCTATCTTTGCACGACACAATCTGTCTAAACTCGCCGCTGCAAAACCTGGCTTAATCGAAACACGAATCAATAAGGGGACAAGTGATGTATTCAGGGTTATCGAAAACGATACTGCTATCATTGACGCTGCTGACGATTAATGGATGTTCTTCCTTACTTCCGTGGAATAAGGAACCGCCTGCACCAATTCCTGTAGAGATTCGAACGGTCGAAGTACGAATACCGATAACGCATCCTACACTACCACGTGCAATTCAACTCAAGGATCCGCAATGGCACGTGGTCTCTGACAAAAACATTGATACATTCCTAGAAGACATTAAGAAGCGTCATGAAGGTCAGTTGGTTTTCATTGCAATGTCAGTGGGTGACTATGAGTTGATGTCGTATAACATGCAGGAAATCAGACGATATATAAATCAACTGAAAGAGGTTGTTGTTTATTATCAGACGATCAACAGTGACGATGAAGAAGAAAAGGAGAACGAAGATGTTGCGCCAGCAGATGATTGAGGCAATGAAATCCCATGCAAAGGGAGAGATTGAAAAACACAAGATGAACGTAGAAGTCTATCTTACCAATCCAACCGGCATTGGCGAACATCCAGATGTTATGGAAGCAATGGAATCAGAACTGAACAAGATTGCAGAGTACCATGACATCCTTGAAGTTTTAGAGAGGTATTTCGATGTATGAATATCGTTGCAAAGTTGTACGAGTGGTTGATGGTGATACTGTCGATGTCGATATTGATCTCGGCTTCGGTGTTGTTTATGCTAATCAACGTGTTCGTTTATATGGTATCGATACTCCAGAGTCCCGCACAAGAGACAAAACTGAGAAGCGATTTGGAAAACTCGCCTCAAGGTTTCTTGCGGAGAAGTTAGGAGACTCTTGCACTCTTCGAACTCGTTTAGACGGTAAAGGAAAGTTCGGAAGGATCCTTGGTGAATTCCTAGTGTACGATCATTTGACTGATAGTGAAATGACAGTCAATGACATGATGATACGTGAACATCTTGCAGTAGCGTATTATGGTCAATCAAAGAAAGACATCGAAGACGAACATCTTCGTAATCGTGAATTGATTCTTGCAGAAGGCAAATATGAAGTATGAGATGGAACATTCTTGGTAATGGTGATCACGCAGGAATATTTAAACGTGGCACCGAAGGAAAACTTCTGATATGTAATATGCCTCCGTTTGAAATTCCTCGTAGCGAAGTGTTTGCTACCTGTATGGTTGACTATAAAATGATGTTGGCGTTGACCAAAGGCGAAATTAAGTTAGACATGTACGACTGGATTCTTGGTACAAGACCAAGACACTGGATGGAAATGCAACCTGCCTTTTACATGAAGTACTCGCAGAACATCAAGGCGTTTCATCAATATGTACCAGCATATGCAAAACTGCCTGGCCAAACTGATCAACAGGCGGCAACAAATTATACGTGTGGTCATATGGCAGTAGACTATGCATGTCGCATTCAAAAGGCAACAGAATGTCACATCTATGGTTTTGATTCTATATTTGAACTTAGTCTTAGATCATATACGGATTTGTTGTTGGAATCCGACAGAAGTAGAGAGAACACCTATCGATTAGCAAACAACTGGAGACCTATCTTCGGTAAATTGTTTCAAGAGTTTAGTGATGTCAAGTTCTATCTGTATCATAGTCATGATAGAATTCAGTTTCCGATAGGAGACAATGTAGAGATAATTGTGGAGAAAAAATAATGGGCGCAGAAATGATTTTTATCATGGGTGTTTTAACTGGATACATTGCTGGAAAGTACTTAACTTAGTAGGAAAGGAAATGAACAAAGAAAAAATTCTAGACTTTATAAAAGAGACTGTTTCAGATTTTAAAACAAGTTGGGAACTATATCCTAACGTACATATCTGGTGGACTATCGCATTCTTGATTGCTTTGTTTGTATAAATAAACGTATACAATAAAAGGGTTTTCTAATGCAGTCCTTTAACTCATTTCTAAAAGAAGAAACGTTTCTTGCAGAAGAAGCAGAAGCGCTTCTTGAAAAACTCATCACCTTTGGCGGTAAAGCGTATCCCAAGTTTGGCAACATTGTCATCATGGCTGGTGGTGCTGGTTCTGGTAAAGGATTTGTTCTTGGTAAGTTGGTCGGTATCGAAGGTAAGGTTCTTGACGTAGACGAACTAAAAACACTTGCATCAAAGACTCCCGCAATCATTAAGCGAGTCAAGTCCGAATTGGGAGTTGATCTTCCTGATCTCGCTAAGTCCCTGAAGGATCCTGAGAACGTAGGTAAACTTCACTCTATCATGGGAGACTATCTCCAACTTGATAAGAGACGTGAAAAGGCACTCTACACATCTATTCTTGCCGCAGATCCAGAACGAAAACCAAACATCATTTTTGATGTGACGCTAAAAGACCTACCCAAACTAGAAAAGATTGCACGTGAAGCTGCAATGTTAGGATACGACAAGAAGAACATCCATATCGTATGGGTGGTCAACGACATCGAAGTTGCACAACAACAGAATAAGGCACGTGCACGTACCGTACCTTCAGAGATTCTTGTGAACACTCATCGTGGTGCTGCGAACACTATGGGTGACATCATTAACATGGGAACACGACTGAAGAAGTACATGGACGGAGATATCGTCTTTGCGTTTAACAAGGTCGGTGTTGATGCATCACTTGCGAAGTCTGGCAAAGGTGGATCCTATGTTAAGGACGCAAACTACTTCTACGTGAAGAAGCAGGGCAAAGCACCTACTTCTGTAGATCAACTAGACAAAGATATCAGACGAAAGATTGCTTCTTACGTACCCAAAAACGTAGACTGGACTTAACTGTAAACTAAAGGGTTTTTGTACGAAGCAATAATATTGTTTATTTCTTGATAAAAAATACTTCTGTCGTTGGGTGAGAGGTGTTTATAACCCTGATCCCATATCGTATGTTGAGTAAATATCGATTCCAACCATTCATCATTATTTTCTCTTACGCCTTCAATCATTTTTTGATCTGAGTTCACACGATACTTTAGTTCAATGAAGGTGCAGTCCGAAGTTATGTGAGGCGCAAAGGGTTGTGCTACTTGACTAATGTTAATAGATTCGGTTTCAGGAGCGTATCTACATGCACCAAAGACAACTGCATCATACTTAACATCTAAAGGTCTTTCTATTTTTAACTCTTTCTGGCCATACATGTATTGTTTATTAGAAGCGAATAACGGAACATCGTATCTTCCATAAAGAGCGTGTACGATATGACGATATCTCCATTCAGGCGGTGCTAGAGTGTGCATGTTAAAACTTCCCTCATAATTATAACACTGTTTTACAATAGGAAGAAATTGTATCCACACGTTAGGGGAAGGCATTGTCAAATTGTCTGACATGATACTTGGAGCTTCAAGAATAGAATTGCCTTTTCTTGGAGTTGTCCAGTATCTTGTACCCGCTTCGTAGTATCCTACAAACAATACGTTTTTAAATCCACGTAAAGTAAGATAGTTAATAATCAAAGGACAGTTTCCAAAAACACCATCAACGAAATGACAATACTCATCTCTCCAATCCAGTGCAAACTTATTTTTTCTTTTTTCTGCACCAATCAGATAGTTTAGTTTTCCCCACATTGCCTTCTTATGATCCGCAAGAATATAACGACTAGAAGAAGATCCGTTTTCGTCTCTTGCTGAAACTGTTATCAATTCATTCTTAGGTCGGTAGTACATGATTATCCCTTGTATATGTTTTGAATATGAGTCTCAAACTGTTCAATCTTATCCAGTCGGTTTGGCCACAGGATATACTCTTTTTCGGGGTTTTGCTTGAGGTTATTCAACAGAGGTTGAATCGCATTGAACAACTTGTCAAGTCTCTCTTGAGTAGACTGGACGGTAGTAGATGCGGTCTCTGCCTGTTGGGTAACCTGTTGTACAACTTCTAGTTCAGATTCGTCTGCGAAAGTGAACCCAAAGTCAAATAAATCGTCACTCATTTACTGTACCTATTTTCTGAGTTTTCCTTTATTTATATGTTGACAACACTCTCCCAATAGCATATAATAGAAATATGGACGATTTTTACCCCCAAATATCCTTATTCCAAAAAGTTCTATCCATATTCCAAAATAATCTAAAAAAGTGTGAATTTTGCATTGTTTTTGAAATCTACCTATGAGATAATTACTACGTAATTTGAGATAAGGACTTAGTTATGGCACGAATCATCTATCAAGACGAGTTTGACCGTGAAGGTCTGGAAGATATGGACTTCAACCAAGCACTGAGAATCATCAAAGGTTTCATGGGTGAAGAAAACATCCTTGATGCCCTGATTGCTTTTGAGAAGCGATACGAGAAAGCAGAGATCGAAGCGATGAACAAAGAACGTGGTTTTGAGTTCGATCATGAGTGGAGATACGAAATCTATGCCTATAATCTTCTGGTCGAAGGTTTCGGCCAACTGTTTGCTCCAAAGGAGGCTGCGTAATGAACAACAAACTAATCAGTGAAGCGAGACGTTTAGCAGAGATCATCAACAGGGATCGATTCGAAGGTAAGATACCCGAATCAGAGGACACTGTTCGACTGTGCGAACTCTTAGATTTGCTGGACTTCGCAAACAGACCTATCAACAACAAAGGTCTTTATTCTAGTTTCAAAGGAGAAGCGTAATGATGGGATATACTGCTCAAGCTGTTTTTGGATGTACGGGTCAACGCACTCTGTACATGGGTATGGATCTTGCAAATCTTCAACCAGAATGTGCACTTGGCGAGACTTCACCTGTCGATAAAGTAATCACTCTTGACAAAAAAGTCTATGTTGTGGGTGATCTAATGAAGTCTGATTTCGGACTCAAGTATGACTTGATCCTGAACATGATGTTGCGTGACGGTGTTATTGACTATGACACCAAAGTGAAGGTAGGTTCCGAAGGTCGTCTTCGAGAAGTTTATCTTGTCAAAGAAAAGGAGGCTTATCGAATCTTCGGTAAGACGTATTATGGGAAAACCAACGAGCAGCAGAACTAATCCTGTGGCGAAGTTCGCCAAGCGTTTCAACAAAGCGGGTGCATTCAAAGACCGCAAACGTGAAGCACGTAAGTATAAAGCACGTGGCAAGAACAAGTGCGTGTGGGATTTAGAGAATGAAGGTTAAGATAGAAATCGAAGCAACACCCGATGAAGTCCAAGACCTGTTTATTCCTAGTGGTAAACAAAAAGAGTTTGCTGAATCACTTTACAGGGCTTACATTGATGCCATGAGTAAGACGGTATCTGGTGCGGTAGGTAAGGTTTTCAAAAGAGGAAAGACAAGTGAAGATTCTTAAAGAGATTACTGTGTGGGACAAGTGTGACTACAAGGTCGCTAATCACACCTATGCAATTAACGATGCGGGTCGTTGTGTTGCCTATCGTAAACAAGGAGAAAAGAGTTGGAACGTGTTCGAAAAACCACGTATGTTTGTTCGAACCTATCGTAAGTTTATTACCTTGAAGGAGGAAGTGGTATTATGAGTGCAATCTTTGATTTAGAACAACAAATGTTGGAATGTTGGAATGTGACCAAAGACATTGATCTAGTAACCAGATATCTTGTAGATCATTCAGATGGATACACAGACGATGATGTCATGAACAAGTATTTTGCCATCAAGGATCTTTACGAACTCAAGTTCGAACAGATGTGGGACACCTTTGAACAAGTGTGTAAGGAGTATCATAGCAAATGAATATCTTTGGATTAGAGTACGATCCTGAACGGTACGGTGCGTTTCCTGAACCTGTAGAGTCTGCGGTATCACAGTGTGACAAACACATTGTCAAGATGCCTCTAGAGTCTGCACAGATGTTGTGTACTGCACATCGTATCCTTGATGGTGACGAAGGCAACGAGGATCTTTACAAGGTTGCTCATCCAAAACATCCATCGACTCTGTGGACTATGGAGTCTATGGGCAACTACAACTGGCATTATGCACATTGGGTCGCTCTTTGCGAAGAGTACACTTATAGATATGGTAAGGTACATAAGTCTGAGGAAAAGTTTCGTGCACGTTTGTGTGTCCCGCCAATCAATATTCCAAGAGGAACGGTAACTCCGTTTAAACTGGCAATGTCCCAATTTCCTGAGTGTGTGGTTGAAGATGATCCAGTCCAGTCATATCGAAACTTCTACAAGACTAAACAGTCTCGTTTTGATATGAAGTGGACTAAACGAGCAGTACCGACATGGTTCTTGACAAGTTAAGGAGAATGATATATAATGAACAAATCCTTTAGGATGCATATGATTCGTAGAGCTAACGAAAGTCTACAATCTAGAAGAAAACAACAGGTACATAATATGTTGTTTGAACGTGAACTGAAAAAAATAGAAGGAGATGATGACTCGTGTATACTGAAAAACAGTTCAACGAGGCAGTTGAAACAACCAAACAAATCCTAAAAGATACCTATGTATCTAACATCATTTACATTCAAGAAAGAATGAAAGATGGTGCTAAAGAGGATGAACTTAAAAACATCGAAGAATTAATCATTGCAAACGAAAGAATGATTGTATACTTTGATCAAGGTGATGAGTGGGTGAAAGAACTTCACGAAGAAGCAACCAAGGAGAGTGATAATGATGACGGCGAACTCGTTAGAATCGATGAAGCAAGGAATAGTTGAGGCATTAAACCAAGGAGTTGTTGATCTTCAATTCAAAAAGGTCAATGGTGATCTGCGTAATATGCGTGGTACTCGTAATCTTGGTATGATCCCCGAAGAGAAACATCCAAAGGGCGATGGTGGTATTCGTGAAGGAGAATCGATTGTCACTCTGTTTGATTTGGAAGTCGATGATTGGCGATCATTCCGTGTCGAAAACTTAGTAGAGTATCGTGGAATAAACTAACCTATGTCTGAGTACGTAAGGAAGAAGTTTCGAAAGCCTCGCAAACCGATGTCCGAAGAACAACGTGTTGCGGCAGTTGAAAGACTTGCCAAAGCACGTGAAGCTCGTGGACATGACGGATCAAAATCTGTACATCCAGATCTACTGGAAGTGTCAGAAGATTCGCCCTTGTACTGGAAGAATGTTCGATCTTGGATAAAGGATCTGACAGTTGAACTCAAAGCAAAGAAACACTTACGAACATCAAAAGACTCAAAGGAACGTCAAGAGTATCAGATACTTGATGTTTACATCGCAAACCTAAAACGATATCTAGATACAGGCGTGTACCATGATAATCGTTATGGTGCCAGACGTGAAGGTAAAATACAGACTGTAGTCACTACTATGGCCTACCATCCAAACGGCAGACCAAAACGCACAATAGGATTTTACTATCCTGACTGTGGAGTGTACACGCAGGAGATGAAAGAATATGACGATGGAGTTTACGGTTCCGAATCCAAAACCCGAAGACGAACAACCGTTCATGAACAAGAAGAAGTTCTCCAAGATGGTGGAGAAGGAAGTTCGACATTCTGGGATGACCTATCTTGATACAATAGTTCATTTGTGCGAAAAGAATGGACTAGAAGTTGAAGACGTTAAAAAGTATCTGACGCCTTCTATACTTGAACATCTGGAATCCGAAGCGATGAGATTAAACTTTTTGGTAAAGGGTAATACTTTGGATGTATAAGTCCGATTTTATTATCGATAAAGACATTCTTGATGAGATTTATGAAGAGATGGTACAGATCATTTCTCCTAGATTTCCAGCACGTGTCACTAGCTCCTCTCCGAATGAACCACGAGGAGTCGTAGACTATGACCACAGAAAAGTAGTTCAACATGCTTGTCACCCTAACATATATCCCGAATTTTGTGAACAACTCAACAACTTTGTTGATGACGGAACCAAAGTTAATCAACTTGATTTATTACGATATCGCACTGGAGATTTTTTTGGCGTTCACAAAGACGGTGGAGAACATCACAACAGGGTGTGGAGTACTATCACTGTCATTCATTATTCAGAAGATTATGAAGGTGGCGGTTTAGTTCTTTATGATAATGATCCACACAAAAATTCTGGCCATGTTGAAACTCCTATTCCCTTGGAAGTTGGACAAACTGCTATATTCAATTCAAACATTTTCCATGAAGCAAAACCTGTAGTCAAAGGCGAGAGGTGGGTAATTGTTGCTTGGTTGGGGACTTGACAAATCTTATAAATACTGTTACTATATAATGGTATTCTTGAAATACACTGAAAACACATTGCATACGTTGTACATACTAGGAGAAAATATATGTCTTTTGCAAATCTCAAAAGTCGCTCAGGCGACATCTCTAAACTTGTCTCTGCTGCTCAAGAGGCGTCTGGTCAAACCCAAACTACAAACAAGTACGAAGATACTCGTAAGTGGAAACCAACCGTAGATGAAAGCGGTAACGGTTACGCTGTGATTCGATTCCTTCCGGCAACGGAAAGCATGGAAACACCTTGGGTTCGTTATTGGGATCACGGGTTCAAAGGCCCAACGGGTCAATGGTATATCGAAAAGTCTTTGACTACCATTGGTCAGAAGGATCCTGTATCTGAACTGAACTCTCGTTTGTGGAACTCTGGTATCGAAGAGGACAAGGAAACTGCACGTAAACAGAAGCGCCGTCTTCACTATGTGTCAAACATCCTTGTGGTCAACGATCCTTCTAACCCTGCCAACAATGGCAAGGTGATGATCTATGAGTATGGTAAGAAGATCTTTGACAAGATCATGGATCTTATGCAACCACAATTTCCTGGCGAAGAACCAGTCAATCCTTTTGACTTCTGGAACGGTGCAGACTTCGAACTGAAGATTCGCAACGTTGCTGGTTATCGGAACTATGACAAGTCAGAGTTTAAGGGAACATCTGCTTTGTTTGAAGCAGACGAAGTAAAACTTGAAGCGACATACAATCAGTTGTATGATCTCAACGAGTTTGTTGATCCCGCTAACTTCAAGTCGTATGAAGAACTGGAAGGTCGTCTTGGTCTTGTACTAGGAACTGCTGTAGGTTCTAATGTGACTGCGAAGAACGAGGCTTTGTCTCAGACTGCAGAAGCGAACGTTGGTCGTTCTGCACCCGAACCTGAAATAGTAGTTGCGCCTGCACCTACTGTCGGTGCGGAAGATGACGAAGAGGACACTCTGTCTTACTTTGCCAAGATGGCACAAGAAGACTAATCACAAGGGGACGCAAGTCCCCTTTTTCTTATCCACCATATGCATAGGTACGATCATTCTGATCTACTGTTGGTAGGTTCTGATCCATCACTGCAGTAGTACTCTGAGTGCTGTTGTTGTTTACTGTCTGTTGTTGCGGAGCAGCGACTACGACATTAGTTGCACCACCAGATTGTGCATTTTCTTTTGACATCGTATCAAGATCATTACCACGTACAGTCTGTGGAGTAATATCTGGACGTTTCGGTTTACCTTGTGGTTTAGTTTCTAGTTCACGTGCCTCTCTAACATTTCTCAGATTAGCTTCTGACAACTTAACTCTTTGTTCCGCTCGTCTCAAGTCTGCGTCTGAAACATCCTCTCCTTCTTCTACGGCCAGATTCAACTCACCAAGTTCTCTTCGTCTTGCTTTGAGTTGATCTTCTGCTTCCTCTACCGTTTGGGTATCTCTGTTTAGACGACTGGTAGGTTCTTCTGCTGTTGGAGCAGATAGTTCAGAAACAGGTTCTTCTTTTGGAGCAGGTTCTTCAGGTTTTTTAGGCGGAGGTGGCGCAGGTGTATCTGTCCATTCGTAGAGTGCGTCTGGAATAACCTTTGCTAATATGCTATCTGGATCTGGTAGAATGTTTCTAATCAATGCCTTCAACTGATTAGTTGCAGCAGTAGCAAAGTCACCAATACCTTCTAGTGCAGAACCTATGTCAAATCCTTCGAACATTCCTACTATCTTGTCAACTAGTTTGCCCGGCAGAGTCTTAACAAAGTCTATAATACCTTCGAATGTATCAATAAAACTAAATTCATCTAACGAAGCAGCCGCATCTTGTTGTCCAAAGATACTAAGAAGGGCAGAAACACCATTCTTCACTAGATCCAGAATAGCGGTATAGAACTTATATGGAAGCGTAATAATGAATTCTGCCACTGCACCAAAACTGAATCCGTCTTGGAAAGGTTTCATCAAACCTGCCCAAGCATTCTTTAGTACATAGACAATACCATCAAATAACTTGACAAACCCGTCAGTGATTGAATCTCCAATTTTTTGAAACAGTTCACCAAAACTGAACGAGTCAAGAAGTTTAGAGAAGTTTTCAAATCCTAGTTTGCCTGCAATCCA
>Ga0181592_10003944_pt1 | contig 12288 bp, 15 predicted proteins | sample 071ome_20_FD_133755 | JGI IMG/M metagenome (GOLD analysis project Ga0181592, IMG submission 133755) | Coastal salt marsh microbial communities from the Groves Creek Marsh, Skidaway Island, Georgia - 071412BT metaG (megahit assembly) | ecosystem: Environmental > Aquatic > Marine > Intertidal...
AGCCCCGGAATTATCCCGAGAATGCTCCCGCCAGCAAACGTACTCAGCGCTGTCGCTGCACCCATGATGAGGGGCGCAAACTTTTCGAGCGACTGGGCAAGGCCGTCAATTGAAATCTTGCCCTCATTCAGAGCCTCCATCGAATCAGTCAGCCCATAGATGAACTGCGATAGTGGTGCAAGCAACGCCGTGACTGCTTCTTGCATCTCGTTGAGGAGCGGAGCGAAGTAGCCACCCTCACGAACAGCAAGCGAAACTTGCTTCGTGAAGTCGTAGGAAGCTTTGATGACCGGGCCGAAGCCTTCTAGCAGCACATCGCCAAAAGCGATCTGCATGTCGTTCAGCAGACGAGGGAACGAACGCAAAACTTTTCCGGGTTCGAGCATTGCCGCCTTGTAAGTACCAGCAACTTTGGCGGCTTCCTCCAGCACCATGTTCGTGATGGCCTGCTGGCGCTCCTGCTGAGTCAAGTGCGTAGTTGTCTTGCCAATCGACTTGGCGTAATCCTCGTAAGCCTCAGACGCGTACTTCTGGATGCCCACCGAGCGAAGCAACTGCGAGTTGCCCGTCTGAATAGCATAGGTGAGCCGCATCGCTGTAGCCGTCGAGTTAGACTGGCTAATGACAGCCAAGTCCTGAGCAGCACGAGCAACCTTGGTCGCATCAGCCAAGTCAATTTCGGCCTTGGCGAACAAGACGGCGATCTCCTGCGCCGAACGCATCTCGATGCCTTTTTCCCTAATCGCATCGGCAGCATCACGAAGAGAACCCTCAGCAAGACCTGAGGATTTTTCGATCGCCACCATCGCCGTGTCCATCTCGGCCACCGAAGCAGCCGCCATGAACGAACGCTTTGCCAAGACAGCGGTAGAAGCGACCATGGCCCCCGCCGCAACAGCAGCAGTCTTCAGCGACTTGTCGAGGACCGACACTTCACTCTGAGCAGCTCTAGCCTCTTGAGCAAGACGGCCAAGCGACATCGAGGCAACCTGCATGTCCCGCTGGAACTGCACCATTTCGGCGTACAAGCCGACTGTAAGTTCACCTGCGACGTAGGCCATGCTTCTTGCTACCTTTGCTTGGCGGCTTGCTCACGTTCCCAAGCTCGAAGCTTGTCGTGGGCGTACCACCCGACCAACTCATCAGCCGAAAGAGGCCGATGGGCCGGAGAGCCGAACACGAGTTCCTCTACCGTCCTTCCCAGCCTTTCGGCCAAGAAGAACAGGTATCGGTACTCGGGGTCTTCTAACTGTCTTTTCCCTCTGGCTCGACCCCTTCTTCAACGGACATCCCCGACATCTCCATCGCCACCTTGGCAACGACTTCGACTGCCTTGGCCGACTTGTTCTGAATCAACTCAAAGTCTTCGGGGCTGTCATCAAAAATTGGGGTACCGGTTTCAGGGTCAAATGCGGTGGCGATCACAAGCATCGGGTAGAGGCGACTGATGTCAACTCCCCCGTCGCCCGTAGTAGCCGACTGGAGCATACGGCTCCTCATGCCAGTGGAAAGAGTCCGCACTTCGACATCGACATTCCACTCGGGAACATGAACAAGACGTTTGCCGATGTCGTCGGCGGCAATAATGCGGTCACGGAGGGACACTAAAAACTCCTATCAGGAAGTGGCTCGGGTCACGGCTCCAGTGATCTGGAGTTCGAGACTGATGGGAACCATATCCCCAATAGCCGGAGAAATGTCGTAACTCGTGATGTAGGCGCTACCCGTGAACTTCGGGTTGGTTGCGCTCACCGCTGACGAGTTCGCTCGGAACTCAAACAGGAACGGCGTGTCAACGTTCGCAAGGTGATCGGTGACAGCATCATCGAGCGTCTCATCGAACATGCCGCTGGTCGAAAGCGTGGCGTCGTACATGCCGATGACGTAGGTCTTAGCGGCTGTGCCGAAGGCCGAAGTTTCTGCGGTGTCGAAGCTGCGACTGAGCGAAATGTCGTTGAGGTAGGCGTCGATCTGCAACGAAGCAGAACCAGCGCCAGAAGTAGGTTCGATAGCAAGGTATGCGTCCTTGCCGTGACGGAAAGCCATGATGGACTCCAGTTTCTATCGGGAAGTCAAAGTGACGATTGGGACGTAGGAACCGGTGGTTCCACCTGTCACCGTGAAGGTGACCTTCACATAGCGCTCGATTGCGCCTGTGATCTCAAGGCGCTGGTAGGCCGTGGCACCAGCAGCAAACGTGTTGAAGTCGGAAGCAGTCGCTCCCGTGACGGCGGTGTAAGTGCCGCCCGAAGTAGTCGAGGTCGTGATGGCGATGGTGAGATCACCGGCATCACGAGTGTTCGTCGGAATGTGAACATGAGCGAGGCAACTGCTGGCAGTGGTCACCGCAGTTGCACCACGGTCGATCGCTGCCGAAGTCGCCGTAGCCGAAACCGTGGACAGGTCACTCAGCGCCACCCCGTTCTGAACTCCCTTCGACCCTTGAACCTCCAGTGAGGTCGAAACGATGTCGGAAATGACGGCTGAAACGTCGTAGCTGCTGATGTGGCCGAACATGATCGAAGCTCGATCGCCTGCGGTGAGCGTTCCGCTGCCCGAGTAAATCACTGAAGTGGTGACCTCGTTCTGGTTGTTGACCGATGCGAAAGCTTCTTGAACTGCGGTGTCGGTGCCAGTAGTTGACGCTTCGTACATGCCGCTCAAGCTGAGAGTTCCGTCGTTCTGGCCGATGACGTAAGTTTTGGCATCGGTGCCAAATGCGCTTGTCTCAGCCGGGTCCGCCGAGTACGAAGCACTCGCATCGTTGAAGTAAGGACTCAGGTTGTAGTCGTTGAGAAACACGCTTGTGTTCTTGCCGTGGATAAACGCCATCAGTCATCGTCTCCCTCTTCAACCTCATCATGCTGATGAGTAGTGGCCTTACTGCTAGCCTTGACAAGCTCAATGTCGCCACGTTGGATAAGCCACTTGATGTCATTAGACGGGAGGTCGCTTACGACATCGCCAACGTCAGCCGTCTTGCCATTATAAAAGAGCTGGCTATTCACTCGGTACTTTGCCATGTACTTGTCCTTGGGCAGCCCTGACTGGATTTACCCAAGGAAGGTCACAAGGACACGGAACTCCAGAAGCAAAGCCACAAAGGGCACGAACTCGATTGTGACCTGAGCCTATTGCTGGCCCGCCAACCGGTTCAAGAGCCGCCTTGGTTCTTTGCCTTACAACGGTTACACGAAATCGACCACGGCCTCGTCAAACTCTCGGCAAGCAACTTGTCACAACGCCAGCAGCGAGGAGACTCATCTACGGTTGACGACTCGCCGTAAGGATTCGTCATAGCGGCCTGACCACGGCGAAGTTCATTGAAAACAACGAACGCCCATTGCTGTCTCGTGAAATCAAACCGGGCATCCCATTCGGCTCGACTCGATGATACGTCTTGTCGTTCACCGTCGTTTCGGTGAGGTCTACAAAAATCTCAAAGACCTCTTGGCAGTCGGACCGTCCTTGCTCATACGAAGTGTTGCGAACGTAAATCTGCATCTCCGGCCGGACAATCTTCGTTTCCCCGAACGTATACATCGGCGGAGCACCCGAGTTCTCGTAGACCGCCATGCAATTGTCGGGTGACTCAGGCATCAGTGAAAGGAAAAGATTTGTGCCTAGAACGTACTTGCCACTGCTAGCTGCATACACCGAGTCAAGATACTCACCCATATCGGTCAGAAGTTGAGTGCTCATCTAGAAGACCTTCGTGATAACGCTGCCGCAACTGAAGCAGCGATCCACTTCGGAATTTCGGGAACACTGTGGAAAAGCGGCTGAGTCAGGTACTTGCGCTTGCCCTGCCCGTACTCGGGTGGAGCCTCATGAACCTCCACGGCATAGTTGCGGGCAGGGAAATCTCGGCCGAAGCCCATAACGACTTCGATCCTCCCTATGCCAGAAGCAGTCGGATAATCCACGAATCCCGACCGACGAAGTTCGCCTGTGACAACCGGAACGTAGTTCTCTTTTGAGTCCGTCATGATTCTCTCGCCAACTTGGTACAGCGCCATGCCGACTTCTTCCACCGTTGTATCGGCAGCGACCGGGATGTTGTCCTTGAGCTTCACCGTCATCTTCATTGGCAGCTCTCACAAGAGTCAGGGTTTTCCAAGTCGCAAGACGACTCGATCACTTCGTCCGCATCAGCTCCCCAGTCGATCACACCTTCAACGAACGAGTACAAGTTGTGCTCAACTACTTCTTCGGGAGAAAAGTTTTCGGGGGTCATGCGAACGTCACAATCGTGTGGTCAAGCCCGTCAACGAAATCAAAGCGCTCAACTGAAACAATGTCTGGCGTTGACCCGTCGGGGAGCGTAATCAAGTCCTCATAGGTGAGCGTGATGTCGTTGATGTACGCCCGAGTTGGCTGAGTCAACTCGTCAATTTGGGCGGTGCCGCTCAAAACTTGCTTCGGCTCGACAAAAGCTTTTGCGGTACGAGCAGTTCCGCTATGCACATCCTCACCGTAAGCGTTGACCGAACTTTTTGGAGTGATCGTCACAACGTGTGGGTAATCACCCACGAACTGCCAGTCGATTGAGATAGCCATCAGTACGCCCGGTGGTAGTAATCGTCCGAAGTTGTGCCACGGAGGTTGTCCATGCCGCCCTTCCGGCCAAAGATTTCCTCACGCTCTGTGTCGTCCTGCCGCAACTGCTTGTCGCTCTTGATGTATCCAGAAACGAACGGCGAAACCGGGTAAGCATCTTCCTTCGACATCAGCGAGTCCGCAAGCGCAAGGTACTGCCGGTGCTTAGCGGCGAAGTCGGCTTGAAGGCCACCGATCGAGCGACTCATGTTTCGAGCAAACTTGGCAGCGATTGCACGAGCGGCTTCCGAAGCCGACCGGTTCGGAGTCCCATGAAGATTCACGAAATAAGTGATCTCACTATCCGACAACAACTGATCGTTGGCGTCCGTGTCTCCGATCAGCAAGCGAACCACATCAATCTGCCGGGTGAAGTCCTGCCGGTAGTTCCATTCCGCACCAGTCTCCGCAAAAATTTCGATGACCAGCATCCCACTGTTGGGGGCGGTCAGTTGTTTTGCCGTCAGGGTGGCAGCGAACGATGCGACGTAAATCCCCGCATCGAGGAGCGCATCGGCAGCAGTCCAGTCGTACCGCACTCGGCCATTGACTAGATCAGTGATCGTTACCGGGCCGTCAGTGATGACCTGAGTTCCCGTCGCAGAGGCCCACATATCAAAAACAACAGTGCCGCCTGTCAGGTCAACGGGATCATCATCAATGAGAAACTGGCTTGTGAGGGATGGAAGCCGATCACCTTTTCGGAGTGCTACATCAGGCATGGGGGGCACCTACCCAGCTTTCGAGCGGCCAGAGTTACTGGCGAGTTTGACTCTGACATTACTTGTCGGTAACGAGCTACGGCCAGAGCTGACAGGTGCTGAAGTAGCCTTAGAAGCGCCTAAAGCTTTCGATACCCCCGCAGCCGGGACCGCTACAACAAACTTTCCGACTCCCGCCGTAATAATTTCGCCTGCGGTCACTCCCAAAACATTTGCAACTGCAACGATGGTGCCCAAGCTGACGAGCGCATCTTGAGAGTTGACTCTTGCCTCAAGAACATCAGTGACAGCAGTAATCGCCGCTGGGGAAACGACAACCCCAGTACCCTCGGTGACGGTTACAGCCGGGATTGCCGCCACCGTTTCGATCGTTGCTGGAGCGGCCCCATCGCTGACCTGAACTGAAACTGAGGGAACAGTAGAGGTGGTGCTGATCGCCGCAGGGCTAACCGTGATTCCGGTGCCGGTCGAGACTGTGACAGGCGGCGTGGCCGCTGATGCTTCGATCGTCGCAGGAGCAGCACCATCCGCCACTTGAACTGAGACAGCCGGAGTTGTCGCAGTAGCGGCCACTGTTGCAGGCGAAACGGTGACCCCGGTGCCCGTTGCTACCGACGGTGCGGGAACGCTAGCAACTGCCTCAATCGTGGCAGGTGTGTTGGACTCATCGACCGAAACTGAGACTGCCGGAGTTGTAGTAGCAGCAGCGATTGTGCCTACGGCAACAGTGACTCCCGAACCCTCGGTGATCGTTGGTGCGGGGACTGCCGTGGTAGCAGAAATGCTGCCCGGAGCGATCGCTTCATTGACAACGACTGTGGGCGTAGGAGCTGTCGAAGTAGCGGCGACTGTGGCTGGACTGACCGTGATTCCCGTGCCCGTCGTAACCGTGACCGCTGGAGTAGTTGTAACCCCAACGATTGTGGCAAGGGCAATCGACTCGTCTACTTGGACGGTGACTGCCGGGACCGTTGTCGTAGCAACAATGACAGCCGGACTGACCGCTACTCCCGCTCCAACCGTGACCGTTGGCGCAGGGGCCGTAGAGGTTGCAGCGATAGTGGCGACATTGACTGTCGCCCCCGCACCCTGAGTGACGGCTAGCGCCGGGGTAGTTGTAGTGCCCGCAATGGTTGCAAGAAGCAGAGTCTCATTGACCCTGATCGAAGCAACAGGGAGTGAAATTCCGGTGCTGATCGTTGCCAGCGACGGCGCAGCCCCGGTGCCCGTCGTGATGGTCGGAGCAGGGACGGCAGCTACAGCGGCGATTGTCGCAGGGCTAACGGCGACTCCGGTGCCGGTGCTGATCGAAACTGCCGGAACTGTTGTGGTGCCCGTGATCGTTGCGGGAGAAACCGTGTCGCTGATCTGAACGGTAACCGCAGGCGTTGTTGCAGTTGCAGCGATAGTTGAGGGCGAAACTGTAACGCCCGACCCTTGAGTGATCGTAGGGGCCGGAACTGTTGTGGTTGCTTCGATCGTGGCGGGCGCTGCACCGTCAGAGACTTGGATCGACGGCGATGGCACTGCCGCAGTAGCCGCAATCGTTGCGAGGGTGGGTGTTGCAGTAGTGCCAATGGTGACTGTTACACTCGGCACCGTGGACGATGACGCAACAGTGCCCGGAGCAATTAGTATCCCCGAACCTTCCGTGACCGTCGGAACGGGAACGGTTGTGACCCCGCCGATAGTTACGGCAACGATCGACTCGTTGATGATGACGGTTGGTGAAGGGACCGAAGCAACTGCCTCGATTGTCGAAGGTGAAGCACCATCGGAAACCTGCACCGAGGGCGACGGCAACGTCGTCGTACATGCAACAAAATTCGGCGTTACCGTTACCCCACTGCCCTGAGTGACTGTGACCGCCGGAACGGCGGCAAGTGTGCTGATCGAAGCAGGAGAAACTGTGACGCCCGTGCCGGTCGTGACAGTGACAGTAGGAGTAGCCGTAGTGGCTGCGATCGTGGCAGGAGAGACAGTGTCGCTGACCTGAACTGTGGCAGCAGGAGTAGTAGTTGCCGTGCTGATCGAAGCGGGCGCAACGGTAACGCCTGAGCCTTGCGTGACAGCCACTGTGGGCGTCGTAGCGGCCGTGCTGATCGTGGCCGGTGCAACTGTGGCCCCTGACCCCTGCGTGATCGTTACAGCCGGAGTGGTGGCCCCTGCGCTGATGACCGCAAGCAGGAGTGTTTCGTTGACCCTGATCGAAGAAACCGGAGTAGATACTGACGCCGCAATGGTCGATGGCGAAACGGTGACTCCAGCACCTGTGCTGATCGTTGCGGCCGGTGTCGTTGCGGCCGTGGCAATAGCGGCCGGACTGACCGTGACCCCGGTGCCCTGAGTGATAGTCGGTGCGGGAACTGTCGAAGTGCAAGCGACTGTGGCCGGAGCGACGGAAACGCCGGTGCCCTGTGTGACTGTCGGAGCAGGAACCGCAGCAGCAACGGCAACAGTTGCAGGTGTGAAGCTCTCATTGACGATAACTGAAACGGCTGGAGTCGTGGCTGCGGTCGCAACAACTGCAAGGGCAACGGTGACCCCTGAGCCTTGAGTGACAGATACCGACGGAACAGTCGAAGTGGCAGCGATGACCGCTGCATCGTGCTGATCGGAGACTTGTACCGATACGGCAGGAACGGCCGCCGTCGTCGCAACAACCGCCGGAGCAACCGTGACGCTAGAACCCGCAGTGATCGAAACCGCTGGAGTCGATGCAGCGGTGCTGATCGAAGTTGGCGAAACCGTGACACCCGAACCTTGGGTGACAGTGACGGCCGGAGCAGAAGTTGATGCCGCAATAACGGCAAGAAGTAGCGTCTCGTTGACCCTGATCGAGGAAACCGGGGTTGACGAGCTAGCTGAAATCGTTGCGGGCGCAACAGTTACCCCAGACCCCTGCGTAACAGTGACGGTCGGAGTAGCAGCAACCGCCGCAATCGTGGCAGGGGAAACAGTGACGCCTGTGCCTTGCGTAATGGTCGGAGCCGGAGCAGTCGAAGTGCAAGCAATCGTCGTAGCGTTGACCGTGACCGAGGTCGTGAGCGGCTCGTTGATGAGCGTCGTGACGACAACGTGATCGTCGCTAGAACCCGAGAACGGATCTGGGTTCTCGTTGTTGACGTTCGTCAATCCACGGGTTGCGAGAGCTACGCCGCAGTGCGATGCCGGTGAGCCGCCTCCTGATGTCGCTACGCTCTCTTGCAGCGTGTAGTTCGGAGGCGCTGCGGTCGCCGAAGACTTACCCTCGATGCCAAGGTGAGCGAGCGATAAATAGTCGCCCGAAGAAACGGTGTCCGACTGAGGCGGGTTCGGTGAAGTGCCAGCTTGAGACTGTGAGTTGTCTGACGCAACCGGAGTTGTCGTGTCTGCACCTGAGATGCGAGCAATCCATCCCGCTGCTCTAGTACCGCCGCTCCAAGAAAAGACATAGCTGACTGCATTGGTGTCTGCCTGTACTGCGATCTTGTAGAACCAGTCGTAAGTGCCGCCAGAGTAGGCAAAACTGTTTTGGAGCGTCCAACCTGACGGAGCCGTAACCGCACCCGACTGCTCTGCAAGCGTGAGACCGACAAACAGCAAGTCACCGACTGCAATACCAGAAGGAACAGGTATCGTCAGCGACGTAGTCTGCGCGGTCGGGACCGTCGAGTTGCTTGACTCAAGAACAGGAGCTGCCATGCGGCACCCCTACGGCTATGGCGTCAGGTCAATGGTGAAGATGCCTGAGGCGTTGAAGCTGAGAACGAAATCACCCGACGACGACGACTGATCGGAGCCAAAGTCGATGTAACAGATGAGCGGGTCGCTCGCAATCGTGTCATCGTAAATGACTGCGCCACGGGCCGTGATCGTAGAAGAGGACCAAGTGACATCGGCGGCGTCGAAGGTAATCACACCGGCCGACTGCGTAAGCGAAAGTGAGGTCAGCGTCTCGCCGCCCGCCGTGTAGCCGGTGCCGACGACCTCGTTCGTGACATCAGCCTTGAAGTCATGCGTCCCGAAGTCAGGCGTGTAGGCGCTGGTCACAAGCATGATCTTCAACGTGTCACTGTCGAGATCAACAGCGTGCGTGTTGTTCAGCATGTTGAGGAATGTGATTCCGTAAAGGCCGCTAGCCATCAGTCATGTCCTTCGTTGTTGCCCGAGTAGAGGGCGCTTTCTTTGTCGTCTTCTTCACAGCCTTCTTGGCTTTTGGTGCCGACTCTGCTTGCTGCAAAAGTCGAACTCCACTTGAGTTCTTTTCCGGCACCTTAGCCCCGTGAGGAAGAGGAGCGATATAGCGGTTGGCGACAAGTGCATCAACTCGCCGCCAGCCGGATGTATCGACAACCTCACCCCGCTCAAAGAACCGGCTGTCACCCTGCAAGCGGCGGATGATAACGTACCAATCCGTCTTCGGGGTAATAGATTCGAGAAGCGGGTCAACGGCCACTATGGGGCACTCCTTGACTCATTAGGCGGGGATGTAGGTGATGTAAGCGACTCCCTCGAAGGAGCCGATCGTTCCGGTGATCGAGCCAGTGACGTACTCCGACGAAGTAAGCGCCCGAGCAGCCTTGCCGTTCGTGCCACCATCGTCAATCGAAGAGATGACCCCTGCCGTAGCAGTTGACTTCCCATCAATCAGCGTGTCATCCGTGCCGGTGCCATCAGCGTCAACTCCCACATCAATCGTGGTCGTTGCGCCGCTCGCCGTCGTGATGTCGATTACCACGTTCTGCACGATGATGCGGCCACCCGTCGGGTTTCCCCAACTGAGTGCAGCAGCGTTGCCAGTGGCGGCAGTCATAGTCACCCGTGCAGTGCGGGGGACCGGAGCGCCCGACGTTGCGTTCTCATCCGAAACGATGAGATCACCTACAAGAAGCTGTCCTCGTGTTGCCTGATTTGGCATGATGGTTTAGCTCCTTAGCTATTAGGCGACGCAGTTGCTGAAGAAGTAGCCGAGGTCGCTAGCGATGACCTTGTAGTCCCAAGCCATCTGGGCCTCGACACGATCCGAACGAAGTTCGTTCATACGGAAGCGGGAGATGCCCACCGTGGAACCCTGCCCGTCCGACACGCCATCCCATGCGAACTGGTAACCCGCCGAAGGGGTCATCAGGCCGGGAGACGGAGCGACATGGTACAGAGCGGCGTTCTTACCGTGGATCGCACCGAACGAATCGGCAGCACCCTCAGCACCCGTGTTGCGAATGCCACGAGCCGTCAGGACTCGATCAACACCGAAGAGCGACGAAAGAGTCGCTTCCGTCGGCACGTTGGCCGAGGTGTACTTGATCCGGTCGATAACGTCCGGGTGGTTCCGAAGCTGACGCATGGCGTCGTAGGTGAGCACCAGCGTGTTCGGCAAGTAGCCCGTTGCGTTCAGCATCGTCGCCTTGCCGACTTCGATGTCTTCGATCGGGTCCGAACTCGTGTAGTTCGACCACTGCGTGAAGTCAACGCCACCAACTACGTCGGTGTCCCAAACTCCAGTAGTGAAGTAGGTGCTCGACCAGTCAATTTCTTGGCGCATGAGCATCCGCTGGGTGACGAACTGGGTCGCCTCCCGGTCGGGGTTGATCGGGTCATCAGCGTTAGCACGAGTCTGGTCGTCAACGTCCTTGTGCATGGCATAGACGTTGCAGCTATAGGTGCCCGTGGACAGCCCGTAGCCCGAACCGGCCGACGGAGTTGACGGGGCACGAAGCTGGGCTTCATCGCGGAACCAATCACCCTTCGTGTAGGTGAAGTAGAGGTCCGACTGCTTCTGAACTGAAATGGTCGGGAAGATGCGATTCGCAATGAACACATCATTCGATTGCATGTAGGCGACGCTGATCTGCGAAAGAATCGCATCAACATGAACGTCGCTGGAGGTTGGCTGAGGCATTTTTCTTTACTCCTCGGATCAGGCCGCTCGATGCGGATTGGCGCAGTTGACAAGGGCAGTTCCGATGACGCCAGCACCGCCAGTAGCGGTCTTCATCTGGCCCACAACGTACTCAGTGGTATCGGTTCCCGGCAGCTTGGCATCGGCCTGTCCGTCAGAGGAAGTGCCAATGAGATCGCCCTCGTTGAGAGCGGCATCGCTGCTGATCTTCGTTTCGCCCATCACAACGATGGTCGCTGCCTGACCAGTAGACGGCTTGTTCTGAAGAACTCCGCAGGGGACATCGGTAGCGGCGGCGCAAAGCGCAGCCTTACCGTTGGAATCAAGCTTCACGAAGTGGAACTGCTTGGCCGAAAGGTCAGCCGCCGCTTCCAACGTGGTCTTGAAAGGTTGTGCAGACTGTGTTGCCATGCTCAGTTACCTCGCAGGTATTCGGTGTAAAGGGAAGGGTCAAGCTCGACGGCCTTGCTGATCGCCTGAGCGTGAGTAAGGGAGGTGTCTTCCTCCCGCAGTCGAGCAGCCGCCTTCTCGATGGAATCGGTCGAGCTACCAGACTCAAACGAGGTGGACTTGCCAACCTCAGAAAAAAGGCCCGACTCGCTCACTGTTTCGTTAGCAGCAGACAACGCATCAATGATGACACCGAAAGCCTCTTCGTCCATGACCTCGGCAGCAGCCTTGAGGACCGGACCAAGGGACGAAGCGTCAACCGAAAGAGCGTTGAACTCAGCCGCCTTAGCGATGAACTCCTGCTCGATGCGATAATCACGCTCAGCCTTGGCAATCTTTTCGGCGGCCTCAGCACGCTCCTCGGCAGCCTTTACGATCTCAACGATCTGCGGGTCAGCCGACTTGAGGATGTCGGTTTCCTCTTCGATGTACTCGGCCATCTTGGAAAGCTCATCCACCATTTCGGCGTTCGCTGACTCAAGAGCGTCGATGTACTCATAGACCTCAGAAGGAAGGTCGATGGCTTCGCCGTCATCCTTCTTCATTTTGTGACCGGGCTTGGAAACTTCTTCCTCGTCCTCGTCATCGTGGTCTTCCATTTTTTCGTAATGACCGGGCTTGGAAATTTCTTCCTCG
>Ga0181592_10003951_pt1 | contig 12279 bp, 8 predicted proteins | sample 071ome_20_FD_133755 | JGI IMG/M metagenome (GOLD analysis project Ga0181592, IMG submission 133755) | Coastal salt marsh microbial communities from the Groves Creek Marsh, Skidaway Island, Georgia - 071412BT metaG (megahit assembly) | ecosystem: Environmental > Aquatic > Marine > Intertidal zone...
CCTTCTTGAGGTCGCCACATAACGTTTCTTTTTGATGTGTTTCCTGAAAGCTGATTCAGCTTGTTACGAATTGCGTCTAGGTCAATTGCCATTTTTACCTCCAGTTTTTCAATTTGCAATATGCAGTTTGGCAGTTGTGTTTCTAGTTTAACGTCCTACGACGAAATGTTCAATTTAATATATTAGTATTTTATTTTTTTCGGACGATCTTTGCGCCACCAAAAGAAGAAGCTGCCGAATCCAAAGGTGAACGAATTTTCTTCGATCTCGAAGTCTTGTTCGGATAGTTTGGTCCTGCTCCCAGAGGAACAGAAACTCCAGCCACTCCTCCTGCAGAAACCTCTTCTTCTTCTCTTCCCTCGACTTCGTCAGGTTCAACAAGAAGCTCTTCCTTCTCTGCAAAAATCTCTTCAGCGAGTATTCTTCTAATGATTTTTCTTAGATCGTCCATACTAATAAATATTCTACAGACTAGTTATCGATCTAGCAAAATGCAAGACTTTTGCGATGTCAGGAAGGCTGTTTCCGTAAAAAGCATTTTCAGGATATTGCATTCCTTGTGAAGTTAAGATTGAAATCCACTCGTCTGGTGTTACAGTCATTCCGTATTCTTGGAGCAAACAAAGTGTTCTGTGTCCCGTACTCATCTTCTGGCACTTTTCGTTGTACTTGAAGTTTTGACCCAGCTTCTCTCTGTGCCACTGTGATTCTTGAGTTACGAATAAATCTTCTTCTCTGGAACCTAGTTTTCCAAGTTCGTGAACCAAACAGACTCTAGTTACACTCTTTCTATCAACAGAATTCTCTCCCATTCTGGTTTCAATTGTCTTTGAATGATCGCTAGCAATGAGGGTCGTCTTAAGAAGAAAGTTTATAAGTTCTCCTGGAGCTCCACCCTCTTCTTCTGTCATTCCTCTAGGAGCTGTGGTGAGCCTTACACCAAATTCCTCAAGAAATTTATCTGTCCCTTCTTCCGGGTAATACTTCTTAAGAAGGCCTGCGTATTTTTGAAAGTTATCTAAGAGTTTTTCTGTGTCCATTTTTTCTCCAGTGTTGTAGAGAAATAATAAGAACGTTCGGTCTATTGTTCAACAGAATAAATTATTATTGAGTTAGATTCACCCACAGCGAACTGGACAGATTTTTCTAAGTCTAGATACCCAGCATTACTTGCTGCCCTAAGAGTATGTGCTAAAAATCTTACGCCATTCTTTCTGTCTAATTTTGATAAAACAACCGCTAATGCATCTAAGCCTTCATCTTTACCCTTGGGTTTGTCTTTTACGTTTCGAGTACCCATATATGCCTGACTCATTGCGCTGTTTCCGTGGATTGCAGCATTCAGGATTTTTTGAACTTTTTGAAGATCGGAGCCATCTGCTGGGCTTGTTATACCTAAATCTTTCATCAAACCTTTGGGATCTGATTCGGCTCGAGCCTTAGCATTCGCTACAAAAGCTTTTGATCTCCCACCAGATCCAAATGCTCCGGTAGTTAAAATTTCTCCGCGCTCTAAAATCAAGTCACGTATTGTATTTGATATCAATCTTCTATAATTGTCACTCATAGTACTACTAAATATCACTGACCTGCGTTACTTTAGCTTTAAACAACCAAGTTCCAGCATTGACAGGAATTTTTCCTAAATTTAGAAGATAGTTCGATGCCTCGTGATCTGCATCAAAAATTAATGCATCATGAATCACATAATAGGGGCATACATTTAATGAAGTTCCATTAAAAAAATTGTCAAAAGCAACAATCGAACACTCAGCAACAGAACTTTGCAAGAAATAGCTTATGAGAAGGTCCTCTCTTTCTGAATCTAGCTTAATTGGTCTTCCTAAGACATTTCTAAATCTTCTGTTCTTCATGTCCGTTTTAAGTTTTTCTTTTATAACACTGGTCTTAAAGTACCTCTTGGTATTTTCTATCACGCTTCGTGCATTTATTTCTTTTGGTAAGGACTTCTCTAAATTTCTAGAAGACTGTCCGTAGAGTGCTGATAAAGTTATTAACTTTGCCTGACTTCTTGTAACCTTTTTGTCTAAGATAACTTCGGCAATATGTTGATATATGTCGTCTGGTGGGTTTTGTCCTGTCATCAAAAGTGCCATGTAAGGCTCTGCAGATATTAAATCAATTTGCAGTATTTTTCCTCCTTCGTACTTTGACTTTATGCATCCCCTAACAGAAGAAGGAAGTGTTAGGATGTTCGGACCGGTCGTAACTGTAAGCCTTCCTGTTACAGTTCCTGACATACTATATTGTGTTTTCTCTGTTGAGGATCCAAAATCTTTTACTTTTTCAAAAATATGATCGTGCTGTATTAATTCTCCAAGACTCTTTATTTTCTCTATGTCTACAGTAGGTCTATTTAATTGTCTAAGAAACTGTTTAGACTGGACGTATGTTTCTATATAAGAAATATCAACCAAATCAGAGAGAGCATTTTTCAAACTCACAAATGTATTTCTGATGTATTCATTCCGCTTGTCAGTTGGAATTGTGGCTAGTGTTTCTTTGTTGGACAGATTTAGAAAATCTTGTATTTTTTTGTATGAGTTGAATTCCTCTTCGTGCTGTCTTCCTAATATTTTTACGATATCTGGTAAATCGCTAAGTCTTTCATCTAAGGAAATTACAAAAGGACGAGAAGATTCTATATCAATCTCGCCAACGTGATACATCTCAGACTCTGTAACAGCATATAATACGTCCATATGTGTATTCTAATGGTCATGATCAGTAATTACAACTTACTTAGTAAATTTACTTATCATTAGCTTTTCTATTGTTTTGTTTAGTGATTGACGTTCTGTTATTAGGGTTGGATAACCCTCTTGCTGAATTAGTTTCAAATTCGTCGTAAACTCTCCGTTATTGATTGAGTGTGTAATATCAACAACTGTGTAGAGATTATCTATGGTTGTGCCTGATCCAAAATCAATAAAATACTCTTGCCCAAAATTAAAATAAGGGCAACCGATGGTTTGAAGACTACACTCTACGGGATAAACTTCAGCAGTAAACTCATCTTGACCTGGAGATCCTTCTTCCTCTAATGATCTTTTTCTCGTGTTGGATCTTGCAATAGCCAGCTCAATTGCATTCGGATCTTTTCTAGAAGATACATTCGCTGAGATTATACCCGTAGCGCCACCTCCGTACACAATTGTCTGATACCCTTCAAGCATTACGGATCTTACATTTTTTCGATTGAGATTTACCAACTTACCATATTTGGCAATACCTTCTGCGCTAGCTTTAGTCTTATCTTTAAGATCCAGTCCGTCTGGAATTTTGAGTGCCTCTAAATAAGGATCCAAAACTTTTTCATAAACCTTAGAGGACTTCTCATGTTGCATACAAAATGGCTTGCCACCAGTATCTCTTTTAAGTGTATACATTATTCCCCTATCAGAGCTGGCTTCTAAAAGCCTTTTGAAAACTGATCCATTCGATGTTCTTTTATCAAAAAACTCAATACGCAAAATAGTCATGTCTTCTGAAATTCCATTACTTGTGCCTGGAAACAACCTAGAAGTAACACTTAGTTCTGGTTTTTTGAACACGGCATCTGGGTATTCACTTGAACTTTCTGGATTATAAATTATCTTTAATGCATCATCCTTCAGAATATCTCCTGGTAGTTTTGTAAGTCCGTATGCTTTTGTATTATCATCCTTAATAAAATTTTCATTCACTACTGCCATTAGAGTAGTCAAGCTCATGGATGTCCTTTTAGTATATTCGTCTTCCAAGACTTTCTTTACAGTTTTTAATTCTAAGGGCATTGAGGCAATGTTCATATCTTGAACGCCAGCAGCGCAGTCATTGAAACCGTAAAAAATCATCTGTATCTCATCGACAGTTCCTTGGTATTCCTTTTTTATCGAGGTTCCCACCAAGACAGTCAAGAGCTTTCCTAAAGAAATGTAACTAGGAGATATCTTCCCCACAGTGAGGTCTTGCATTTTTGCAAGATTATCTGCACTGTATCCTACGTTTGTTTTGCCTAGTGACTTGAAACCTTTGGGATGCGGTACTATAAAAGGGTCAGGAGAAGTTTCTAAAAACTTAAAAATCTTTTTAAGGAGACTTGATCTAGCATTTGCTGCCTGTGTTAACGATCCTTTACTTCTGTCAAAGATGTCGTCGAATATATTATTTATCTTTGCTAGAGCATCCTTCTCAGATGCTTGATTAGCTTTTTTTGCTAGTTTTCGCTTGAAGCTAACAAGTTCTTTATATGTTTTCAAGTTAATCTGCTTTCCTGACAAAGAGCCCTGCGAAGTGAGAAGAGTTGGAGTACTAATTTTAGAAAATTTTTCTTTCTTAGTCAGCAGTGCGATCATATCTTGAATAGCATTGAGCTCCTTTTGAACTTTTGCAAAAGTTACAGTTTCTCCATACGATTCCGTAACATCAATCGAACTAAATGCTTGATCAACTCCTATAGAAAAAGCTGCTATGTCTATCTTCATCTCTCCTGACTCTTGCAAACTAAAGTCTGCACTAGAAACAGTAAAGAGTTCTGTGACTCGCATCGCATCAATAATGTGTCCATATAGCATGCTGCTTTTTTGTGCCGATGATGCTTGGTCCAGTGTGTTGCCATCTGGATGTGCGTATCCGTATGTTATCTTTAAGATGTCTCCTTTGGCAAATCCACCGGGGGTTACGAGAGGTGCTATGTCTTTTAACCGCTTTCTATCGTGCAATATTAAACTAAGATTTGCTGTAACACTACAGCCTAAAGAGTCCAATCCGTACTGGGGCGAGGCAACCGTCACTGAAAAATTCTCAACTGACATAAAAGGTCTGAACGGGTCTCTCAGTTGTTTATTAGGTCCAATGACATCAACAGGTGCCATAGTCTGTGGTGAGGTGAAAATGTCCATTGCAGAATAAGTTACTCTTTTACTTTCTTTCTCTTCTACCACAGGCACGTAAAAGGGTGCTTCTATAAAATCTTTGTATGTAGTTGAGCTTTCTAAGTCTTCACCTAAAAGATATCTGCTCGTTGTAATTCCTCTTATTTTTCCAGCTCCTTCAGCTAGAGCTTCCTTCGTGGTTTCACTTGACAAAAATTCTATATTTAAATAAGGAATTGCCTTAGAAAGTTCCAAACTAGGCAAGCTGTTCATTGCGACTGTACACACTTCTGTATTAACAGATCCCGGATTGATATCTGGACTTGATATCAGGACTACATGAAGGGGAGTTTCGTCTTTTTCGGCTGTGTCATTTGTTACTGTTAAATCATCACTTACAGTCCAGAGAGCTCCTCCATTTTTAGACGATCCTAAACCGAGCATCCCGGTGATTTGGGGCGATAAAATTGATGCCGCCATGTCGTATTGTCCTGCTTTTGATGTGGAGTTGTCGGGGATAACCACAACAGGAATACCTTCAGCTTCTTCGTCAGCTCTAATAGTAAGATACTCAACTGATTGAATATTTTCACCGACTCTACAAAAATCACTTAGAATATTAAAACCTGGAGTGCCAAACTCACCTGGAATCTTTTTTTTTGCATCAGAAGAAGAAGCATTTTCTGATATGAAGTCAGAATTCCCTTCAAATTTTGCCAGTTCATTCAACGCCTTATAAAGACGTGTTTTTCTTCTAAAGGCTGTCATTATACCAGATCCAAGACGGCATTAACGTTTGACGGAATTCTCAAAATTGTTCCCGGAGGTACTTGAAGTGCCCATCCAATGTTTGACGTTGCTGCGATTATCCACCACAGTGTCGAGTTGCCAAATTCTTCTCCAGCAATCTGATCTAGACGTTCACCCTGCTTTAATACTCTTTCACGCGTTGGGATGGTTCCCGATCTTTGAGCTTGTCTTATTCTGTCGACAGCTCGTGCTGTTCTACGAATTTTTCCCTGCCTAATAGGTAGATCTCCGTCGTATCTAGAAATCATGTGTCACTATTCCTTTAAATCAAAGCATCACTTTTGGATGGGTCAGAAAGCTCTTTATCTGTATAGATAACTGCATTTTTCTTTGCTTTTTGATAAGCATCCAACAATTTTGTTTTTCTAGCTGAATCCCCCATGGACGTAGTCGAGTTAGGACCTGTTCCAGGACTGTAAAAACCGACTGGATGTGATGGAGCAAAAATGTCACCCCTTGAGTTTAATCCTAAAGGAGCATCGTGTATAGGAGCAACTGACATGTTTATTTGTACCCTCATTGGTGCAGTAAGATCATCCCCATTTCCAGTTCCCCACAGTGCGCCTTCGTAAGAGAGTGAAAGTGTAGTTATAACACAAGCAAGACCTTTACCGGGAGATGATTGCAAGAATGATCGAGCTACCGGGTTCGTTTCAGTATTTAAAAATTGTTCTATGTCTTCTACAGCTTTTACACCTGTGACTGCTTCACCCTTTGGGTCTAGATAATCATCAAACCAAATTGGTGTACAAGAAGAAGGTAATATATATCCTTTAATTGAACTATCTCCTCCACCGAAAATAGCAGCCAGACCTCCAGAACTCTCTGCTTCTTTTGCAGCACTAGCAAGTGCTTTTCCTCCAATTGCAGATACCTCTTTCTTGTCTTTCGGTATTTCCACTTCGAATATGGTATCTTGAACTGATGTTTCTCCTGACTGTAATGTGTATGTTTTTCTTGGTCCTTTTGTCGCAAACGCTTTTGTCACTTTCGTTTCAAAACCCACTAGTGTCTCAAAAGAATACCACTGTTCATCTTTACTTTTAACATACATTTGAGTTCCCTGTGGAATAAAAACCTTCCCTTTGACTTCTGGATTCCCAGAGTTCCATTGTGCAAGCTTTTCTCGTCGTTTTTCGACTATCTTTTTTCGAGACTCCGCATAACTTTTCGAAAGTTCCTCAGTCTTGACTTGAATTTCTTCCGCTTTGATATCACCCTTTAGTTGTAAAATTTCAGTTCCACCGAACAGTTTCTCTAGAGCAAGACTTGATTTATTTGTCTTGATCAAGTCGCCAAGCCTGAGTCTTATTATCGGTGACGCAATGGGAGTTTGTGAAAAAGGCTGTATGAAATACTGTGCACCGGGACCGGCTCCCTGTTTTCTAGGGATTCCTCCGTCTCTCTGTGGGTAACACATTGATACCAACTTATTGAGAATGTGATACATGTAACTGTGATCTTCCTCATTCATCGACACAAGATTGAATACCAAATTTATCGACCGTGTTGTCTTTGAGTGTGCATAAACGGGATCAGTTCTGCCATATCCGTGAGAAGTTGCATGTTGAACAGAAAAATCGTCGGATATAGATGTTATAAATGCTGGTAAAGAAAATATCTCATTAGTCCTGAGGTCTTGAATTGAAAACGGGACATATTCGGAATCTATTTTACTTTCAATTGCGTCTACGACTTCAGCGCCCAGTCTATTGATTGCGTCTACTTGTGTGTACAAACCATACGATTTTTCGAGTGCTTTTTCTCCAAAATCAGACGCTATCAGAGGTTCAACGCCTGGTATCAAATCATTAGTTGTGCTTGGAAGAAATGCTCCGTGTTGTAATGTTAAAGAAAGAGGAGACTTGACTTCGCCCGGGCTTTTATGAAATCTGGAAAGAGCTGTTCTATGCAGAGATGGATCTAGAATCGCTATTTCTTTCTGCTTATCGTATGTTATTGCTTTTCCTCCATGGCCGTCTAGACCGGGTCGAAGCATGTATTTGATTGCCTGATCGCCTACTCGAGTCATGACCATGAAAAATCTGAATGTATAGGACTTCAAGATTACTTCAAAAGACGTAAAAAGACTCGTGATTGCTCCAAATATCCCAGAGTCAAACAAATTTCCTAAGTTTGAAATTGTGTTCAATATGGTAGCCATATCCCGAAGGATTCCTTTGACCATCACCAAATAGTAACCAGGAGAATATATTAAGTTCAAAGCTGTATTAATAAAATCCGGTCCGAAGGTCGAAAAGGGACTGACTGGCGCTTCCAAACCGTAAAAAAGCATCAGGCCGGCCATCATCGCACCAAAAAAGCTTCCTCCGTTCGTCCTAGGTAGACCTAAAAGCTCCAGAATACCATTCGTAAAGCTGTCATCGACTTCGTAATTTCTTCCTAATGACATCGTCCACGGTTTTGTTGGATCCTTGACAGAAGGCCCCTCTGTATCCTTTAAACCGGATATTACAGAGGGTAGTATCCATTGTCCGAACAAACCGACAACAATTATTGAATACACAACCGGAAGTGCCATTCCGGCAGGAAACACACCGTCGAAAGGCTCTACGGGTGAATTCATAGTTCCGTTTGACGTTCCATTCATCGGACTTATTAACGTATCAGATCCGCTAGCACTAGGTTGTCCAAACCCAAATGTTGTCTCAAAGCTTTGAACAGCGATCAAATCGTCCTGACCTGTCGCTAAAATCTCTGATCCCTTTCTAACTCTAGCTTTTAGATTACTAACGTCGACTGTCCCACCGCCTATTTGAGTTAAGTGAGGAATAAGAACCATTAAGTCTGTCGTAAATCCATAGCCTCCGTCGTCAGTGAAATTGTTCATCAAAGTTCTAGAATCTGCTGCGCTTATTGATTGAGCTTTGAAGAGAAGCTCACCTCCGACTTTTCTAAGCTCTGCTATAGAAAGAGATTCAGCGTCTTTATCAAAAGCTCCTAGATCTCGCTGAATCGAGTACAACCCTTTGACAAACGCGCTGTCTCCCTTTTCACTGTAATCTAAAAATGGTGATTCCTGAGTGGGTGTGTACTTGTTCAAAGCAACCAGTGTGTCATGAAGAGCAGCTGCTATAGGTCTTTTGGTTGCGTCCACCTGACCGTAATGTGTATCGTCCTTGTAGCCTTTCCTATCAGACGGTTTTGCGGGAGGTATTGAGTTAACTCCTTCTTTCGAAAGTAGATCGTGGCCTGTCCGTACCCCTTCAGGTAATTCACCTCTCGAGTTTTTTGTGAAAGCATCAAACGTGGTTGCTTTACCTTGTGATGTTTGAAAAAATCCTGTAGATGTTGCTTTGAAATTTTCAATCGGATCGTTTTCTTCATCACCTGGAAATCTCTCCGGAACAGTATATACATCATTTCCTTCAGTGGACAAGATTCCGGTCTCTAATCCCGGAGGGTGAGGAACCACATACATGCTGGTATGTAATTGATTTTCTGTCATTAATCCTTGTGCATACACACCTAGGATGACTCTAGGGATAATATCTTCTTGCGGAAGAAACGGGACACCTAGGCCGCCAGGTTGCTCTCTTGGTACAAGGAGGCTAGCAGCCACCTGAGACTCTGATTCTTTCTGTTTTCCGAGAAGTTCTCCGAGAGTCTGTCTAGCCATCTTTTTCCTCTTCATTCATGTCGTTAAACGAAGGAGACTTGTATTTTGCAAGAAGCTCTGCCATTCCTTTGTTAAGACGATCTCTGCCCTCTTCAGTCTTTGAAGCCTCGACAATTGTGTTTTTCATCATTTCACCAGCTATCATCACTTTAGCTGCTTGATATTCTATCATCTCAACAACAGTTGGATGTGCAGTCTTGAGCATTGCGTAGATCAAAAATGCTGGTTTATTAGGGTCGTTTTTTTCTTTTCTAAGCTGCTCTATTGCTTCTTTAATTTCCATTTATATTTCACTCTTTGGCCGCAGCGACAAGTGCTGTGGTCGCTATCCTTTGTTTTCCTAATTCACCTTTTTTGTCAATTTCCACTTCAACTATTTCTTGAACGAACTTCTTAGCATCTATGTTGACCTGAACGTTGAGAGCGACGTTATGTTTTTGAATCTCAACTTTTATATCTTTTCCTTGTGTAAATCCCTCACCGATGTTAAGAACCGCTACAAGCTCAGGAACTTTGTTAAGTTCTTGTGCAAGTTCATTAATTGCAGTAACAGCTTCTTTTGTACCTTTTATCTTCTTTGTTAATCCATCCACTTTGTACTGATTATAGAGACCTTTTTCACCTACAATCTCTAAAGCAGACAGTTTAACGTCAGTCAGCTTTGTGTGCATACCGGAATCTAATGATCCGAACTCGACTTTTGCTAATTCTTTGTGAATTTCGCCAACAGCTTCGAATGCTTTTATTATATTAGATTTTCTCGTTTCTACTAAATCTTTAGTTACTGTCTTTTTGCCGATAACAGCATCAATCGCTTCTCTTGCTTCCTTAATAGATGAAAAATTCGACATAACAGTTGGGCTTATTATTTCTTTTTTTGTTTCCAGGCCCGCGTCAGTTATCGCTTTTGTAATAACACCAGACATCTTGCCAACTTTTGTAAAGACACCTGTTATCTTAGACTCAATGTCTTCCACTTTAATCTTGGCAAATGCTTCCTGTGCCGTCGCAAGTTCTTCTGGGATCTTTTCAAGTGCTTTAATTCTTTTAATTGTGTCTTGAGCAGCTTCGAGTTGACCTAACTTCTGCGCTTGAGCGTCCGCTTCTCGGACACTATCGAGACTACTTAATGCTTGTTTCTTCGCGTTGCTGACAAGCTGCTCAAAATCTTTCCTATCACTCTCCCCTTTTGTCTTCATGAATTCCTCGAAAGCTGCGTGAACGCCTTCTTTACCTACAGACACAGAATGCTTCTCCAGAATCTGCTTCATGGTGTCTAGGGTTGTTTTTTGTGATATCGCTTCAGTGAGAGCCGATAACTCAGGTGAATTAGGTGAATCTTTTGAAATGGACTTGAAAAGCTGCTGCATCTCAGTGACAGAGACATCAGCATATGCATTTTCGATTTCTCTGAAATCTACCTGTGCTTCTTTGATCTGCTTAGCCTCAAATGCTTTAAGACCTTCTTCGAGCATCTTGCCTTGCTTCTGATAGATATCGTCGTCGATGGTCATCACACCGTTTTTGAAAGCTATCTGGCTTTCTGAAAGCTCAACCCCTCGAGATCGCATGTATCCTTTCAAAAAGTGTGCTGTGTCGAAAAGCTGTCTGTTGGTAAAATCTTTTCCGCCACCGAGTACAGCATCTGAGTCGTAAACTGTCCCTTTGCCTTTCTTGATGGCCTCAAGTGTTTGCAAGGTGATAGCTTTGGCTTGTTCAGCGGTTTTTTCAGCAGCTTTTTGCTGTTCTAACTGCTGCCTAGACAGATCAGTCGCCCTACCTGATGCTTTTTTCATTCTGTCCAAAATATCTTTATCTGCAGAACTAAGATTCTTACCTACATCATTTTTTAATCGAGTAAATCTTCCTGTCAGATCTTCAAACTTCGAGATGTTCTCTTCTATAAGTTTTCGTGTAGAAGCAAAATGAGGTTGCAGCTCTTTCATTTGTCCTTCTAACGCAGTCTTTGTCGCAGCAGAAAGCTCTTCAGAAAGCTTCTTGGCCACACGTTGTGAGCCAGTAGCCCAGTCTTCAATCGCGTCGGAATCAAGCAAACCAAATGTAAGTGATTCAATGGCTTTGGCACCAAAAGCAGCTGATATGTTTTGCCATGTTGCGTCGTCTTCGCTAGCTCTTTCCCAGGCATTTGAAAAACCTTGCATAACAGCTATCGCTACCGCGGCGGCACCTCCTCCCTTAATTAGATTTCCTTTAGGCATACTTTTGATTTTGCTAAATGATTTAGTAAACCATCCCGTAATTGACTTGGTGATTCCGGTGGAGGCAGCGGCGGCGGTGGTGCCTCCTGATAGAAGAGTTCCTAATTTTGTTACTAGCATGCTGCCCAGACCTGACAAGATTCCTCCTGCGATCGCAGGACCCAGTGTAGTGGCAGCGAGCGTAAATAAAAGTCCCTTTTCGTTCTCCCAAAGATAGCCAAGAAACTTCAACTTCATGTCCCAGAGGAATTTAAGAGTCTTAGACATGCCTTTAAAAATCTTGTCTGCAACTTCTTTCTTTGACAAATAATCTTTTATTTTGTCACTTATCATGATTAGAGCGTCTACGACGACGGGACCAGCTCGCTCTAGCGCAGGGAGAAGTTTTGTCCTGATTGTATCGCTTAGATTTGCAAAACTCTCACCAAATCTATCGCTAAATCCACTTCCGATTGAGTCTGCCACTCCTGACACGGATCCAGAAATACCGCCTCCCGACATGAGACTCTCCAACCCATTCGTGAAAGAGTCAATAAAAGATGCTGCGCTCTCTGCGGCTTTTGACATGAGACGCAGCTTGATGTTGCCCACGATCGTGATGAAAACATCAGCGAACTTCGTAAAACCCTTATCACCACCTCCGAAAAAGTTAGAGAATATGCTCTTAATTTCTTTAAAAAGGTTGTCAAGAGCTCGGCTAACTCCTCGTGGATTTTTAATTGAATCAAAAAAC
>Ga0181592_10003952_pt1 | contig 12278 bp, 11 predicted proteins | sample 071ome_20_FD_133755 | JGI IMG/M metagenome (GOLD analysis project Ga0181592, IMG submission 133755) | Coastal salt marsh microbial communities from the Groves Creek Marsh, Skidaway Island, Georgia - 071412BT metaG (megahit assembly) | ecosystem: Environmental > Aquatic > Marine > Intertidal...
ACGACGACGATGATCTTTCAATTTTTAAGGAACTTGCTAAAGGTTAATAAAACGAGGGGGCAGCAACAGTTGTCCCCATTTTATTAGGAGAACAATATGGCAACTATTACATCGCCATTGGAGTTTGATTTTGGTTTCACTGCGGTTGATGAAGATGAACTTGAAACAGTACGTCTTGCTCAGACAAAAACAGCGGAACTTGAAACTCAACTCCAAACATTTGACAATCGTGCAAAAATGTTGTATGATACGGTAATGCCTTTAATTAATAATCTTAAATCCAACCCGGAAAAAGATTATATCTATTGGCCAAACCGATATGAAAAACTCGACGCTTTTGCTGATCGGTTATATCAAATTATGAACGGAGAACTTGAGTGAGCTTATTAGATAAAATGTTAAAAGCTGGATCAATTAAAGGATCGACTATATTATCAAAGTCTGATTTCTTTAATGATAAAGATCCTATTAAAACAGATCTGCCAATCTTGAATATTGCATTCAGCGGATCATTAGATGGTGGTCTTATTCCAGGTCTTACAGTACTTGCAGGACAATCAAAAAGTTTTAAAACTTTACTTGGTTTGTATTGCATGCGAGCCTATCTTGACAAATACAAAGATGGTATTGCAATGCTGTATGATTCGGAATATGGTATTACACCAGAATACTTAGAAAGCTATGAGATAGACACTGATAGAGTCATCCATGTGCCCATTGAAGACGTTGAACAACTTAAATTTGATTTGACAAAGCGTCTTGATGAAATTGAACGTGGTGATCGAGTCTTTATTATGATTGACTCAATTGGCAACCTTGCATCCAAGAAAGAAGTCGAAGACGCAATGAATGAAAAGTCGGTTGCTGATATGTCACGAGCAAAACAGCTCAAATCGTTGTTTCGTATTATAACACCAAAGTTAACAACAAAAGAATTGCCTTGTGTTGCAATCAATCACATCTATCAAGAGATCGGATTGTTCCCAAAGAATATCGTTTCTGGCGGTACAGGCATTTATTACTCTGCAAACCAAATCTTTATCATTTCAAAGTCTCAAGAAAAAGATGGTACTGATCTTGCAGGATTTAAATTTACAATCAATATTGAAAAGTCTAGGTTTGTTAAAGAAAAATCAAAACTTCCATTCTCAGTTTTGTTTGAAACCGGAATTCAAAAGTGGTCTTCCTTGTTTGACCTTGCTCTTGAATCTGGCCATTTGACAAAAGCTAATCAAGGATGGTATAATATAGTAGATCAAAATACTGGCGAAATTATTGAGCCGAAGCGTCGGGCAAAAGACATCGAACAAGATGATGAATTTTTCGAAGGTCTTTGCAAAGATGCAAAATTTAATCGTTTCGTAGAAGATAAATTTAAATTAACTATGGTGGACAGAAAAGCTTATGCTGGAGACGACGATCTTATCGAATCTGATATTGAATGATGAATACTTCCGTAAAGTATTTCCTTATATAAAATCAGATTATTTCGAAGACAACTCTTTAAGTAAAATCTTTTTAACGTTTTCTGATTATGTTGAACAGTACAAGGAGCCTCCGTCAAAAGAGGCTCTTAAACTGTCAATTGATAAACGTAAAGATTTGAACGAAGATACCTATAAACAAATCCACGAATATGTGGATAGTTTTGTTGTGGATGAAACTACAAATCATGAATTTTTGATTAATGAAACTGAAAAGTTTTGTCAAGATCGTGATTTGTATAATTCAATCCGCAAAGCAATCTTGATTCTTGATGGTCAAGATTCTCAATTTGACAAAGGTGAAATTCCAAAAATACTTTCAGATTCCTTAGGTATTAGTTTTGATTCAAGCATCGGTCATGACTTCCTTGAAGCTTTTGAAGATCGTTACGATTATTATCATAAGAAAGAAGAGCGTATACCTTTCGATATCGAAATCCTAAACAAAATCACAAAAGGCGGTTTACCTCGTAAATCAATGACTGTCTTACTTGCAACAACTGGTGGCGGTAAGTCATTGGTAAAATGCCACATGGCAGCCAATCATTTGATGTACGGTAAGAATGTATTATACATTACTATGGAATTGGCTGAAGAAGAGGTAGGTCGAAGGATCGACGCAAATGTCATGGATATACCACTTGATGAAGTTAGCATCGTTCCTCGTGAAATATTCGGCAAACGAATGGACCGATACAAAACAAAAACGACCGGTAAACTAATCGTTAAAGAATATCCAACCGGGTCTGCTCACGTTGGTCATTTCAGACATTTGTTAAACGAACTCAGACTTAAAAAGAATTTCCAGCCTGATGTTATTTACCTTGATTATTTGAACATTTGTGCTTCCGCCAGAGTTAAAGGCGCAGCGGCCGCAAACAGTTATACTCTCGTCAAATCTATCGCCGAGGAAGTCAGGGGATTGGCGATGGAATTTAATTGCGCGATTGTAACGTCATCGCAATTCAACCGAGACGGATACGGTAATTCTGATGTTGATCTTACTAATACATCTGAATCGATGGGTATTACTCATACGGCTGATGCTATCTTTGCATTGATTACCTCTGAACAATTAGACGAACTTGGTCAATTAATGTTTAAACAATTGAAAAACAGATGGGGCGATCTTGGGTATTATCGACGATTCCTTGTTGGTATTGAAAGAGCAAAAATGAAAATCTTTGATCTTGAAGAATCGGCTCAAGAAGGTCTTACATCTGACAACGTTCCTAAAAAGAAACAAGATGAAGATGATAGTCCAATGTTTGACAAGACAGAATTTGGTTTTCAGGATAGAAACAGAAAGAAAAAATATTTTGGATCAAAAGAACTTAATTTTGATTTCCAATGATGTATAAATATTTCGTTAACTGTATTTTTAGGATAAACAATGCAACGCTTCAAGAATTATTTTACAGAAGCCTCAATTTTAAAACCTGATTATGTTGTTGGCCATAAATTTGTATATAATGGCAAAGGCATAAAGGAATTTGCAAACGCTGGTTATAAAGAAGGCGACGTGTTTGAAATTGTTTCCGCTACAAAGGGTGCAATACAAATAGGAAAAGATGATGGCACGGCTGAAAAATATTTAAAAGGCCCTGATAATAAAGTCTATTTGTTCAGAGGTGGGTTTGGTTTTAAGGCAAGCTCTTTTACTCATTTAAAAACTGAAGGAGACGCACCTTCTGGCGCTGAATGGGAAGACTTGATTGTTTACGGTTATAATAATATTAATGAAAGACCTACAGATCCAGAAACAATTAAGGTTGCTCAAAAATATTGGGGAATGTATGAAGATAAGGCAATGGCTATAGCCAATAATTTTAACAAATCCTTAAAGTCTAATCAACTTGTTCAAACCGGCCGTGGTATGGGTAAAATTTCATTAGGCAAACATTGGGTTGAGGCCGGTGCTAAAAATAAAACGCCAAAGACTGACATTGCTTCTTCGGATTTCAAAGAAAAGATTTCCTTGAAAAAAGAAGGGGGATCTCAGTTAGCATCTGCCGAGAAAAAAGAAGCAATCGCAATTGTAAATGCCGCATTAGAAACAATGGGAGCAGACTCAAAATTTTCTGCAAATTTGATTAAAACGATTGAAGAAAAAATGACTAAATTGGTTTCAACCGAAGCAGTTACATCTTTAAACAGAAGATCAAAAGCAGGAGATACTGATTCTGCGGTTATTGATTTTCAAAAGAAAGATCGATCTAACAAAGAACTAACAGATATGTTAGCATCTTATTTAAATCAAAATACAGAAGCAAATTCTACATTTTCTAGACATATTGTATGGGAAGCGGCGACAGGAAATTCTAAATTTGGTACGCCTGCATCAAAGGCCGCTGCAAATTTATTAGGTAAGTTTAGCGTTGAAGGCGAAGTTGAACTCAAGGATATTTCTAGACCTGATTCACCTCTAATCGTTGAATATTCAAAAAAGGTTAGGCCTTATGTTGCCTTCAAAAAAGGAAGTGGCAATTCTCCTGCATATTCTGCATTGCGTTTAGGATTGAAGGAAGAGACTGAAACGTTTGCGGATATTGTATTTTCAGAAGCGGCTGAAATTCCAGGAGTATTTTTAACCGAAGAGTTATTACAAGAAGGTCCTATGGATGTACTTAGAAAGTTGCGACGTCTTGGCGGTGCAATTGCTTCTAAAGTTAAATCTGCAATTAAGAATATTATAACAAGAGTATCAAAAACGCTAAGAAAGATTGCATCGCTTGGGAGACAAATGTTTGCAAGTTTAATGAAATTTTTAGGTGTTGAAATTCAATCGGCTAACGGCATTGTTTCGGAGATCAGTCTATAATGCAATCGTTTACTCAATTCCTTACTGAAGGTAAAAACCTTCACATGACTCATTTGGAAGATGCGGTCATAGATGGCGGCGTTATAGGTACACGCAATGTAATCAATTACTTGCAGGCACTTCGTGATATGCTTTCAGGGAATTCATCAGCCCCTATTAGCGTTACAACCAAATGGGATGGCGCGCCTGCTATTTTTGCGGGAATCGATCCTTCTGATGGCAAATTTTTCGTAGCAAAGAAAGGTGTCTTTAATAAGAACCCCAAAATTTATAAAACAGTTCAAGAAATTGATAATGACTTAAGTGGTGACCTAAATGCAAAATTTAAAGTGGCTCTTGCCGAATTGTCAAAACTTGGCATTAAGGAAGGAGTAATACAAGGTGATTTCCTCTATTCGTCGGAAGATCTCGAAACGGTGGATATCGATGGAGAACCGCATATTACTTTCCATCCTAATACCATTGTTTACGCGATACCAGCAAACAGCAGACTTGCTGAAACAATATCAAGATCCAAGATCGGTGTGGTCTGGCACACAACATATCGAGGAAAATCATTTGAAGACATGTCAGCGAGTTTTGGAAAACCGATTACGCCAAGTCTCCAAAAAGTAAATACAGTGTGGGCGGTTGATGCTGTCTTTAAAGATGAATCAGGTACTGCAACATTTACAAAAGATGAAACACAAGAAATAACAAACATCTTATCTCAGGTTGGCCGTATATTCAGGACAGTCAAACGTCCTACTATTGAAGGCTTATCATCTCCAGAATTAAATATTCGTGTTAATACATTTATCAATTCAAAAGTTCGAGAAGGACAGCGAATTGGAAATACGACAAAATTTGTTAATGATCTTCAAAGATATATTACTGACTATTATAAAAAAGAAATGAATAAGAGATCGACTCCTAAAGGTAAAAAAGCTCAACAAGAAAAAATGGATTCTGTTTTGTCGTATTTCAAAACAAATCGTTCTTCTGAAATTGTCAAAATTTTCAATATGTACAACCTATTAGTTGACGCAAAATTAATATTCGTAAATAAACTAAATCAAGTTGAAGGTTTAAAAACTCTGTTAAAAACAAGCAAAGGGTATGAAGTAACAGGCCAAGAAGGTTTTGTTGCTATTGACCATCTTGGAAAGAATTCTTTGAAACTTGTTGATAGATTACAGTTTAGTAAAGCAAACTTTTCGCCTGAATACATTAAAGGTTGGCAAAAATAAAAAATTAATACTATATTATGTTTCCTGATTTAAAAGATTATGTACTAGGTAAATCCGTTGCTATTGTTGGCAATGCGCAATCTTTACTAGAAACAAATTACGGCGAAGAAATTGATTCGCACGCTGTAGTGATCAGGATTAATCAATCGGCAAATTGGTTTAAAGACGACCATCGGTATTCTAAATACGATTTAGATAAAGCTGTTGGTAAAAAAATTAATATATGGGCAATATGGGATCATACTAAATTTACTGAATACCTCGATAATATCCCAATAGTTGCAAAAGAAATGTTTTTGAAACCAACTATACATATGTTAAACTTAGCCTTACATTATAGAAGAATGGGATTTGTTTACAAACCAACAGATGGCCCAATGTGTGAAATTGGTAAAAAATATAAAAATGAATTATTTGATAAGTTTGGCAATCCTTCCTCTGGTCTAACCGTAATTCATATTTTAAATGAATGCACTCCAAGTAACGTTAATCTTTATGGGTTTGATTTTAAATCTACCCCAACATTTAGCACGCCTCAAGAACCAATCACACAAAAAGGAAATGAGATTGAGTGCCAATTCGGTCATAAGTGGATTAACGAAGGCGACTTTGTAAAAAACTTATGTAAAAAAAATTATAATTGGGTATTAAAATGATTGAAAAAAAGATAGGGCAGATTTGGATTGGCCCAAAAGCCCCTCCATTAAAATGGATGAAGTCTTGGCAAATAAAAATGCCAGATTGGAAGTATGAAATATTTACAGACGAAATGCTTCGTAATAGAGTATGGTATAATCAAGAATTGATTGAAGAATACTATCGTAGAGGTATTTGGGCTGGAGTCGCGGACTTAATTAGATATGAATTAATTTATGAGCGAGGTGGTTTTTGGCCTGGCGCAGATTGCGAATGTTTGCATCCAGTTGATGAATTATTTTTTGCACCAGACAATCACGCATATACTGTCTATGAAAGCGAAAAGTTTCGTCCAGGTTTTGTGTCTCCAATATTAGCTGCAAACCCTGGTAATACCATATTAAAAAATATATTAGACAGACTCCATAAATTGAAACCTCATGAATTAAATGATCATCCTTTTATGACAACTGGAAATTATTTTTTATCTACGATTGTTCCTTATATGAATAACGTTACAATTTGGCCATCGTATACTTTGATACCACAATGGTATATGGCAGGCGCTCCTTATTACAAAGGACCAGGCAAAGTATATGCAAATCAATATTGGGGGTCAACTGGTGAATACCAAAATTCAGCTGATTACGAAGACGGAAAATAAATAGTCTACAAGATTAATAGGAATTTAAAATGAAAGCAACTAAAGCATACATCTTGAGGATCAAAAATCCAATCTCAATTGAATACGCAAAAATAGCCGCGGAGAGCTGTGATAAAGTTGGATTAGAATGGCAATATTTTGATGGATATTCAAATATGACTGGATTATCAGCTTGGAAAAAAACCGGGCTTGAAACCAAAATGGTTATTCCTGATGTACCAGGCCCGTCATATATTGAAGATCCTCCTGTAATTACAAAGGCAGAATGCTGCAGCGCAGGACACGCCGCAATTTGGAAAAAAATTGCAGAAGGAAAGGAAGACGCTGCAATTGTTTTAGAACATGATGCAATTATGCTACACTCAATGGCCGACATTGATATCCCCGATATGGCAATTTGTCCTTTAGGTTATAAAATGGCCAATCCTTACAGTTATCGTCACGAACAGGCAGGCCCAACAAAAACTTGGGTTGACATCGATGGTCATGAAGGCGCTCATGCTTATGCCTTAACAAAACGCTCCGCACAATTTTTAGTCGGTGAAATTAAAAACAAAGGTCCTTTTGGATTAGTTGACAATATGTACTTTATTCGCAGGCAACGTCGAACTGCATTACCGTTAAAATTAGCAAACCCTGTTGCTGCATTGGGTTGGTTAAGAGAATCGACAATTTGGGAAAAAACCGCGCATTCAAATTACGAATTTATTGCTTCATTTAAGCAACATTATAAATAAAACAAAATCACGCATATAGGTCTCTATTCAAATGTTAATAGAAGCAGGCAAAGATAACGACGACGTGGAAGTTGGCATCGTTGTAAAAGACAAAGACGCTAAAGCCAAAAAGGACAACGACGAAAAGCCGGCCAAAAAAGACGGCAAAAAGAAAATGAATGGGTTTAAAGAATTTAATCCAAACAAATATATCGAAGTTAATCCTACTATTAATGAAGCGGCTGGCGAAAAGTCAATCGTAATTACGTTTGGTCGTATGAATCCACCTACAACAGGTCATAGTAAATTAGTACGAATGGTTACCAAAACTGCCAGACGAAATAAGGCCGATGCTGCAGTTTATCTTTCGCATTCTCAAGATAAGAAAAAGAATCCTTTGTCTTATGAAGATAAGATTAAAGCCACAACTTATGCGTTTGGTTCCATTGTAAAAAAATCAGATGCAAGAACAATTATTGAAGTATTGAAGGAATTAGACGGAACATACTCTAATGTAATAATAGTTGTTGGTTCTGATCGTGTACAAGAATTTGATACTCTTGCTAACAAATATAACGGCAGCGATTATACGTTTAAATCTATCAAAGTTGTATCAGCAGGTGATAGAGATCCAGACGCAGAAGGTGTCGAAGGTATGTCTGCTTCTAAAATGAGACAATTGGCTAAAGACGGCGAAGTGGCGTCGTTTATAGCTGGATTGCCTGACCAATTGGCTCGACAACGTACACGCGGTCGCGCCGTATACGATTTAGTCCGAAAAGAAATGGGAATAAGGGAAGAAAATAAAATGTTATCCTTTAAACAATTGTCTGAAGCAAAGAAAATGAAAGGCGACGATCCTTGCTGGGATTCTCACGAAATGATTGGTACAAAAAAGAAGAATGGTAAAGAAGTTCCTAATTGTGTGCCTAAAGAAGAAGTTGATGAAAAAGATGTAGTAGAAGCTCAGCTTGATGAATTGTCTCCTAAGACTCTTGGATCATATGTCAAAAAAGCAAAAGATGACATGAGAATTAATACAAGAATTGCTGGCGATTTTAAACACATGGCTAAGCGCGCGAGAAAATCTTCTCACAAGGCCGGTGCGGAATGGGCTGAACGTGATTTTAATAAAAGAGTTTATAAAAGATCAAAAAACATTGATAAAGCAGTTGATAGATTGACAAGAGAAGAAGTAGAACTTAACGAAAAAGATAAATCAGGCAGTTATAAAATTAGCGGAAAGCGCGTTGATTTAAAAATGCTAGGATTAAGGAAATGGCTCGCGTCTGTAGATGGCAAGGAAATTGGGGAATTCGATACAGAAAAAGGCGCAATGCAAGCTGCTACTAAAAAGATTCACGTAAAGGAAGATGTCTATACTTCCTTTCTTGATGAAGATAACGAATTGATTGGTTTCCTCAATGAAGAAACTTGTTCTTGTTGTGGTAACGAAATTGTAGATGGTGAATGCGGTTGCGACGATGATTGCGAACATTGCGGCGGAAAAATGAAAGAAGCTTTAGAATTTTATGAAGCATTAAATATGCAACAGCGCCGAGCAATTGCTAGGAGAATGAAAAGGTTGGCGCCAAGGATTGCTCGAGCAAAAAGAATTCAAATGCGCAAAAAGGCAACCATTGACAAATTGCAAAAGAGAGCATATCGTCAAGCTAGGTTAGCATTAAAGAAAAAATTTGCAGGCGGTAAAGATTATAAAACATTATCTGTCGCGGCAAGAATGCGAGTTGATGATAGAGTTAAAAAAATACCAGCTCAAAGATTATCTGCGATGTCAAGGAAACTACTTCCTTCCGTAAGGAAAAGAGAAAACGAAAGATACGCAAACATGCAAAAAGGGAATACTGCTTCAGCAAATACTTTAAAACCGACAAAAAAGAATGAAGAAGTGTTGTCATTCAAACAAATTTCTGAAGCATCTTTTAAAGATCAAAAAGTAATGCAAAGACCTCACATGCTATTAAAGCAAGACAATTCAGTAAAATTTGATGGCCGCTTTAAACAATATAAAAAGTGGAAAGATCAAACACCTTCTGATATTAAAGAAGAATTTAAAATGTTATCAGAAATGATGGAAGGTGTTAAAGGAGGTACTGCCGAAGATAGAAAAATTTTATCTATGATTGCTACGGCTCAAAATATGGATCAAGCAATTTCTATGGTAGTAAAGGCTCGTAAAGTAGATCAGAAAAAAGCCAAGGAGATGGTGCAAAGCGCAATTCGTTCTGCATTTTTTACCTAAGGAAATGATTTATGAAATCTTTTTCAAATTACATTAATGAGGGCATTAACGATCCTGCAATTTTTAAAGCAATTTTTTTAGCTGGCGGTCCTGGCTCAGGAAAATCTTTCATTGCAGGTAAAACGGCATTAACTGCTTTGGGTATGAGAGTAGTTAATTCAGATGATGCCTTTGAAGCGGCAATGTCAAAGGCCGGCCTTTCATTAAAAACTGACACTTTTACAGATCGTGGACAAGAAATTAGATCTAAAGCAGTAGCTCTTACTGGCAAAAAATTAGAAATGTATATTCAAGGCCGTCTTGGCTTAGTCATTGACGGGACTGGAAAAGATTACGACAAAATTGTAACGCAAGCAAAAGAACTTAAAAAATTAGGTTATGATGTAGCGATGATTGTCGTCAATACCGATTTGGAAACTGCATTGAAAAGAAACGCATTAAGAGATCGATCTTTACCATCTTCGCAAGTAATTAAAATGTGGAACGCGGTTCAAAGCAATCTTGGAAAGTTTCAATCTTTTTTCCGCAACAAGATTAAGATCATTGATAATAGCTCCGGATCCGATTGGGAAAAAGGGACTCAGTCTGCTTATAAGTGGGCTACTAAATTTACAAAAGCTGCTCCTGATACAGCAATTGCAAAAAAATGGATATCTCAACAACGCAATGAAGAATATATTGCGTTGGAAGAATCTTCTTTTGAAAATTCTATACTGAATCATATTGCTCCTTGGTTGACACAATATATCGACAAAAAAATTAATGCAAAAGCATATCAATCCGCAGTAAAATATTGGCTCAAATTAAGAAAGAAAAATCCTGGTGATGCAAGAAAAAATCTTGTTAAAACCGCTCAAGTATATGACGTCGACGCAAGAACATTGGATAGATTTTTTAGAGGGATGGTTGATAAAGGACTTATGCCTTCTCATCTAATTAAGTATCAACCTTTATTTAAAGAAGAAGGTGGCGCTGGCGAATGGGGAACGGACAAACTTACTAAGAAATATAAAAAGGATACTCCTGGAGAAAACTAATGGCAACTACTTTTAAATTATATGCGGACAAAATGGGAGCAACGGACCCTTCTACTTATATTGGCAGAGAAGGAGATATTTTTTATGATCCTGACACTGGAGCTTTAAAAAGATCTGACGGGACAACACCGGGGGGTGTTGCAATTGCTGGCGGTGGCGGTGGCGGTCTTAATGATGTCGTAGATGATCTTACTCCACAACTTGGTGGGAATTTAGATACCAACAATAAACAAATTGCCGGTCATTTGATTCCTTCTGCAAACGTTGCATTTGATTTAGGTACTTCATCCCTTGCTTGGCGAGATCTTTATCTTTCAGGGACGACTATTAATCTTGGCGGTGTCGAAATTTCTTCATCAGGTGGTAAGATTGATTTGCCAGCCGGCTCTACAATTGGCGGATCTGCAGCAGATCCTGTGACTCCTCCTCTTGAAGCAGTAATTGCTTCAGGTAATACTGCAGTCACAATGGTTGATCTTCAAGGTGGATTGAAAACTGATTATATTCAAAATTCACAAGGCGGAGTTTTAGAAGCAAATACAAACATTAATGTTGTAGGTTCGTTAAGTGCAACAGTTTCTATTGATGCGCCAGCCGGATCAATGACAGCAAACACTGCACAATTTACAACTTTGAATACTCATACGATTCCAGGCGGATCAGGAACTCTTGCACTTGTTAGTGATATCGCAGGAGCTACTCATACTTCTTTCTATTATGACATGGGATCTGCGCCTACTGGAACTGTTGCATCATCATCTCAGCTTGGTGGTGGTTTAGGAACGTGGACAGAAATGACATTCGCTAACCGTGGCACGACAGGGGTAGGTCCAACATCAGCAGCTGATGATCCTACTTTGTCTGGTGTGACATTTAATACTGATCATTTTGAAATCCCGCAAGGGACCTATTTAATTAATGCCAATATTATGATTACGTTTGAAAGTGGAGGTATGGTTGCTACTGGTTCACCAAATACACAAATTGCTAGTCAATTAAGTCAACAACTTTGGTTAGAAAATGCAGGATCTTCCATCGTTTATAACGAAGCAAATATTTTGAAACTCCCCCATCCAATGTATGTATTTGGCATTGATGGCGGTGGGACTTATAACCATCAGCCGTTGTCTCAACTTATTAGATACAATACTATTGAGATGAATATTGTAGGCAGGGCCGAAGACGGAACCGCATCTAATAACCAAGTATATATCGCGCTTGACGGTAATCAAAGTGAGAATTATTATGTCGAATACGGTTACATTCATTTTATTAAGTTAGCCTAATGGCCTCAACATTTAAAATCGCTGTAGACAAGATGGGGGCTACAGACCCCTATAATTACGTCGGACGCAAGGGAGACATTTTCTATGATCCCGAGTTCGGTGAACTGCGTATCTCTGATGGTGATACACCATACGGCGCTGG
>Ga0181592_10003954_pt1 | contig 12275 bp, 11 predicted proteins | sample 071ome_20_FD_133755 | JGI IMG/M metagenome (GOLD analysis project Ga0181592, IMG submission 133755) | Coastal salt marsh microbial communities from the Groves Creek Marsh, Skidaway Island, Georgia - 071412BT metaG (megahit assembly) | ecosystem: Environmental > Aquatic > Marine > Intertidal...
ACAAAACATTCACGAGGCAAAATAAAAGGTGCTGAGGGAGAATGGAAAGACCGCTCCCGCAAGCACCGATATGTTATGGTATTTGATAAGAGTTTAGAACTACAGTGGTAGAGTATTGACTGTATTCTCAGTTTGAACCAGTCTTCTAGTTACGAACTGAGAAGACTTACCATAATACATAACTCTTCTCATATCGGATAAGAAGAATTGTAAGTAATCTGATTTTAGTAGATAAATTCCTCTCTTTTCATCGTTCTTTCTTGTCTCATAAACAAAGTTACTGATTGCAGCCACTGGGTTCAGAGTTGCCGAAGCATTATCTGGGTCTGGAATTGTGAATCCAGAGTCAACAACTTTTCCTGCTGGGAGTATTAACTTTCCAGCAGAATTTTTTACTTCAGTGGTTTCATAAAAACGAGTGTTGTTTAAATCATTACCATACTTATTTTCAACATAAACATAAAGGTCTTTATTTGATAATGGCCATTGGTCTCTTACATTTGTAATACCAGCAGTTAGTAAGACAACCCAATCCAAATCAGCACTGCCGTATAATTCTTCAGCAACAACATCTGGTCTTACACCATCAGGTATTTGATACTTGTTGAATGCCGTAAAGACATTCTGTAAGTCATCACGAACTTTAACTCTTCTGAATAAGTTCTTGACTCTTACATATTCTAGAGAAGAATTTTTATTTGATAATGGAGACTGATAAAATAAGTCTGGTAGTTCGTTAAAGTAAGACATCTTAGTAACCTACTCCTTCTGCTAGTGGAATATCATTATAATCCTCAGAGTAAATTGGATTGAGTTCTTTGAATGTTAGGGTCATTTGAATGTGAACTGGCGTACCATCATGATAAGTAGCATAAGTTCCAGAACCCGTATAGTTTAAACTGATATCAGTTAAAGCCATTTGTTTAAACTTATTTAAAAATTTATGAGGTTTGTTTCCAGTCATATATGAGACTTCAAAAACACTTGGAGCTTCAACAAAAACCGTTGAACCACCAGACTTCCCAGTTTTTTTAGCCGTCATATTACTTTTAAAAGTTCTAATAATTTCTTTCACCACTTCACCTTCTGCTTTATTTCTTGGAGCAAGATCAAAAGTAAATGGGAATGCTCTAAGATTTACACCCTCAAAGAGAAGTTCTAAGTTTGGATTAAAGATTTGACCAGTTGCCCTTGAAATTAATCCAGTTGTTGAAACATTACCGCTTAAAGCATTAACAAAGCTTGCTGAAATTGCTGCTACTGCCGCTTTTCTTGTATTTTCACTAATATCATTACCTTTTACGTTACCTATCTCCTTGATAATTTCCTGAATTCCTTTTGTACCTCTATCAATTACAGCATTTGCCGCAGAAACACCAAACGCAGAAAGTGGATCTAATGAATCAGGACCCCACCCAACAGAGTTTGTATCAGATAAATTTTGTGGTATTGGTAAAAATATTGTTGGACCTGTTTTTACTTTTTTATTTTTTTCACTTCCTTGTGCCGATGTTGATAACGAAGTTGTAATTAGTTCAGCTTTATCTTTATTAGAAGCATTATCTTTCAAATCACCTAAAGATTGTAATATATTTGCAATATTAGCATATTCTGGTGGTTGATAATCATACATTTCTATTTTCAAATAATCAGTGTTCTTCTCTATCTGCATATTTGCAGGATAGCGAAGTTGTTTTGGTTTTGTTTCAGTAGCTTTCTTACCAACAGTGGTATTTTTAGTGACATTAATAGCGTTAGAGGCAACACCTTCGGAGTAAGATGCATCTGCCCCTATTGATCCACCTATGTTGAGATCCATTTATTTGTTTTTTAGTTATTTAGTTTAAAATTTTGAAAAGGTAAGGATTCAACATCCTTTAGTTCTGAAGAATATATCTCATAAATGCCCATAGTAACTTCATTCCATGTATATTGTCTCATTGGACTTGATGCTTTTGTCTTCCAATGAAAGTTAATACCTCTGAATCCCCAACTAAAAACATCAGTTACAGCAACGAATGGGTTTGAATCATACTCAATGTTAGGAGTCTTTGGACCATAGTTAAAAACATAATACTTCCCAGATTGAACTTCTCTTGGAGAAGATTCTTCCAATACTTGAATTAATTCAAGCATTACATCATCAGATTTCTCATTACCAACTAAACCATCAATAACTGAACGAATACGATTGCGATTGGTATCAGTATCTGTTGGTCTTTTTCTTCTTTGTTGTAGAGTCTTTCTAGGCATTACTTAATACCAAGTTCGTTTTCTGTAAGAACTTTAAACTCATAACCTCTATCAAGACACCACTCTTTTGCTGCTTTCCACTTTGCCTGATTTCTAGCATACTCAAATGCTTCGCGGAGATATCCCTTTGTCTGTCTCTTTGGTTTTGGTGGAGGAGCAGTCTGTCTTTGAGGTTTGATTTCAATAATGTATTTTTTGATTTGACCCGTAGATTCTTTTACCTTAATATAGAAGTCAGGGAAGTATCTGTGAGGTCTTCCATCTGCTGGTGAACGATACCAGACATACATCTCTTCACTGCCCCATTCCAAGATGGCTTCCGTAGTATCACAATACCTCATAAAGCGTCTTTCCCACAAAGACCGATAGATAATGTTTGTGGGGTCACCTTTGTATTTTTTTGGATATGATGGTTGAAATTTCCCGCTATATGCCATCTAAATACTTAATAATGTAAGACTCGTATAAGGTATTTAGAGTGGTTTCTAAAAAGTCGATATCAAGTTTTAAACCATTACTTACAAACTTAGCACAGACATCACAGTATCAAGTGACTTTTGGTGGTCTTTCTTTACCACTAAAACAGCATCTGAATGTGAGGGGTGTAAGTTCTTTTTATATTGGTGAAGATATTGGGTTGATGTGTAGTTCTGCTGCACTGCCTGGTAGTTCTTTTGGAACAGCAGATATTGTTGGAAACTATATGGGAGTCACTGAAAAGATGGCTCATACTAGACTTTATACTCAAATTGAATTAGAATTTTATGTTGATAGAGACTATAAAGTTCTCAAGTTTCTAGAGCACTGGATGGAGTTTATCTCTGGTGGGTCTGGCGTCCAAGAAAATACTGATGGATATTATTATAGGATGAGTTATCCAGAGGATTACAAATGCAATCAAACAAAGATTGTTAAGTTTGAGCGTGATTATAATAAAACAAAGGAATTAGAATATACTTTCATTGGAATGTTTCCTCTTGCTTTGAATGCAACTGCTGTAAATTATGGAAACTCTGAAATATTAAAAGCAACTGCAACATTTAACTTTGATAGATATCTTGCTGGTAAGTATAATAGTCTGACTGTTTATCAGGGATCTTCTGGTAATAAACAAAATAATAATCCACCAGAATCGAAAACTCAATCTGGTGGGTTAAAACCAGTATCTCCTGGTGCTGGTGCTGGGCAAGGTGTTTCCTTCATACCACAAGATCTTACTTATGCAGAAGCATTGGCTCAAGGAAAAGTTTATAATAGTCCTTATGCAGTGCAATAAATAATCACATATGAATTTTTTGGGTTATTATGCCTTTACCAAAGATTGCTACGCCAACATATGAGTTGGAAATTCCTTCTACTAAAAAGAAAATCAAGTATAGACCATTTTTAGTTAAGGAAGAAAAAATCCTTATTATCGCAATGGAAAGCGAAGACAGTAAGCAGATTGCGAATGCTGTTAAGGATGTTATTTCCAGTTGCATTACTACAAGAGGTATTAAGGTAGAGCAACTGTCTACTTTTGATATTGAATATATCTTCCTGAATATTCGTGGAAAGTCTGTTGGTGAAGAAGTAGAAGTTCTTATTACCTGCCCTGATGATGGAACGACACAAGTTCCAACAGTCATCAACCTTGATGATATTAAGGTGCAGTTTGATAAGAAGCATACAAGAGACATCAAACTTGACGAAGATTTGATTCTTCGTATGAAGTATCCTTCAATGGAGCAGTTTATTAAGAGTAATTTTAATCCTGGTGATAATGTTGATGTAGAAGATACTTTCAAACTTATTTCTTCCTGCATTGACCAAGTTTATAATGAAGAAGAGTCTTGGGCTGCTTCTGATTGCACAAAGAAAGAACTGAATGATTTCTTGGAGCAACTAAGTTCGAAGCAATTCAAAGAGATTGAAAAATTCTTTGAGACTATGCCTAAACTGTCTCATACTATTAAAGTCAACAATCCAAATACTGGTGTTGAGAGTGATGTTGTTCTTGAGGGTCTAAACGCTTTTTTCGGGTGAGTATGGCTCATGAAGATCTTGAGTCATACTTTAAGATTAACTTTGCCTTGATGCACCATCATAAATACTCTTTGACTGAACTAGAAAATATGATTCCTTGGGAAAGAGAAGTTTATCTTTCTCTTCTCCAACAATACATTGAGGAAGAAAACCTAAAACAGAGGTTAAATGGCTGAGTTCTCCTCACCCATTATGGGTGGTCTAAGAGTTGCTAGAAATAGATTCACACCATATTCGGTATTGGGACGCTCTGCTGCGTCCGAAGATAATCAACAGACAGTAGAAGTTTTAAGTAATAATCAAAGGTCGTTAGAGAATATAAATTCGTCATTGATTGCCGTAAGTGTACAGATATCACAACTCAATGCTTCTTTGGGTGGAATATCAAATCTTATAGCACAAGATTCTCAACTAGAAAGACTAAAAGAAAATCAAGAAATAATAAGGCAAAATAAATTATCGCAACAACAACTTAGAGAAGGAAAAGAAAGCATTGTAGAAAAGAAAATACAAACAGCACTAATTACTCCAATTCAAAAAGTTGGTACGAAAGCACAATTTGCATTATCCAACTTAATGAATGCTTTCACCATTCTTCTGACTGGATGGTTGACCAATCAAGTGCTAACCAATTTTAATTTTTACTATGATAACATTAAGAAAACACTGAATCTTATTCAGAAAGGTGCAACAACAAGTTTCGGTGTAATTTCAAATATATTTAATTTTGTAAAAACTTCTCTTGAAGATCTTTCTCAAAAAATTCTTTTAATTGGATCTATATTAAGAAGATCAGTATTTAATGGAATCTTTAAGAGACCTTTTGATTTTGTACTAAACAAGTTAAAAGAACTTTGGAAAAATCTTAAAGATAGAATTAAAAAAATTCCTGGTATTAACGCGATTCCAGGTCTTAATGCTATGCTTGGAGATAATGGTGGTAATAATGATAATACATCTGATGGTGCGGAAAAACCATCAGAACCAACAACACTATCTCCGGCTAATGCAATTAGCGATGCTTTAAAAGGTGCAAGAGATTTTATATTTCCACCAAGTTCAGATGATACTGGAAATAATACAAATACCGATCAAAATCAAGATCAAAGTTCTACAAATTTATACGATACTAATAATTTTGCAACTGCTCTTTCCAATTTAGATGGAAAATCATTTTTCAATACTAACAATACTAATATTGATTTAAGTAAAACTGATATGTTTGGTAAAGATGGAATAGCACAAAACTTAAATTTTGATGTGAATGCAACATTCTCTGTGGATAGCACCGGAGATATGATGAATGCATTCTCACCGACGGCAGCAACACCAGCAACTCAGGCATCAATAAATCCTTTATCAAAAGACACTAGAATTGCACTAGCAAGTCAACAAGAACCAGAATCAAAAACACAAGTCATCGTAACACCAGCACCAGTAGCACAAACACAGCAAACTAAACCTGCTGTTGGCGGATATGGAAATGATTTACCTGCTATTGCAAGTTCTAACCCTGATAATTTTTATGCCTTATATTCACAAGTTAATTACAATGTAGTATAAGATGGCAAATTCTAACTTAGCCTACAGATCATCTATTAGCATCAAAAGTATATCTAATTCCGTTTCTGGTCTTAGAGAAGGGATATCGAATACTCAAAGGACTGCTATTAATATGAGTTCGGTATTATCAAATAGTAATAAGCAAAAAAGAGACCAGATATCCAGAAGTGAAGGTTTGTTTCGAAAAAGAAGGGAGGCAGTAAAAAGAAGAGAGCAAGAAGATGTTATTGAAGCATCTTCTATTGGTGGAGCAATAAAAAGAACTGGTAAAGTAGTTACAAATAGCACAAAGGGATTCTTAGGTAGAATATTTGATGCTGTTGGAGTTTTGATGATTGGTTGGTTAGTCAATAATTTACCAATGATTATTGACTTAGCAGGAAAACTATCCAAGAGAGTAAAGAAATTATTCGGTATTTTATCAACTGGAGTATCAGGGATATCTGATATTTTACTTGGATTTGGCGGTGTTTTATCTGGATTATATTCAAATATAATATCTTTTGATTTTACAGATTCTCAAGGAAAGATAGGCAAATCATTTGATAGAATAACTGACGGTTTTGATAAAGTAGAAAGGTCTATTCGTCAAACAATTAGATTGCTATCTGGAGATTTAAATCGATTGTTTGGTTTTGATACTAAGGTAGATGAATTTCCTTTACCATCAGATGAAGATGTAACTCCAGGATCTGGTGGAAGAGTTTCTGGTGGTAGTTCAGACTTTTGGTTACTTTCTTTAATCTCTCTGTATGAAAACTCAAACTCACAGGGAGCGGTTGATGTTGCTCAGTCAATCTACAATAGAATGGGATATAGTGGTAGAACTGCAAGACAAGAGATATTAGCAAAGAATCAATATGAACCAGTAGGTAAGTTTGGTAAAGCATCAGAATGGGATAAGGTTGTAGATAGAGAATCTGCTATTGCTCATATTAAAAAGTATCCAGGTAATGGTGCGAGTGCTTCAGGACTTGATAGAGTTGCTTCATCATTACTGAACAAGTCTATGCAAGAAAAAGCAGCAAAATTTGTTGGTAATAGACCAGACTTTAGAAGTGAATCATATGAAAACCAAAATGATGAGATGACTAAAGATTCTACCAGGCACGGTCAGACCTTTGGTTTTAACAGGGGCAGTGCTTATCTTGGAAGAAGTGATAGTCCAGCAGGTGTTCCTGATTTTGGAGCAAGTTTGTTGACTGGTCCACAATTAGAAAATGTTAAACTATCAGTGGGAACTGATTTGACTGATAAAATAGGCAGAGGAGTTAAATATATCGAAATAACTGATGTTGTTGGGTCATCAAGAGAAGGTGGAAGAAAACATGCTGGTATTGATATTGGTGCTCCTGCTGGAACTTATATTTCATTAAGAGTTGATTGTGAAGTCGTAGGATTTAAGTCGGCACAGTCTGGTGGTAAATATGGAAATGTAATTGATGTTTGGATTCCAAGTTACGGTGTCCAGTTGAGATTCGCTCACTGCAAGAATCTGTTGATAACTTCTGGAAAGATAAAAGCAGAGACATCATTCGCAACTGTTGGTGAAACTGGGTCTGCTGATGGTCCCCATATTCACCTCGAATATACAAAACAGAGAGGTAGAATGTCTGGAAGTGATGGTGATCCATCTCCTTATGTTGGATTACTTCTTCTTACCAATGGAAAACTACAGGCATCAGCAACAACGACTACAAATAAAACAACTACCGTTGCTCAAATAAATATTGAAGATGTTAGAAGAAGAGATCCACAAGCACTAGCAAAAAATAAACCTTCAAACATTATTACAGTTCCTGCTCCACAACAACCACAACAAATAGCATCAGCACCAATTATGTCTGATAGTGGACCTTCATTTACTCCAAGTGGAGATAATGTAAATACCTTTATTACTAAAAAATTACTGTTAGATTTAGCATATACTTAAATGGCTGCAATAGACGCATCAATATATGAAGAATTAGTTATAGAGTCTAATGATGGAGTAAATTCTGTCGATATTAGACTTGGAACTGCTTCAATTGATTATTATGAAGATGTTTTTTCGCCAACTATAACAATAAAAATTACTGTTGTAAACACTGGTGATGCTGTTATTACTAAAAGTGGTAAAGTCAAGTCTATTTACAATGGTCTACCATTGAGAGGTGGAGAAAGAGTTTCTATTAAGATTGCTGGAAATACGGAAACAAATTCTGGTCTAGATTTTGCTACAACACCAGCAGATTATTTGTATGTTTCTAGTATCACAAATGTGATTAGTGAACCACAAAGAGAAGTGTTTACTATTCATTTAGTATCAAGAGAAGCAATCACCAACGAAACAACTAGAGTATCTAAAAAATATCCTACTAGTTCACCAATTAGTGTATCTGCAGAAAAAATTATCACAGAATATTTGAAACCAGATAAAGATAGTGAAATTGATACAACAACAAATGATTATGGATTTATTGGAAATCTCAGAAAACCATTCACAGTATTAACTTGGTTAGCATCAAAGGCAGTTCCAGATATTACTGACGGAACTGCTGGGTTTTTATTTTATCAAACACAAGATGGTTTCAAGTTTAAATCTATTGATAAGTTGATTTCCACCAAACCAATATTTGAATATGTGTATACTGGAGCGAATAATAGTGGTCTTCTAGAAAATAATGATCTTAAGATTCTAAGTTATACTACTAACAAAAATCAAAATTTGCTTGAGAAGTTAAGATTGGGTGCTTACTCTTCTTATAGAGTTGGATTTAATCCATTGACTGGTTCATTTTCTGAAGGTGCGAATCAAAATCAAGCATCTTTTGGAGTTAATCAATATAAAGATAAAACTAAAAACTTAGGGCAAGAAGTTAAACTTCCCCCAATATCAAATGATGCGAATGTTGGTCTTGGAGATATCCCAACTAGAATTATATCCCAACTTTTTGATGTCGGTACTGTTGATAAAGGTGTGTCGCTCAAACCAAATGCAGACCCATTCAAATATCAATCTCAGTCAATTATGAGATATAACTTACTGTTTACACAACAGTTAAGTATGACTATACCTCTAAACACTAACTTAAAAGCAGGTGATATTATTTCTTGCAAGTTCCCAGAAAATAGTAGGGATAAAGAAAAAACTTATGATGATGAGCAGAGTGGTCTATATATGATTAAGGAGTTATGTCATCACTTTGACCTAGACCAATCTCTAACATCTATGAAACTTGTGAGAGATACATTTGGTTTATATGGAACAAACAACCAATAATTAAATGGAAGAATCTTTACTTAAAACACATTTCTTAGGAAGAGATGGATTTAGATGGTGGATAGGTCAAATACCACCACTGAATCCAGAGATGGAGAAACAAATTAGTGGTAGTGGATGGGGAAATAGATATCCCGTTCGTATTATGGGTTATCATCCATACAATAAAAATGAACTTCCAGATGAAGATTTGCCTTGGGCACTTGTAACTCTTCCTCCAGGAACAGGAACTGGAAGTTGTGGTATATCAAAGTCAGTAAAATTTTGTCCAGGTGATGCTGTATTAGGATTCTTTTTGGATGGAGATAACGCACAACAACCTGTTATCTTTGGTTCTTTCGGAAACACTCAATATAAAATATTTGATGGTGATGATAGTGTTGCCTTTTCTTCATTCACTGGATATAATACAAAAATCAAAAAACCTGATGGTAGTGTATTAAAACCAAAAGGTCAGGAGACAAATGAATCAAACGCAGCATCAGCACCATCTCCAAGAGCATTAAGTCCAGAAAAGGCTAAGAATCTTACCGATAATGCATCACTATCAGGATCTATTGGTAAGAAAATATCTTTGCCTTGTGGGCAGAGTTGTAATGCTCAGATATTAAATAAAGTTCAAACTGCTCTTGAGCAATTCCTTTTTGATATAAAAAATTTAAAAGCTCAAGTTGATATGGATCTTGAGTATGCTAAAGATTGGATAAACAAAGAAATTGATTATAGAGCAGAGCAAATAACTGGAATACTTTCTGGTTTTGTTGGTGGAATAATGAATAAAGTTTATGATAAATTGATTCCAACTCTCAGGCAAGCATTAAAAGCAATGCATGATGAGATTATAGCAGTGCTTACACCAAGTATAGGTCCTATAGCTGCTAAAACGGCTGCTATTGTTGCCCTTAAGGCAATGGTAGAACCAATCAAAAATATACAAAACCAATTAGCATGTCTTACTAATCAGATCATAAAATCACTAACAAACACAGTAGCAGATATTTTAAAATCGATTGCAGATAATGCTATTAACTTTGTTGATTGTTTAGCAGACCAATTTATTGGTGGTATTACGAATGGAGTTTTTGACCAAATACTTGATGGTATGACTCCACTATTTGCTGCACTAGAAACTACTCAAGCAGGTCAAATCTTCAAACTTTTAGGTGATGATTTTAATTTTGAGCAAGATATCTTGAGAAAAGTGGAAGATGCTGCTGAAGATGCTGCTGAAAGTGTTCTTGAAGGTTTGGCTGATGTATTTGTATGCGATAAACCAAGTCCACAAGATAAGTATGGTGCTTGTGAATATAGAATTGGATCTGGACCAGGAAAGAGAAAGAGTTTAGATATTAGTAAGATTGTTAAGGATGCTAATACAGCAAAAGCAATTTCACTAGTTGCTGGTGGGACACTAGACGATCTTGCTACTGCTTATGGAGCATTTACTGCCTTTACAAAGGATATTTCAGTTCCCGACTTCTCCTCTGCATTTGGCGAATGTTATGCTGGTGTTCCACAATTCTGTGGATCTCCAAAAATTAATATCTTTGGTGGAGAAGGAGACGGTACTGCTACTGCAGAACCAGTATTTGGATTAAATGTTCTTGGGGGCAATGGCAAGACTACTGGTAGTATTATATCCTATAAGGTCACTAATCCTGGGGGTAAATTCAAGTTCCCACCATTTGTTGAGGTTGTAGATAATTGTGACCAAGGATATGGTGCACAAGCGAAGGCAATATTAAAACCTGATGGTACACTTGATAAAATTGTACCGAAGAATGATAAGACAATCGGTGAAAACTATCCATCCGACGAAGATCCAGATACTGAGAAGAAGATAGCAGAAGTTCTGCCTCTTCAGGCTGGTACTGGTTATGAACCTGGAGATACAATAACAGATCAGTTTGATAATGAATACGAACCAACAATTCAAAATGGTGGTATCACTAAGGTAACTCCAATAAATAATCCTACATTCACTGAACCTCCTGTCCTTACAATTAACTCTGATACTGGATCAGGTGCAATTCTTTCGCCAATACTTGAAAATGTAGAGGATGTAGTAGCAGCAGTCGATCCAGGTGATGTTCAGAGCGTAATAGATTGTATAACATAAGATATGATTCCTACAGATAAACAAGACTGGTATTCTAGATATTGTGAGGCATTTCCATCCTTCAGGATTGATGTTAGTAACCCTCAACAAGGTGAAGGCGGTCCTGAAGTATGGACAATGTATGGTTATACGGCATCTCTAGAAAAATCTGTTATCAGTTATGACCATAATGCTAAGTTGAAGGTTCATAGTGAAGGAACGATTGAGATTGTTGGCGGACAAAAGGTATCTACAGAACAAGAAGAGACAATTCTAATCACAACCGCAACTGGAAATATTACAATCAAAGCAGATAAGAATGGTGCTATAAAAATATCTGGAAAAAATATTACGATTGAAGCAGAGAATGATTTAGAATTGAGTGCTGGTGGTGATATAAAGATGAGAGCAGGAAATGTTATATCTCAAAACTCAAATGTAAATACTGTAAGTGCTCATTCAGGAAACGCTGTTCCTCCAGAACTACAATTCCTCCATCAAGTGTATGACTTTAGTAAAATTGAAGGTATTGATCAAGAATTTCTTGATGAAGTTGGTGTTGAAGTTGGTGAAGATGTAATAAAGAATTTGACCAATTTTGTAGCAAAAAAAGAAAAAAAGAAGTGTTAATGAAACATGGCTAAGCAAGTAACAGGAAACGAAGCTCAGTTTAATGAGAAGGTAACATTCTTAAAGAATGTAGTTGTTAATGGAAATATTGAGTTACAAGGAACTATAGAACCATCTATTCAAGGTCCTACTGGTCCTACTGGTCCTACTGGTCCCCCAGGTCCTACTGGTCTTACTGGTCCTGATGGTCCTACTGGTCCTACTGGTCCTACTGGTCCCCCAGGTCCTGATGGCGCAGATTCAACAGTAGCAGGTCCTACTGGTCCCCCAGGTCCTGATGGTCCTACTGGTCCTGATGGTCCTACTGGTCCCCCAGGTCCTACTGGTCCTACTGGGCCTACTGGTCCTGATGGTCCTACTGGTCCTTCTGGTCCTGATGGTCCTACTGGTCCTACTGGTCCTACTGGTCCTGATGGTCCTACTGGTCCTACTGGTCCTGCAGCG
>Ga0181592_10003959_pt1 | contig 12266 bp, 12 predicted proteins | sample 071ome_20_FD_133755 | JGI IMG/M metagenome (GOLD analysis project Ga0181592, IMG submission 133755) | Coastal salt marsh microbial communities from the Groves Creek Marsh, Skidaway Island, Georgia - 071412BT metaG (megahit assembly) | ecosystem: Environmental > Aquatic > Marine > Intertidal...
ACTACCTCTGCTTTCAAGGGATTGTAATTTTGCTGAACGATTAAAGAGCTGATGGCACCATTGGCGTTGGCGACTTTTATTGTTGGTCGGGCAATCGTTCCTTTTGCTGACGACTCAAACCCAGACACTTCAACTGGTGCAGCAGGATAAGAGTTGCCGCTGAACTGAATTGGCGCTGTCAACTCATTTGTTCCAGCGTGATAACGCAAAGTCTCGTCAACGTTGTTGACAGCCTTGGTCAGGCGTATCTCAAACAAGTCAATGACTGCACTGGGCTCCAGTTTTTGCAGCTCTTCAAAATACGCCGGTGCAGCAGTCCGAAGGTCTTCAACGTACTGCGGGATGTTGTCAGTCATGGCTCAAACACCTGCTCAAACGTTGCGTCAATGTTGAACAGGTTTGAATATGGCATGGTTTTACGCCAGGTTTTACAAATCCATTTATACGAAGATGTGTCGTCTGGAGGTGTCCAGTCGAAAGCCTCTTGCCCGGCCCTCGCCTCTAAAAAATCTTCAATAGTGTTTGCGTCGGTAGCGCTGCGATTGTTCCAAGCCAACGTCCAAACCTTTGGGTCTTGATTGATGCCAAACACAGCCCTTTGTGAATATCCAGAGCCAAACTCAATGGCACGAACTCTCGGTTGTGCTTGTTTGGCAGCGCCATAATCGGCGTCAATACTAGGGAAAGTAGCCATTAGCTAAGAAGACCTCCGGGACGCTTTTGCTTAATTAGCTCAGCTTGCACAGCTGCGCCAATCGCTGAGCCTAAAGCTTTTGCATTTTGATCATCACCTTGAGCGCGAGTGCCTGACGCATCTACGTTGACTACCACGTTGCCAACGCCGCCAGTTGATTCAACGCCTAGACGACCTCCAGGGCCACGCCTCAAAGGCATGATGGCCTCCGGGCCAGCCTCACCCATAAGACCAGCACCATTCGCCATTGGGAACAAAGTGGGTTTGTTTACAACGCCGCCATAGGCAAAAGGCACAACCTTGTTTTTTGCAATAACACCACCATTGGCAAAAAGGCCAAGCAAACCACTGCCACCTGTGCCATCAGCATTTTTAAAGCCGCCAATGCCAGCCTGCAAAAACAGGCTTGCCATCTGCCTCAAAATGCCAGACAAAGACTCACTTAAAGATTTTGTGCCATCAATCAAGCCCATGATTGCGTTGTTCAAGCCTGTTGCAACCGTGTCTTTAATTGAGCCAAATAATCTGTCTGTCTCTGTAACCGCTTCATTTAACTTGTCCTGCTGGTTTAGTTGCTCTGCGATTGCTGCGCCAGCAGCAAACTGCTCTGCCTCTAGCTGTTCTGCAGCTGCTACAGATGCTTCAAGGTCTGCCAAATAGATAGCAAGGTCAACAGACATTTCTTTTGTGTTTTCACTAGCTTTTTTAGTTGATTTTTCAATAGCTTGAGTCGTGTTTTGAGGAGTTCTTACGAATTCAAGCCTGTCTGCAGCTGGCGCATTAGCCTGCGGATCTACACGAGTAATTTCATTGATTTCTGCTCGCAACTTTGCTCGCTTGCGCTCTAACTCGCTAATAGTGCTTTCAATGTTTTCAATAACGCCTTGCCTAGCAAAATTAGGAGAGGTCTCTGCCCGCAAATCTTTTAAAGTTTTTCTGTAATGAGCCAAAGCCTTGTTGGCCGCTTGTATTTGCAGCGTGTTGCTTTCTAAAACGGCGTCATCGCCAATGTTAAAAAACCTCATAAAGGCTCTGGTGGCGTCGGTCGTTACCTTTGTAAGATCAATAAACACATTTGCTAAATCAATAAGGGATGGCAACAAATCGTCTATTACTTCCATTTGGAGCTTTTGCAGCTCAATGCCCATTTCAGTGATTTGATCGTTGAACCTTTCAGAGTTGCGTGCAAAATTTTCGCTCAGCTCAAACCCGAACCGCTCTAAGCTTTCCTGGCCTCCGTTCAGCATCGTGATCATCTTTTGACCCGAACGGCCAAAAATATCCATTGCCACAGCTGCTTTTTCTGGCCCGTTTGGCAAGTCCTTAAACTTATCGGCAATCTCGCCTAAAAGCTGGTCTGATGGCTTAAGTGATCCATCAGCATTTTTGACATCAACACCGAGCTTTGCATATGCGTCTGCATAAGTCTTGACGCCTTCTGATGCCTCAACCTGCGTCCGCGCCAAAGTCCGCAAACCCGTCTCAAGGTCGCTTTGACTAACGTCAGCAAGCTTGCCAGCGTTGACATACGCCAACAGCTTGTCTGCCGCAATGCCTGTCCTAGTGCTCAGCTTGCCAAACGCATCAGCAGTGTCGATTGCGCTTTTGCCTATGGCAACAATGCTGCCCACTGCAGCTGCTGCAAACAAAGCCTTAAAAGCTAGGCCAGCACTACGCACAGCCATGCCAAGGTTTTTAGCCTTGCCCTGGACCCCCTGCATGGAGTTGCCAAGACGCTTGATATTGTTTTCGCCCTTGGTTTTGGCGTCAATTAACAGACCAAACTTGGCAGCCATTTACTTGCTCTCCTTATTCAGGATCTTGACCGCCGCAGCCTCCATGACCTGTAGGTTCTCTAACACGGTCGGCTGGTCCTCGACTTCATACAGTCTAAACAGCCATTCAAGAGCTACATAGTCAAAACCGCAAACGCCTGCAGACGTTGTGCGCCATTGCGTCTGACAACGCAAGAACATCTCAACAGCAGGCCAGTTATCAGGCCACACCTCAAAATCCTTAGGCGCTTCAAGCTCAGGCAATGCCAAGCCAAACGCCTGGGCATCAGCCATCAGCTCTGACTTGTCATCAGGGCCGCTGAATAAATAGTCAACGGCCTCCTCTAGTTTTTTCGCTTGGCTCCCTGCTTGCTCTCCAAATAAGCGCCAGCAATCGCGCTTGCCATCATCGGTACGTCGAGCAGCTCGTCACGCTTGGTGATGCTGTAAGGCAGCTCTTTGCCGTCCTCATCCTCAACACCTGCCCAGCCTGTCATGACCTCACGGGCGATCTCAACATCAGACAGATTGCCTTCGCCACTCAGCTCAGCAATCTCTAACAGACGGCTTTGCGTCAGGTCTTTGAACTCAACATCAAAAGTGACCCGCTCGTGTTTGCCCCCGTCAACAGGGACATCCACAGAAACGGGCCACTTGTAGGTGTTGGACTTTTTGAGGACGAATCCCATAAAAGGAATAATTCGCCTTAAAACTAGCGCATCAAGTCAAGCTAAGACTATATTCATCGTTCCCAGATGTTGTCGGGGTTGCTGTGTAGTCAAAGTTCAGCATCTGAACGCCGTCAGAATCTGAGTAGCTAACAGCAGACAAATCGGTCTGAGGTGCGCTGAAAGTAAAGATGTTGCCAGCAGTTTGCCCGTGCTGGAACGTGTTGTTGCCAGTAGCAGAGCCAGTGATGGCAGTGAAGTAGTTCTTGGTTGCCATCGTGACAGCCTCAAGAACAATGCTTCCGCCAGGGCGACGATCCGTGATCAGCACTTCCTTGCTGCCACCAACCAGCTCGCGGTAGACGCTCTGATTGTTCTGATCAAAGCTAAACGACTGAACAGCGCCGGCATAGCTGAACAACTGCTGGCTGGTGGTGTTGCCGTTCTTAAACAGCACCGGCTTGGCTTGGTTCTGATACGTCGGCGTTGCGTTTGAAACGTCAGTCGGCTCGTTATAGATGCCAACCAGCGTGAAGCTGATGGTCGGGATCTGACCAATCTCTGCAGAGATAGAGAACGAACCGCGAGCGCCAGTCACTTTTTGACGGACGCCATCTTGGAAAAAGTAGATAGTGACAGAATCAAAACTGCTGCTCACCGGGGCATAGGTGACCGAGGTGCTGGCAACGATTGTTTCGCTGTTGCCGCAAGCTTTAAGCAGAGGGCCAAATGCAGGGGCAGTGCCGGCCGTTCCAGAGCCGACCATCTCAACCTCAAAAGTCACTTCAACGCGCTGGTTGGCGTGAAGCACTTCATAGTTGCCCATATAGCCACGAATCAGCTCACGCTCAACAGCGTCAGACTGCAGAGGGCTGATTTCAAGACTGCGAACAAGAACTGCATCTGCAGAACCTGTTGGCGTTGGATCCGTGCCGTAGGTGACCTCTTCCTTCGCCAATAAAAGGCGTTGACTTGTTCTAAGTGCCATTGGTCAAAACCTCAGTTGGAGACAGGAAGTTGACTATCAGAACCCATAATAGTCACGGGCCCTGAGTCAGGTCAGCGAGTCGGGTGCGATAACGCACTAGATATTCAACACCAATCACACCAGCTGGCTGATCAGCGTCAACCATCTCAAAGGTTGTCGTTCCTGGCTGACAGTCGATGGCGTATCCGCCGAGCGAAATATCGGCCATGATTTTGCTGTGCAGACTTTCAACAATCGGGTCTGCAACTTCATCAGGCTTGTCACCACGCACAATCACAGACACACGCACGATGAGCGTCCAGTCCAGGGTCGGCAGGCTGGTGTTTTGTTCAGGCGTGTCGCTGATTGCCTCAACAACTAATGCAGGGCTCTCACCGCGTTGCAACGGCACCACACGGCTTCTGTAGATGCGCGTTCCAACGTTGGTTGTGCCAGCAAGGCTGCTGACAATGTCGTCAAGGATGTTTTCGCGCAGCGTCGTCATGTCTTCTGCAGCGAGATCTCACAAAGCAGTCCGTCGTCGATTAGGCGTGTCTCACGCACTGTGTAGGCAACAGAATCGACGGTGATGCTGGTGCCTGCTGTAAGGGTGCCAAAGTCAGAAGCCTTGGCAGTGATTTGGTAGTCAGTGCTGAGCACCATGTCACCAGCCAATACTTGACTGGGCTGGTCAAGAATGACGTTCGCGGTCGTTGCGCCTGACGTAGCAGACACATTGAAGTCTCCCAGGAAAACTCCTAGGTCATCGGCAAGCGCATCAAACGCCATCAGCCTTAGCCTTCGTCGTTCGTTTTGCCTTGGGCTTAGCAGGTGCTGCGCCCTCGACTGCTTTACCCATACGGATTAGCAGTGCGCCGTCAGAGTCCGACACGTCATAAGACTGGCCAGCCTCAAGGGCTTTGCCAGATGCCATGACGTTTCTAGTGCAGGTGATTTGCATAAGAAAAAAAGGGGCCGTTGCCGGCCCCCTCCCCGTTATCAAGCGGTGGTGATGTCTTCAATGGATGCGAAGGCAGTGGCTTGGCGCACTGCAACATCAAAAGTGATGATGCCGCGAACCGAGGTCAGAGCCTTGCTGAAGTCATCGGAGTCAGTGCCCACGGTGATCTCAAGACCGTTGCCGTAGAAGCCAAGCATTGCCTGGCTAAAGTCACCAGCAACCAGAGCAGAACACACGCTAGAGCTAGTGCCCTTGGTCAGGTTGGAAGGCACAGCGTTGGTGACGGCAATCGGATAGCCGTTCAGGGTCAGAGGCGTGGGGCCACGACCAACAGCCTGCAGATCGGTGTTGTAGAGGAAAGCACCGTCAGTGGTGGTGGAACCACCAGCGCGGAGTTTCTTCAAGCCACCCATCACCTTGGCGTTGGTGATGTAGGCCATGTTGGGACCACCAGCGTTGTCTTGGAGCACTTCAGTCTCCAGGTCAACAATCTTCTCCATGGTGATTGCACCGCCGTTGGTGCCCATGGCCACAGAGCCGATGCCGCTGGTGTTGCGAATGCCGGTGGGCTGGCCGGAAGAACCGGAGCCGTTCAGCACTGCGGAATCAACAGCAGCGTTAATGCCGTCAGTCAGGTCACGACGCACCAGCTCCTCAATGCCAGGGGTGGCTTGAAGCAGGGTCTGGCGGCTGTACTTAGACAGTGCTGCCAGGTTCTTGGGTGACATTGTCACCTGATCAAAAGTGGACTCAGACTGCGTAATTGCAGTGGTCTCGTTTGCCAGGTAGTAAACGCTGCCGACGCCAGAGCGACGGGGGATAGCCACGTCACCAACCAAGCCGGTCAGGGTGCGAACGCCAAGGCCAACCACAGGTGAGGAGTTCCGCAGGGCCTCGATGAAATCATCAGCCAGCAGATCGGTCTCAACCAAGTTGCCGCCAGTGGTTGCACCAGAGGTGACGTAGGTGGCGCGTTGGCTCAGGGCAGAGAACGGAACAAAGAAAGAACGCTCACCAGTGGCGCTTAGGCCGGAGGTGCGTGCAACTTCCTGGCTCAGTTCACGGACAAGACCAGCACCGTGGGAGGTCCAGTCACCAGTAATCAGGGCGCGAACGCCATCCATGAGCTGATAACGCTCTTGGGTCTGCTGACCAAGGTCAACAGGGGCCACAGCCTCAACCGGCTTAGCGCCGATCTTTTCAAGCACAGCTTCACGGGCCACATCGAGAGATGCGCCGTTGTCGATCAGTTGCTCAGCAAGATCACGCATTTCGTGCTTGCTGCACAACTCTTGAATGTTGCGAATGCGGTTGCGCTCTGCAGAAGCTGCCTTTTTGGAAGCTTCATCGCGCACCACACTGATGTCAGGTGCAGTGGACATTTGATTCTCAGAATCGGGTGAACTTTGTGGTGCGACACGAGCCGCAGAATCCGCCTGAATGGCTTCTTCTTTCTCGATTGTAGTAGTGGGAAGCAAGGATCTCCCCACACCAATTGAGCTGTCTGCCGGCACAGCAACAACGCTGAGTTCGTAAGGTTCCCAATTTGTCGCTACAAACTCATTGTTCCGCTCTTCCATCTCCTTAATGCGGTATCCGACGCTGATATTTCTCATCACGCCATCTTTGACATCTGTCAAAATTTCTTGCGCAAAAGAGTTACGGCTAAACCGCACGCGGCTGTAACCCTTCTTTTTATCCTTGTCGATGTAGGCACGCTCGACTACACCGATCGGTCGATCCATGTCGTGATTGAACAGCAGCGGTGCGCCATCGTTTAAGCGTGCGAGGTCAGCTGCACCTTCCTCATGGCTCAGCACTTCCGTGCCAAAAGAACGCTCGACAGGATATTCAGAGCTAAAGCTGAACTCAACCGTGCGCTCTTCCTGCTCCTCAAACTTGGTCTCACCAGCCCGCTTGTAGAGCGTGGGAGCTGAGCGCAGCGCAGCAATCTTGGTCAGCGTTGAAAAGCGGTGACCAACCTGCACATCAGTTGCCTCATTGCCCTCATCGGTCTCGCGATAGACCGTAATAAGTGCAGCAGGGTCACCCTCATCACCGTTCACGGTGAAGTCAGAGTCAGGAACATTAATAGTGCCGTCACGCTCAATGCGATCAATGCGGCCCTCTGCAGTGCCGCCTGAACTGTTCCAGCGCACAAAGTCTCCGACGCTAAGTTCGCCGGGCTCGGCCCTTACTTGCAAATCGTCGGACATAGTACGTTCGCGGATTTCTTTAATTCTATCTGCCTTGTTAGTAGCCCACACCTGCCCAGGGTCTCCGCCCCACGCAGCCCACGCCACACGACCATTTGACGGATAGCCGTCTTCTCCAGGCGAAAAACCTTCGCCTTGCTTATCAACCTCGTGGCGGGCGAACCACGCGGCCATGGTGATCACTGTGTCAGCAGACAGCTCACTTCCGCTCAAGATCTGCGTGGCCCTGCGTGCTGCAACCTCAGTGCCTCCAGATTCACCGTCAGCCTTCCAATCGCGATAACGCTGCGCCTCTTCCTTCATCCCTGAAGTAGGGCTGAGGTCGATCTCTGTGCCGTTAATAGTTGCCAACTTCCTCTTCCCCAACGTTTTCTGCATCCTCGTCACCAGGCGCAGGCGTGTCACCAAAGGCGTCAATGGTGTTGGCCGGCTTGTACTGGCTAGCGCCGCTGCCATTTACAGCAGACGGATCAGTGTCAGTGATGATGTTCATCTCGTCGAGCTTGGCCAACTCTGACTGGCGAGCGACTAAGAACTCATCAAAGTCGCCACCGTTTTCGGCCACGCAATCGGCAAGCGTTTTGAATCCGCTGCGCACTGCTGCCTTCTGTGCAGCAATTTCCTTCTGCGGATCAACGTAGTGGTAACCCCTGCAGACCCAGCGCACAGCCTCGTAACGCTCAGGCTCAGTCTCATAAGTAGGGAGATTTAGTGCGCCACTAAGCACCGCCATCTCAAGCCAAGCATCAAAGATTGGCTGATAGAACTGATCTTTCATCATCTGCTGTATGGATCGCCAGTTGTCGCGGTCCTGCAGTAGAGCAAGTCGTGATGACGAATAATTTGACTGCGAATAATCGTTTGACAGGACTTCGTAGCTGCAGCCGACACCCGCACCGAGTGCCCTGAGCTGTGCCCTGAGGAACGGCTCATACTCGCCAGTTGGCGAATCCATGTCAGGAATAGTGACCGTCTCGCCTGGCTGCAGGTACTTGAATTGCCCAGGCTCAAAGCCTGTTACCCGCTGTTCGTCATAGATTTCGCCACCTGGGTCAAGCTCACCTTCCGGTGATTGGATGAATCCCATCAGAGCAGAACTTGCCCTGGCACGCACAACACTCGCTTGTTCCCAGCCGTCTAGGTGGTGCATTCTCTGCATTGCAGATGCAAGCCAAGGGACCCCACGGGTTTGACCAGGACGCGCAGATGTCCGGTCAAACAGATGGATAACATCTTTTGCCGGGACAATGATGTGACGCTTGCCGGGTTCCCTTGTCGGGAAGGCAGTATCACCAGGGTGACGGCTTAGGAAGGCATAGCTGACAGGCCGGCCAAACTTGTCAAGCTCAACCCCAAGCTTCCAAACGTTGCCGGGTGTAGTTGTAGGGCTGTTGTAGTCCTCGTCAAGCTGGTCAGCCTCAAGCACCTCAAGGGCAAAGTTGACTTTGCTGCGGCCAAACTTCTGCCGAACCATGCGGATAAAAACTTCACCGCTCTCGCACATTGACGAGACAGCAAGCTTTTCAATGTCTGAAAAGCACAGCTGACCTGCGGTATTGCAGCTGTCTTTACGGCCCCACATCGACCAAGCTTTTTCGATCTGCTCGTTAATGCGAATGTCAAGCTTGCCGCCACGCTGACGCATCACCTGCGCTTGCAGCCTGACGCCTGTTCCAACAACAGAATTGCGGACAACGCGGACGGCAGACTTTGCATAATCGTTGTCGCGCACAAGCTGACGCGACCTAGACCGCAAGCGTTTAAGGCTGCCCTTGATCTCTTGATCAGCAGAGGTGACAGACGTGACCCAATCAGATGTCAGGCGACTGGCCTGGGCACCGCCGAACATGCGAGCGCGTGGCCGCTGAATCGGCTCAGGATTAGTGCGCCACAGTTCGCGCCAAGCAGAACGGATGCCCATGTCAGAACCTCACATAAAGGGAATGGGGATCACCCAAACCGTTGGCGATCATTGCAGCTTTACGCTCTCGGACCACTATGGCTTTAAGCTGACTTTCACGCATCCGTAGCTCAGCAAGATCAACTCGCTTGAAGGTGCGGTTGCCGATGCTGTATTCCGCAGCCTTGTCCGCAATAATTGCGCGGATTGCTGCCGTGACTGCGTCTAGATCTTTCTCTGCCTGACTGCGGCCATCAAAGGCAGCAGCATCGCCTGTGTATGTGTAAGTTGCAAAAACCTCAGCCCTTGCATTTCCTAGCGGAAACTTCTCACTCCCTTTTGTGGCCTCAGCGTATATGTACCAATTTCCGGCATTAAAACCAGCACTATCAGTTGCGCTGATTGTGAACTCCCAGCCAGTTCCATACGCACTGCCGGCGACAGTGTGTGCCTCATGCGTATGGTCAAACCGTAAGTAGTAAGTAAGCGTCCAATCCGCTGACGTGATGCTTTCGTTCAACGGCCCAACAAAGGCGTCATCCCTCCATTTGATCGTTTGACCGGCGTAGATCTTCTTAGGGATGTTCACGTCACCAGCTGTTTACAAACGACTTAGCCGGCTTAGACGGCTTTGTCCTTGATTTTAGCGGTCTATTGTCGCCTGATTCCAGTTTCTCACGCAGGTTTTCCCACATCGTGAGCTTGGGCAAACGACGGATGTACAGCTGAAACGCCGCGTAGGCGTAAACCGCGCAGTCCAAGCACTCAGCCCGTGCTGATGCTTTTCTGACCCAAATCCGCGTTGGCATCCCGTTGCGATAGACAAGCTTCTGTCGCTCAGAAGTAAGTTGCTGGAAGTATTCAGTATCAGCAGCTAAGCCAAAATTAAGGTTGCCAGGGCCGTTTTCTAGGCGAAGTTTGCCAAATAGGGTCGTTTTAATTGTGTCAGTTCCCAGCATGTAGAGGGTGACGCCCTTTTTAATGGTGCGGCCCTTCCAGTTGACATCAACCTTGCTGCCTTTTCCAACTGCTGCAGCATTGCGTCGGCTGCTGCCTTTGATAGCGACAACACCACGCGGCAAACGCTCACGCACATAGGCGTAAGCCTCATGCGTGCAATAGCCGGTGTCTACAGCGAGCTGCGCAATTTTGAGTTGGTAGTGCTCCTCTGTCTCCCACTCGCTTGCTAGCACTGCGTCTAGTTGTTTCCATACGTCTGGCTGAGTCGGATCCCCCATCAGCTTTTGGTGCCATACAAGCCAGCCCGTCTCTGGCTGCCCTTTAGCTCCCGACCAGCCCCACACTGAGATCTCAAGACGGTCAAGCTGTACGTCAACGCCAGCCGTCAACAACACAACATCTTTAGGCACAGTGCCTGGTTCATACGGCAAACGCCGACCCATCAAGCCTTCTGCACTGACCTGCGCCGAGTAGTTCTCCTCGTAAGTCTCAGCAAGTCTTGTGTTGATAAACGTCCGTAGTGCAGCTGGGTCGTTCTTGGCACGCAAAAAGTCCTCAGCAAGCTCGCTCCAGCTAGCCCAGCCGAGCGGGCTATAGAGGCCATTTAGGTGAAAGCCGGCAGTCTTGCCGTCAAAGTGCGAGTGATTGCGCCACTCACCAGCAGCCAGCATCTGCGTCTTGTGGTGTTCGTCAAAACGCTCGCCACAGTGCTTGCACTGATATTGAGCCGTCTCCGGCTTGTCCCTCTCCCACTTCAGCCGGCTCCATTCAAGGTGCTGAAATTCACCGCAACAGGGTGCAGGCACCCAAAACTTGCGCTGATCTGACTTCATATATTCCGCCTCGATCTTGCTGAAGTCCTTGACCGTTGGCGTAGAGGTCAGCAGCACCTTGCGCCTAGCAAACGTTGTGGTTCTGCGTTCAGCTAGGGCAACAGGGTCGCCCTCCCCAGGAATCTCCTGCATAGCGTCCACCTCATCCATGAACAGGTAACGGCAAGGTGCAGAGCGCAGCTGGCTAGGACTATTCGCACCAGTGAGCAGCAAAATCCCACCAGGAAAGTCTTTGGCGAACATTGAGTTAGAGCCATCTCTAGAGCGCGGAGGTGCAATTTTTTCTTTCAGCCTTGGCGTGTCCTCTATCAAGCCCTCCAGCCTTTGCTTGGACATCCTCCGGGCCATTTCAATGGTGGGTTGCACAGCAAGCAATGGCCCAGGACTGTGGTCAATAATCCAAGCAAGCCAGTTCAGGCCGACCTCTGTCTTGCCGCTCTGCGCTGAGAACATCAGCACAACACGCTGGACGCTGCTCTCACTGCTCAGGTCACGCATCACCTGACGCAGGTAAGGCGTGCGATCTGTACGCCATGGCCCAGGCTCTGCACTTGCTTTGCTACTCAACCGCCGGTAGCGGTCACTCCACTCATCAACAGCCAAGGGCTCCTCTGGCCGGAGTCCGTCTAAAAAACCTTCACGCCAGGGATTCATGCGACCTTTGCAATCTCCATCAGGCACTGCCGGTGCTCATTAGTCAGCACCCGATGGATGACAGCAGGATCGCTCTCACCCGCCAACTCATTGCTTAGACGGTCAGCAAGATTGGCAAGCTGCTCACGGATAGAACGGCCCAGCTGAAAGCTTTCCTTCTTTACAAGTTCAGCAGGCACCAGCTCCTCCATCTGAGTTGCTGCCGTGATCTTGGCGATTTCCGCGTTGTAATGCTCTTTGCGTGCGCGGCTTGTGTAAAAGTCCGGCACATCCTCCTCTTCGACGTAAGTCACCTGACGGCGCACTTCTTTCTTTGCGGCCTCAAAAGGTGGCAGCTCTTTTTTCGGCTTCTCTGGCATCTGCGCAGCACTTGGCCGCTCAGTAACGCCCCAAATCCGCAGGCCCTTCTCCAAGTCAATCTTCGGGTTGACGTTTCCTGTGTCAACCAAAGCGCCATCTAAACGACCCTGTGCAATGGCCTTAGATACCGCTTGACGACTGCAACCTGCCGCAACCGCAAACTTTGCTCCAGTGACTAACTCAGCCATATGGTTGACACTTTCGGCTGAGCCTAGCTTAGCTTTTGTCAACCGGTTGACGTTCCGCTCGCTACATAAAAAGCGAGCCGTGGGGTGACC
>Ga0181592_10003963_pt1 | contig 12257 bp, 13 predicted proteins | sample 071ome_20_FD_133755 | JGI IMG/M metagenome (GOLD analysis project Ga0181592, IMG submission 133755) | Coastal salt marsh microbial communities from the Groves Creek Marsh, Skidaway Island, Georgia - 071412BT metaG (megahit assembly) | ecosystem: Environmental > Aquatic > Marine > Intertidal...
ATCCCCATCCATGCGAAGACGCGGCGGCGTATAATCCGGAAATTTTTTGAGCAACGCCAGAAGACACTCCATCAGGAGATCCTCTTGCGGGCGGTTGGGCTGAAACCGTCCTCATCATCGAGAAGATCAGCCAGTGTTTTCATGCGCTGTTCGTCGTCTGACATGATTCCTACCTCGTAAATCAACCATCAACTCGACATGGCCAATGGTGCCATGGATGCATGTAACATGCCAAGTGATCTGTTATTTAAGCAATAGGCCTCACCGCCTCACCAGCGCCTTTTCCTGCTAAACATTTCCAGAAAAAGGTCGTAATCCATGATGAACCGTAGAAGTTTCATGTTTCTCCCTTGACTAAAGAGATGTTCCCTGCGGCTGATGATAAAAGCGTGTGGGACATGGCCCCCGCTGGAGTGTCCAGCGGGGGTTTCTTTTTTCCGGCAGATCAGGGATCTTTAGAAAAATGCCCACCTGCGGATAGAATGGTCTTTATTTGTTAAAGAGATGATGAAAATGCATGCTAAGGCGGCCATCATTACCCTGTTTTTGTCTGCGATACCGGCATCCGCCAGCGCGGCGCCTGTCGAATGCGAAGGGCGGCAATATATGTTCGAAGACGGGCTGTTTGGCGCTTCGGCCAAAATCCTGCAAGGGGACGAATGGCACGATTTCTGTGTGTCGCAGGATCCGGAGTCAATCAGTCAGGAGCTAAAAATCCACAAAGATGAGGTCTGGTGCCTCAGTCTGCATCACATAACCGCTGAAAGCAGGCCCTTTGCTCGCTCTACCTGGATGCTGAAACGCAGCATCAATGTTCTGCAAATGACCGAATATCTGCAATCTGCAGATGGCTGGCAACGCCAGAAAAGCCGCCGGGTCAAGTGCCATACTGTCGAGGATAGCGAGCCATAAACGCTAGGTGTGCGTCGCCTGCACCCCGGGACGCCACAATCCGCCGATCAATCGCCTTGAAATATGCGTTGTCACCCATAATGACAATAAAAGCCCGCTCAGAACACTGGTCGCGATACCGAACCACACACCGATCACACCAAAACCGAACAAATACACAAAGATGAAGCTGAAAAACGCCACCCCAAATGACTGGCGATAGAGGCCAATCCACAATGACCAGACCGGCCTTTTCAGTGCCTGTAGAAAGGAATTTATCGCAAACAGCATCATATAGACCGGCAAGATAAATCCTTCGACCCGCAGATAACTCATGCCTATACGGACAACTTCCGGATCATCGGTGAACAACCGCATCAAAAACGGCGCGGCAAAGAACAATGTCGGGCAAGCGACTGCCATGAAGATCAGCCCGAATTTCCAGCAGGTCAGCAGGGCCTCGCGCACACGTTGCAATTCCCCTGCCCCAAAATTCTGCGCGGCAATCGGCAACAACGCGCCGGTCAGGCCAAAAACAGGCAACAGAAACAATTGTTCAACGCGTAATGCCACCCCATAGGCAGCCACCGCTGATGTGCCAAACTCCCGCAGAAAATACTGCACAATGAAACCAGAGGTCATCATCACCATCATCGTCATTGTTGTTGGCATCATCTGCCCGGTGATGGCCCGTATCGCGACAAAGTCAGGGAACAAGTCCGCTCTCTGCCATCCATCAAGCAATGATGTGCGGAACAATTGCCTTGCAACATAAAGCATGACAGCGGTCTGGCTGATCACTGTTGCAGCGGCTATGCCGTTAAACCCCATGCCGCCAATGATTTCCGGAATTCCGAAGACCAAAAGCGGGTTCAGCACAATATTGCCGAGAAAGGCGCCAATCTGGGCGCGCTGCATTGATATTGTATCACCCTGTGATTGCAACAAACCGTTCATGCCAAACGACAGGACAAAGGACGGGATAGCCAATATCAACACCGTCAGATAGCGGATACCCGCGTCCTGATGTGCACCCTCGACAGACACAAGCTTGATCAGCATTGGCCCGATCCAATAGGCCACAACCATCAACGCCAGCGAGATCAGCACGCCAAAACCTATGCCACGAAGCGCATAACTTCGGGCGCCCATCTGGTCTTTGCCGCCAATAGCATTGCCGACAAGCGCCGTCATTGCCGCTGAGAGGCCAAATCCAAAGGTAACAAAAATAAAAAAGGCCTGAAACGAAAGCGCCAACCCGGCCTGCGCCGCAGTGCCGATCATCCCTGCAAAAAAGACATCGACGACATTATAAAGCGTGGTGAACACCATGCCGATTGCGGCGGGCACAGCAAGATGCCGAAAATGACCGACAAGGCTGCCGGTGGTCAGGTCACGAGTTCTGGTCATTCAGGCGAATGCCTTTGCGAAAATTAACGGGAGATTCTATTCGGCAGGCAGCCTGTCACGCCGATGCGCATCAGACTGGATTGGCAGGATCAAACCGGCGAACGCGACCAACACGGCCACACCGCTCATTATCGCGAACAGGCTTTTCATCGGTGCGCCTGATTGCAAAATGACACCGCATATGGGCAAAACACTGGCCCCAATTGTCAAATTCAACATGAATTTCACACTCAAGGCCTTGGCGCGCCACTCATCCGGCACATAGCGTGACAGGATCGTATCGGTGATCGGTATTTGTCCGAACACAAAGCTCATCGCCACCAGCATCGCGAAGAAAAGCGCCAGATCGGTAAAGCGCGCCGCCAGAAAAATAAAAACAATCTGGCCAAGTCCAATAGAAAAAAGAACCCATTTCGGCGCAAACCGATCAATCAGCCAGCCAACACCGATTTGTGTAAATGAAGCGGTGGCATAGACCAAGGCAGCAAGCAAACCGGTAATCGCCACCGAGGTCGAGAGAGCCGTCATTGAAATTTCGAAATAGCGAGGCACGACAAAGGTCATTGCCCCAAAAATGAAACCACCGCTGGCCGTCGACAAGAGCATTGCGCCAAGCGCCAACTGCCAGTTCGGCGCAAGACCCGTTGCTTCTTTCTTCTGTTTGGCGGACGCCACATCACCGTCATCACGCAGTGCGGCGACAAAGCTCACCCCATAGGCGATACAAAAAAGACCGGGCAGAATAAAGCACAACCGCCAGTCTCCCATTGTCAGCAAAAGCCCGGTAATCAGAGGCGCAGCGGCGACTCCCATATTGCCAAAGACACCATTGATCCCAAGACGAAACCCGATCTTCTTGTTGCTCCTGATCAGCATCGCAATTCCCACCGGGTGGTAGATCGCGGCGAAAACGCCGATCAAACCAATGGCCACAGCCAACTGCCAGACAGATTGAGTCAACCCGGCCAGAATGGCCGCGCAACCGATGCCAAAATGATAGACCACCATCAGCAATGATCGAGAATAACGGTCAGCCAGCTGTGCGGCTATCGGCGCCATACCACCAAACAGAACAAATCCTGCCACCCCATAGACGATGATCTGATCATAGCTCAGGCCAAAATGGCGCCCGGCATCATAGGCGGCCTTGGCGAAAATCAGCATCATGAAATGATCAAGAAAATGGCTGATATTCAGATAGATATCGTTAATCTGCTTGGCCTTCAGACCGGCCGTCAAGGAGAAGGACATTGTCTGTATTCCCATATGGGTTGCGGCACATGCCGCTATATATCTGATGATAGGACTTTACCGGCGTTCGCACAATCCATCCCGACAGCGCAAAGCAACCACATGCCGCGGCCCCTATTTCATCGTAAAGCCGCGCTTTGCCAGAAAGGCCTTCATATGTGGGCGGGCCTCCTTGCCAAGAAGCCCGGTCATCTGCTCGCTCCAGCTTTGCGACTTGGGATTGCCAGTCCGGGTTTTGTAATAGGTCCGCACAATTTCATCATATTCGGCAATTTGCCCTGCCTCATCGTCGGCGCTATAGCTGTTTTCCTTGAGAACAACGGAAAGCGGCAGGCGTGGCTTTGGTTCGGGGTCTTGCGCCGGATGGCCAATGCAAAGGCCAAATACCGGATAGACATGGTCCGGCAGGTCAAGCAATTCAGATGCCTGTTCCGGATCGTTGCGAATGGCCCCGATATAACAGATGCCAAGCCCCGCCGATTCAGCCGCTATCACCACATTTTGCGCATAGAGCGCGGCGTCGACCGTGGCAATGATGAACTGCTCGGTAAAGCCCTCTGTCGGCGTTCCACCATGCATCTCACAGCACCGTATCGCGCGGCTGAGATCAGCACAGAAAACCAGAAATTCGGGCGCGGTTTCAATGTAGGATTGATTGTTCGCCAGCGCGGCAAATTTCTGGCGCTTATTGGTGTCGGTGACACGCATGATGGTCACGCCCTGCAAAAAGCTTGAACTGGCGGCGGCCTGACCTGCGAGAACCAGCGTTTGCAGCAACGCCTCATCAACCGGCTGGTCAGTAAATTTGCGGATGGAGCGATGCGCCATCAATAGATCGATCGTTGGTGTCATGACAAATCCCATAATACGGCATAACCAGCCGCCGAGCATAAGTGACACATCCTGCCCGTGCAATGGGTGGCAGTTAACTCAGATGTCAAACGCTACAGAGAGGGGCGTTGTTGGCATCTCCCGAACACAACCGCACACTGATCCCGATATCTGCCATCCCCTCCCCGTTTCACAGGCCAAGGGCAGGGTCTTACGGCGCTGATCGGTGCCTCCCGACTATCCGTATTGCGCGACGAACCTCTCCGGCCAGTCGGTCATCGCCATATCAACGCCAAGCGCCTTAATCCGCTCAACATCGGCGGCGTCATTCACCGTATAGCACCGCAGCGCAAGTCCAGCTGATTTGACCGCCCGCGCATCTGCCGCCGTCAATGTAGAATGGTCAAGATGCACGCCGTCAAGACCAAGCCGCATCGCCTTCTCATGCCAGTCATCCGGCAAAGTCTCGGCAATCAGGGCCAAAGCAATATCAGGCATGATCGCTCTGATCGCGGCGAGGCATCCGGCATCAAAGCTGCTGACAAGCGTGTTTCGGGGATCAGCATGGCGCAGCGCGGCCTGTAATGCGCGTGCATGGCGGGGATAGTCGTCATGATGGCATTTCATTTCCCAGTTGAACCCAATGCCGGTTTGCGCCTGCCACGCAAGCGCTTCGCCTATTGTTGGCACAGGCTGCCGGGCAAAGGCAGCGTCACGCCAGATTCCTGCATCGAGACCAGCCATGGCGGCCGTATCAAGGCTGCCTATTTCGGCATCGCCGGCAACTGTCCGGCCAAGTGTGGCGTCATGAAAAATAGCGAAATTGTCATCATCGAGAAGGCTTAGATCAGTTTCTATAGACCGCACGCCCGCCTTTGCCGCCTCGGCAAAAGCCAGCATGGTATTTTCCGGAAACCTGCCGCTGGCGCCGCGGTGCGCCTCAATGAAATGATCGTCAAATCGTGGCATGCATCACCTCTTTATTGGAACATTGGCGCAACAGCATAAGCATTGGAGTGATTAAGCCGCCGCCAGCCTGATTTGACAAGCAGAATGATTGGCCCTGCCGCTGATCATGCTGTATTCTCGCACGGTATTAGACGTTACCCTCATACGGGGATGGTTTCAGTGACCAAATCAACATCCTCACCGGTGCCATTTCATTCGCTTGGACTCAGCCAGATCATCAGCTTTGGTCTGCTGTTCTATGTATTTGCCCAGCTCAAAACCCCGCTTGCCGATTACACCGGCGCCAGCGAGACGCAAATTCTGGCGGCGGTCACCGGCGCGCTTACGATACAGGCGTTGCTGGCACCAGCCATCGGTAGCTGGAGCGACCGCTATGGTGCCTTGCGAGTGATGACCGGCGGCTTTCTGCTTGGCGGCATTGGCATGGCGATGCTGCCATTGCATGACAGCCTGTTTTGGGTGTGGCTGTGCATGCTGCCGGTTGGGCTTGGTTTTGCGATGTCGAGCTATGAAGTCGCCTTTATCGCCGCGGTACAGCTTGATGAGGCAAAGGCCCGTCGAAACATATCCTACATCACATTTTACGGCGGCGTTGCCAGTTCGGTCACATGGATTGCTGTGGCGCCGTTGCTGGCCTATTTGGGATTTACCCCAACCTGCTTCATTATTGCGACAATACTTGGCCTGACCGGATTGTGGGCTGCGGCCCTGTTTCGCAAATTTGGTGGCGGCGCTATTACCAGCGGCAGGGTGCCGGCCCCTTTCAGATGGGCCGGACTGACACGCGCGGAAAAGCTGGCCATCTTCATGCTAGGGTCAGGTGGATTGTTTGAATATCTGGCCTTTTCCTCGGCAAGCATGCTGTGGATTACATGGTTTCAGCTAAAATTTGCTGACCCGGCGCTGGCCGTCATGCTGGCCGCCCTCTATGGACCGTTTCAGGTGGTGGGCCGGATGATCGAGATGTTTGCCGGACATCGCTTTGATGCGCGCATCACAGGTATGATCGCCTTCACCCTTGGACCAGTCGCCATGTGGCTGGCACAGGGTGACAGCGTCGCTACAGCGGTTCTGGCAATGATGCTTTTTGGCATGGGACACGGGGTTTTGACCGTGTCATACGGCTATGTGACAAACATGTATTTCCGGGCCGAAATTTATGGACGGGCAAAGGGCTGGATCACGACGCCACGCGCTCTCGGCATCGCCGTTGGCCCAACGGTGGGCGGCCTTTTATTCGCCAAGGGGCCGGATATCTTTTTTCCCACCATAATCGCTTTCATGCTGGTCGCTGCAATCACGTTTGCCATGTTGTTTCTGGCTAAAACACGGCCGGGCACCGTCTGACACCGGCTTCGGCTCAGATTTCCAATTCAGCAAAAAGAACCGCCAGTTGCGCGCCATGCATGTCGCGGTCAAAACGACTTCCCTGAACCTCATTGCGAACAAAGCTGAACTTGATTACCGCGAGATCTTCAATATCAAATCGCCTTGTTGTTTGCGGGTCCGCTTGCACCAGCGCGCATATGCGTCCGCTGTCCAGACGCGATACCATATCGTCAAACCTTCCTGCGTCACCGCAAAAAATGTCGACTGTAACCCAGAAAGGCCCGGCGTTCTTGGCTCTGATCTTCTCGACGATGTCACCCAGCTTTGCCATGTCTGACCTCATCAATCTTCAACTCAAACCCATCCATGGGATGATCCAGTCGCAGCACATGGTTCATCGCAAATTCATAAAGCGCGCCCCGCTCTGAATGTGCTGGTGAGTAGGGAAAGGCAAAGGTCGGCAGATCGCCTTGCGGGTCCAAGGGATGATGCAAAAGAAACGGGTTTATCAATCTTGCCAGATCGGTAGCCGTTTCCTGATCCGCCGCCGTGATGATCACCAGCACACCAATTTCGCTCGGCACGCCTTGCCGTGTTTCCAGATGGCCAAGCGCTGAGTCAACACCAATCAAACGGAATTCCATCGTATAGTCATCCGTTGAAAGCTGCATGTTCCGGTCGATACGCCGATGAAGATAAGCCGTGAGATCATCGACCCATTCTCTGACACGGGAGACATATTGCGCCTCGCGAATGACAGCCATCATGGTTGTCTGATACCCGGCAATGCGCGCCGCCTCCAGCTTCACATCATAGGTTTTTGCCGACACCCATTGCGACCCGGTAACTCGGACGCGCCTGGCATCAAGCGCGTGATAGCGCGCCGCAGTCACATCAAGATGCCCACCCGGTTCATAGAGAATATATGGATCACTGTTTTCATAGAGCATATGTGCTGATACGGAATGCGGGGTGCAGACAGCATCTTCGGCCATCGGTTCAACAATGAAGCCGTCCTCATCAAAGGTGATCATAACCACGCCGCTTGACGGGTTGGTTGTGCAAAAGGCCCCGCATTCACCAATCTTTGCCCCGTGCCAGACGGCGCCGGCATTCTCCCCGCGCAAAAGCGGCAGTGCCGCTATTGTCGCCGTGTCGGTGGTCCGTCCGGCAAGAACAATATCGGCACCGGTTGCCAGCGCTGCCTGAATATGCTCGGCACCGGCAAGGGCAACGATATGATCACAGGCACTGACCGTTTCAGCGTCAATCGCCGGCGCGGGCACCAATGGATTAACACGACCATCTGCGAGGGCTGTGACGACGTCCTTGGCAAGCATATCGCTGTAAAGACGCGCTATCGTTACAGACTGGCCAAGTTCAGTGGCAAGTTCCCGGGTGATCTCAAACATCCAATCGACTGTTTCATGCGTACCGCATGTCCCACAGGTTCCAATCACCAAAGGCACCTGTGCCGCCTCGCGGGCAATCATAAGTGATCGCCATTCATCGCGGCACACGCTACGCGCATATTTTGACGTACCTGTGCCGAGATAGAATGGCCCGCTGTCAGTAGAGCCCCCATCAATACATATAATATCAGGCTCTGCAGCGATGCCGCGCGCAAGCGCCTCTTCATCAAAGCCTAGTCCCAGAACACCAGCCGGAACAAGAACCTTCGTTGGCATCAGGCGTCGTCCTTATGCGCTTTTGGCGCCTTCAGGTACGAGCGCAAAAACAGCGGCGCAATGCAACCGATGACGGCCGCAATCCACAACCCGATGGCAATTGGCGAATTGAACAAATAGGTCCAATCACCGTCAGAGAGAACCATCGCACGCCGCAGGCTGACCTCCATGTGACCGCCAAGAAGGATGCCGAGAATTACCGGAACCGCAGGAATTGACAATTTCCGCAAAACATAGCCAAGAACGCCAAAGCCAATCATCAACAGCAAATCAAAATAGCTGCCCGATAGTGAATAAATGCCGACAAATGAGACCATTGTGACGCCCGGCAATAAAATCGCCGCCGGCACCTGAAGGATTCGGCTGAATAGTTTGACTAGTGGCACATTCAAAATAAGCAGGACAAAATTAGCGATCAGCAATGACGCAATAAGGCCCCAGACCACCTCCGGACGCTCGGTAAACAACAACGGGCCGGGCGTTATGTTCAGCGTCATCAGCAAAGCCAACAACACAGCTGTGGTGCCTGATCCCGGCACACCGAGGGTAAGCATCGGCACCAATGCCCCCCCTGCGGCCGCGTTATTGCCGGCTTCCGGAGCGGCAATACCGCGCGGATCGCCCTTGCCAAAGCCGGACTTGTCACGCGCCGATGATTTTTCCATCATATAGGCAAGAAAGCTGCCAAGCGATGCCCCCGCGCCGGGAAGCAGACCGGCGATAAAGCCAATCAATGTCGCCCGGAGCATGGTCAAACGCGTTGCCAGAATCTCCTTGATCGGAATACGGATTTTTTCCAACGTGATACCAATTGCCGAGTCACGTCCATGGCTCTCGATAAAGACAAAAACCTCTGCCACGGCAAAAAGCCCGACAATGGCGACAAGAAAATCAATACCGTCAAACAAGTGCAAACTGCCACCGGTGAAGCGGGTCATGCCGGTCGAACTGTCGACACCAATCATCGCAATTCCAAGCCCGAGACAGACCGCGATTGCCGCCTTCGCCTGATTGGCTGACCCGATGCCACCAAGTGTACAAAAGGCCAGAAGATACAGCGCGAAATACTCAGCAGGCCCAAACATAAACGCGACCCGCGCAAGCACTGGTGCCAAAAGCATCAACCCGATCGTCGCCAACAAGGCGCCGACAAAGGATGCAACGCCAGACAGCACGAGCGCATCGCCTGCCCGACCCTGTTTTGCCATCGGGTAGCCATCCAGCGTTGTCATCATTGCCGGTTCATCGCCCGGGATGTTCAACAGGATTGAGGAAATTCTTCCGCCATACATCGCGCCGTAATAAACACTTGTCATCAGGACCAGGGCTTGTGTTGCGTCAAGCCCAAAGGAAAAAGACAGAGGTATTAAGATCGCCACGCCGTTTGACGGGCCAAGTCCCGGAAGCGCGCCGATTATTGTTCCAAGGACACATCCCGCAAGCGCAAGAGCAAGCGTTGTCGGGGTCAGAGCCACCGAAAAACCAAGAGCAAGGTTTGCCAGAAGATCCATGCGCTATCCCATCAACCAACGAGGCAGAGCGAACAAGCTGAGCCCCAGACCATATTTGAAAATAATAAACAGGCCGAACGACAGACAAACGCCTGTCAGGGTTGCCGCCCTGAAAGTTGGTCTGATCTGATAGGAGATCGCGCCAGCCGCAATCGCGGTGGGAAGCAGAAAGCCCAGCGGCTTTAGCCCGTGCGCATACAAGACCAGCACAAGTACGGCAATCAGCAGCCGGCTAAAGGTTGCCAGAGACGGCCATTCCGGCTCCGCATCAGGGCGCAGGACCATGACACAGCCAGCGACGAAAGCCACGCTGGCAATCAACATAGGAAATGCCTTTGGACCGAGCGGATCGGCAAAAAACGGCATTTCAAGCTGACTAGCGCCCGCAAAAAATGCGAGCGCTAGCACAGATACGATAAGTCCGGTTATTCGGTCGGACATTACTTCATGACGCCGAGTTCTACCGACATCTCGCGCACCTCACCGATAACGCCGTCAACATATGACTGGAAATCGCCACCGACTTTGTTGAAAGGTGCCAGACCGTTGGCCATCATGGCTTCCTTCCATTCAGCTGAAGCGCCGACTTTACGCAGTGCCTCTGTCCATTTCTTGTAAGAAGCCTCAGATGCACCTTTTGGGGTGTAAAGACCACGCCAGTTCACGGCGACCACGTCAATGCCCTGTTCTTTGGCTGTCGGGATATCCTCAAAACCGGGGATACGCTCATCGGTGAATGATGCAAGAACGCGCACGTCACCTGACTTGATAAAGCCTACGACACCCGAAATATCACCTGTCATCGCCGCAGTGAAACCACCGACAGTCTGAGTGATTGCGTCAGCGTCACCATCAACGCCGATATATTTGACCTTCTTAATGTCGGTGAAGCCTTTACGCTTCAGTGCCATCAGAACCTTGAGATGGTCATATCCACCGGCCGCAGAACCACCTGCAAACGCGTGTTTTGACGGGTCGGCAATCACCGCATCCAGCAGATCATTCAGGTTCTTGTATGGTGAATCCTTGGCGACAACAATGACCCCGGGGTCAGCACCAATGGCGCCCAGAAACCGCACCTGATCGGCAGTCATTCCGGAATAAGCGTTTTGAGCAAGACGTGTGGCTGTCGCTGTCGAGGCCGCAACAATCAAAGCATCATCCGAATTGCGCTCATTAACGACATGGGTGTAGGCAAGACCACCACCACCGCCGGCCATGTTGGTAACCTGAATAGGTGCGTCAACAGCGCCGATGTCATGCATGATCTTGGTTATCGAGCGACAGGTAAGTCCCATCCACCACCCGGGTTTGCCGGGGCAATACATTCGGCCGCAACCGCCTGTCCAGCGAGACCCACGCTGAACACGGCGGCAAAGGCCATTTTTGACCAAATCTTCATAACTGTTCTCCCAAAACAATATTACTTAACGCGGTACCACTATAAGCGGTCTCCCGCCACGCACAAGACCTATGATCTGGTGCATTGATGGTGACGCTCTTTTCATCTGCTTTTATCAAAGCGCTCCCAAATCACCTATTTGTTATTCAAATTTAACGATTTCATAATATTAGAATTAACTAATAAACAGCCAATGCGCGCAAAACAGCATGATCACCCGAGGCCCGTGAACAGGAAAACGCAACGGTCCCAATAATGTCAACACAGCCATTGATCGAAATTCATCAATATTTCCTGCATTAGCAATTCATTAATAAGTGATCGCGCACTCTCAGCTCATCGACACATGTTGACTTTGAGGAGAGTTCAAAATGAATACATACGGTAAATTTGGTATCACCCTTGCCTTTGGCATGACACTGTCAGCTTGTAATGTGACAAGCACAGGGCAATTCAACAGCACCGCGAATAACAACGACCAATCTGTCGCCAGTGATGTACAGAATACGAGCAGCACAGGAGTTGTGATTTCAACATCAATCACAGCCCACGGGAAAGCAGATGACCAATTTGGCGACAGTGGGGCTGCTTATGGCGCGATCTCAACCGCTGGTTACGGCGCGGCATCGGCGGGAAACAACGCTTTGTCCAATTTGGACAAGGAGGCCGCAATGCTGGATGACGATAAGGAAGCCAACGAGCTGGATCACGACAAGGAAGCCGCAGAACTGGATGACGATAAGGAAGCCAACGAGCTGGATCACGATAAAGAGTCCGCAACGCTGGACAATGACAAGGAAGCCGCCGAGCTGGATCACGATAAAGAGTCCGCAACGCTGGACAATGACAAGGAAGCCGCCGAGCTGGACAACGACAAGGAAGCCGCCGAGCTGGATCACGAGAAAGAGTCCGCAACGCTGGATCACGATAAAGAGTCCGCAACGCTGGACAACGACAAGGAAGCCAACGAGCTAG
>Ga0181592_10003972_pt1 | contig 12246 bp, 14 predicted proteins | sample 071ome_20_FD_133755 | JGI IMG/M metagenome (GOLD analysis project Ga0181592, IMG submission 133755) | Coastal salt marsh microbial communities from the Groves Creek Marsh, Skidaway Island, Georgia - 071412BT metaG (megahit assembly) | ecosystem: Environmental > Aquatic > Marine > Intertidal...
AATGTTGTGCTGCTTTAGGTAAGTTCCATTTAGCAGAGAACAACATCTCCATTGCTTGCCTAGTTTCTGGTCTCATTCTACAGTTACTGGATCTAAGAAATAAAGGTCTGCTTCATAATCTTCAAGCATCCACTTGACGAAAGAAAGAACTTCCATGAACTGATCTGGGGTTTCACAACTCATTTTTTGTTCATCACCAAAGTTGCTGAACAACTTGAAGGACCGAGAGCACACATCCACCAGAACACTTTCGACATACTCTTCAGTTTCCTGGGTCATGTGCTTGTCTCGGTTACCCACATATTATAGCAAGGGTCTGGGTCAGAAGTCAAGACCTAGGAGGGACTTAAAGAAATCTAACAGTCCATTGGCACCCTTGGTCTTAATGTTACCGTCTTGAGACTTGAGTTGAGTATCAAATCCTTCGATATTGACGGACCTGGTTTGGTTGTTTCCAAGTTGAATCCTTCCTGCCAGTACACTAAACGTACCAGGAGTCTCAAAAAAGATATTCTTACCGTAAATACGGACACTACCTTTATCGGCATTAATGCCGATATCACCTTTAGAAGCAAAGATTCTAATGTCTACACCTTCTGCTTCATTCTTAGAACCAGCTACGATCTCTGTGCTTCCTTCATTGGTGATCCTCAACATACCATTGGCAGCAAGACTTTGTGTGAAAGTTTTACCGTCAGGAGTTTCACCAATAATCTTAAACATCTCAGGTCCACACTGACCTTCCTGTGGATTGTTTACATCAATCTTAAAAGATTTTGACCTACAATCAAAATCCCTTTTACTGTAATCCTTTTCCTTTTCTGCCATTATTCGATACAGTCAATAACTTGTTGGAGTTTCTTCTCAACCACAGGAAGAGAATTGATAATAGGTCTAATTATAGCACCACTACCTGTCTTTGTATTTACCTTCAGTTCTGGTAAACCATCAACAGGAACAGCAGTGTTGATTTTAGCAGAAATAATCCTTCCTCCATCTACAACAATATCAAACCCATCAATAGTATCGTCGGGTGAATAGTTAGATCCTGGATTTTCAATAACTGCATCAGCAATTCCAAGTGGAATAATATCTGTTACTGGATATCTTGTACCACTGGAAATGACCGTGATAGATGTTACTTCACCTTTGGCATTAATGTTTGCCTTGGCATATCCACCATAACCCATTCCACAACTATCACTGATAGTAACAAATGGCGTTGTCTTATATCCAGAACCACCACTCAGAAGGTCTACACCTACCACACTACCAACTTTATCAACTGCTTCAGATAGACCCTCTGTGTTGTCTACAATGTTCCCTAAGATTGCTTTACCAACGGCACCAGCACCTCCACCACCGAAGATTGTTACGTTGGGAGCACCACACTCAAAAGGATTGCCAGTGTAACAACTACCTGTGGCACCTACAAGACCACTGTCATTGAGAGTAGTGCCATCACCAAAGATATCCCACTTACCAAACTGACCCTCAAAATCATTGGCAAGATTTGCAGCACCTCTAGAGATACTCATCTTATTGAGTATTTTATCTAAGTCAGATGGTTCTTCTTTTTCATCACCTTGGCAGAAGTCACCGCCAACATAGTAACCATTTACCTTAGGACACTCATTTTCTTCATTACACTGGAAAAGTCCTCTGATAGCACTGATAGCATCTAGAGCACCAAGAAGAAAGTCGATAACTTTGAATGCTGGAGAAATAATCTTTTCAAGTGGTTTAAGAAGAGAACCCATGCCGTCGGCAATCTGATCAATAAGTGGATTGATGAAAGCACCGCAGAACTGTTCAGCAGCACAAGTAGCAAAGTTTTGAATCTGACCTACAATATTGGAAAGAAGATCTACTGCTAACCCTTCAATTCCATTGATAATTTTGTTCATCAAACACTTCATACCCTCCATTAATGCTTCCATTGCTGGACCTAAAGCAATGAGAGAAGGTAATGCTAATCCACCACTGCTAGCAATTAGTGCTGTGATTCCATCCTTGATCAACTTCTTTAACTTATTTGTCAAAGCATTCATTAAAGAACCGATAAGTAAACTTCCAAGTTCTTTTAAAATACCTGCTGCTGCGTATATCTCACTTCTTAGATTTCCAGCAAAAGCAAGAACTTTCTTTGCGTCTCTTAGAAAGTTTCTAATAGTGTTGGAAATCTTGTTAACAGGATCGTTCTCACACTTTGCAAGTTGAACGCAATATCCATTAGCAATATTATCTGGTTTATTTACATTGGGATTATTTCCTTGGTTATAATCACCAGCTGCGATAAAAGATGCTGCGTTAGATGCCATTATAGAATTACCTCCTTCCGTTATTTATCAATCAGTATTAATAGTTCCATCTTCATTAACTTCACCAACTATTCTTCCATCGATCTGTTCTACAAAACCACCTTCTACAACTCTCCACCCAGGTGGTAAAGTGTTGACTGTAATTGGAGGTGCAGGATTATCAGGATCTTCTTCCGTGGCAAAGAATGTTCCCTCACCAACTCCTGGAATGGTTGGTGCTATAGAATCAAAAACTTTAGCTCCAATAGCCAATATAGTTTCTCTAACTTTATTTTGTTCCCCAGCCTCGGCAAGAAGACTATCACCAGCTTGTGATGAACTCAAGTTGGATGGTTGTGGTTGAGCAGAAGATGATTGATCACCACCAGATGCTCTCGTCAAATCTTCTGTAGTAATAATATCATCATAGTTGACTAATTGTGTTCTAGCAAAACCACCTAAAATAACACCCCGTTGGTGATCTGGTGCATCGGTATGAAGACCGAATACAATATCTCCAACAGAAAGAACAACTGATTTTGCCTTTTCACCATCACCCATTCCACTGGTTAGTGGAATCATGCAGTCAAAAAATAAAAGTTTATCTGCTGGAGTAGTTGCTTCGTCAATACCAAATCTTCTGATACGATATCTAACTCCACCCTTAGTTTGCTTGATGTTTTGTTCTTCATCAAGAGCAGCAACCACACCGAGAAACCAACTTGGGTACTTATTAGTCATCAATCGTCGTATACTCTACATTCAAGGGCATCTGGATTAGCATCACAATACAACTCTAATCCAGTTGGATCGTGATCATCTTCTGGATGATGTTCTTTATATGCTTTTAAAGCTTCTAACTCTTCTTCGGTATGTCGTCGTGACTGTGGAGAAATAGTCGGATCGTTCAAAAGATCTTCATCTTTTTGAATATGCTGATCGATGTTTTCCATAAGTTTTCTCAAAATAGTTTTTTATTTTGTTGGCTGACAAATTTCCCCTGATCTCTAACCAAATGTAGAGAGGAATAACCTTTCTTCCTATCTAATGCGTGACATACACCCGCAATAATATATAGTCCACTATAATCAGAAAGATCTTGGGATTCTTCAATACTACAATCTTGCTGTGGTTTGGTTCTTAGGATTTCAACCTCTACCATTGTACCAGCTATCAGATTAAAATTCAATGGAACTGTCATTGTAACACTGACACCTAGTAAACTACTATATCTTGCTTTCCCGACTGCCATCGCTTTATGTGGATCATAGTATCTATTAAGTGTCGGGAGATTATTATCATCAAAGAGTTTATCAGTAAATGTAAGTCCCATATTAATTTGTCTAGTGAAAAGATTAGACGTATCACCCTTTCCCCAGTCTAGTTTTTCATAGATATTATTTTTTGCCAGTTTAAAGTCAAACTGAGTTGCAGGATTATCACTTTGACTGGATGTATAAAAATTATATTTTAAAAGATCTGTTGTAAGAATCTCTGTGTTTCCATCAAACCCAAGTTGCTTCATCTGAACACTATCGTTAGTCTGAATTTGAAGAAGCGCAGCAGTGAACAGACTTTGATCTGCATTGTCTAGACCTGGATTATATCCATTGTATGTGTATTTAAAAACTTCTGGTGCTGGCCAATTTACACCCTGATTTGCATCTTCTGACTTGTAACCTTCAGTTCCAGATTCTATTATCCTATCAATAGACCTGAAGAAATATCCCTCTTTATTTCTGTAGAAGAAAAATCCTGCACTTGTTCTGTCAATTCTAGCCATTGCGGCAAGTCTCATTAACAGTGCCATAACGTTATCCTTCTTTTCTTTTCCGATATTGAAGGTTACATTATTATTAGAAGGATCGGAATAAAGTTTTAAATCTCTATTATTTTTTCCCGCAGCATTAGGAAAGAGTATTCTTGAATTATTTTTCTTATAAGCCTCTTCAAGAATAGCTGTTGCTATCTTAGATGGTGTTCCTTCTATATTACCAGTGTAACCAGATCCTTGGGGAAATTCCCATTCACTACTAGCCCTGATTCTAAAAACTTCAGCAAAGTTATTAGATGTAACGTTATCAACTTGAGTTACGATTCCTGTGAAATAGAGTTCACTATCGAAGTTACTCTTATTCTGATCATGTATATCAGTTGCATAAATTTCTACCTGCTCTCCACCTAAAAGTGCATAGTCCTCAAACACTTTTGTTCTAATGTTTGGGTTAGCAATAGTCATGCTCACAGAAGTTGCTGGAGAAAAGACTGTTTCATAATATGAAACTTCACCAACGACATTCATCGCAAGTAAGTCAATAATTCTCGGTTGTTCTGCTTGTTGGATTTTACCATCAACCTTTTTGTGTCTCAAATTTATCTTGATACTAACAAAGTTAGGTGGTTGATTAGATCTAGCAACTGATGATTCTTGTGTCATTAGTAAAACAGCCCCTCTCTTACATCATCACCATCAATAGAAATTTGAATATCCATACTCTTTTTAAAATACTCTTGGGATGGTTGATTTTTATTTCTTACAATATTTAACAACTCTCCTGGAATAGGAAGTTCTACTGTATGGTTGATAACCTCTCTTTTTGGACCCATAGTATCATCGCCACCCTCCCTTACAACAGGTTTAATAGTGGATGGAAGTCCACCACGAGCCATAAATTCTGCTGCTTTAGCATCAGGTGCCTGGACATGGACGTGAAAATCATGACCACCACTAGGATCTTCTCCTCTTCCGTGGATAGTTTCATATCCTCTACTACGGAAGAAGTTTATAACAAAATCTGCTTGTTCTTTATCCTTGACAGGAATATCAAATCCATATCCCCCTGCGTGTGCTCTTCCTCGGTGATCCTCGGCTTCATATTTCAAGTCATCGGCAAGTGGACTGATTGTAGATCCACCAGCGGCAGCTCTAAGATCACGAATGGCAAGGTTGAATGTGTCTTTAGCAAGCACTCTCTCACCAGAAACACCAAACCTAGTTCTTGCTTTCCTAAAGGCAAGAATGTCTCTCTCTAATTTAGAACTCTTTACCTCTGCCCATCCCATTCCATCAAACTGTCGTAACTGACCATTCTTATTAACAATATCACCTGTTTTATATGTTTTATCGGGATCAAACAAGGGATAATCTTCAACTGGAGTAGTAATTGATGGTGATTCTTCTCCAGAGATTTTGTATCTGATTAAACCAGCAACAAGATCAGTCAATCTTTTTGGTAAAGAAACAATAAAGTCTTTTAGACTTTGTGCCATCTTTTTAAACTGATCTTTTACTTTTTGTTCTGCACCTTCATCCAAGGCACCTGTTCCACCAAATCCAAGTTTTTTAAACAGTAACTCAAAAGCACCAAATATTGTCTTAAAGACATTCTTTACTACTTCCCAAAACTCTGTCAAACCTTTTAGGAATCCCTCACCCTTCTTCATGAAATCTTTAACTGCCTTTATAATCTCTGGCAATTTGTTCATCATCCACCCAAGGAGACCAAATCCAACAAAGGAAAGAACTCCACCCAGAATACCAAGTCCTGGAATACCAAACCCTTTCAGTGGATTTTTGATATTCAGTTTCCACCTAGGTATTCTAAATTTTTTCAGTTCTCTCTCTGCACTTTTAGCTTCCTTTGCTTCTTCATTGAGTCTTCTATTTTTATTTTGAAGAAGTTTGGCATCTTCTCTCTCAGTTTTCTTTTTAAGAAGATCTTTATTCCTATTATTCCTAATCAAAGTCTTTCTAATCGCAAGAGTATTCTTACGCATAGAAACCATGTTGCTAGAAATAACACTAAACGACTCTCTATTGATAATCATTTTAGTTTCCTACTACACCAATACTGTAGACTTTTGTAGCATAACTCAACCAAGGATTAGTTGAGTCATATGGACTGATCCCAGCAGGTGGTGGAATTTCGTCTGGGTTATCTTCATATGCACTCATGTCAGGTAGAGTTTGCTTTACATTTAAATTGACATCAATCGATGCACCAAAATTGGCAAGACTATCAATCCCTTGTTGGATTTGACCAATTAGAGCATCACCCTGAGCTGTAATGGGTCGGAGAGCACCCATTAGTTTATCACTGACAAATCTACCTGCTCTTCCTGCTTGATATTCTGTCTCTGTTTGACTCAAAACATCAGCAGTTAATAAGTTTTTGCTGGTTATGCCTGCAGCTGCCAGACTTGCTTTCGAACTATCAGTAAGTAATGCATAGCTCTTCTGTGCCTCATTAGCAGCATATAACATATTGTTTTTGGCAGTTTCCAATCTCGTTTGGATTGCCTCTACATTCAATCTAGTTTGTTTGTTGAGAGAACCTGATGCTTTTAATCTCTCATTATGTTCAAGAGCTGACTTAAGATTTGCCTCTTCTTTTGCTACCTCTTTCTTCTGTTTAGAATATTCTTTGGCATTAAGTGCTAGCCTTTGTGCTACCTTAGAATCAACAGCTGACCTTATAAAATCTTTAGATGCTCCTGCTAAAGCCTTACCTTTACTGATAGCCTCAGGACTGTATGCTTCTGATCCCCTTTCACCTAAACCACCATCTTTAGCAACCTTAAAGTAACCTATTTGACCAGATTCTCTTTCTCCAGAAAGAATATCATCAATAGCTGCTTTATCATAATATCTGTTACCAACTTTATAGACGGCAAAATAATGACCGTCTTTCTTCAACCTCTTAGCCTCCATTCCCAATTCTTGAGCACTCTTGTCTCTAGAACCAGACAACGTTTTAAATCTTTCTCTATATCTGGTGCCAGGATCTACTGCTTCTGTTGCAGCAGCAATTCCTTCAGCAGTAAGAATGGTAATTCCAGCAGCTAATAATCCAACCCAGGTTGCTGGATTCAACAGTGCTCCTATAACAACTGGAATCATACTAACAATAGTACCAACCAGTCCCATGATGACTGGAATGCCAAATTGAATAGCAAGCAAAACACCACCAGCAACTGCTAGTGTTGATAATATTTTTGGTAGAAATGATTTTATCTGCCTTTTCTTTTCTTCCTTAGACTGTTCAAACCATTTTACTGCTTTTCCAAGAAACCAACCCACAAAGGCAATCGTAAAAAATCTAATGAATGGTCCTGCTATAGAAAAAATGCCACTAAGAACACCTTTCGATCCACTGACTAGAGAATTCTTTAAAGAACCAATGGCACTTCCTACACCATTCAGCAAAGTTTTGCCAAATTTACCTACGGCATTAGCACCCCTACCAAATATTTCTGAGTTTTTTTCTTTTTCTTCTCTTCTTAAATTTTCTGCGTCTTTTCTTTTCTTTCTCTGATCTTCTGCTTGCTGTCTAGTGTTTAATTTATTCTGATCCTGTAATAGTTTATTAATAGATACAAGATTTCTATTAATGGATTCTAGTGATTTTGTTAATGCAATACTATCTTTTGTGGTAATAGAGCGAACACCTCTGGCACGAATGGTCCCTTGACCACCTCCACGCATAAATGATGCTCTATTGATTGCCATTAAGATATACCGTTAGCCTGTTGTTCTCTCAATTTCTCATCTTCAATATGTTGCTTGAGAAGAGTAATGTAAATCTCCCTTTCCCAAGGAATCATATTTTCAAGCTCCGTCAAGCTATATTTATGATGCTGAATCAAGGCAAAGTTTACTTTATAGTATGACTCAAGATTCTCGTGAGCCATACCTAGCTGAAAAAACTTGCCAGTCCCTCAACGACCACATCAGATTCTATACCTGTGTTTGGATTTTTGATGGTAACAGTGTGACTCAATTTAGGCATAGTGGTAAAGAAGTTTTCAATATCCTTAAACTGAGTAGAACCAAGACCTTCTACGAACTCTAACAGTTCCTCGGTTGTATGGTCAGAACCAGCCCAAGATTCTTCCTCATTGTAAACCTGTTCGATACACTTTGCAATCATTTCAAATGATTGGTCAATTTGACCAACATCTTCGGGATCAAAGTTTTCTTTTACAAACTCATCTAAAGATGGATATCTCATCTTCATGAAATACTCATCATTCAGTTTAATCGTGTCAGTATGTCCTGGATCTCTCTGAACCTGAATGTCACTCAAAGCAATCTTGACAGGAACTTGGGTCTCACCGTCATCAGGACAAGTCAGAAGAACATCCACAGTCTCACCGACAGACTTTCCTCTCACATTCAGGAAAAGATATTCAATGTCAAATGTGGATAGTTTCTCAATCTTGATACCTCTAGTGATAATACAGTTAGTAAGAACTTGCTTGATTGCACTAGCAATCTGAGACATATCTTCACTTTCCATGGCAATAATAAGAAGTTTTTCTTCTTTTACCAGAAAGGGTCTATATTTTATTTTTCTATTGGAAGATGGGAGAATCAGTTCGTAAGTGGGTGCGTCGATTTTTGGTAAAGACATAATGTACTCAAGGTCGTGTTTTATTTATTAGGGTGCAGGGGGTTGTTGCGGAGTAGTTCCAGTAGTACCTTCTAAGTTATTATTTCCAGTTGGTTTCTGAAGTCTAACATAATCTCCACCAGGAAGCTCATTCTTAGCAACACTAAATGCTTCTCCTAGTGCTCTAGAATAACTATCAACTTTTCCGAAAACGTATCTATCATAAGCAAAACTAACTTGCACTTCTAAAACTCTAGAAGCATCATAAGAAATTTGAGTCGTTGCAACATTAACGGGGAAAGCATTCATAAAGTTATATTCAATTCTATTATCACGATCTCTATCGTACTTCAATAATCTTATTCTTTCACACTTATACTGATCAGGATACTTCATTCTGTAATAATAGTTTGGAGCATCCTGAGTTAGATTATCATTACTAGATCCACCCGTGATAAACTCTTGCCACAGTTCAAAAAACTTTTGAACCTTGTATTCATAATCAACATAAAAAGTCATTTGAAAATCATCAAATTGTCTCCTATAGACAAACTTTTGAGTAACACCAGGATACTGATCCAGTGCACTATGAGTTTCTAGTCTTGTTCCTGGGACTGAAGTACGACGACAATATTCACCAAGATCTCTACCAACAAAACCAGAATCTACACCTCTTCTGGCAAGATATCTTGATAGGGAAGTAAGTCTGCTTATACCTCTAAACTCTACACTATAGTGAGATGTTTGGGCAACACGACTAAAGTTTGAGATCAAATCATCTGTCGTTTTTGTCCTGATTTTTTCTCTATCGAATGCCACAATAAATACCTCTGGGAATTGCTATCATATTATGTCGTACAGTGGCAGATATAAACCTACCAATATCAAAAAATATAAAGGAGACCATAGTAACATTATTTATCGCAGTTTATGGGAACGTAAGTTCATGGTTTACTGCGATACTAATGAGAATATTTTAGAGTGGGGAAGTGAAGAACTAGTAATTCCCTATAAATCCCCTCTTGATAATAAGTGGCACAGATATTTCCCAGATTTCTTTATCAAGTATCGTGACAGTAAGGGAAACATCAGACGGTCTATCATTGAAATTAAACCTAAAAGGTTTTGTGAGGCACCTAAGGTCCAATCAAGAAAGACCAAAAAGTATCTCTATGAAGTGACTGAATATGCCAAGAACCAGGCAAAATGGGAGGCGGCAAAAGAATATTGTGAGGATCGTCGTTATGAATTCAAAGTTCTAACCGAAGATGATCTAAAGGTATGAATAGGATTCAAACTTATCAAGATAACTTCATCGGTCTTGAAGAGAATGATGACATCATGATGGAACTTCTAGAAATCCTAGATAAAAAGTCTTGGGTTCCTGAAGTCGGTAAATTCTACACTTACGTTTACACACCCAAAACTCCAAACATTGAGTATGATGAGTTCCCTCTGATTGCCTGTATGGAGGTAACACAATGGGGATGGAAAGGTTTAAACTTTCACTGGGGTTTGATGAGAAACTACACCTTTGAAGAAGTTCAAGGTCAACTGTACGAAATCTATGCTGAAGAGTTAGATAGTGCTCGTGCTCTTGGTTATGGCAAATTCAGAATAAATAGGTAAAAAGGTTATGGCAGATCTCACTCGTCAACCAGGTGAAAGTTTAAGAGAGTTCACTCAGAGGAGAGCTCTGACACTTCAACGTGCCCAAAAAAGTGATAATAGTGGTGGTAATGGTAATGGATCTGGAGCTCCACCACCAAAGAGAGATGGTAAATTATACCTAAGATATCCATTAGATTCTATTTTTGACTCTACAGATTACTTTAGATTTTATGTAGTAAAATACGTTCCACCTGGTCTCGGATCTGCAGCTGCTACAGGTCAAATCCTTCAAAATGGTGGAGCTCCACTACAAGCATCTAATAGTGAAATTTCAAATAATGGATATAACAGAAGAGTTATACATGATAGTTCTAAAATAATAATTGATTTACCAATGCCATTGGCTCTAAGTGACAAAACTTCTGTCGGATGGTCTGATGGTCAGATGAATACTGTCACATCTCTTGTTGGATCTTTTGCCCAACAACTGATGGATAGCAAAGGAAGTTTTACTGGAAATATCAAAGATGCGGTTAATGAACTAACATCAAGACTTTCTGCTGCAGGAATGGGGGGCATGGTTCAGATTGCCCAAAATGCTCTTGTTAGTATGATGATCAATATGGTTCCTGGAACAGGGCAATTTACATTTTCTGATTTATTGCAAAGACAAAATGGAATCGTTATTAACCCAAATACAGAGTTCTTATTCAATGCTCCTAAGTTAAGACAATTCAACTTCACTTTTTCTTTTGTTCCTAGAAGTGAAAAAGAGGCACAGACGGTCAAAGACATTATTAGGAACTTTAAAAAACATATGGCACCAAAGAGAACTATAACAAATATTTCTGGAAACGTTGGTGGAGGATTTTTACAAGCTCCCGATATCTTTAAACTAGAATATAGAACTGGCAATAATCCACATCAATTTTTAAACAAGTTTAAGTTTTGTGCTTTGACTAACATGGTTGTCAATTATTCTGGGGGACAGGGATACATGTCCTATGAAGATGGAACTCCAGTATTGACTACTATCACACTAGGGTTCAATGAGTTGACTCCAATTTATGCTGAAGATTATGACACCGATTACGCAAAAGGAGGAGTTGGTTTCTAATGGCATACTTTAGATTTTTACCAGATTTACAATATATTTCACCACTGAACAATAGGCAGTCAAATGACACTTACGTCAGGGTTAAAAATCTGTTTAAGAGAATAGCAATCACTGCTAGTGGAAGTGCAAATCCATACCTCTTTGACAAGTATATTATTGAAGAAGGAGAAAGACCAGATACCGTAGCAACAAAATTCTATGGTAATAGTAGTTTTGATTGGTTAGTTATATTAGGTGCTGGTATTATCAACCAAAGACATGAATGGCCACTTTCTAGTCAAGAACTCTACGAATATTGCTTAAACAAGTATGGTAATGATCTAACTGCTTTCAAACATTATCAAACCACAGAAGTGAAGGACTCTAGTGGTCGTTTGATAATGCCTGCAGGAAAGATTGTTGATGAAAACTTTACCATCCCTAATCCAGACAATCCTCTTTCTACATTGAATCCTGTTGAAGCAGTCACAAACTATGAATATGAATATATGATAAATGATTCCAGAAAAGAGATTAATATTATTAGACCTGAATATAAATTGAAAATCGTATCTGAACTTGGTGGACTGTTCCAGTATAAACCAGACTCTTCTCAATATATCAATGCTTTCTTGAAGAAAACAGACAATACCAGAAAAAAATCCCCCTGATTTCTCAGGGGGATCGGTGATCAGAACTCTGCCAACTTCTGGAAGTAACTCAAAGTATCATCTTCTTCATCACTGCTAGAAGAGGAACTCAGAGCACTCAGTTCGTCCTTGAGATCCTGGGGAACAGGATTAGAACGGGCACCAAAGTCAGGAGTGTAAGAACCACGAGTATCATC
>Ga0181592_10003975_pt1 | contig 12238 bp, 10 predicted proteins | sample 071ome_20_FD_133755 | JGI IMG/M metagenome (GOLD analysis project Ga0181592, IMG submission 133755) | Coastal salt marsh microbial communities from the Groves Creek Marsh, Skidaway Island, Georgia - 071412BT metaG (megahit assembly) | ecosystem: Environmental > Aquatic > Marine > Intertidal...
AGTGCCGTGATAGCCCTTTTTCAGGCTTAGGTATTTCACGCGTCCCGGTTCCCCGCGCACTTTATGATACTGGCGCGCCAAACGAAGGGCGCTTTCGACGCTGTCTGAGCCTCCCGACGTGTAGAATGCGCGGCTAAGGCCGTCTGGTTCGAAAAAGCGCCGAAGGTCTTCGGACAGCTCGATTACTGCATCGTTCGACGTTCCCCGAAAGGTCGAATAGTAGGGAAGTCGGTTAAGCTGTGCACTGATGGCGTCTTTCACTGTTGAGCAGGAATAGCCCAAGTTCACATTCCAAAGGCCACCAACTGCGTCCACAACCTCGTGTCCATCGATGTCACGGATACGCACGCCTTTACCTTCGGCTACGATGGTCGGAGGATTGGCTTGCATCTCAGCAGGGTGGGCCATTGGATGCCAAATGCTGCGGGCATTGTTTTCTTTAAGAAAATTTGCCGATTTCATGTGTCGATCCTTTCGTCTGGTTCGGGGAATCTCTCGGGTAGAAATCCCCCGAGCAGTCGGGTTAAACGCCGTCCTTGGGAAAGGACTTCATTGCGGATGAGAGTTCTGAGATCATCAGTCATGCGTGTGACCGGAGCGGCGACTGCTAAGGCACCGATGCATGATGCGTTTGCATCAAAGATTGGGGTGGCATGCGAGAAAACATCTTCTTCAAAACCGCCCACTGCCACAGATATTCCGGTGTTTCGAATATCGGGTAGCAGTTCGCGTACTTGATCCGGATCGACAATCGTTTGAGGCGTGCGCTTTTCAAGTTTCGATGAAAGGATCTTTGTTCTTTGTTCGTCATCACAAAAAGCAAGAAACGCCAATCCAGAGCTTGTGCCATGAAACGTCAATGTGTCTGCATCTTCCATATGCACGCTGGTACCGTGTGCATCGCTGTAACTGTATGCCAGCATAGCCAGTACATCACCCTGCAGCAGGCTCATGTGGGCTGTTTCGCCAGTGTTGCGTGCCACTTCTGACAGAACAGCCATGGCCATTTCCTTCATCGGAACATTGTGTTCGCGTAGGGCTGCAAGGCGCAAAAATGCCGGACCCAAACGGTATTCTCTCGACATTCCTGTTTGTTCAACGAATCCATGAGAGGCCATTTCTGACATTAGGCGGTATACTGTTGCTTTGTTCAGACCCGACTTTCTGGCAATATCACTCAATCCTAATTCGGGCGTTTTGCGCGAAAAAAGGTGCAGTAGTGACAGTGCTTTAGAGGTCGTTCCCAAAGTCGGCTTTCCATTATTTGTGGCCAAGTGACGGGCATGTGTCCGTTCAAGAATGGTTGATCTGTTAAATGTGTTGACAGACTCGGGCATGACCTGTCAATCTATTTTAGAACCAATGGTTCAAATAATGAACCGCCCAAAAAGGGCGACGGAAAAAGTGGACGAACGACAAACAGGGAGATTGTCATGAAAACGAAACACCTCGTAAGCGGCGCGCTAGCGCTTGCTATGGCGGCGATCGCGGCGCCAGCCGCTGCCGATTATCCGGAAAAGCCGGTCAGCTTTATCGTGCCGTGGCCTCCGGGTGATCTGGAAGATGTTTTGACACGCATGATCGCAGAAGACTTCTCGGAAGAGTATGGCGTAGCTGCAGCTGTTGTGAACAAACCCGGTGGCGGCGGTGGCCCGTTCCCCGGCGCGATTGATGTCGCAATGGCTCCGGGCGACGGATACACCATTGGATCGTTTGTTCCGGCGGTTTCCGTGATTGGTCACGAGATCGGCATTGACGAGCTGACGCCCGAGCGCTTTGATCCCGTCGGAATTTTCCTGACCTATCCGTTTGTTATCGCCACTTCCAGTGATGCACCGTACAGCAACATGGATGAACTTGCAGCCTATGCCAAGGACAACGATGTCGCCCTTGGACACTTCGGAGACGTTCTGACACCTACACAGGTAACCAAGGCTCTTGCTGCAAATATGGGTTTTGAGTGGGGTTCGGACGCTGCCTTTGATGCGCTAGATTGTAACACACTGGCCTCGGGTGATGCAGACGTAATCAACACAACGTTGCAACTGGTTCTGCCGTGTCTGGATGACATCAACGTACTTGTCTCGGTTACGGATGAGCGTATTTCGATCGTTCCAGATGCTCCAGCCATCGGCGAAGTCGATGCCAGCCTGAACATCGCACTTTGGAACGGGCTTTTCGTCACAAAAGAAACCCCGCAAGATGTCCGCGACAAAATTGCTGCGGTTGCCCAGAAAACCATGATGAGTGATCGCGCTCAGGCGGTTGCGGCTGAAACTGGTGCGCTTGTCTATTGGATGGATGCGGCTGCCTCGGCTGAACGTATCGAAGCCGACAAGAAGACTATCGCCCATATTGGTGAAATCCTACAGTAAAATGCATGGGGGGCTGGCGTGTACGTCAGCCCCCATTTCCTTTATGGGCAGGAAAATGAGCGATCTGAGCGATACTCATCATATTCCAAAACGCGGACAGATTCTGTTCGCAGTTTTTTTCCTGATCGCATCTGTTCTGCTGGCATCTTTGCTTTGGGATCAAACCGTTTGGAAAAAAGGTAAAGACCTTTTTTCGCAAGCTCGCTTCTGGCCTGCAGTTGGTGTTTTTGGAATGCTAGGCTTTACGGCGTTGCATTTGTGGCATCTACCTAGGCGTCGCTTTGACCGAGTTGACTGGCAAGAAGGCCGCATTTGGCTGACAGTTCTTGAGTGGGTGCTTTGGTTTCTAGCATATGTCTGGCTGGTCCCGCTTATTGGCTATATGCCCGTCACTTTGGTCTTTGCGCCACTTTTGACATTGAGACTGGGGTACCGCAGCCGGAAGATGATATGGCTGTCAGTCGTCATTGGCGCCGCTATCGTTCTTTTTTTCAAAGCCTTCCTGCAAGTCAAAATCCCCGGCGCTGCGCTATACGAATATCTGCCCGGCGGCATACGCACGTTCTTCATTCTGTACCTCTGAGGCGCAATGGACCTGATCACTGAATTCTTTGCACAGATGCATGCGTCTGGAAGTTACTTAGCCAGATGGGATGTGGTTGCAGCCTTGTTGGCTGGATCCATTGGCGGCGTTTTGATTGGGGCTATTCCTGGGGTAGGGCCAGCTGTGGCCATAGCTATTCTTCTTCCGGCTACATTCAGTATGGACCCAATCGTAGGGTTAACAGTGCTCTTAGGAATCTATGGAAGCTCGATGTACGGTGGCTCCATTCCGGCGATCCTGATTAACACCCCGGGCACGGCAGTAAACGCACTTACGACCTACGACGGTTTTCCGATGACCACACGGGGCGAGGCGCGGCGCGCATTGTCTCTGGCCTATAGTTCATCGTTTTTTGGAGGCGTCTTCTCGGTTCTTTGTCTGATCTTTCTCGCTCCGGTTTTGGCGGCGGTTGCCCCGATGTTCGGGTCGCGTGAGATATTTCTAGCCGCACTTCTTGGTATCATTTTGGTGGTCACAGCACACCGCAAACAAACGCTGATTGCGGGGGCGATGGCTTGTTTTGGTATCTGGCTGTCCACAATTGGCTTGCATCCCGCAACATACTCAAAGCGCTATACGTTCGACCAGGGGTGGCTGAGCTCGGGGGTCAATCTGATTGTCGTTGTTTTGGGTCTTTTCGCTCTTTCGCAGGCCTTTATCCTGCTGCAAGGCGAGGATGAAAAAGTTCGTTTAACCCGTTTAAAAGGTTCGTTTTTTCAAGGTTTTCGCGAGCTTGCTCGGCACCCGCGTGTAGCGTCAGTATCTGCCAGTTTTGGTGTCTTGATGGGTATGATTCCAGGTGTCGGTGAATTTACCGCTCAGTTCATGTCTTACACGTATGCGCAGAAAACCTCAAAACGCCCAGAAGATTTTGGTCATGGGTCTTCCGAAGGTTTGATTGCCTCGGAAACGGCCAATAACGCGGTTCCCAGTGCCGCCATGATCCCGCTTTTGGCCCTTGGAATTCCCGGCGAAGCGCTGACTGCTATGATGTTGAGTGTATTTTACGTGCACAACGTCACTCCCGGACCGCAGCTGTTTCAAAACGACATGGACTTTGTTGTCGCGCTTTATCTGGCTCTTTTGATCCTGAATGTCCTTGTTGTAGCCTTTTTGCTTGTGGCCACAAACCAGTTGATCAAAGTCGTCAACATTCCAAACCGCTTTCTTGGGATGAGCATTCTTATACTCAGCTTTGTCGGGGTTTTTTCCCTGCGAAACAGTTTTACAGATTGCATATTGGCTGCGGCGTTTGGAGTGCTTGGGTTCGTTTTGAAACGGCTTAGCCTGCCGGTGGTCCCTATCATCCTTGGAATGGTCCTTGGCGGAATCATGGAGGTCAAGTTGCGAAGCGCCATGGCGCGGGTCAAGACCCCGTTGGATTTTATAGATCGCCCGATCGCCGCAGTCCTGTTTGCTATTATAATGTTGGTTCTGATCCTTCATGCCCGCCGGGTTTGGCTGGACTATAAACAGCAACGTGAGAAAAGTCGGTCGACCAGTCGCGCATCAACGCGGTTTGAAGCACACCTGTCCCGCCGCAATCGCTCTTTAATATCGGAGCGTGGGAAAACAGTGAGGTCGAGACGCAAGACGTACTCTCGCCCATCGGGCGATAAAAGTTAAAGTGAACGCGACCGCCACTTTGCGTAATCTGGTATGGATACATTTATGACTGACAAAACCATCTTAATCGTAGGCACCTATGACACTAAAGATGACGAGCTGAATTACATCGCCGATATCATTCGCGGGCAGGGTGGCCATGTTCTGACGATGGACGTGTCTGTTTTGGGGGATCCAAGGAATCCAACAAACTATTCAAAACATGACGTGGCTGAAGCAGGCGGGGCAACCATTCAGGAAGCTATCGACATTGGTGATGAAAACCACGCTATGCAAATCATGGCAGCCGGTGCGTCGGCGCTTGCGTTGAGACTGTATTGTGAAGGTAAGTTTGATGGGCTGCTGGCGCTCGGCGGAACGATGGGAACAGATCTGGCGCTGGATGTCTGTCAGGCCCTGCCGCTAGGAGTGCCCAAATATGTGGTTTCTACCGTTAGCTTTTCACCCTTGATCCCGCCAGAACGACTGGCGGCCGATATCCAGATGATCCTTTGGGCAGGTGGGCTGTATGGGCTGAACTCGGTTTGCAAGGCATCCTTGTCTCAAGCCGCGGGTGCGGTGTTGGGTGCCGCTAGATCGGTAGAAAAACCGAAATTCGACAAGCCGCTTATCGGGATGACCAGTTTTGGTAAGACTGTACTGCGCTATATGGTTTCTATGAAGCCAGCATTAGAGGAGCGTGGGTTCGAAGTTGCAGTATTTCATGCAACCGGTATGGGCGGACGAGCCTTTGAAAGTCTAGCTGCCGTGGGTGCGTTTGCTGCCGTTATGGATTTCGCTCCTCAGGAACTTGGCAATCATATCATGGGGTCAGCGATCTCGGCTGGACCGGACCGCATGACAAACGCCGGGAAAACCGGAACCCCTCAGATTGTTTCCATTGGATGCTACGATCTTGTAGATATCGTTGGGTGGCACGAAAAACCGGCTAGATTTGCTGAGCATGAGGCTCATGCCCACAACAGGCTTCTGTCCTCTATACTTATGAATTCTGATGAGCGACGCGAAATGGCCAGAGCGATGTGCGCCCAACTGGTCCACTCAACGGGCCCCACCGTAATACTTCTACCCTTACATGGGGGGAACGAGTGGGATCGGGAAGGTGCCCCACTGTATGATGCCGAGGGTCTGAAAGCATTTTTGGACGAAATCCGAACGAATTGTCCACCGAATGTGCAAATTATTGAGGTTGATGCGCATATTAACGATCTTGCGTTTTCAGAAACCGCGTTGCAGGTTTTTGACGGTTGGCGTGATGAAGGCGCAGTCATTGGCTGAAACTCTACGAGTTCTATTTGCCGACCGATTTTTTGCGCGATTTATAACATTTGTAATGTGAAAAACTACAAAAGCCGCAAGGTGGACAATTGACCCGTCCACGCGCTATCGGGGTATCGTGTGTTCGTCCTGTTGTTGGGGATTCTCATGGCAACCGAAACAGCGAAAAAAATACCCTATAAGGCGATCGTGCCCGACGGGGCATTCAGCTATCCGATCGAGGCTGTCAACGAGACACGCTGGTTCGGGTTTCTGCTGTTGCCGCAATTCACTTTGCTTGCTTTCAGTTCTGCTCTTGATCCACTGAGGGTGGCCAATCAGCTTGCGCAAAAACCGCTCTACGGCTGGCATGTGGTGTCCGAGACAGGCGAGCCTGTAGCCTCATCTTCTGGGCTTGCGGTGAATGTTGATGGGGATATCGGTTCGGTTACACCGGGCCTTCCTTTGTTCGTTTGTTCGGGTAATGATGGTCAGAAAGCTGCATCAAAAAGAGTTCTTTCGGCTCTTAGGGCGCATGTCCGATTTGGTGGTACCGTCGGGGGGATCTGCACAGGCGCAGCGACTTTGGCGCGGGCTGGAATGCTGGAAGGTAAGCGCTTTACGATGCATTGGGAGAACCAGCCTGGTTTCGTTGAGGCTTTTCACGGAATGGAGCCAACGAGCGCACGCGTAGAGCAGGACGGTGACTTGCTGACCTGTAGTGGCGGATCCGCAGCGACTGGGATGATTTTGGAAATCATTCGTCAGGATTACGGGCAGGACTTTGCAATCGCAGTTGCCGATATGTGCCTTTACGATCTTGATGACACTCAAAAGACCTCCCAAAGATCATCGATCGCCAAGGCGATCGATTCGCGCAATGGGCGGCTTCTGAACGTGCTGCGGGCAATGCACGCCAATGTCGAGGACCCTTTGACGTTGAACAAATTGGCTGAAGACGCCGGTATATCGCGCAGACAAATGGAACGGCTATTCATCAATGTATTGGGCGAAACGCCGTCTGAAACTTATCGTAATATTAAGCTCGATAAAGCGCGAGCCCTGATTGCTGAAACAGATTTGACCGTGACGGAAATTGCCTTTGCCACTGGATTTAACTCGGCAGGAATTATGACGCGGCACTACAAGGCGCGGTTCGGAGAGACGCCCTATGGTAAGCGCAAGGGCAAAATTGAGCGTTGATAGGGGGCAGTGAATGGTTGAGTTTATGTTTATCTGCACCTGAAAGTCGGACGGGCATAATTTGGCCCGAAACTGTCCCATCATCGCAAGGTAGCTAACTTTTCAATTCTTCGAAGTGCAAAGTTAGGAAACAACTTCGTTTCTATTGCTGTATAGAGTTTTTTCGGGGCAATCCTGACATACGCTTCGTTTCGCCACATTCAGCTAGGAAACCGAGAAAGTTTCCACCGGTTACAAGATGATTGCCAACGCGAGATGGTGTTCTTTTTTTGGGGAAATGTCGCAGTTCTCGTCGCGAATTGAGTTCTCAGTTTTTGCAGTGACATCGAACCCAAACGCAGTCAGGATATCATGGTGTTTTCTATTCACTCAAACTTGATACGGTGCGTCAAATGGGGGGCTTAAATTATCAATAATTTTAAAGCTTTGATTTTAATGATTTAATCAAAGCTTAATGGCGGAGGAGGTGGGATTCGAACCCACGGTAGGCGTTAACCTACGTCGGTTTTCAAGACCGGTGCATTCAACCACTCTGCCACTCCTCCGACAGCGATGGGGTTTAGCCCCATAGGTTTGATTCTGAAAGTCTTTTAATGCATTTTGTTGAATTTCATCTTTAGCGGCGCTTTGCCGAAAACATTTCCATGCAACGCAGCACTTTCCTTGCGCTGACTGCGCGGTTAAACTCGTTTAGAAGCAGAAAATCACGTCGAAGAAAACTTCGAACGAACATGACGGGCAGGTTGTTAAATGGCATTTACGCATTGGAGAACTAAAACGGCGCTAGCACTTGGGATCGGCATACTGGTTTCAGGGTGTGAAAGCCCATCCGACTTTGCGTCGATCTTACAGCAGAAACCTACGCAACAACCGACAGAGACCACGGTCACTGTAATCGAACAAGAGGTTGAAGCGCCTGATGTTTTCCAAGTGACTGAAACCGGTCTTTGGGATGGTCGCCCCTCGTTGGGCGGAATCTGGGTGGCGCATCCGGATACGATTGATCCTGAACAAGTGATCGTGCGCAATTCGGATAATGGTAAATTCGTTATCGGGTCTTTGTTTATACGTGAGCGCGCGCTACCTGGACCAAGGCTTCAAGTGTCTTCAGATGCAGCCTCAGCTTTGGGTATGGTTGCTGGTCAACCAACGGAGTTGACAGTGACAGCGCTTCGGAAACGGGAGGTCCAGTTGGCACCTGCGACTGTGGATGAAACCGTGGAAGCAGTGGAGACTGGTACCAACACTGAAAGCCAGACTGAGACTCAAGCTATTGGATCATTTGCGCCGCAAATGAGACCGGGGAGTGCAGCCGAGCTTGTTACATTGATTAGCGAGCTAAAATCTTCGGATTCGGTGCCTGCCCAGGCGTCTTCTCTTGAAAAACCATATATTCAAATTGGCATATTTGGCGTTGAAGATAACGCTCGAAACACCGCGGAAGCCATGAGGATATCCGGCATAGTTCCAACGATTAAAAATTACCAAGCACAGGGGAAGACCTTTTACCGTGTTTTGGTTGGTCCTGCGGCGAACATATCCGAGCGCAAGGACCTGTTGAACAAAGTGCGAGCGAAAGGGTTTACCGATGCGTATTTCGTTTCTGGCTAAACTTTCCCTTATTCTGATGCTGGCTTTGCCCAGCTGGGGTAATGCGTTGGACCTTTCAGCGCGTGCAGCCTATGTGGTCGACTTTGAAAGTGGAACCGTTCTTTTATCGAAAAATGCGGAAACGCCGCTGCCTCCTGCGTCAATGTCGAAGCTTATGACATTGTTAATGACGTTCGAGGCCTTAGACGATGGCCGCCTGTCGATAAGTCAAAAACTACCCGTGTCAGAACATGCAATGAGCTATGGCGGTTCCACCATGTTCCTGGATACTACTGATCGCGTTTCGGTTGAGGATCTGTTGCGTGGCATTATTGTTTTGTCTGGAAATGACGCCTGCGCCGTGCTGGCTGAGGCGTTGTCCCCGGATGGTACTGAGGCTGGATTTGCTCGGATGATGACAGAACGAGGCAAGCAAATTGGGTTGACTGCCTCGACCTTTGCGAACTCAAACGGTTGGCCTGCGGCTGGCCACCGTATGAGTATGCGCGATCTTGTCATCATTTCGTCGTTGTTAATCGAAAACTACCCTCAGTATTATTCGTTGTTTTCTGAGAAAGAGTTTAAGTTTGATGGTCGGGCCCCGGCGAATACGCAAAACCGCAATCCTTTGTTAGGTTTGGGAATTGGGGCAGACGGTTTGAAAACGGGTCACACCAACGAAGCCGGATATGGTCTGGTTGGCAGTGCTGTTCAGGGCGATAGGCGTGTGGTTTTTGCTTTGTCGGGAATGGAAAGCACTGCGGATCGCGCTTTGGAAGCCGAAAAGGTCGTGAACTGGTCGTTTCGTCAGTTCATGAAGAAACAGGTCGCGGAAAAAGGTGCGATTCTTGGGCAGGCTGATGTCTGGATGGGAAGCGCTGCCAGTGTAGGGATTATGGTACCCGAAGACTACGAAATCCTTTTGCCGATGCCATTATCAGGCACGCTCAAAGCACGTATAGAATACAAAGGTCCGCTACAGGCGCCGATTGATGCTGGTCAGAAAATCGCGGAACTGGTGATCGAGCGCGATGGGCTTGACGATGCTCGCACCCCTTTGGTTGCTGAAAAATCGATTGGGCCGGCTGGGTTTTTGCCGCGACTGCGCATGTCTACCGAAGTTTTGTTGCGCAGTTTGAACGAGGGCGGATCAGCAAATTGACCGCCATGTTTATAAGTTTTGAAGGGATTGATGGCTCGGGGAAATCCACGCAGGCCCGTTTGCTCTCAGAACAGTTGTCGGCATTGGGGCGCGACGTCATTCTGACACGCGAACCTGGAGGCTCACCAGGGGCAGAGGAAATCCGTCGCCTTGTGCTGGAAGGCGAAAGTGATCGCTGGTCGGCCACGACCGAGTTGTTGCTTTTTACTGCGGCTCGTAGAGACCACTTGGAACGGACAATACTACCCGCGTTGAATGACGGGAAAATCGTCATCACGGACCGCTTCGCAGACTCGTCGCGGATATACCAAGGGCTTGGTCGGGCAGAACTTGGAACGCTGGTCGATCGTTTGCACGAACTGGTTATCGGACGAGAACCCGATCTGACCATTTTGGTGGATATGGATCCTGAGGTTGGATTATCCCGTGCGCTTGGCAGACAGGACGGCGAGGATCGTTTTGAAGGGTTTGGCTTGGAAATGCAGCAGCGCATGCGTGAAGGATTCCTGAAACTTGCTGAGGCCAATGCAAATCGGTTTTGCATTGTGGACGGCAACCGCCCGATCGAGTTCGTAAAGGCAGAAATACTTTCGATCGTGCAAGAGAGGCTGTCGTGAGGGAGCAATCCTCGGCAGAACCGGATCGAATTGACGGGGCACCTCATCCGCGCGATGTAGAGGCGCTTTTTGGACATGAAGGTGCAGAAGCCGCTTTTCTGGATGCATTCAACCAAGATCGCTTGCACCATGCTTGGCTATTGACTGGTCGGCAAGGCATTGGCAAAGCGACCCTTGCATGGCGGATAGCTCGATTTCTTTTGGCCACGCCAGCAGTTAACGACACTGGTTTTTTTGGCGACGCGCCGGCGGACAAAGCTTCATTGTATGTTGATTTAGACCATCCTGTCGCTCGCAGAATGCGCGCTGGCTCAGAGGCTGGCCTGTTTGTGTTACGGCGGCCGCTGGATGAAAAAACCAACCGGCTGAAATCGGTGATTACCGTAGATGAAGTTCGAAAACTGAAAAACTTCTTTGCCCTAAGCGCTTCAGAAGGGGGGCGTCGCGTTGTGATCGTTGATGCGGCAGACGAGATGAATCCGTCGGCCGCGAATGCTCTTTTGAAGGTGCTAGAAGAACCCCCTGCGAAAACCTATCTGTTCTTGATCAGCCATCAGCCTTCGCGCCTTCTTCCTACCATCCGGTCCCGTTGCCGGGAGCTGCGCTTGCAGCCGCTTGGGACAGACGAATTGAAAGCTGCATTGCATCAGGTGGGAACCGACACATCAACGATTTCTGATGGCCTAATGGCGCTCTGTGCCGGTTCAGTCGGCGAGGCCGTTAGATTGGCAAACTTGGACGGGCTAAAGCTTTATCAAGCTATTTTGTCCGTCATTGAAACGATGCCGAAGTTTGACAGACAGAAAGCGCAGGCGCTGGCGGAAATGACAAATAAGAGAGGTGCCGAAGATCAGAGAGAGCTTTTGTTTTCCCTAGTAGAGAACATTCTCTCACGGATCGCCCGAGCCGGAGTGATGGTTGCTAGTAACGAAGTGGTTGAAGGGGAAAGCCAGATCTTTTCAAGGCTCTCTCCAACAGCTGCTAAAGCCCGTATGTGGGCGGAAACCACTCAAGAAATCACGGAACGCAACAGGCACGGTTTGTCGGTGAACCTTGACCCTGCAGCACTCATCCTAGATACCGTGTTCAGAATACAAAAGACGGCCGAGGCATAGCGGCCAAAAAGGGTTTTCCATGAACCAGCGCATCGAAATCACCGATAGTCACTGCCATCTTGATTTCCCCGATTTCGAAGATAGCAGGGATGACGTTATTGAGCGGGCTGAGCGAGCCGGTGTTACGCGCATGGTCACGATCTGCACGAAACTGCGTGCTTTGGATACTGTACGAACGATTGCCGAAAAATATTCTTCGGTTTTCTTCGCCGCGGGAACCCACCCCATGAGCGCGGTTTCTGAACCTCTTGTTACCGTGAACGAACTTGTTGCTCTTGCGGATCATCCGAAGTTTGTCGGGATTGGTGAAACCGGCTTAGACTATCACTACACCGCTGAAAGTGCTGAAATTCAGCAAGAAAGCCTTCGTATACACATTGAGGCCGCACGCCAAACGGGTCTGCCCTTGATCATCCACTCGCGCGATGCAGATGACGACATGGCGCGAATTTTGGCTGAAGAACATGCCAAGAGAGCCTATTCTTGCGTAATGCACTGCTTTTCGTCGACACCTGAATTGGCGCGGAAGGCTTTGGACTTGGGCTTCTATCTGTCGATGTCAGGTATCGCGGCATTCCCGAAATCCCAAGAGGTTCGCGATATTTTTGCGGCAGCTCCGATTGATCGCATTCTCCTTGAAACCGACGCGCCCTATCTTGCGCCTCCGCCTCATCGGGGAAGACGCAATG
>Ga0181592_10003986_pt1 | contig 12225 bp, 13 predicted proteins | sample 071ome_20_FD_133755 | JGI IMG/M metagenome (GOLD analysis project Ga0181592, IMG submission 133755) | Coastal salt marsh microbial communities from the Groves Creek Marsh, Skidaway Island, Georgia - 071412BT metaG (megahit assembly) | ecosystem: Environmental > Aquatic > Marine > Intertidal...
CCGCAAGACGTGGACCGAAGACGAAGACGAAGCTCCGAAGAAGCGCGCCAAGAAGGAAAAGAGGGATAAAAAAGATAAAAAGAAGAAGAAGGATAAAAAGTGATTCGCGAATATACTCGCGCATCGGCGACGGATGTACACTACGCGCTCGGCTTGTAATTTTATAGTCAAAGTTTCCGACGAATGAGGCAAATGTTTCAATTTTTTCAAAAACATGTTCGCACCATGAGAAGATTCGACGCGCGAGTTTGTGCACGCATTGCGCGACGCGCGCGCATCCGTTTCGCACCGCATGAAACGCGCGCGAGAGGACGCGTCGACGCCGCCGCCGTCGCGATCGTCGTCGCGGGAAACGAAACGAACAAAGGCGTACGCGCCGACGTACATTCAGCTCCTCATCACGTCGTTCGATGTCAGCGCGAAAGGGTTGACGGATCGGATCAGAGTGACGCTTCGAGAGGCTAAAGAAAAGGTTAACGCCACCGACGCGAGCGGTGGAGACGCGTGAGAACGGGGGGTCGGTTTTTTTGGCGTTCGTTCGTCGGTCGGTTCGCGCGCGCGTCGTTGACTCTGGCAAGATGGGATCGCGCGGCGGCGCCGGCGCGCGAGACGGGTCGCTCTTGGCGTTCTTCGCTCCGGTGAAGGACGAAGGAGAAGAAGAAGAACGAGTGCGAGACGGTGGTGATGAGTCGGAGAGGAAACGGGTGAAGACGACGACGACGACGACGTCCGTCGTCGCGCGGGGTGATTCTGGGTCGAGGTTTGAGCGGTGTCCGGTGTGTTTGAAGGACGTGCACCGGGCGTTGTTGTCGACGCACGCGGTCTCGTGCGACGGCGCAATCGAGACGTCTCCCGCGCGGGCTGGTTTGGATCTCTCGGAGAAAAAGGCTGCTAGGGTATCGTTATCGAAGGCGGATGACGCCGCGGTGAAGGATGTCGTTGAAACACGGCGCAAAGGGAACGCGTTCGCGAGTATGATGGCTGCGCAGCGCGAGCGCGAGCGGTGTCGAATTTTCGCTCTGTCGTTTAACGACGAGACGGGACGTTGGTCTTGCGGATTGACCAAAACGTCACCGATAGGTGACACGACTTGGTCGAGCCAGGTGGCCGTTAAAGAAAAGCTGTCGAGCGGTATGCCCTGCACGACGACGCTAAAGCTCGTCACGAATGTCTCGAGCGAATCGAGCGGTCCAAAAAAGGAGCAATCGATTCGCGCCGCCGTCGCGAGCGCGAGAGAACTCGCAGAAGTTCGTCAGAGTCGTGTGGGCGAACGCGAAGAGCTCAAGGTGAGCGTCATCAAATCGGCGTTACAGAAGAACATTCGACGCGGTCGAGCAGTCGCCGCGAGCCGCGTGGCGACGCACATGTGCCTTTCTCAAGATTCGTTTGTCGAGTGCGTGCGACGCCTCGTGATCATATCCTTGGAAGACGGGATACTGCATCCTGAAATCACAATTCTGGTTTGGCTCATGTGTGCCGCGAGCAAAGGATTTCAACCGTTTGATTCTCTTCGCGCGTGCGTCGCGAGAATCGCCGGAGAAATGGCGGCAGTCAACGTCAAGGATAAAATCTCTTACGGCGCGGCGAGATCTCACGCGCAGCAGTCAATGCTATTGCTGGGCGACATCGAAGCCGAGCTCTCTCCCGAAGAGTCTTCGCTTGTCCAATCCATCGTTATTCGCGCGCATTTCGGCGGGATGTCGGGCGATGTGGCCATGTTGCAAGGCTTTGCGCGAATATGGCTCGAGAGGTTTAAGCAAGGCGACGAATCCGATGTCCTCGACGTTCCTCGAGAGTACGATTTCTTGCGGAATCCCGAAGTGATTGATTGCTCGGTGAATAAATCTCCTTGGCTCAACTACCTCGAGCTCATTACCGACGATGCGAGAGAACGAGACGAAGCGGACGCGGCAAAGTGGGGAGGCGTGATGCGAAGGGAAGACATTCCCATCGCCGCGGTTGACTTTCACGTGTCGGCGTGCGTCGAAAATGTACTCCAAGTGCCCACGATTCGACTCAAGGTTGTCGACTTGGGCAAAGAATTTGGCATTCAAGACATGGATGTGACTGATAGAGTCAAGAGCGCAATCTGGCGTCACAGCGCCGGCGTGAATTATAGGAAACCCATCGTGTTGAGAGGGTCTCTAGAAGGACCGACGAAGGCGAAGAAGAGCGCCGAGGAGAATTTGTCTGAGCGCATTTGGGCCGTCATCGAACACGATTTAGAGCTTTGGGTGAAGCGATACCTAGCCTTTCGCATGCCCCGCTGATGAAAGTATTTTAGAAGTGTACGACGTACTGTAGTATTTGTTATGGGATTCATTACCCGAATTGCAGAAAGCGCCAAATATACGTATATGTTACAACAGTTCATTTTCACCGCGCGCTCAGTGCGTGTACGTGAGCAAATTGTCGAAAAAGTCATCCGTCTTTTCCAGGGTTCTTGTCAACACAAACTTGATGATTGATCGTTCACCGTTCGAGACGCCCGTCACGCGATGCGGAGCGCCGTCAGCCTGCACGACGAGCGCAGAGTTGGGCTCGGTCCACCCGCCGTAACGCATACCCGTGCGTTCATCCTCCCACTCTGTAGTGCTATCGCTCGTATTTGTCACCGTGTAAACGATTTCATACTGCGGCAACGTGTACAACGATACATCTTTATGCCAATCCATCGATCCACCGACCGGATACACCCTGTACTCCACCGGCACGTCTCCCGGCATCAGTCGCGCCGCCGACGCCGACGCGCCCTCCCCCAAGAGCAAGCTCTTCAACCTACCCACCACTTCGTCCGCCACGCACGCCTCGTGCACAAAGCTATCCTCGGGAACCATCAACCCTAACCTTTTCCTCACGCACGCCCGGTTCTCCAGCGTCACCTTTTCCCGCATCGCCGCGCACTCCTCGACGATTCTCCCGTACGTCTCGTCGTCGAAAAAGTTGCGCACGTACAGCAATCCCCCCGACCGCTCGAACGCGCTCGCCCCGCCCCTCACCGACGGCTCCAGGTCCTCCAGTCGCGGTCGTCGCGTCGTCGGCCGCACCGTTCGCGCCCTCGACGCCGACGACCCCGTCCGTTTGTCTCGTCCAGACGTCGCCTCGAGCGTCGCGAGCGAGCCTCGATCGAATCTGACTCCACAGCGATGGCGCCGTCCCGTCGTTCCCGTCGGCGTCATCATCACCCTTCTCGTCGTCGTCGCCGGTCGCGATCGACGCTCCCCGGCGGAGACGACGACGGCGGTGGTACCGCGCGTCGTCATCGCTCGCGGCGTCGGCGCTCGTCCGCGCCTCCCTCTCCCGCGCGAGGCGTCCGTCCCCGTCGGCGTTCGCGTTCGCGTCCGACGGGGACGCCGATGAGGTTGACCCTCGTTCTAATTGACGAGTCATGATTCGTCGTTTTGGTGTTCGTAAACCATCTGATGGTTCAAAATATAGTACAGTACGGTAACGGGCACGACGGGGCGACGTCCCGCGCTCTCATCGACCTCGGCGACGCGGCGGGCGACGTCCGCCTTTACGAGACGCGAGAGGAGCGACGATGGCAGCTTTCAGGGTGCGTGCGCGACGAACGAACGACGAACGACGACGAAGACGAAGACGGATCGAAACGAACGAAACGCGCGCGGTGCCGAGGCGATGGCGGCGGTGTCGGCGACGGCGACGAGGACGCGATCGGCGGGTGGTCGGTCCTTCGCTCGTTGGCTCATTCTGGGGTTTTCCTTCCGTCTGCGTCGCCGGCGCCGGGGAGAGATCGACGAACGGGGGCGATCGATCGGGTCGCGGGAAGGCGAGGAGAGGCGGTGGAACGAATGCGATGGAATGATTGTGGACGAACGACGCGATCGAGGCGAGGGAAAGGGCGCGATCGAGACGCGACGTGCGCGACTGGATGATGATGACATGACGACTGACTTTACGCGATTTCGTTTCTCCTTTTGTGTCGCGCAGTACCACCAATACCAAGTTGTCGGCCGACACGTGCCGACGGAGGCCAACCCGGAGCCGGAGGTGTTCCGCATGAAGCTTTGGGCCCTCGATGCCGTCAAGGCGCGATCGAAGTTCTGGTACGTTGATTCGCCGAGATGACGCGCGAGCGGGGCTCGTCCATCCACCGAGTCGAACCCTGTACGCGAGAGATTTTATCATTTTAAGAGGACGACGACGACGCGTCGCGCGAACGAGGTTACTGACGAAAGCTCGCGTTTTCACAACTGTAGGTACTTCATGTCCCGCCTTAAGAAGGTCAAGAAGGCGAACGGTCAAATCATCGCGTGCAACGAGGTGCGTTATTCGAGCGATCGCGATGAAGAGCACAAAGCCCTAAGGCTGAAGAGGCGCCGCGCGCGCGCGCGACTATGGAAAAGTCTTTCGAAAACCCGCGACTGACGGCGTTGAAACCGCGTTTTCTTGATGATACGTAGATCTTCGAGGAGGATACCACCACTGTCAAGAACTTTGGCATCTGGATCCGCTACCAATCTCGCACGGGCTTCCACAACTCCTACAAGGAGTACCGCGAGACCACGATGAACGCCGCGGTCGATGCGCTCTACGAGGAAATGGCTTCCCGCCACCGTGTGCGCTCTTCCTGCTTGCAAATCATCAAGATCGCTGAGGTTGCCGATTCTGATGTTCGCCGTGAGAACACTCGCCAGTTCACCCAAGACGACTTGTCCTTCCCGGTTGTGAACAAGGTCATGCGCCACCCGAGCAAGGCGACGAAGACGACCTTCAAGTACAACCGTCCGAACCACGTTACTCTTTGAGCGTGTCGCGAGGTGCGACAAGGACTTGTATAGGAACACGTAGGGCGTACTATTTTACGCGTTACACTAGTATGGGTGAGGGTGAGAAGGCGTAGACGCAGCGCATTTAACTTGTAATTGTTAGCGTCTCGTTACTAAAAAGAAGTCACGGCGTCAATGTTGCATTTTTTTTTCTGTGCATGTTTTTGACAAATGTTTCTGCTATCCTTTCGAAATGCGTTTCCGCGCACGCGGTGACGGACGTTGTTATGCAAGGTAGATGAAGACGTTTGGATTTTCTCTGTCACGTTCGATAAATTCTCTTTCGATGAGACTCTCAATTTGTTTCTTGATCAACTTGACGTCGGGAAGAAACTTTTGCTCGAGTTGAGCGACCACTTCGATGATGAGTTGCGAATACGCCAACGATTTGCGAGTTTTCATCGTTCGTACGACAGCCGCATCAATAGCAAGTCGTCGATCGTGCTCAACGTGCTCGATGGTTGCCTTCTTGTCGTCCAGTGGAGGATTCGGAATGCGGATCCGACGTTGTCTATCAGTAAACTTTTCATTGAAGGTGAAGACGTCGTCAGATCCAATCGTCTTTCCTTCCGGCGTTTTGTTGAGGATTTTGTACTTTGAGCACGCTAACGAATGTAACGCACGTTTCACATCGTCTTCCGCCATCTTGGTCAACTCTACCGTCTTTTGCATCGTCAACTCCTTCTCAGTTCTAAAGAGCAAAAGAACAGAACACTGCAGCATGCTGAGCAAGAGTTCTTTCGGCGCCGCGTCAAACCCGACCATCAACGTGCAAGTGCTCATGCCATGAATCCAGGTGAGCTTACGGCCAGACATGCGTTCCGCGTGGTACTGCTCAAACGTGGTGACGCACTGCTCAAATTCGTCAGCGAGCTCGAGATTGATAATTTTGTACTGGGGCCAGAAGCCGTTGGTCAACACCGTGACTGATAGATCCGTGGCGGGCTTACGCGCCGATGGTGAATCGTCGATCCATTTCTCAAAGTTCTCCTGAGTTTCTCGCGTCAACTGCAAGTCGTTTACCATGCCCTCCATTCGGCTCGTAAACTGTGCGCCGCACTGCGTCTTGAGCTTGCTCAAAATGGAACGTTCGTAATCTTGACTCGCAGAGGAATCCCCGAGGAGACGTTTGGCAAGCTTCTTGCGATGGAATTCACCAAACATATCCTTATCGCTGACGTAAGCTAAGAGTTTTACGATTTTGTCCAGTGTCTGTTCCATTTTTTCATCGCTCAACTTTTCTGCTCCACCCTTTCGCAGCAACTTATCCGCAAAGTCAGCCAAGAGTTGCGCCGTCGAGTTCCCGGCGACACCCTTATTACAAAAAAATTCAAACGCCTCCTTGAGGGCTCGATTGAACAAATGACTACCACTGAAACATTCGTTGACGTATCCACTATATTTATCGTACAGATCAATCGCGCTGCGCGTGAAAGTTTGTTCGACAGATGTAGAAATCTTCTCCCCCTTCTTCGCGTTTGCCACCGCCTTCTCTGATGACTGCACTAGATCGATACCTTCTTTCGTCACGTGTTGCTTGAACTTTTCAGCTATGGGCTGTAAACCTTTCGGTACTGAGCTAAAGAGGCGGAACATGCGCGCCAAGTCGCTGACTTTATCTTGCATCAAGAGCGCCGAGCATCCGCTATTCTCTTTATCCAACAACTCGGTCTCAAACTGCTCGAGCAGGTGATGCTCAACCTTTGCGATCAACTTGGCTTCCGTAGTGCGATCGAGGTACTGCTGCACGCGCTCACGCTCGCTATTGAGGCATTCCTCCGCCTTGATGAGATACTCGGGGCACGAGTCCTCGGCAATCCACTGCGACGCCTTGCGGCCGTAGAAGGCCGCCGTGTGCGCGAGAAGATCCTTTTCAAAGTCGTTTTGATACGCCTCCATCGTCCCCATGCCCATCTGCACGAAAATACCGGTGATATTTTTGATCAACACTCGATCAACCTTCTCTCCGTCTCGGTCTCTGTCGATCAATTCGAGCACGGCGTTCTTCATGTTCACTTTGACTTTTTCGTAAACCAAGCTGCGAAAGCAGTTGATACCCACGTCGTTGAGAGGAGCGATGTGGTGTCGTTGCACGTAATACCGATCCAAGTAATTGAAAAACCTCGACAACCAACGAACCATGAGCTTGTGGTTGTCCCACCGCGTCACCAAACTCTTCAGCATGTACTCTCCCTGCTTTTCTTCGAGCGTCGGTATCACCTTCTCCTTGATGTACTGGTTGAATGAAAACTCGTAGCGATCGTAGAGCTCTTGCGAGTAGTCGTACGGTTGCTTCTGGGTGCACATGTTGTAAATCGTCCTGTTGAAGCGTTCAAAAACGTATCCATTCATCCACCGCGTCAGTCGATCGCGAACCCGCGCGCGAAACAAATTTCTCTCGCGACTAAAAAAGTCTCGTCGGCGTCGAAAACGAAAACGTACGTATACAGATTCATGTACTCCTCCGACGTGAACGACTCGCCATCCTTCTCATCCAACAGTCGTCGAAGTTTCATAATCCCTTCCTGTGTTTCGTCGCGGCACAAAAAAATCCCAACCAACCCGTCAGTCGATCCGTTCGAGTCGTCCCGTCCTCGAGGCCACCCCTACGCGTCCGCTCGCTCCGCGCGCGCCCCTCCGCTTCGCCCGCCCCGCGTTTTCACCTCCTCTTCCCGCGCCCGTCGTCGACGTCGTGTTTACGCACCTGCATGAACCCCCATCCTTTCTCTAGCGGTATCACCCGCCGGTCCCCCGTCGCGCTCATCCCGTCCGTCCCGCCCCGCTCCGCGCCCCGCTCGATCCTCGCGTTCGTTGAAAGTTGAAACGCCTCCCTCCGTCACTCCGTCCGTCCGTCACTCCGTCCGTCCGTCCGTCCGTCCGTCCTCACGACGACGACGACACCGACGACCGGGTTCGACTCGATCGAGCTCGACGACTCGCGGACACAAACGCGACGACGCTGACGACGACGACGCTGACGACACTGACACTGACGACCGGGTGGAAGTCGAGTCGAGTCGAACCGAGTCGAGTCGAGTTCGGACACCCGGGTGCGCCCCACGCACGCACGCACTAAACCCTCACCCTCGGACGATCGGACGACCCACGGGTGGTGCCCATATTTACATCAGCCGTTTTTAAAAAAAAAGTAAAAAGTGAGCACCGCCGGTGATAAAAATCTCCAGCGTCCGTGTACTACGTACTGGGAAACAGTGAGAGGCGAGATTAAAAAAATCTCCAGCGTCACCGTCGCCCGGACCGGTGCGCGCGTGTACTACTACGTACGGGGAAACAGTGAGAGACGATTAGATTTTAAAAAAATCGGTCGACCGCCCGCCCAGCCTCCGCCCAGCCTCCGCGTTGCATTTCATTCCGCGACGATGGCGACGATGGCGACGGCGACGGCGACGGCGGGACGGAGCGCCGTGCGCGTGGCGTACGTCGTGAGCGAGGAGGGACAGTTCGCGGAAGCGTCGGCGACGTTCGCGTCGAGGAAAAACGCGCGGCGGTGTCGGGTGCTCTTAGGGGCGGTGCCGGTGCGAACGACGCCGATTCAGGGCACGCTGCGAGAGGTTGTGGAGGACTTGTTGGAGCAGGCGCACGAGACGTTATTCGCGACGAAAGGGAGGACGGGGAGGACGACGACGGGGGGGTCTGGGGTTCGCGGGTTCGGGCTTGGGAGTCGCGCGTCCCCGTCGTGGGACGAAGGGGGGGGGGAGCGAAGGGAGACGGCGACGGACGTCGCCGTCGAGGCGCTGCGGAGAGGTTTGGGAGGAGACGTGCATTACCTGTTGGTGGATGCCCAATCGCTCGGTTTGAGCGCGTTGAATGGGTTTCCCGGGGCGTGTCACGACAGCGCGCTGTGTAAGCTCGGGGCGGGGGGGCTTTGGGACTTGGTGTCGAGACACGCGGATAGGCGAGCCGAGTTGCGCTTGGCGCTCGGAGTGCGGTGCTTGCGCACCGGCGAGTCGTGGGTGATTGAGGAAACAATGTCGGGAACGGTGGTCGAGCCGAGAGGGATAGCGCCGGGCAGGTGTCTCGCGTGGAGCGTGTTTCTAAAGGATGGCGAAAAGAAGACGCTAGCGGAGATGAGATTGGATGAGCTGGTGGCGACTTCGCATCGGAGCGCGGCGCTCGGGCGCTTTATTCAATTCGCCGCCGAGCGACAAAACGTCACATTGACGAGCGTTGACGCGCCGAGTCCGTGGCTCTCTTCCGACGTGCCGTTGGACGTGCTTGAGCGGAACGATGATCCCAACACAGCGCTGCTGCGAGCGATGGCGCCGCGTCTAGAACGAAGTGCCAACTTTGAGGCGCGCGAGCGAGCCACGGCGACCGAGACGACGGCGCCGTCTAAAGTTACAAAAAAGCAGTCCGACGGCGACGACGCTCACGGCGCGATCGATGACGACACAATGCTTCGTCACACTCAAAGAGAAGAAACCGCGCAGGCGACGGTTGCCACCGGATGGGAGCGAGTTCGACAAGAGCTCACCGAGCCGTTTATGAGACAACTTCGTAACGTGGCGCGCCGCAAGCGCGATAGAGCGGCGGCAAAGAAACGACGGATCGCCGCCAAAGAGATGCGCTTGCGAGAAGAAAACATGAGAAAGAGACAGATGGTAGAAAGAGATGAGTGGTGGAACCAGTAACTGTAGATTCGACGCGCCTAGACGAGCACGCGCATCGTAGACGCCGCTCCGCCGTCTTGTCTGATAATGTCCTCATTAGATTCCATCAAAAGAATGACTCTTCTCAATGCCAGTCGGTGTCGAGGAGGTACGTCTGTACGAATAATAATTATAATTGCTACAAGTCGTAAGTTACGCTCCAAGTTCTGTGAAAATCCGTCTTGAACCCCCAGTTATTTTCACGGACGTGCGCGTACGGCTTCTTCTTCACCAAGTCGTAACCGAGTCTCAGCCTCAAGTCTTGATCCTCTTGGAAATTAAAGACTTTGTGCGTGAGTTCAACCGTACCTTGAACCTCGGGTCTGTGTACTTTAGCGCCGTAAGACACCTCCCCCTTGAATTCGAGAGTGCTCATTCCATCGCGAGAAGGCGACACATCGAGCGTCTTTCTCACGCGAGCCCCGTAGCGCACATCGTCCCTCCTCGTCTCGTATGTCAAGCCGATGTCAGCGCGATCCGGTACGAGCGGCGAACAATTAGAAGGCGCAAAGAAACGTTTTCGCACGTGGGCTCTGCCGTCCATGCGCCCATCCTTCGTATCCAAATCCCCGGATACCTGCGAGAACGAACAACGAGTCGCGTCAGGTTTCAACCTCTTTTGGAAGAGCGAACGCCGCGAACGCGCGCGAGAGAGCGAACGAACGCACCGTGAGGACGAGGTCGTCAGAGCTAGTGAATCGTTCCTTCGCGAATAGCGAAAGCGAACGCGAAGCGGAATCGTAGCGAAGACTCGTCTCCATCGTCTAAGCGAACGAGAGTCAGTGTGTGAGGGCGGGGCAGCAGGGGGGTGAAATTTTGTCTGGGCAAACAGAAATACAGAAGGAGAGACGGATGGAGTCTTAGATTCAAAGTGATTGTTTTTGTGTTACAACCGCGCACGTGGTTCATGAGCTTGTTCGGTGATCGACGTCTCCGTCGATTGATCGCTCCAGTCTCTGGACATGCGCGCGCTCGGTCGCTTGCCGCTAGCGAAAAAAAGTATGCATTCGGTCAAGTGTTCTTTCACTTCGTGTCCTCCCTATATTTCTTCAATAATACCCTCTTATATTCCTCCTGATTTTGCCAGAGCTGTGCGGCGTTCACATTCAGGGGTGAATCGTTATTCGGCTCTCCGAGAAGAGACTGAATGCTAAGCAGAATGGTACGGACGTTGTACACGGGCGACCATTTCTCCTTGAGAATATCGAGGCAAATGTTACCGTATTGATCTACGTTTGGATGAAAACACGGCGTCTCAAACTTGACAGTCGGTGCTTTGAAAGGGTAATCGTTCGCAAAGGATAGCGTGAGCTTGTACGAAAGGCTCTCATACACCTAGTGATGGAGTGCGAGCGCTACAACGTCAGTCCACTGCGGTGTCTCGATTTTTATCACGAACACGACTCTTGGTTGGTTTGTCACACTTACCGTTCCAGCTGCGCCTTCAATAGTTCCTACCCAAGAAAAGATGTTATCCCCGTCCGGGAATGCGGAAATACCCGCGTCAGCGCTCGTCTGTTTCGCGTGAAACGAGTCGTCAGTCTTTCTTCGCAACTGAGAAGCTTTGCGACGGCAAACTCTGAGAGGGTCAATGCCGGAGCGTGCGCAACGAAGCGACGCCTCGCCGGTTACCAAAGACGTACCATGAGACTCATTAACTCGCTCTGCAATCTTTATTGGCGTCCATGTCGCGAAAGCGCGTTCCAGGGTTAGTCATGTCGGCCGTTTTCGCTTCGTTCGTTACCGGTCGCGCCGGTTGCGACGCGGAGAGCGCATTCGACAACTTTTTTCGAGCGCTAGTGACGCCGTCGCGACGCGCACCTCCTCGCAACAGCGGCGGAATCGCTCGCCGCGGATTCATTTGCGTTTGTTTTCGCCGTCGCTGTCGATCCTCCGGCGATCGTTGTCGTCGCGTTCGCGCTCATGCTTCCTCAACAAAAGGGGAACGGAACGCCGACACACGGGGACCGCGAGCTCCGATGCGACGTCGATCGCCGCGCCAAGACTCGTCGCGATGACGAGAAGATCAAAGAATGGCGCGGAAACGAAAGCTTAAATTTTCGTGCGCGTGATCGCGATTGCACGATCCTCTCCGAACGATCGCGGGCGCGTACGTCGTCGTAAACTGACGACGCCGCGTCACAGCAACCAACCGTCGGGCGCGCTCGCGGTTCCCACCAGCTAAAGGGAGTTGTGTAGTTGTGCAGTTGATTGTATTGGTGTGCCATCGAGTGACAGCGAGAGTGTTATTAGAAATTGAAGAACAAATGAAGTACGGTAATACTTTGTCCGCACACGTCGACGCCTTTATCGCTTGACGACGTTGCTCGTTTTGAAAGCCCAGTTGTGAATCAGTTGCAGGCCGAAAGCAAAACAAGCCAAGTAGCCGCAGGCGATCCATCGATCCTTAAAGGCGATGTTGTACTTATCTTCGACGTACGAAAGTGTGTCGATCGTCTCAAAGTAAGTTCCTCGGAAGGCTTGGATCGTCGGGCAATCACCGGTTGGATAGGGCCCGGTACATCCTCGACGTTCGAACTGCGGCGCGACTACAGACTGGATGGAGTACGACACTGGGTTGATGTAATACGCCCAGCTCCAGTACACTGGGATTTGCGGAAGCGGCAAATAGAGACCTCCGAAAAGGAAGCACAATGGAATGAGCGCCGATGCTCCCGCTTGGGCCGTCTCAATAGAGGGACAGACGCAAGCTACAGCCTGTCCAATGCTCAGAAAAGTGAATGAGACCAAAAAGTTGACGAGAA
>Ga0181592_10003987_pt1 | contig 12223 bp, 12 predicted proteins | sample 071ome_20_FD_133755 | JGI IMG/M metagenome (GOLD analysis project Ga0181592, IMG submission 133755) | Coastal salt marsh microbial communities from the Groves Creek Marsh, Skidaway Island, Georgia - 071412BT metaG (megahit assembly) | ecosystem: Environmental > Aquatic > Marine > Intertidal...
ATCCACCACGTTTGACCCAGACTGCTGCCACAGAAAACGAATTTCTTTTTCCAACAGCACTGACTCAGATTGTGTCGCATTAGTTAGTTTTTGATAAAGTTCTTTGAGTGTGCTAGTTTTTGTATCAGATATTGAAATACTGGGTGCGCACAGGGAAACCGCTAGTAAAGTTGCCGCCAGGGCATATTTGAACTTGGGATACCTATTCGCCATGATTGTTATATTAGGGACCAGCTGGGGAATTTCCAGCACTTTCAACGAGGATTGATGATGAGCGATGTAGTCACAGCAGCGGTAATAGCGTTGAACGAAAAACTTGGTGGAAACGGTTTTGACGGGATCGCGAAATTCGAAATCGAAGACGAAGGCGAAATCGTAATTGACGAAAGCGGCGCACGCGCAAGTGATGATGCCGCTGACGTCACACTGAGCGCAAGCGCCGATACGTTTCAGGACATTTTGGCGGGAAACTTGGATGCAACCTCTGCGTTCATGACGGGCCGACTAAAGCTTGATGGTGACATGGGGTTGGCCATGCGTTTGGGAAGTGTTCTAAGCTAATGCACAAAGCGGACGCGCCATATCGTCATGATTTGGCTGATGGGCCAGCCGAGTGGTCATGCCACTGGATCATGGCCGATGACGGTACAAAATTGCGCGTCTGCAATTGGGCACAGGCAGCCCCACGGGGAACGGTTTTCGTTTTTCAGGGGCGCACAGAATACATCGAAAAATATGGCCGTGTTGCGCAAATGCTCGTTGATTTTGGATGGAAAGTCATTGCAATTGATTGGCGCGGTCAAGGGTATTCTGAACGTCCAGAACACGATCCGATGCAAGGATATGTGGATCACTTTGCCCAATACCAGAAGGATATTGATGCCCTAGTTGATTATGCAAAAGCCGTTGATCTGCCCAAACCGTGGAACATACTGGGGCATTCGATGGGGGGGTGTATTGGCCTGCGCGCCCTGCATCGTCGTGGAGATGAATTTGATCACGTCATCTTCAGCGCCCCGATGTGGGGCATTGAATTTGGCCCGCTGATGAACTCCTTTGCCAGCACGATTGCAAAAATTGGCGTCAGTCTGGGTTTTGCCAAATCCTATGTCCCATCAGCCAATTCAGATTGCTATCTGTTGAAGGGCAAATTTGATGGCAACCGCCTAACAAATGACCCAGAGAATTGGCACTACATGGTGAACCAAGTTAAAGGTGATCAGGAATTACGCCTTGGCGGGCCCAGTTTTTCGTGGGTGAACGCAGCCGTAACTGAAATGGATGCTTTGATGTCCAGCGCTCCACCTAATATCCCAGCTATGACACTGCTTGGTACCGACGATGCAGTCGTCAGTCAAAAAAATATCCATGATCACATGAAGAAGTGGGATAATGGTATTTTGTTAGAAATACAAAATGGGCGCCATGAAGTTTTAATGGAAAGAAGCGACCTTGTTCAAAAGCTGATCCGTGATATCGACGCCTTTTTCCGTGATGATCTGATTGTTGAAGGCGCACTGATCGCTGCGGAATAAACGCCCCTTGCACCTCATTGGTTCGCACCCTACGTTAGCAGCATTCTGACCAATGAGGCAAAGTATGTTTACAACTCCATCCCCTGTTTTTGACGCATCTGTTTCTGGTGGCACAGACAACCTTTGCAATTTGCCAGAATGGGACCTAAACGATTTGTATCAGGGGACAGATGACCCCAAAATCGAGCAAGATTTAGCATGGTTAGAAACCGAATGCGCAGCATTTGCGGCCGATTATGAGGGCAAATTGGCGGACCTGAACACCATTGAAATGCTCACCTGCATTCATCGCAATGAAAAAATTTCGTCAGTTGCGGGCCGCATAATGTCCTTCGCAGGATTGCGGTATTATCAGCTGACAACAGATGGTGAACGGACCAAATTTTTGTCCGATGCGCAGGAAAAGATTACCGTATTCACAACGCCGTTGGTATTTTTCACACTAGAATTGAACCGCCTGTCAGAGGAGGCGCTGACCGGATTGTTCGACGCAAACGCCGATCTTGCACGCTATCTCCCTGCCATTCGCCGTATTCGCGCGTTGGAACCTTATCAACTCTCTGATGAATTGGAAAAGTTCTTACATGATTTGGGCGCTGTTGGGGATGCATGGGAAAAACTGTTTGATGAGACAATCGCGGGCCTGACATTTGATATCGAAGGTGAAGATCTGAACATCGAAGCCACACTAAATCTTCTGACAGAACAAGATCGCAGCAAACGTGAAATGGCCGCACGCGAATTGGCACGTGTCTTTAGTGAAAATATTCGCACCTTTGCCCGTGTGCATAATACACAAGCAAAGGAAAAGGACATCATTGACCGCTGGCGCGGCATGCCAACTCCGCAAACAGGGCGCCACCTGTCCAACGATGTGGAAGCCGAAGTGGTCGAAGCGCTCCGTGATGCGGTGGTTGCCGCCTATCCAAAACTTAGCCATCGGTATTACGAATTGAAACGTAAATGGCTGGGCCTTGATAAAATGCAAGTCTGGGATCGCAACGCGCCCCTCCCGATGGAAAGCGATCGCATTATTGATTGGGATGAGGCACGCGAAACAGTGATGAGCGCATATGGCGGTTTCGATCCGCGCATGGCCGATCTGGCACAACCGTTTTTTGACAAAGGGTGGATTGATGCCCCCGTGAAACCCGGGAAAGCCCCAGGTGCATTCGCGCACCCTACGGTCACAGATGCGCACCCATACATTATGCTGAATTATCTGGGCAAACCGCGTGATGTGATGACATTGGCACATGAATTGGGCCATGGCGTGCATCAGGTTTTAGCTGCCGATCAGGGTGAAATGCTGTCTTCTACCCCGCTGACACTTGCAGAAACGGCGTCTGTCTTTGGCGAAATGCTGACGTTCCGCACAATGTTGGACAAGGCCAAAGATCAACAAGAACGCAAAGTGATGTTGGCCGGTAAGGTCGAGGATATGATCAACACAGTCGTGCGTCAGATCGCGTTTTACGATTTCGAATGCAAATTGCACGATGCGCGCAAATCAGGCGAATTGACCCCAGATGACATCAACGCATTGTGGATGTCGGTGCAGGGCGAAAGCCTGGGTCCAGCATTTGAATTCATGGAAGGCTATGAAACATTCTGGGCCTATATCCCACACTTTGTGCATTCACCCTTCTATGTTTATGCCTACGCCTTTGGGGATGGATTGGTAAACGCGCTTTACGCGGTTTATCAGGATCATCCAGATGGGTTCCAAGACAAATATTTCGACATGCTGCGCGCAGGCGGATCGATGCATCACAGCGATCTTTTGGCGCCCTTTGGGTTGGATGCGGCTGATCCGGAATTCTGGGGCAAAGGCTTGTCCATGATCTCGGACATGATCGATGAACTTGAGGCGATGGAAGCATAATTTCGCGAAAAACGCTTCTTTCCATTGACTTTGTTACAATTCACGCAAAATCCCTGTGTATGGGAGTTTTGTCCATGTGGAAACAACTAGCGGTACTTATTTTTATGACACTTGCAACTCAGGTCGCAAGCTTTGAATTTGAAAGCATTGATGGCGGCAAAATTGTTCTATCTGAATTTCAGGGCAAACCCGTTCTTATCGTGAACACAGCCAGCCGCTGTGGATTTACAGGCCAGCTTGAGGGCATGCAAAAACTGCATGAAACCTATGGACCCCAGGTTTGGTTGTTTTGGCCGTGCCATCAAATGATTTTCGCCAAGAGCTTAAATCAGGGGAAGACGTCAAAGAATTCTGTGAGGTTACATATGGCCTAACCCTGCCCATGACCGACATCACATCCGTAAAAGGGGACAAGGCACATCCATTTTATAAATGGTTGCAACGCGAATACGGGTTTAAACCACGGTGGAACTTTTACAAAGTGCTACTGGACGCGAATGGGAATTATGTCGACAGCTACAGCTCCGTAACAAAACCCATGTCCAGGAAAATTACCCGCAAAATCGAAACACTGCTACGTTAACGTTCCACCACGGAATGGACTAGCGATTTCCTCATGACTGCCTTGATCGTGTCGGGTTGCTACAACTTGGGAGATGACCCACACTTAGGATGAGATGCAGCGTCGCACACTACATAAGCGTCGACATGAATTCATGATGCTTGGCTCGGACAAGCGGGTCTAATTCCCAGTAAATCACTGCAGCAGGCGCACTGTATTTTCGAAGGGTGCTCTGTCAATCTGATCGTTTTTGGATGATGGGCAACTGTTCCACCATTAGGTCTGGTCCTAATCCTGCGGCTATATCCCGCAAGATTTGCAAGACCTCAGCCCGTTGCGCCCAGTGCCCGATTGTCCCCAAGGAACGCTCTTATATCACCATATATCCAAATCCTGCACGAGATTTGATGATGTCGGCTTCACGTACGCCGCTGCCTTTGGGGGTGTCTGCCAACCCATGTTTTCATAAATCTGAACCGTCCGCGGCAAATCATCCACCGCAATAGTCATCAAACTAATCCGTTGTTCCATAATCAACTTTCTAAAATGCGTTCTAATTTTTGTTGAATAACGTCCAAACAAGGCTGCGTGGAATAAGAATGATCTGCCCCTTTGGTTAAGGTCAGATGCAGATCATCCGCCTCAATATGATCTAACAACCGCAGCGCTGTGTCACGCGATACTGCATTGTCCAATGTTCCCTGAAGCATGTGGACAGGGCACCTAAACACAAGTGGGTCGCGCATGACAAAGGCGCGGCGGCTGTCGGTTAGTAGATGAAGTGAAATGGGATACGGATCGCCATAAACGGATGGGATATAGGTGACACCATTTTCCGCGATGTCCCGTTTTTGCGCCTCTGTAAAACTGGAAAGCATACTATCCTCGGTGAAATCAGGGGCAGCGGCAATCAGTATCAAACCGCGCAAACGATTCCCCATTTCACGCCCAAGGTTCAGGGATATCCAACCACCCATCGAAGATCCAATCAGGATCAAATCGCCGCTGGTTTGCGCTGCAATGACGGCCGCGGCATCTTCGGCCCATTCAGCAACGCTGTGTTCGGTGAATTCACCTTCGGATTGACCGTGTGCCGCGTAATCAAATCGCAAAAATGCGTATCCTCGCGCCTTGGCCCAGTCTTCTAGGAAAACAGCCTTGGACCCTGTCATGTCGGACATAAAGCCCCCCAAAAACACAACCGTCGGTCCCGTCCCTTCGCTTTTAGAAAAGGCCAATTTTTGACCGCGCGGCCCTGTCATAAATTGTGTCATGAAATGCTCCTTTTTCGCAATAGTATGAAACCGTCTCAGCGGCGAAACAAGGGACGAAAGCCATTTCCTGTAGTCGAACACCCGTTTCGCAAATCAACACTTGACCCCCTGCCCCAAAAACGGCACATGTGGCGCGAACCAAATAACCCGCAACCGGGCGTTCCGTGGGCGCCAAAAAGACGAGGAGGACCAAGATGTCCAAAATCTCTCTTACCTTTCCAGACGGCAATAATCGTGACTACGCAGCTGGCATCACTGCGGCGGAGGTCGCATCGGATATTTCAACATCTCTTGGTAAGAATGCGATCAGCGCAACCGTGAACGGCATGCATTATGATCTGCAATGGCCCATTGAGGCAGACGCGAAAATTGCCATCAACACGATGAAAGACGCAGAGTTCGCATTCGAATTGGTGCGACATGATCTAGCGCATATTATGGCACGCGCTGTCCAAGAAATTTGGCCTGATGTAAAAGTCACCATTGGTCCGGTTATCAACAATGGCTGGTATTACGATTTTGATCGCAACGATCCCTTCACCCCAGAGGATTAGGTCCTGATCGAAAAAAAGATGAAGGACATCATCAACCTGCGGGACGGCGTCCGCACCGAGGTATGGGAGCGTGATCGCGCGATCCAGCATTACAAGGACACAAATGAACCCTTTAAGGTTGAATTGATTGAATCGATCCCGGGCAATGAACCCATTCGCATGTATTGGCACGGCGATTGGCAGGATCTATGCCGTGGACCCCACCTTCAACACACAGGTCAGGTTCCTGCAGATGGATTCAAATTGATGCATGTTGCGGGTGCCTATTGGCGTGGGGACAGTTCACGCGAACAATTACAGCGTATCTATGGCGTGGCGTTTTTGAACAAAGAACAACTAAAGGCGCACCTAACCATGCTGGAAGAGGCCGCAAAACGCGATCACCGTAAGTTAGGCCGCGAAATGGACCTGTTCCACATGCAAGAAGAAGCGCCTGGCCAAATCTTTTGGCATCCAAATGGATGGAAGATTTACACAACCCTCCAGGATTACATGCGCCGCCAACAGGAACGTGGTGGATATGTCGAGGTAAACACACCCCAAGTTGTGGATCGCAAATTGTGGGAGGCCTCGGGCCATTGGGACAAATATCAGGAAAACATGTTCATCGTTGAAGTTGACGAAGAACATGCGCGTGAAAAGGCGATCAATGCGCTAAAACCCATGAACTGCCCCTGCCACGTGCAGGTTTATAATCAGGGTTTGAAATCATATCGTGATCTGCCTTTACGAATGGCGGAATTTGGCAGCTGTAACCGTTATGAACCCTCCGGCGCACTACACGGCATCATGCGTGTGCGTGGATTTACCCAAGATGATGCGCATATTTTCTGTCGTGAAGATCAGATTGAGTCCGAGACTAAGAATTTCATCGAATTTCTATCCAACATCTATCGTGATCTGGGCTTTGAAAACTTTTCGATCAAATTCTCTGATCGCCCGGCACAGCGCGCAGGCAGTGACGAAGTTTGGGACAAATCTGAAAATGCGCTGCGTAGCGCAACAGAAGCCGCAGGATATGATTTTGAACTGAACCCGGGCGAAGGCGCGTTTTACGGGCCGAAACTGGAATTTGTTCTTACGGATGCCATTGGGCGGGATTGGCAGTGTGGCACATTGCAGGTCGATTTCGTCCTGCCCGAACGATTGGATGCGAACTACATTGCAGAGGACGGTCAAAAATACCGCCCCGTGATGTTGCACCGTGCGGTATTGGGATCATTTGAACGCTTTATCGGAATCCTGATTGAAAGCTCTGCAGGTCGTTTGCCGTTTTGGTTGGCCCCCCGTCAGGTTGTTGTGGCTGCGATTGTATCGGATGCAAACGAGTATTGTCAGGAAGTTGTCACGGCACTGCGTGCCCAGGGCGTGCGCGCGGAATTGGATCTGCGCAACGAAAAAATCAACTATAAGGTACGCGAACATTCTGTTGGCAAGGTGCCTGTGATTTTGGCCTGTGGCATGCGTGAAGTTGAAGAGCGAAGCGTGTCTGTGCGTCGTTTGGGGGAAAAGCAAACCACGACCAGCTCACTTGAAGAGATTGTCAGCACGCTCAAAATCGAAGCGAAGGCGCCAGATCAATTATAACATTAAGTGCGAAAATTTACTGTAAATGGGGGGCAAAGTTTCATTTTGCACCCTTTTTCAAGTCAAATCATCACGTCCCATACAAAAAATAATCACGCCAGATCACAGGAACGTGACACACACGCCTGTGATTGGAAAGAATACACAGTCCGGATTTAGCCTGTCATGGATCAACGCTTGTTTTGGGTTTCCCCTCTGCGTGTTTTGGTCATCAAAGGTGCAGGTGCGCTGTCCGTCGATCGCGCCCTGATGCGTTAAACGCCAAATCGTTCGTGAACATCTTCGCCCCACCCAAGCGCAAGCGCTCCTTGGTCATCCACGATCAGGGGACGTTTCATCACAGTAGGGTTCAAGGTAACCAATTCCAAAGAATCCATGGCGCGTGTGGCATCATCAAATCCACGCCACGTTGCTGATTTTTTGTTCACAATCGCATCACCAAATTCGGCGTATGCGCGGGTCAGCAAATCAGGCGAAATACCATCTTTTCTAACGTCAATAAAATTTGCCCCTGCTAAGGCTTTGATTGCCCTGCGGCAGCTATCGCATGTCTTAATTCCGTAAATGTCCATCACACCGCCTCCGGATTTTTTAAATTATCTTTTTTCTATTTCACTTGAATTTTGGAAAAACAAGCCATTTTGTTTTACAGGCCGAGTGCAAATAACACCTCCGAGTTCATATTGGCATCGGACGTTTGTAAGCGCTCTCGTGTCACATCAGGTCGTTGATCTGCAATTTCGGGAAGAAGAAGGAGACACGGACATGCCAAATGGCACCGTGAAATGGTTTAATACAACTAAAGGTTACGGGTTCATTGAACCCGAAGAAGGCGGAAAAGATGTGTTCGTACATATTTCCGCAGTAGAACGTTCTGGCATGAAGGCATTGGCAGAAAACCAGAAACTAAGCTATGAGCTGCAGGACGGGCGCGATGGTCGTGTAATGGCGACCGAACTGCAATCGCTTTAAAGTGATTGAAGCCTGCGCGCCTCTTCGCCAGCAAGGCGAATTAGATCGCGCATATATGGCTTTGCAAGATCATTATCGCGCGTGGCGGCGAATAACCCACGCGTAACCTTCTCCTTTGTAAGCGGTCGTGTGACGTAATCTGAACTATATTTCACCTCGCGCACGACCCAGTCTGGCAACACAGAGACCCCCCGATTTGAAGCGACCAACAGTAGGATGACTGCGGTCAGCTCAACTTGACGGATCGACGCAGGTTCCACCTTTGCAGGGATCAAAAGCTGTGAAAATAAATCCAAACGACTGCGCTCAACGGGATAAGTAATAAGAGTTTGATCACGGAAATCTTCGGCCTCAATAAAGGCTTTTTCAGCCAACGGATTTTGCGCAGAGGCCACAAAAACAGGCGCATAATCAAAAAGATGTGAAAATGTAATGCCAGGCAGGTTTTCGGGATCTGATGACACGACCAAATCCACATCTTCCTTTTCCAATGCTGGCAGGGCTTCAAATGCCAACCCCGGTCTGATGTCCACATCCACATCGGGCCAAGATTTACGAAATCTCTCAAGCACAGGAAACAGCCATTCAAAACAGGCGTGACATTCAATCGCGATATGCAGGCGCCCAGATTTACCACTGCGCAAGCCTGCAAATTCAGACTGAATAGCATCGACCTCTGGCAGGATCTTATCGGCCAGTCGCAATAGGCGCATGCCCGCCGCCGTCAGGCGCAGTGGTTTGGATTTGCGCACAAACAATTCAATCCCTGTCTGCTCTTCCAGGTTTTTGATCTGATGGCTCAGCGCGCTTTGCGTGATGTTCAAAATATCCGCAGCATTTGACACGCCCCCGCTTTCATGAATGGCTTTGACCGTACGCAAATGGCGAAATTCAATATGCATTTTCATATGAAACTCATAACCTTCTTTAGTTTTATGAATTTGCCTCACAATCACATATCTGAGAAAAAGTGGCAAGACAACTTATGGATATGACAATGACCCGACCCCAGATTTCGTTTGAGTTTTTCCCGCCACAAAATTTTGAGGGGGCTTATCGCCTGTGGGATACGGTAAACACGCTTGCCCCACTAAATCCACGCTTTATGTCCGTAACCTATGGCGCAGGGGGCACGACGCGCACCCTAACCAAAGAAGCCACGCGCGTATTGCACAAACACACTGGGTGCGATGTCGCGGCCCATTTGACATGCGTGGATGCAACGCGGGATGAAACTCTAAACATTGCCCGCAGTTATGCGGATACGGGTGTGACTGGGTTGGTTGCCCTCCGCGGCGATCCCCCCGCAGAGAGCGGCGCGTTTCGCGCGCATGAGGATGGGTTTCAAAACACCGTTGAATTGGTTGGTGCACTAGCAGAATTGAATGCGTTTCGCCTGTTTGTTGGGGCCTATCCTCAAACCCATCCAGAGGCCGCAGATGCAGCACAAAACATCGACTGGTTGAAACAAAAACTGGACGCAGGCGCGGATGAAGCATTGACCCAATTCTTTTTTGAGGCCGAGGGTTTTCTGCGTTTTCGTGATGCCTGCGCCAAGGCGGGGATCACGAAGCCGATTACACCTGGGATCTTGCCAATCGAAAACTGGCAAGGAGTAAAGCGCTTTGCCAAGCGGTGTGGTGCAACCCTTCCTGCGTGGTTAGAAGATGCTTATGCCAAAGCCGAGCGCGATCAGCGCACTGACTTGCTTTCAATCGCACAATGCACAGAATTATGCAGCGAATTGGTTGATGAAGGGGTTGAGGCGTTGCATTTTTACACTCTGAACCGTCCTGAGCTGACCCGTGATGTCTGTGCCGCATTGGGTATTCATCCCAAGGTGACCTTGCAACATGTGGCCTAATCATTGGGCAATTGTTACACGCTGAACCACGCAACATCTGTATATGGGTAAGCAGTTTCTATTCTCATTGGCGCCTATCCCCAAAATCAGAATGTATTGTCCATCTTGGACCGAGGGGGGAAAAGCGGTAATTCCCGTAAAGCGACTGAGGTTACAGGAGATGGGGCTAAAGGTAGCAAATATCAGAGATATGTGATTTTTCAATATCAAGATTGGATCATGTTACATCTCTATAAACAGGTGCGCGTCACATGCAAAATCCCCACAGATACCCATGGGGGGTTTAGGTTGTTGAAATAATAACTTACTTACGCCAAGCGGCTGGACCGATTTTGTGGATCGAATTGCCATTAGTGTCGACCCCGACGCTCACAGGCATATCCTCGACCTTCAGCTCGTAAATCGCCTCCATACCCAAGTCTTGGAAGGCAATGGGTTTCGCAGATTTGATCGCTTTGGATACCAGATATGCCGCACCACCAACAGCGATCAGATAGACCGCCTTATGCTTGGCAATCGCTTCAATCGCGTTGTCCCCGCGCTCGGCCTTACCAATCATCATTCTTAAACCAGTATCGTTCAAAATACGATCTGTGAACTTATCCATGCGGGTCGATGTGGTGGGTCCTGCTGGGCCAATCACCTCTTCCCCAACAGCGTCAACAGGACCAACATAGTAAATCGCACGTCCCGTTAGGTCGACAGGCAATTCCTCACCTCGATCCAGCATATCTATCATACGTTTGTGTGCTGCGTCACGACCCGTATAAATTGTGCCAGAAAGCAGCAAAGTCTGCCCCGGTTCAAAGGTCCCCAACACCTCATCCGTCAGGTTGTCCACATCCACCTTGATCGCATTTGCACTGGCTTGCTCCAACAGAATATCGGGCCAATCTTTTAGATCAGGCGGTGTAAATTCCGCGGCGCCCGATCCGTCCAATGTGAAATGCGCATGCCGCGTTGCAGCACAGTTCGGGATCATCCCAACGGGCAATGACGCCGCGTGTGTTGGGAAGGATTTGATTTTCACGTCCAGCACAGTTGTAATACCACCTAAACCTTGAGCACCTATGCCCAATGCGTTAACCCGTTCAGCGATTTCAAGGCGCAATTCCTCGGTTCTGTTAGACGGACCACGCCGTATCAAATCTGCCATATCAATGGGTTCGGAAAGCGCTTGTTTGGCCAGTGCCATGGCCTTGTCCGCGTTGCCACCAATCCCAATTCCCAAAATACCAGGTGGGCACCAACCTGCCCCCATGCTTTCCACACTTTGAACAACCCAGTCCGCCACGCTGCCGGAGGGATTCAGGGTAGTGAATTTTGATTTGTTCTCTGATCCCCCCCCTTTTGCGGCGACCTCGACCTCAATTGAATCACCCGCGACCATTTCAACGGTCAGCATACAAGGCGTGTTGTCGCCCGAGTTTTTTCGGGAATCAAACGGATCCACCACGACAGACGCTCGCAGCGGGTTTTCATCGCGTAGATAACCTTGCCGCGTGCCTTCATCACAGATTTCCTGCAACGAACGCTTGAAATTTGTCTGTGCCTGCATCCCATATTTGATATGAATATTTGCAGACCCCGTATCTTGACAAATTGGACGACGCCCAATCGCACACATGCGTGAATTGACCAAGATTTGAGACATCGCTTGCTTTGCAGATGGGTTTTCCTCTTTCTCCCAGGCCGCACTCATCGCACGGATGAAATCAGGCGGATGAAAGTACGAAATGAATTGGAAAGCATCAGCGATGGATTGGATAAGATCGTCTTCTGTAATAATTGGCATAGTCACATCTTTTTATTAGCTCGCCCGCATAATAAACGTATTTACAGCAGCTGAAAGGGTTAGGTTACCGATTTTAAAAAATTCAATGAACTACAAAATTTGTTCAGGGTTATGATGTATGAGACTGCTAGGCAATTGAGTTGCGCATCAAGACATTGCCCAGTCCCAATATAAATCACGCACTTTTTTGGTTAC
>Ga0181592_10003989_pt1 | contig 12219 bp, 10 predicted proteins | sample 071ome_20_FD_133755 | JGI IMG/M metagenome (GOLD analysis project Ga0181592, IMG submission 133755) | Coastal salt marsh microbial communities from the Groves Creek Marsh, Skidaway Island, Georgia - 071412BT metaG (megahit assembly) | ecosystem: Environmental > Aquatic > Marine > Intertidal...
AAAAGAAATGTCGGCGTCGGCAAAGGCGACGATGGCATCATTTTTGTCGAGATATTCGAAAGCTGCTCGCTGATTGTGCACCTTCTGACCTTCGGTTTGAGAAATCCCGGCACAGACCAGGGTGATTCCCTTCAGCGAAGCGTCAGGATCGGGGTGGGTCCAGTGTGGGTGGTCCTCCGTGAGTTCGAGTTCATCTATGAGCCAGATGGCAACCGGGTCCGCCCAGGATTCGAAGCAGACAATGACCCGGTAGTCACTGTAGTCCTGATCGAACAAGGTATTGAAAAAGCGTGGTGTTGCCTGACAGTCAAAGCCTTTCACGGGAATCACTACGGCGACTCGGCGCTGATCCTTCGATCCATCTCCCCAGCGCCGATCCTGGAATTTCTTCGCGATGATATATCCGAAGACGCGGAAAGCTGCTACCAGCACCAGCAGCAGCCAGACCGCCCAGATTATCAAGAATACGCGTTCGATCATTTACCCCGTGCAAAATGTGTTTGGCTGGCTAGACTGCAAGCAGTAATCCATGCGAAGGATGAAAATTGTCGAAACCCGAACACTCAGGAAAACCTATCATTTTGGAGATACGGAAGTCGAGGCCCTTGGTGGCGTAGATTTGACGATCGACGAAAAGGAATTTATCGCCGTTTGGGGACCATCGGGTTCCGGTAAGTCGACTCTTTGTAACTTGATCGGATTACTGGATCAGCCCACTTCGGGCGATGTAAGTATTCGAGGGCATAGCTCTGCAGGGCTTTCTGACAGTGAGAGAAGCGATTTGCGGAATAGTTCGATTGGATTTGTTTTCCAGAATTTCAATCTCGTCCCGGTTCTGACTGCGTTGGAAAACGTGATGTTACCACTTCAGATCAATGGTGTAGGGAAGAATGATGCAAAAGAGCGCGCCGAGTTTCTTCTCGAGGAGGTAGAATTGGGAGACCGAATGAGCCACCGGCCGCAAAAAATGAGTGGAGGCCAGCAGCAGCGCGTCGCTATCGCACGGGCACTCGTGACGAATCCCGTCCTCGTTCTTGCCGATGAGCCGACTGCGAATCTCGATACGCGCAATGCCAACGTCATCATCGATTTGATGCGCCGCATCAACCACGATCGCGGGGCTGCCTTTCTCTTTTCGACCCACGACGACCGCTTACTGGACCGTGTTGATCGGAAGGTGCATCTCCGGGATGGCAAAATTATTGAGGATATCCACGATTCCGTTTCCGATTAATGTCCGCATATTCGGCATTTTCGACTTCGATTCTGTTTGTTATCGTTGAATAATCTCCGAGTTCATGGATAGTTTGGAAGTGTTTTGCATGAGTAGTCCGACCGCTGAAATCAAGCCCCTGAAGCACGCCGCCGATCTCGATTTGGTAGACCGGGCTGTGAACGGAGACGATGACGCCGTCCGGGAATTTCAGGAAGAATACCAACCCATGCTTGAGCGCGTCATGATGTCTCGAGGGGTTGATCGGGTGCAGGCACAGGACCTCGTCGCCGACATCATTGCAGAGTGTTTCGGAGCAGGGAAAAAGGGTCAGACCCGTCCGCTGCTGGAAAAATTCGAGGGACGCTCATCTCTTTCCACATGGATGATTCGAATCACCTGGAACCGCTGGCTCGATCTGAAACGCCGCGACAAGTTCCGTGGAGATTTACCCGTCTACGACGACGAGGATGATCGTAGCGGTGATCGATTTGATAAGGTTGAGGGCAACGATCTCGAAGAAAACCTCCTCGACAAAGACCTTTCCGAGCTTATGGGGCGCTCCATCAAGAAAGCTTTCGACTCGCTTGATCCGGATGTCCTCCTCATGCTCAAACTTTCCTATCTTCACGGAATCAGTCAGTCAGTAATTGCCAATATGTGGCAATGTGATCAGACCCGCGTGAGCCGTTCCCTGACGGCAGCGCGGGAGCAAATTGCGGAAGTTACGATGCAGGCCATCAAGGAAGCCGACCCATCGCTGGAACTGGAATGGGAAGACTTTCACCGCCTTTGTGCCGCGGGACTCGACGTGTAAAAAGTAGAGGGGATTTTCAAAAAATATCCGTTAATCCCCAGATTTCATTTTCAAAAAGTCGAGTCTTATCAAAATGACATTCGATGAGATCTTTGGGTTTTCAGGTTCACACCGTCGTAGCAGGCGGTGCCAGTTCCTACTACTGGCTGAAAATCTACACGTCTAAACTGAATTGATCGTTTTGGAGATTGTCGTTCCTACTGAAGGCGCCGGACTTCGGCTTGATCGGTTTCTTCCCAAGGCCCTGGAGGCAAAGGGAGAAACCTTTTCCCGTTCCGCCCTGCAGCAATGGATCAAGGATGGGGCTGTTCTCGTTGATGGAGCGCGAGTGAAACCGAGACATGCTCTCGCCGAAGGAAACGTCATTTCTGTCGATGCTCCCGAACCGGAACCGACTGAAGTTCTTCCCGAGGATACTCCCGTTCCGATCTTGTTTGAAGACGAGGACATCGTTGTCGTCAACAAACCGAGCGGACTTGTTGTCCATCCCGGTTCGGGCAACCTCAGTGGCACACTCGTCAATGCTCTGCTGCATCACTGCGATGGAAAGCTCTGCGAACTCGCGGGAGAAGACCGCCCCGGCATTGTTCATCGACTTGACAAAGATACCTCCGGTTGTCTCGTCGCTGCCAAGAGCGAGACCGCCTACCATTCGCTTGTCGCGCAGTTTTCCGGTCGTGAGACAGGAAAAGAATACCTCGCCGTGACATCCTGCCTCCCTGTGAGTGAAGAGGGAACCATCACCAATCGCCTCGGGCGTAGCCCGCGAAATCGGCAGCAGATGACGGTGCTCGAAGAGCCCGCCGGAAAAGAAGCTGTCACCAACTATCGAGTCTTGCGATCTGATCCCGGTGGGAAATGGGCCAGTCTTTCCTGTATCATTCACACAGGGCGCACCCACCAGATCCGAGTGCATTTGAAGGAGTGCCTTCGCGCCCCCATTCTCGGAGACGAAATCTACGGATCAAAAAAAGCCAAGGTGCGAGTGGAGAGACTTTTGCTTCATGCGTGGAAGCTGAGGTTTCGTCATCCAGTGAGCGGCGAGGAAGTGAATTTCGAAGCCTCCATCCCGGAGGATTTTTTGGCGTTTCTGCCTGAAAATTCGCTCTGGGCGAAATAGGAATAGGTCATTCGGTTTCCAAGATCGCGGTTGCCGCTAGGAAGGTCTCACTACCTCACACATCGATACACAAAAGCGGGCGGCAAATTCTTCCATGCCGTTGGGCTCTGCTCGACCTCGGAAAAATGCTGCCGCAGAACGCGTCGGAACCGCAGACCAGCCGGCAATGCCAGTCCCTGCCAGTAAGCGAAGGTGGCGAATTTTCCGCCCGGAGGCAGAATCTCGAACATCTCATCGAGCAGGGTATTCTGTAGCTCTTCGGAAAAGGATGCCCAGGGGAGACCGCATAGAATGGCGTCGGCCGATGCAATTCCTTCCTCCTCGCAGATCGAGGCGGCTTCACTTACGCAAGCCTTTCGGACCGTTACCTCCGGGCAACGATTCCGCGTGATTTCCGCCAGCTCGGCATCCCGCTCGATTGCGATCAGCTTTGTTCCTTCCCGGGCGCGCTTTTCAATGGCCTCGGTGAAAACTCCTGTGCCCGGGCCGAACTCGACTACCGAGTTGATTTCATCCCAGTCCAGCCAATCCACCATTAGCTTCGCTAGTGCCTCCGAACTGGGAGCCACTGCCCCGACACTTCCTGCATTCCGAAAAAAAGCTCGGATAAATGATCCGTGATGCGCCATCAGGTGATGTCCGATCCGGTTCTCGTCAGTGAGATTTCAAGATTTCGTTTCACCAGCGCACCCATCGTCTCGCATTGAGAAAAAGACTGGCATTCGTGGTATCGATTCAATTCCTCTCGAAGGCGAATTACGTGATCCTCCGGCGCTATCTCTACATCCAGCATCGCATCCCAGAAGGCCCCAAGTCGATTGTGGGCGAGCGTGACACGACGGTGAATCAACGTCCTCTCTTCGTCCTGATACTGGCGCGTCGTCTGGTAATTGATTCGATCGGTGCAGAGTTCAACCACTGCCGCATTCTCGAGGAAAAACTGCGGCAGATACATTTCCTTGTATCCCTCGTAGCTCTGTTGATCGAAATCGATCGCCCTCACGCGGTACTGTGCATCCTCGAAATCCGGTGTGATGTCGACCACGTAGTTGTAGCTCCGCATATCCCCGAGCAGCCTGACAAAACTACGTTCGTTGAACTTTACAAACTCCTTCGCGACGCGAACCTGGTTCGTCTCGGGTCGGCCGAAGTAATCATTGATGAAGACATCCCCGGGAACACCTGCGATGTGCTCTTCGATCAAGGTGTCACCATTGAAGAGGTAATTGATCCGGTTCGGAGAAAGAATGTGCTCCAATTCCAGCCCGTAGATTCGGGAAGCATCCGCGATCTTCACGTAGAAATGATCGTAGTTGTCGTTGAACTGATTCACGATCCGAATGCGAAAGGGGCGTGAATTTCCGAACTCGCAGAAGTCGACCCTATCCATAACGAGGTGCTCATTGACTCGAGTGTCGTTCGTTTTCAGGAGCGAATAGATGCGCGTCAGTTTCGCGCTGAGATCTTCTCGAATCGAAGGCTCGTAGTGGACGGTCTTCCAGAGAGTGTCATTTCCCTCGCGATCAAAAAGCGGAAACAACTCCGAGAAACGATGTAGATCCTCATACACCACCGGGATATCCATCGTCCGTCCGAACTTGGCAAGATAGAGACCCAAGTCCTCACTCACTGGATAATACTTCTTCTTTTTGAGGTTGATGCTCACAGCCAATCAAACAGGTTTCTGCCGCAGACCTAACAGGGTTAGGACGTCGATGCAACCCAGTTGCGTATTTCGATTTCCGGTGATCATCTTTGTTCAAGCACGCAACAGGAAAGGAGCGGCGAATTCAATCGCCGAATAGCCACCACGGCGGCAGCTAAAGCAGCCGGTCCTTTGTGGAAATTGATGGCCACAAAACTGACGATGGAGAGTTCTGGACTGAAGTTGAATTTAATCTGATCTGAATTTAGAACGGGAAAAGAAATTGTGGTAGATAGGTTGATTTCGGCATTGGAAAGCTCCCCGCCCCAACGCAATATGTCGGGAATGAAACGATCTTTTCTCACCACGTCATTCCTGCTGATGACCATCAGCTTCGCTCTCGCGAATTCGATTTCGGCTCCGGCTGAAAAACCGAATGTTGTCATTCTTTACACGGATGACCAGGGTACGCTCGATGCGAATTGCTACGGCTCAAAGGATCTCATTACTCCAAACATCGACCGCATTGCCGCAGCGGGAGTTCGTTTTACTCAGGCCTATGCCCATACCGTTTGCTGTCCTTCCCGGGCTGCGTTGTTGACCGGTCGGCACCCGCAGCGGAGCGGGATTAATTCCTGGACGCAGGGAAATATGAAAGGTCCGGACGGAGTCAATATGGCTCTGGAGGAAGTGACGATTGCGGAGGCCCTGAAAACGGCAGGGTATCGCACTGCGCTGTTCGGAAAATGGCACGTGGGTTCTCATCGGGATTTCGGTCCGGTGAAACAGGGCTTCGATGAATTTTTCGGAATTCGAAATGGGTTCATCGACAACTACAATCATCATTTTCTTCACGGCAAAGGCTACCACGATCTCTACGAGGGAACGGAAGAGGTTTTTAAAGAGGGCGAATACTTTCCCGATCTCATCACTGATCGTGCTTTGAACTACATCGAGAAAAATCAGGACAATCGCTTTCTTCTCTTCATCGGGTTCAACATTCCGCACTACCCGGAGCAGGCCCTTGAAGAACACACGAGACTCTACGCGGATATGGAGATGCCTCGTCGTTCTTATGCCGCAATTACGACGACGACCGATTACTACATTGGAAAGGTGCTCGACAAACTGGATGAGCTACAGTTGACCGAAAATACGATCGTCATTTTCCAGAGTGACAACGGGCATTCTGCTGAGGATGGAGGCACGATCAAGTTTGATGATCATGCGAGCCAACTCCCGAAGGGGCATTACTACCATGCCTTTGGAGGTGGCGGAAATACCGGGAAGTGGATCGGTCACAAAGGCAATTTCCTGGAAGGCGGAGTCCGGGTTCCCTCCATCGTAAGTTGGCCTGCGAAGCTGCCGAAAGGGGAGGTTCGTGATCAGGCCGTAACGATCATGGACTGGTATCCCAGTATTCTCGAATGGTGCGGAGTGGAAAAGGGGAAGACTCAACTCGACGGACACAGCCTGCAGCCCATTATCGATTCGGCAGACGAACCGACCCGACATCCGGTGATCTATTTTCAGTGGCAGAAAAAATGGGCAGTCCGGGAAGGCGACTGGAAGTTGCTCGACGGAAAGAGTCTCCGAAATCTCTCCGACCTCGAGCCGGAGGTGAAAGACTACGCGGCGGAGAAGCCGGAGGTCGTAAAGGCGCTGCAGGCCCGATACGACACCTGGGCTGCGGAGGTGTTTGGGGCTAAGGAGTAATGCATACCAAGCCTTCGGAATTCTCACGAATTCAGCTACGCGGTTGAAATGCAGCGGAACTTGGAAAAGTTCCGACCGCCGCGCGTTATCCCAAACGCAAATCCGTCTGCCCCATTCTTGACCCGTTCCGTCTTCGCTCGCTAGAAAGGACGGCGTGAAAACGCTCATTTTTTTCCTCTCTTTCGCCTGCCTGACTTCCCTCGCAGCGGATCGTCCAAACATTTTGCTCGTCCTCGCGGACGACCTTGGCTACGGCGATCTCGCCTGTTACGGGAATGATATTGTTCACACGCCGCACCTGGATCGGTTTGCATCGGAAGGAATTCGTTTCACGGATTGCTACGCGGCGGCGGCGAATTGCTCACCATCGCGGACAGGGCTGATGACAGGGCGGACGCCGTGGCGGGTTGGCGTTCACAACTGGATTCCGATGATGTCGCCGATGCACGTCAGCGAGTCGGAAATTACGGTTGCGTCGCTCCTTCGGGAGGGCGGCTACTCGACTTGTCATTCCGGAAAGTGGCATCTCAATGGAATGTTCAATTTACCGGGGCAACCGCAGCCAGACGACCATGGTTTTGATCATTGGTTCTCCGTTCAGAACAACGCGCTGCCGAACCACCGTGATCCTTATAACTTTGTCAGGAACGATATTCCGGTGGGTCCACTGAAAGGTTACTCGGCTGATCTGGTCACGGATGAAGCGATCGATTGGTTGCGAAACGAAGACGGAACGGGGCGCGATTTGGAAAAGCCCTTTTTCCTGTTTGTCTGTTATCACGAGCCACACGAGCCGGTCGCGACAGCTCCGCGTCACACTCGCCACTACGATCATCTTGAAGATCCGGCAGAGCGCGCCTTGTGGGGGAATATCACGCAGATGGATGCCGCCTTCGGAAAGTTGATGGCCGAGATCGACAGCCTTGATCTTCGTGATGATACGCTCGTCTTTTTCACCAGCGACAATGGTCCGGCCCTGACAGGGAAACATCCATACGGATCATCGGGCCCTCTTCGGGCGAAGAAGGGTTACGTCTGGGAAGGTGGCATTCGCGTGCCGGGAATGCTGCGCTGGCCGGGCAAGGTGGAACCGGGCGAAAGCGATATTCCGATCAGCGGCGTGGATTGGCTTCCGACTCTTTGCGACCTCGCGGGTGTCGAGGCTCCGACGGATCGAGCCATTGACGGGACGAGCCTCGCTCCGCTTTTTGCGGGCAAGGAACTCAAACGCGAGACCCCGCTTTACTGGCATTTTCTCCGCTCACGGGGTCCGATCAAGGTGGCGATTCGGGAGGGCGATTGGAAGCTTTCGGCCACGATAGATAAGCCTGATCTGAAGCCGAGTGGAGGAATTACGGAGGAAGATATTACCATCAACAAGCAGGCGGAAATCGCCGATTTTACGCTCACCAATTTGCGGGAAGATATTGCGGAGGAAAACGACCTTTCCGAGAAGGAAGCGGATCGTCTCGCGGACATGAAATCCCGGCTCTTGAAAATGTATCACGAAGTGCGCGATGAAAGTCCGGTATGGCCGGAGTGGGAGTTCGCGAGATACGAAGGCATGCGAATCGTATGGCCGGAGTACAAGGCCTTGCGAAAGCCGCCGGTCTACTTGCCGTGATCGGGTGCTACTCTTTGTTCCGGACTCCCGCAGCCCAGCGGACGACGATCGGAATGAGACGTTCCTTGCCCTCCGTCATTTCAGGATGAGGGCTGAAAACGAAAACGCGTCCGTCTCCATACTGGCAGCGGACTGCGGCAGAGGTTCCGATCATGACTCCTTGAGGCGCTCCTTTCTCGGCTATTTCTGAGGCGTAAATGGCGAGGCTCTCGTAGTCGGGAATATTCGGGTCGTCCCATTCGCGTCTACCCAGTAGCGGTCCCTGACCGTAGTAAATCGTCATTTTTTCTCCCTTGCTTTGGAAGAGTTTGGCCCCTTCGGGCGAAAGCTGGACTTCGACATCTCCTTTGCCTCGCGCCCAGTGTTTGCGATCAACGACTTTGGCATCAATCAGATTCAGCGACCAGCTGTAGTCATTTGTCGCGAGGTAAGCTCCGGCGCAAACTCCGAGATAGCCGCCGCCTTCTCGGACGAATTTGCGAACTTCCTCTCGGCCTTTTTCACCCAGGTTGCGACCTTGTCCACCTCCGCTCCCGCCGGGGTGCACGATGACATCGATGTTAGCCAGCTTACCCTCGAGGATTTCTGCGGTCGTGATTCGAGATGCTTGGAATGTCTTTTTCTCCTGCTCGAGGGACTCGATCAGTTGCTTGTAACTGGGACCAACGCCCTCGCCTTTGAATACGGCAACTCGTATCGCTTGATCCTCAGCGAAAATCAGAGCTGGAACAAAGAGGGCGAGAAGAAGAAAAGATATCCGTTTCATCGAGACGAGCATTTTGCCAGCATAGCAGAATTGTTTTTGACTCCGCATCTCCGTTTTTTCCGGGAATAAGGTGGCACAAGCTACTGAGCTGCGATTGGCTCATCGAGAAGCAGCGCCTTCACAAAAGCAGGAGGAGGCGATCCAAAAGACATGAGCTCGTCATGGAAGCGCTTCAGCTCAAAGTCTTCTCCCCACGCTTCTTCGGTGGCTTTGCGAATGTCGACGACTTCCTCATACCCGGCGAAGTAGGTGGAAAGCTGGACGGAAGTCAGAAGTGATCGGCGATACTTCCCAGCTGCTTCCCGCTCTTCCTGGAAAGCTTCTTCCACCATGAGGTGCATCGCGGTATCTTCATCGATCCCGTCGAGATGAATCATTTGATCGAGAAGGGCATTGGTAACTCCTCGCAGATTCCACTTCAAAACGATCAAGCGCATCAGTAAGTCACCGGGAAGGAATCCCTGCTCGACCATCATCTCCTCGGTGTAGACCGCCCACCCCTCAATGAAGGTGCCGGAGGCGAGGACGGAGCGTAGTCGCGTTGATGTGGCATTGGAGCGGAGCAACTGCACATAGTGCCCGGGCATCGCTTCGTGCACGGTGAGGTTGTGCAGCGAGCGTCGATTGTATTCGCGGAGAAAGGAATTTACCTGATCCTCGGTCCAGTCCTTCGGGGGAGGAGATACGGCATAGAACGTTTTTCCTCCGACTTCGAGCGGGCCGGGTGCATCGCAGTAGGCGACCGAAACGCCGCGCCGAAATTCTGGCATCGGGATGATCTCCAGCGGGTCATCCGGAAGAGAAACAAGATCCTTTTCGCGAATAAAATCCGTCGTGATTGTCAGTGAATGGTAGGCCTCCTCGATGACTTCGTCAGCCTTCGGGGCATCCGCGTAGGCAAGCTCCAGGCAGGATTGGATGAGACGGTTTTTCGATTGGGCAGAAGGATTTTCTTCGGCAACAAAGTGAGGATCGTTCTGCTGACTGATCTCGAGGGATAATTCGTACATGCGCCGGGACATTTCCTCCTTTGCTCGTTCTGCTCGGGACCGCAGTTCTTCCGGAGTGAGGGAGCTGAAAAGGGAAAAGGAAAACTTTTCCCGAAAGAGTGCGTCACTTAGCCTCGGATTTCCTGCCGCAGCCGGGAGGAGTTCGTTTTCCAGCCAAGCTTGATGCGTATCGATAGCTTCACGGGCAACCGACAGAGCTTGCTCCAGCTGCGCTTTCTCATCCGGTGGCAATTCGCCGAGGTGAGGTGCTACCAGTGAATCGATCAGTGTGAGGATGCCGCGGTTCTGGTCGACTGCGGTCTCGGCATGAATGGGCGGCACGAGCTTTTTCACGATCGACTCCCGAGCCTGCTCAAAGAATCGAGGGAATTGAAGACAGCGTGCGGCAACACGGGCGAGCCTTTCGTTCAGCGGAGCAAAATTGCGGGAGAGCAGGAGGTAGAGCGAGTCGCCCGGCAGGCCCGAGTATACCAGTGGATTCCATTCCCATTCCCGAAGCGATTCGACTGACCAGATCTCTTTTCGGAGCTGCTGCTGAAGTAGCAAAAAATCGACTTGGTTGGATCGCGTGAGGTCTTCGAATTGGAGCGAGTTGAGTTCGCTAATGAGGGCCCTTGCCGCGGCGACCTTCCTGTCTCGTGAATCGGAGTCGACTTCGTCCAGTTGGTCATCGAAGCGGTGGTCGCCGAGATGGGTTGCTGACACGGGTGATGACCGGAGGAGTTCATCGAGGAAGCGATCTGCGATTTCGGTAAAGCGGGTGTTCATTTCCAATCCAGTCCTTCCGGGAGATGGTTGAGGTTTTCGACTCCGTCCTCCGTGACGACGACCATGTCTTCGACACGGACGCCGCCGAGATCTTTGCGATAGAGTCCTGGCTCGACAGTGAGGGCGTCACCTTTCAGCAGCGCGATGCCAGTCGCGTCGAGTAGTGGTGGCTCGTGAACTTCCAGCCCGATGCCGTGGCCGGTTCCGTGGTGCATTGTGCAAAACGAAAGGGGCGATCCTTCGGGAGGGAATCCGGTGTTGTAGCCGCGGTCCGTCAGTTCCTTTGTCGTCGCAGCATGAACTTCTGCCCCCGTGACTCCGGGGCGAATCGCAGCGCACCCTGCGGCCTTTGCCGCGCGAACTGCTGTGTGCATTTCCACGATCTCGGGCGGGATGTCGCCGTGCACCACCGTGCGCGTGCAATCTCCACAGTAGTGGGTTTCTTTGCTCGTGGGAAAAACATCTACGATCACGGGCTGACCGGTGCGCAGAGGACCATCACCATGATGGTGACACGAGGCACCTTGCGACCCACCGGAAACAATATACTTCGGCCCGCTGAATCCGCGCTCCATCAGGAAGACGTTCACAGCGGCATGGACACGCTCCGAGGTCAAAGGCGCTCCATCGTGAATCAGCACACCGGAGCTTTCGGCGTCGGCTCTCGCAATCATGCGGCAGGCCATTTCGATAGCTGCCTCGGTGACCGACTGTGCCTGGCGGAGTTTTTCGATTTCTTCAGCATTTTTTTGCCGTCTTTCGAGGACGCCGAAATCCAGATCGCACACGACTTCGATTCCGGCCTCGCGGAGAATGTGGGCGAAGGAAAATGGAAGGGATCGATCTGCGATCACGGAGGGAACTCCGGCTCGTCGAAGACATTCCGCAGCGGACTGCGCCGTTGCGACTTCTCGATCAGCCGATAGCCCACCTTCCGGAGTGAAGTCTGCGGGAACGAAGATTTGATCGGCCGGAACGGCATCAATGGCACGATCAAATTCGACATCCCGAACGATGCAGATCGTGCCTTCCTTTTCGATTTCGAGATATACGAGCGGGTCTCCGACAGCGAACTGCGCGACGTGGAAAAGCGCGCTGTTGTGCAGGGGAATGCCGGCGCGGATAGTGGATCGAGTAGGGGTAGACATGGGGTAATTTTTTCAACCTATCGACAGAGGGTGATTTTGACGCGCTTTTTTTCCGAATTTGTGTCTTACAAGAGGATAGAGTGAAGAGGAAGCATTCGCCCTTCCTGAAATTCGAGGACATATTCCCTAGATCATGGATCACACATCCGATTTCGTCAGACTTTGGACCCGCCATCAGGCGGAGGTGGGGCGGTACGTTTTCATGATGATTCCCAGGCAGGCGGACGCAGCTGAAGTGTTGCAGGATGTCTCGGTGTTGCTCTGGAAAAAGTGGGACCAATACGACCCCGAGCGCCCCTTTGTTCCGTGGGCAATTCGCTTTGCCTACCTGGAAGTTTTGAAGTGGAGGCAGAAGCTGGCGCGGGAAAGAAAGGGAGTATCAAACGCTTCGC
>Ga0181592_10003991_pt1 | contig 12218 bp, 9 predicted proteins | sample 071ome_20_FD_133755 | JGI IMG/M metagenome (GOLD analysis project Ga0181592, IMG submission 133755) | Coastal salt marsh microbial communities from the Groves Creek Marsh, Skidaway Island, Georgia - 071412BT metaG (megahit assembly) | ecosystem: Environmental > Aquatic > Marine > Intertidal zone...
GTAAATGAACAGTTCCAAAGCACCGTGCCGAGCATCTTCGCCCTGGGGGACGTCATCAATCGCGCCCAGCTCACCCCCGTGGCCATCCGCGAAGCCATGGCCTTCACGGAGGCCCAGTTTGGCACCGCCGCCGTCCCGCCGGTGGACTACGACCTCATTCCCACGGCGGTCTTCTGCCAGCCCAATATCGGTACCGTGGGCCCGACGGAGGAGGTTGCCCGACAAAAGCATGGGCCTCTGGCCATCTATGAAGCGGTATTTCGCCCCATGAAGCACACGCTCACGGGCCGGGAGGAGCGCACCTTCATGAAGCTCATCGTCCGCCGAAGCGACGATCGCGTAGTCGCCGCGCACATGGTGGGACCGGACGCCGGGGAGCTCATTCAGGGCATCGCCGTGGCCATCGTAGCCGGAGCGACCAAGCGTGACTTCGACGCCACCGTGGGCATTCACCCGACGGCGGCCGAGGAATTCGTCACCATGCGCACGCCTACCCGGGAAGATCCCCTCTAATGAGCCCCGCTGCCGTGGGCATCGACGGGTGCTCCGGAGGCTGGGTGGTGGCAGCCTGGACTCCGGGCGCGGCGCCTACGCTGTTTACCCTAGAACGCCTTGAAGCCCTCGCCGGTGCGCTGGCAGCCCAAGGCCTTAGGTCCACGCGCCAGCTCATTGACATGCCCATTGGCCTGCCCCTGGCGGGGCCCCGCCCCGTAGACTTGCAAGCTCAGGCGGCCCTGGGGGCGGCGCGCGCCTCGATATTCATTACGCCCCCGCGCCCGGTCCTTGATGCCCTGAACTTTGAGGAGGCCCAGCGCCTTGCCCGGGCAGCTTTGGGGCAAGGCCTTAGCCTTCAGGCCTGGAATCTTGTGCCGAAGATTCGCGCCGTGGACCGCTTCCTTCGTCGCACGCAGCCTGCGCCTCCATGCCTCGAGGAAGCACACCCGGAACTGACCTTTCAGCGCTTAAACGCGGGGCAGGGGGGGGCGCCCTTGCCCTCCAAGAAATCCGCCGAGGGGGCCTCCGCGCGCTCAGCGTTGCTCGAAACCCTGGGCGTACCCTGCGCCGCCGCCCTGACCCAGCCTCTTACCTGCGAGGGCCGCCGGGTGGCTCTGGATGATCGCCTCGATGCCCTGGCGCTGGCCTATCTGGCGAGCCTCCCGGAGCAGGCTTTGGAGCACCTTGGAGCCGGGGACCTGGATCCGCTAGGCCTCCCCATGACCCTGCTGGCGCCGAAAGCCTCGGCCTAAGGGCGCCGGGGCATAGGCGGGGGCAGCAAAAGGGTCTTGCGTCCCTTGCGGCCGACCTCTTTAATCAGCCGACAACCCAACCGGCGCGGGGAGGCCCGGTGGCACAGGATCGGGTAGGGCGCAGTACGAAATTTGCCTTCGGCATCGGGCAAATGGCCGAGGGCATCAAGAACAACGCCTTCAGCACCTTCCTATTGCTTTACTACAACCAGGTGCTGGGCCTTTCGGGCACGCTCTCGGGCCTCGCCATCATGATCGCCCTGTGCTTCGACGCCATCACCGATCCCCTCGCTGGGTCCCTGTCCGACGGCTGGCGCTCCCGCTGGGGCCGCCGCCACCCCTTTATGTACGCCTCCGCCCTTCCCCTGGGCATTGCCTTTTATTTGCTCTTCGCGCCGCCGGCAGGGCTTACGGAGTTCGAAACCTTCCTCTGGCTGACGGTCTTTGCGGTCCTTACCCGTGGGGCCATGACCCTCTATCACGTTCCCCATCTGGCCCTCGGAGCGGAGCTGTCCGACGACTACGCAGAGCGCACGAGCATTGTGAGCTACCGCATGCTCTTCGGCGTTCTCGGCGGGGCGCTGACCATCCTCATCGGGTTTAGCGTTTTCTTCACCGATCAGGGAGGGCTACCGGGAACGCTGCGCCGCGACGCCTATCCCGCCTTTGCCGCGGTGTTCAGTGTCGCCATGGTCGTCACCATCCTTTGGTCAGCCCTCGGGACCCACGACCAGATTCCCCGGCTGAAGGCCGTCGCGGCCCGGGAAACGCCCGAGCCGGGGCAGGGGACCCTTCTGCGCGTTTTCCTTCAGGTCTTTCTCGATCTTAAAAGCGCCCTGACCAACCGCTCCTTCCGCTGGCTGTTCTCCGGCGTGATTATCGTTTACGTCATGGTGGGGGTGCAGAGCGCCCTTGGGCTCTACATGGGGAACTACTTTTGGGCCCTCTCCTCGGAGGATTTCCGCTGGGTGGTGCTCGCTGGGCCCCTGGGCCTCATCCTCGGCACGCCCTTTACCCATCGCATGAACCAGCGCTTTGACAAGATGCCCTCCGTGGTCTTTGGCACCGCTTGGTACGCGCTCTTTGCCCTATCTCCGCCCATTCTCCGCCTGCTGGGCTGGTTTCCCGCGAACGGTGATCCGTCCCTCTTGCCCCTGCTCGTGGGCGCCGCCCTCATCGGCGGCATGGGGGTGGTGCAGGCGCTGATCACCGCCGGTTCCATGATGGCGGATATCGCCGATGAGCATGAGCTGGCCACCCGGCGGCGCCAGGAAGGAATCTTTTTTGGGGCCCTAAGTTTCTCGGGGAAGGGGGCTTCGGGCATTGGCAACCTCGTTGGCGGCTTCGGCCTCGACGTCATTGCCTTTCCGGCTAAGGCCATCCCCGGGGAAGTGCCGCTCGAGGTCTTAACGCGCCTGGGGTGGCTCTATGGCCCCCTGGTGGCGGGCTTCGCCCTTATTGCAGTGTGGTGCTATAGCCACTACAACCTGACGAAAGCCCGTCACAGCGCCGTGCTCGAGGCCCTAGAGGCCCGGCGCCAGGGCTCACCGTCACCAGACTGACGCCTTCTCCGGCCATACTTTTTGCTTCTGCCCCTCCCGGGGCCTAGCCCAAGAGGAATCACCATGCTTCAGGCCTTTCGCTCCCGGCGCACCGCGGCCCTCACCCTTGCCGTAGCGCTTACCCCCTCGGCCTTCGGCGCCCCCTCGCCAAGCCCAGCGGCGGAGGCGAACCCCGCGTACTGGCGCGCCGTGGGTGCCAAGGCCCTTGCTGCCCAAGCCGCAGCCTATCGGGGGGAGACAGCGAAAAACGTGATCCTCTTTATCGGCGATGGCATGGGGATCTCCAGCGTCTCCGCGGCACGCATCTATGCCGGGCAGAAAGCCGGCGGCCTCGGGGAAGATCACCAGCTCAGCTTCGAGCGTTTCCCGGCGGTAGCGCTTTCGAAAACCTACAATACGAACCAGCAGACCGCGGACTCCGCGGGCACCATGACCGCCATGATTACGGGGGTTAAAACCCTCGCAGGGGTCCTGTCCGTGGACGGATCTGTGCGCCGGGGCGATTGCGCCTCGGGGCAGGGGGCGGCGGTGCCCAGTCTCCTTGAGGAGGCGGAAGCCGCAGGGCTCGCCACCGGCGTCGTTTCCACGGCCCGCATTACCCACGCCACCCCCGGCGCCACCTACGCCCACGTCGTAGAGCGGGATTGGGAGGGCGGGGTACCAGAAGAGGCCGCTGCCCAGGGTTGCACGGATATTGCCGCGCAGTTTTTGAGCTTCTCCCACGGGGACGGCATTGACGTCATGCTCGGCGGAGGACGGGCCATGTTCCTACCGAACACCGTGACCGATCCCGAATATCCGGGTAAAACCGGTGCCCGCCGGGATGGACGGAACCTTATCGAAGCCTGGCAAGCCGCGAACCCGGACGGCGCCTACCTCTGGAACGGCGACGATCTCACCGCCGCGGCAGAGGCCTCCGGTCCCGTGCTTGGGCTTTTTGAGCCTTCCCACATGCAGTTCGAAGCGGACCGAGCCCAGGACCCGGGCAAGGAGCCGTCCCTCGCAGAGATGACCGCCTTCGCCATGGACCGGCTGAGCCAGAAGGGTACGGGCTACGTGCTGGTGGTAGAGGCAGGGCGCATCGATCATGCCCACCATGCGGGCAACGCCTATCGGGCTATGGAAGACACGGTCGCTCTCGATGAAGCGGTTGCCACGGCGGTGGCCAAGAGCAACGAGCGCGAAACGCTGATTCTCGTGACCGCCGACCACAGCCACACGCTAACCTTCGCCGGCTATCCCACCCGGGGCAATCCCATCCTGGGCTTAACCGTCAGCAATGACGGGCAAGGCTTTGCGGAGAGCACGCCAGCCAAGGACGCGCTGGGATTGCCCTATACCACCCTGGCTTACACCAATGGGCCCGGCTACCCGGGAAAGAGTGACCAGCAAGGCGCTGGCCCGAAGACGGCGCCGCACTATCCCCGCACCGTGGAGCCCGCCCTTGGGCGCCCCGATCTTACGGAGGTGGATGTGCAAGCCCCCAATTACCTTCAGGAGGCCATGGTGCCCGCGGGGGCTGAGACCCATGGGGGTGAGGACGTTGCGGTTTACGGCTGGGGCGCAGGTTCCCTGCGCCTTGGCGGTGTCCTTGAGCAAAATGTGATCTACTACGTCATGAAAGCGGCCCTGGGAGCGAAGCTCGACGCCCCCGCCCCCTAGGCGCCTCGTCTGAAACAGTGCGCAGCCGCCAGGCTGCGCCTCAGCCTGGCCAAAGGGAGCGAACCTTGGAACAGCTCAGCAGTTTTTTGATTACCCTCGATGGATTCCTCGGTTCCGCCCAGTACTTCCCCATCCTGCTCCTTGGCGTGGGGATCTTCTTCACCATCTACCTGGGCTTTCCCCAGGTGCGCTACTTCCGCCACGCCTGGCGCATCCTCGCGGGGCGCTATGACGACAAGGACGCCCCGGGGGATACGACCCACTTCCAGGCCCTCGCCACCGCTCTATCGGGAACGGTAGGCACGGGGAACATCGGCGGGGTGGCCCTTGCGCTGCATGTCGGCGGTCCCGCCGCGCTCTTTTGGATGTGGGCCACGGCGCTCTTTGGCATGACCACGAAGTTTGTGGAGGTGCTGATTTCCTATAAATACCGTGTGGTAGACGAAGAGGGTCACATGGCGGGCGGGCCCATGTACTACATGGACCGGGGCATGAATATGCGCTGGCTGGCCATCCTCTTCGCCGTCGCCTGCGTGGCCACCTCCTTTGGCACGGGAAGCATGCCCCAGGCCAACAACATTGCGCAGGCCATGGATGCCACCTTTGGCATTTCCCCCTACTGGACTGGAGGCGTGCTCGCCGTGGCCCTGGGCCTCGTGATCATCGGGGGGATTAAGCGCATCGCTGCGGTCACCTCGAAGCTGGTGCCCTTCATGGCTGCTGCCTACGGCATTGGCGCCCTGGCGGTCATTATCTCAAACCTGGAATTCGTGGGGCCTGCCTTCGTATCGGTCTTCCGGGATGCGTTCAGCGGTTCCGCCGCGGCCGGGGGCTTTCTCGGGGCGTCCTTTGCCTACGCCTTTAACCGGGGCGTTAATCGCGGCCTCTTCTCCAACGAAGCAGGGCAGGGCAGTGCCCCCATCGCCCATGCATCGGCGAAGGGCCGGGAACCCGTCTCTGAGGGCTTTGTTGCGATTCTCGAGCCTTTCATTGACACCATCTTGATTTGCACCCTGACGGGGCTGGTAATCCTGTCCTCCGGGGTTTGGAACGAAAAGTTCCCCAATGACTTCCAGGACTCGGACACCATCATCCTGGCAGGGGATCTTACGGACAGCGATGCGCAGCACGTGACGGCCCTAAGCGCCTTCCTCACGGATCAGCCCTCCAGCGTACAGCGCTATTCCGGCACTATTGAGGTCCAGAACGGAGAGGCCACCCACGAAGGCTTCACCATTCTCCATGCCCGCTCCGTGGCGGAAAACGTGACCTACCATATCGGGCAGAACCGGCGTTTCACTGGGGAAGTGATGGTGCGCGACGGACGCATCGCGGAACCCGACGTCTACCTCCGAGGCGAGTCCCTGATCCACTCCGCGGCCCTCACCGTGGAGGCCTTTAACCGCAGCTTCCTCGGCGGCATTGGCCCCTACATTGTGGCCTTCGGACTCATGCTCTTTGCCTTCTCGACGGCCCTCGCCTGGTCCTACTACGGGGACCGGAGCATGACCTTCCTCTTTGGGACAAAATCGATCATGCCTTACCGGCTGGTTTACGTGGTGGGCTTCTTCCTGGCGGCCATCGCGGACACCACCCTGATTTGGCAAATCGCTGCCATCACCATGGTAGTCATGACCCTTCCAAACCTGTTGGGCCTTATGGTGATGCGCAAGGAAATCCGTCAGGAAATCCGCGATTATTGGACCGGCTTTTCCAAGGCCCACCCTGACGCGCCGAACCCTGCCCCAAAGGACAACGGCTAGGCGCGGAGGCCGTTAGGGCGTCAGGACATCGCAGCGCGGGCACCACACCAAAACGCCCGCACTGCGGTAGTCGAGGTTAAGCACCGTTTCCGCGCCCTGGAGGAAGCCCGTCAGCCAGGCCCCCAGGGGGCCAGTGCTAGGACCTGGTCCTAAATCCACCGCGTCCAGCATGACGGAGAGCATCGCTTCCAGGGGCGACAGGGCCGGGGTGAAGCGCTGCACCCGGTAGGCCTCGAGCTCCGCGAGGCGGGCGGCCTCCGAGATGGCATCGTCCAGCCCGCCCAGCGAATCCACGAGCCCCAGCTCAAAGGCGGCGCGGCCGCTCCAGACCCGGCCCTCGGCCAGCCCATCCACCGCTTCCGGGCTCAGGCCCCGGCCCTCGGCCACCCGGGCCTGAAAGGCGGCATAGGTGTGGTCTATACCGGCTTGGATCATGGTGCGAAGCCCAGGGTTAAGGGGGCGAAAGGCGTTGGTAGCGCCTGCAAGGGGGTGGGTCTGCACTCCGTCAGTGCTAACCCCCAGGGCCCCGGCGCTGTCCTCGAAGGTTGCGGTCAAGGCAAAGGCCCCAATGGAACCGGTAATGGTGCCCGCCTCAGCGAAAATATGGTCAGCGGTGCTCGAAATCCAATAGCCTCCGGACGCCGCCACATCCCCCATGCTCACGACCACGGGCTTACCATGGCTCTGGACCAGGGCTAGGGCCCGGCGCACCTGTTCCGACTGATTGGCGGCCCCGCCCGGCGAATTGACGCGAAGCACCACCGCCGCCACCCCGTCATCGAGCCGGGCATCATCAAGCTGAGCGACCACATCATCACCCACCTGGCCGTCGCCTCCAGGCCCCGGGGCAATGGTGCCTTCCGCCACTATCACCGCAACAGCGGGGATGTCGGGCCTGGGCGCTTCCGGGTGATGGGCAAGGTAGGCCTTAAGGCCGATCCCTTGAAAGGCCAGGGGATCTTCCGGGTCAGCACCGAAGCGGCTTTGCAGCCGATCAAGGCGCGCATCCCGAGGCAGGAGCTCGTCTACCAGGCCCGCTTCCAGGGCCAAGCGTGCACTATCACCGCCGGCGGCGAGGAGGCGCTGAGGCCATTCTCGCAGGAGGCGATCGAAGGGTTCGGGGTCCATGCGGCGATTGGCGACCACCGTTTCCGCATAGCCCGCCCAGAGGCTATCGATCAGGGCCTGATCCGCCTCCCGAGCCTCCGGGGACATATCATTGCGGAGCAGCGGTTCCACCGCGGCCTTGTAGCGGCCAGCGCGAAGGACCTCCACGGAGACCTTCAGCCGATCCAGCGCCGCCCCAAAGTACAGCGGTTCGCTCGCCAGGCCCCGCAGCCACAGCGCGCCTTCGGGATCAAGGTAGAGCTCGTCGCTGAAGCTCGCGAGGTAATAGGCCGCCTGGGAAAGCCCTTCGCTATGGGTGACAACGGTTTTTCCTGCCGCGCGCAGGGCAGCAAGGGCTGAGCCCAGGCGCTCGAGGGTAGCAAAGCCCGCGCCGGGAAAGGCATCGAGATCAAGCACCACGCCCCTTAGCGCTGCATCCGATTCCACGGCCTTCAGGGCTCGGAGCACCTCAGCCAGCACGAGGGGCTCGACGCCCCCCTCATCAAAAAGGGCCGCGAGGGGGTCGGGGGAGGGCGGCGCATCCACCAGGGGACCATCAAGGGTCACTACGAGGGCGCCGCCTTCTGGCACCGGCGGCGTGCCGTCGCCTTGGGATAGGCCCAGCGCCACCAAAACCACGATCAGCACAAACCCCACATTTGCGAGGCTGCGGCGTAGGCCTTCAAGGCCGCGGTTGAGTCGGGCCCAAAGGCCCGGCTTTTCAGAGGACATGGTGGCGCTCCTTAAACTGAGCTGGCGGCGAGCCAGAAGATTCGAAGGGTACAGGCCAAAGCGAGGATCCAGAGGAGGGAGCGCAGCTTGTCCCGGTCCGTTATGTAGGCCCATCCATAGGCCAATCGAAGGCCAAGGAAGAGGTAGGCGAAGGTGCTCACCTCGGCGGTCCGTTCCGGCGCCAGCACCACCGCGAGAATGACCGCGGCGGCGAAGGGCGGAAAGGCCTCATGGCTGTTTTCCTGCGCCGCCTGGGCGCGGGCCTGAGCTCCCTCAAGCTGAGCAAGCCACGGGCGCGGGGCCCGATTGTCGTAGCCCCCCTGGCGCTTGGCGAGGCCAGCAAAGACAATGGGCAGGAGTGCCGCGAGGGCAACGGCAAGAATCAGTGCGCTCATACAAGGGCTCCAGGGTGGGCTTGAGCGTTTAAGTGTACCGACAATCGGAGTCGCCGCACCGTGGAAACCCAGCCCCTTTGGACCGGACCTGAGCTTTCGACGCTTTGGGGCGTCTCCTGCAGCCCGGCATTGCGGTGCACCGGCATCAGTCTAGATTCCCGTCGCCTCAGCCCCGGCGATCTCTTCTTCGCGCTCCAGGGGCAGGATCCTCGCTTTCACGGCGCTAGCAGCCAAGGGCAGGACGGCCAGCGCTTTGCAGCCCACGCCCTTGAGCAGGGGGCGGCCGCGGTGGTGGTGCGGGAGCGCCTTGGGGCGGGGGCTCGGGAAATTGTCGTCCCCGATCCCTTCGAAGCCCTCTGGACCCTTGCCCGAGGGGCTCGGCAGCGCTGCTCTGGGCCGGTCTTCGCCCTCACCGGATCCTCGGGGAAAACCACGGCCAAGGCGCTTCTCACCGCAGCCCTTCAGGCACACTTCGGCGCCGACGTCGTACACGCGACGGAAGGCAGCTTAAACAACCACCTGGGCGTCCCCCTATCTCTGGCCCGAATGCCTCAGGCCTCCGCGGCGGCGGTCTTTGAGCTGGGCATGAATCGCCCCGGGGAGATCGCCCCCTTAAGCCAGCTAGTGCAACCAACGGTGGCCCTGGTGCTCAACATCCTGCCCGTGCACCTAGAGGGCCTGGGGAGCCTAGCGGCCATCGCCGAGGAGAAGCTCTCCATTGCGGCAGGCCTCGGTCCGGAGGGGGTGCTCGTCTGCCCCCAAGATCGCGCTCCAGAGCGTCAGCGAATCATGACCTTCGAGGATCACCGAGGGCAGGGTTCCTCGGCGGACTTTTCCCGTAATGACGCTGGGTTGCTTCAGGGCCTAGGCGCTGGCGTCGACCTAAAGCCCCTCGGTGCGGAGCACCGGCAACGGAGCGCCACCGCCATTCTGGCGTGCCTCCAGGCGGCGGGACTGCCCCTGGCACCCGCCGTGCCCGCCATGGCAGCAGTGCCCGCCCCCAAGGGCCGCGGCTCCCGGCTGGAGGCAGGGGGCTGCGTACTGATCGATGAAAGCTACAACGCCAATCCGGAAAGCATGCGCCTGGCCCTGCGCGATCTTCACGCCGCGGGAGCAAAGGGGCCTAAGCTTGCCTTACTGGCCGACATGCTCGAACTTGGTGGGGACGCGCCCGCTTTCCATAGCGCCCTGGAAGAGCCCCTCGCCGGACTCGATGGCGTGTTTCTCCTCGGGCCGCTCATGAAGCCCCTGGCCGAGCGCCTCGGGCCACGGTGCCGGGGTTGGTGGCCGAGCACGGACGCCCTCGACCTCGCCCCAATCTTAGACGCCCTAAGCCCGGGGGCTCAGCTTTTGGTGAAGGGCAGCAATCGCTTTTTCTGGCAGGCGCGCACCGTCGATCGGCTTCGCGATGCCCTAGAGGCCCGTGGCATACTGCCCTCATGAGTACCGCACCCGCTCCAGGGCCCGTAGATCGCTTCGGCCGCCGCTTCCGTAACCTTCGGGTCAGCCTTACGGCAGCCTGCAATTACGCCTGCACCTACTGCGTACCCGATGGCAAACGGCTACTCCGCGCCGACCGGGAGCTCGACGCTGAGCAAATGCTCCGGGCCATTGAGCTGCTGGTGCTCGGGGCGGGCATCGATCGCTTGCGCCTAACCGGGGGCGAACCTCTGGTGACCCCAAAGTTCGACTACCTCTTCCCCCGCATCATGGACCTCGGGCTCGAGGACGTGAGCCTCACTACTAATGGGCAGCTCCTCGGACCCAAGGTGCCCTTGCTCGTGGCCAGCGGCCTCAAGCGCATCAATATTTCCCTCGACACGCTGGACCCCAAGGCCTTCCGAGCCTTGGCCCGGGGCGGCGATCTGGCCACGGTGCTGGCCGCCATCGACGCCTGCCTTGAAGCCGGGCTGAAGGTGAAGCTCAACATGGTGCCCGTGCGATCGAGCAATCGCAGCCAAATCGAACCCATGCTTCGCTATGCCCTAGACCGAGGCATGGAGCTTCGCTACATCGAGCTCATGCGCATGGGCCATCTGAGCCACAGCGCCGCCTTCGATCGGGACTTCATCGGAATGGAAGAAATCCTGGCGCTGATTGGCGAGCACCACAGCTTCGAGCGTACGGAAGCTCCCTTCGATAGCACGGCGCGGCGCTTTGCGGTGGCCGGCGGGGGCACCTTCGGCATCATCCCCAACGAGTCCGAGCCCTTTTGCTCAAGCTGCACCCGCCTTCGCCTGTCCTCGGAGGGGGATCTCTACGGGTGCCTGTCCTCCTCCGCCCAGCAAGCGCTCCGGCCGCTGCTGGCGCTACCCCGGGAAGAGGCCCTCGCGCAGCTGCCGGCGCTTCTTGAAGCGACCCTCAAGGCTAAGCAACCCGTCGCCTTTACCGGTGGAACCATGGTGATGAAATTCATTGGCGGCTAGGAGCCCAACCGTGACCCTCCCTCGCTTGACCCTGGAAGCCCTCACCGACCGCCTCGCGGAAGCCAGCGGGCAAAAGCGCCCCCCGGTAGACGCCTGGAACCCCAGCCGCCGGGGCACCATCGACATGACCATTGCCCGGGACGGGCGTTGGTTCCATGAGGGGGGAGAGATCAAGCGGCCGGCGCTGGTGGCGCTGTTCGCCTCGATCCTGCGGTGCGATGAAGAAGGGCATTGGCTGGTCACGCCCGCGGAGATGCTGCGCATCTCGGTGGAGGACACCCCCTTCCTTGCCGTTGATCTAGAGGTGGCCGGGGAGGGGGCGGGGCAGCAGCTCATGCTGAAGACGAACGTCGGCGACTGGGTTCCTGTTGATGCCACCCATCCCCTGGTGGCGCGCGACGAGGCGGCGGGGGGTGGGGTGGTGCTTCCTGTGCGAGGACAGCTATGGGCTCGCTTGGATCGACCTACCTACTATCACCTGGCCTCCCTGGCCGATAGCGAACCCCCCTTCGCCGTGGTCAGTGCGGGACTACGCTTCCCCCTTGTGCCCGAGGGCGCCCCGGAAGCGGTGTAAGCGCCGCAACGAAAAACGGGCCCGCAGGCCCGTTTTGTCGATCAGGTGCTGCTTTACATGTTGGGATAGTTCGGGCCGCCCGCACCCTCCGGGGTCACCCAGGTGATGTTCTGCGCCGGATCTTTGATGTCGCAGGTTTTACAGTGAATACAGTTCTGCGCGTTGATCACAAACTTCGGACCGTCCGCTTCCTTCACCACCTCATAAACCCCCACGGGGCAGTAACGTTGCGCCGGCTCGTCAAAGCGGGGCAGGTTCTCCCGGATGGGGAGGTCCGGATCCGCAAGCTGAAGGTGGCAGGGCTGATCCTCTTCGTGGTTTGTGTTGGAGAGATAGACGGAAGAGGACTTATCGAAGCTGAGCACCCCATCGGGCTTGGGATAGGACGGCGCCTTGCAGGCGCTGGCGGGCTTCAGGGTGGCGTAATCGGGCGTTTTATCGCTCAGGGTAAAGGGCAGCTTGCCGGCGAAGAGGGTCTGGTCCACCCAGGCAAAAGCCGAGCCTGCGAGCATGCCAAATTTGTGCATAGCCGGCCCGGCGTTGCGCGCCTCGGACAGCTCTTCGTAGAGCCAGCTGTCCTGGAACATCTCGGCGAAGGCCGGGACCGTCTCACCCCCTTCGCTTCCAGCCGCAAGCTTCTCGACGATGGCCTCGGCGGCAAGCATGCCGCTCTTCATCGCCGTGTGGCTGCCCTTGATCTTGAGGAAGTTCAGGAAGCCCGCGTCGTCGCCGGCGAGCACCGCACCGGGA
>Ga0181592_10003995_pt1 | contig 12214 bp, 21 predicted proteins | sample 071ome_20_FD_133755 | JGI IMG/M metagenome (GOLD analysis project Ga0181592, IMG submission 133755) | Coastal salt marsh microbial communities from the Groves Creek Marsh, Skidaway Island, Georgia - 071412BT metaG (megahit assembly) | ecosystem: Environmental > Aquatic > Marine > Intertidal...
CTGCCTCCCAGCGAGGACTTCGATGGGCTTGTCAGCGAGCTTGAGGACTGGCACGTCGTGAACGGACAGTTCGGGGTGGGGGCGTGAAGCCTCCACCAGACAGCTGGCTGCGCGAGCACAACGATCGCGTGGCCGAATACATCCACCGCTGCAACGTGGAGCGGTTTCTCAGAAATGAATTTGGAGGAGAAGACAATGCGCTTGGAGACGAGTGGTGAGTGAGGCGTTATTTCAGCACGGGGGTCTTCGGTTCTGGCACGAACGTGAAATACGGCTGCGAGAGCATGTGATCGCCGACCTAGCTGCGGCAGTGCGCGACACCTTGACCCGCGAATGGGCTATGTATCGCGTTGAGGGGCCGATCCTGCACCCGCGAGATCAAATCTCGCCGTCCTATGACGATGGAGACATTTTCGTCACTAATCACAAGGGGTGGTGCCTACGGGCTGAAACCACGCCGTCGAGCTATGCGTATGCGCGCTGGATGATGAAGAGGGGCGCGGGGTTGCCGTTGTGCATTTGGCAGGCGGGGATTTCGTCGCGGCGCGAGACAAACGACGGGGCCAGTGCGGCCAAGCTGCGGTTCAATTCGTTTTGGCAGATTGAGTTTCAGTGCATTGTGCCTCTGGCAGAGAAGAGGCGCGACGGGGCTTTGCGCGGCAAGTTGATCGAAGCATGTCTCCCCGTGGTTGAGCGGGTGTCGATGGCGGACACGCAGTTTGTTGATAGCGACCGACTACCTTCCTATTCCGAAAGCACGCGGGACATTGAGGTAAGGCTCGCAAACGGTTGGAGGGAGGTCGCGTCTTGTTCGATCCGCACGGACTTTTCTCCCGACACTCGAGTGGTTGAAATGGCCTTTGGGCTTGATCGGCTTGTGACAATAGCCGGATTAGGAGAGACGAAATGACTAAGGAGATGAGGATGACTTCGAAGATTAAACCGATCGGCAAAGCTCACTGGAATTTGATGTCCGTGAAGCTGGCTGAAGCTCATGAGCGAGGCGCTGAAGAGAACATGATCAGGCTGCTGAGCTGCCTGATCCCTGACAAAGACGAGGAGGAGTGACATGGACAGAGACTACTACCGCTGCTGCACGGCCGAAGAGCTAGTGGAACACGGGCTAAACCACGCTGGGGTAGAGAGCCCAGAGGCAAACTTAATCGTGGCCCTAGCTGAAAGGCTGGACCACAAGACGGCGGTCCTTGACGACTACTACTCGATCGAGGAACGCCAGTGGCGCAACCGAGACGAGCTGCTCGAGTGTCTCACCGCACTGAAGAACAAAGTGTTCACTCTCGAGGACATGATCGAGAACCTGCAAAGTCAGAAAGGCTGATAACGTGAAGAGTGATTTTATCAAGAAAGCCGGAGAGCTGTTCTACGTCCACCCTCGGGACCTGGTGGGCAGCGCCAGGTTCAGCTTCCTCATGCCTGCTCGCTTTGCCGCCTATAAGGCTTTGAGGCTGAGGGGTTGGTCTTACGCCATGATTGGCAAGCTCATGAACCGAGACCACAGCTCTGTCATCCACGGTGTTAGGAGAGCCGACTACATAATGGAGAGAGATCCAGACTTCGCTGACAAGGTCAAACAGCTGAGCGAGTACAGGACCGAAGCCGTTGTGCTTCCCTACGTCGAGCCCGAGGTTGAAAAGAATGGCGAGGACTGGCTGGAGGATCTGATCCGATGAAAGAGGAAAAGTATTCTCCTCGGAGATGTATTGCTATCTTGCTGGCCGCGGCAGCTTTCGGGTGGTTTGCCCTGATAGGCTTCGCGGTCAGCGCTGCGGCCGTGGTAAACAGGCTGTTTGTCGGCTGAGCTGTGAGGCTGTGAGGCTGTGAAGGGGGTGGCGAAAGCCGCCCCTTTTTTTGTCCACAGGGGCAAAATAATGACAACTAGAGGTTGACTACACCGCTGAAGTGTGAGAGAAGAGGTCATCAACCAAGGAGATACGAGATGCTTTTTAACATGAAGGTCATTGTCAAAGGTAAGCCCGACTTCTCAACAATCGTTGAGGCGGAAAACGAGTGGAAGGCAAGGACGCGAGTGATGTGCGTCTATCCTTACCACCTTGCGGGCGACTTCGTTGATTACGAAGTGACGGACGCCCTAGACAATCCCATCGCGGGCTTCAGCCCTAAGCATTCTTGAGGAAGGGGAAACGAAAATGTTCACAGTTACCAAAGCACTCAACAACGGACGTATGATCACCAGCAGCAAGGTTGCTGAGTTCGCCACCTACGAGGAAGCCAAAGCTTTCGTTTTCAACACCTACGCAATCGAGGTTTTTGAAGAAGATGCAGACCACCTCGGCTGCGCGGACTTTTTCACCAAGGCAATGGACACTGGCGCAATCAACGCTGCCTAACCACAGGGGGGCTTCGGCTCCCCACCCAACCAAGGAGATACGAAAATGAACCTCTACACTCGTCAAATCGCAGAACTTCTTTCCATTAGCCTCGAAGACGCTCGTCGCGTTCAAGACGAAATGGAATGCAACGACTTCGACTTTAGCGAAGCCACTGACCGCCAGTTCAATCGTGAAGCCAAGATGTGCTTTGCTGTGATAAGCGCTTAAATTTTGAAGCGAGCTTCGGCTCCCCACCCAACAGGAGATATCTTGCCTGATCGGCCGATCGATGGCACAACAGGCAGGACGGGAGCGACAGTTATGGCAACGCTTAAGCAGATTAACACCCTCATACACAGAACCGTATCTCCGCGCATGGAGCTTGTGAGGGGTGAGGGCTACCACTACTTCATCTACGACGATCTGGACGACAGCGGCGTGTACGAAGAGACACCTATCATGGAACCCTACACCAGCGGCGTGGCGGTCGACGACTGGGTGGGTCTGGCTCAGCTTCTGGTGAACGAGATCGAGATCACTGACCTCATGGGAGACATCCGGTGGCTGAACTGACGAACACCCTGAAAATACCCAAGCACTTCTACCACTACTACAGCGACGTGGAGGCCGACCTGCCAGGCGTCGTGCCGCCTGCGATCGTCAAAGAGACCGAGCGCTACTACTGGATCAGCACGATCGACGATGAGGATCTCAATGCTTTCATAGCCGAGGCCGAGCGTTGGGAGGAGGACTACACTTACGGTTTCTGCAACGACAACTACACCGCAGGTATCGGCAAGGGAGCCGTTGCAGTTGTGAGAGCCTACAAGGCTCAGATCTTGAAAGAAGGAGAAGTGAAGTGAGCAAAGCATTATACGCAGCTGGCGGTCTAGCTCTGCTGGCTGTAGCAGGCTGGGCAGGCCAGTCGGACTACGAGCACGAGCTGCTAGAGCAGCGAGCTTACGCCGAGAAGGTGTGCGACGGCACATGGCCAGACTACAAGCAGTTGGGGGAAAAGCTCGACTGCAACGAGATCTGGGCTGAAGATGTGATATGATCGGAGCACTGGCAGCGCATGGCCAGTCTCCTTCTCCTCTTGGGTTGACATGCGTAACCTGTAAGCCTCGCCGGGAAACCCCTTCCTCCTCCCGGCGAGGCTTTTTATTTGTGCGGGTGTGAGGCTGTGAGGTTCGCCCTGATCATGACAGCCTCGTTTGTACTGCTCACCGGAGGGATGTGGGCGTTCACGTTTGCCGCGATGTTCTACGCCGCGGTGACAATCGAGAGAGCCGCAGCCTGGTGGCTGAGGCGCATAACAAGAAAGGATCACTGATTATGTTCTGGTGCATCGCAGCTGCCATCGCAGCTTTCGCTGTGGGGCTCACAGCTCACAAGTTCATAGCCGCATGCAAGGCTATCGCAGACGGCGTTAAGTACGCCTTGAAAGACATCGAAGACCGAGGCCTGTGAGGCTGTGAAGAGATAAGCCCAGTGGCACAGGTAACCCCCCTTTGGCACAGGTAAGGCACAAGTAACTTTTGAGTTACCTGTGACACTTATCAACAGGGTAAGCTGCTGAAGCTATTATCTTTTTTTATCTTTTTATTCTTTAGGAACAAGTAACACAGGTAAAAAACAAAAACATCAAGGATAGTAAAAAGTGAGGGAGTGGGTAGGCGTTTATACGTTCCAACTGATTTGAGTGAATTTACCTGTGTTACCTGTGCCTACCTGGTTTTTCGCCTGTAAGGCTTTGAGATCCTTTAGAAAGTTTAGGCACAAGTAAAATAAAGTTACCTGTGACAACCCGTGACACTTATCCACATCACCAACGATATCAAAGACTTATGGGCGAGTTTACTTGTGCCTAAGCTCTCCCCCCACTGGATAAATGCGCTGACACTTATTATGTGTCTATTCAACCTGATATTGTTGCTGTATGGTCCTGCGTCATATCAGCCCCTTTAGGTTGTGAGGCTGTGAGGTTGTGAGGATACATGGCAAAGAAGAAAGATATCGACCTGGACAAGGTCGAACAGCTGGCAGCTCAAGGACTTAGCGAGCAGCAGATCGCTGACAGCCTTGGCATCAGCCGCAGCACCATCGATCGCCGTAAGCGCGATGATGACGCATTTGTGGCCGCTCTAAAGCGCGGGAAGCACCGGGGGGTCGAGGCCGTGACCAACGCCCTCTTCACCGCCGCAACTGTTGGAGAGAAGCCGAACGTCAGCGCGATGATCTTCTACCTGAAGAACCGCGCAGGCTGGCGCGATCGGCAGGACATCACCGCCGATGTTACGGCCGATGTGGTTGTGGACGTTGACCTCGACACCGCCCTGCAGACCCTCAAGGATGCAGGCATTGACCCCTCAAAGCTTTAAAGATCGGACGCTCCATTGGCACGATCGGCTTGCAGATCAATGGGTTAGGAGCCTGTGAGGCTGTGAGGGTCCACTTCAGATCGACTTCGCAAAAATGGGACTCCCCCCTAGGGCGGGTACGGGGGTATATATCGACACACGACTATAGGGGTTTTTCATGACAGCGACTGCAGCCAAGGGATCGGTTCGCAAAAAACGGGTTCGCAAAAACAAGTCCCCCGAAAAAGCAGAGGGGGCGCAAACGGGGGGTAGTAAAAAAGTAGACCCAAAGAAGCTGGCGCAGGCCGTCATGGTCATCCAGCAGCACAAACAACGCAACCGACTTAAATACTTCGAACCTTACCCGTGGCAGAAAGAGTTCTACCACTCTGGGCCTGGCAACAAGCAGCGCATGCTCATGGCCGCAAACCGCGTAGGCAAAACTGCCTCCATGGCTGTGGAAGTAGCCTACCACCTCACAGGCTCATATCCCGACTGGTGGGAAGGTATCAGGTTTACGCGGCCAGTGACCTTGTGGTGTTTAGGTGTTTCGGGCGAACAGCTTAGGGACGTTGTCGTTAAGGAGCTGCTAGGCGTGTATGCCGGTGACGGCAAGTTCGACGGATCTGGGCTTGTACCCGTTCAGGCTGTGAAGCAGGTAACCCCAGCGATGGGGACACCTAGACTGCCGAGGGACGTTCACATCCGCCACACCTCGGGGCGAAACTCGATCGTTTCGTTCAAGAGTTATACGCAGGGGCAGCACGTCCTCATGGGTTCGAGCGTGGATTTTGTCTGGATCGACGAGGAGCCCAAGGATGTCACTATCTACCCTCAGTGCCTTACCCGTACCGCCACAGGCAACGACGGCAAGGGCGGCTATACGGTTCTGACGTTTACGCCTGAGAACGGCGTGACCGAGCTGGTGTCTCAGTTTATGGACAACCGCGTGGCGGGGCAGCACTTGGCCACGGTGACGTGGGAGGACGCCCCTCACCTCGACAGCGAGACTAAGGAGCAGCTGCTGGCGGCTATCCCTGAGTATCAGCGGGACATGCGCTCGAAGGGTGTGCCAATGCTGGGCGAGGGCATGGTCTTCCCGATCGCGGAGGAGGCTATTCGCTGCGACCCGTTCGAGATCCCGCCGCACTACAAGAAACTGGCAGGCATCGACTTCGGCATCACGCACCCCACCTGCGTGGTGTGGACGGCCTACAACCCAGATAACGACACTATCTACGTCTACGACGCTTATAAGAAAGAGGGTGAGATACCGGCTGTACACTCCGCGGCTATACGCGCTAGGGGCAAGGACATCCCTATGATCTACCCGCACGACGGCGACAACACCGAGAAGGGCTCAGGGCGCACACTGGCGGAGATGTATATGGAGTGCGGCGTACTGATGATCGGGAGGTTCACCAACCCAGACGGCACTAACTATGTGGAGCCTGGACTGATGGAGATGCTCGAGCGCATGCGGACGGGGCGGTTGAAGATATTTGGGACTTTAGGTAGCTGGTTTGAAGAGTTCCGACGCTACCACCGCAAGAAGGGAAAGATCCATAAAGACTTTGACGATCTAATGGACGCTACACGTTACGCTGTAATTAGTGTAACGAGGTTCGGGCAGAACCAGTCGGAGCGAGAACTGGACAACAGGGCAGGGTACACGAGCCATGAATATGATTACTGACGAGAAGCAGCTTCTTTCGACACTCGAGCGGAACATCGAGGCGTCGGATACATACGCCAACAGCGAAGTGGGCGAGCAGCGCGATCGAGCGCACCGCTACTACTACGGCGAGCCTCTGGGCAATGAGCTCAAAGGCCGATCGCAGCACGTCAGCATGGACGTGTTCGACGCGGTTGAGGCTGTGAAGGCGATGCTTCTGGAGACTTTCAGCGCCGACAAGCGCGTGTGCAGGTTCGACCCGCAAAGCCCTACGGACTACATGCCAGCGCGGATGGCGACTGAGCTGACCAACTATATCTTCTACCGGCAGAACAACGGCTACAAGATCCTTACCGACGTGATCCACGACGGACTGGTGGCCAAGACCGGGATCGTCAAGCGTTACTGGAAAGAGGACTACGCTTACGACGAAGAGATTATCGAGAACGTGGACGAGGCCACCTTCGCCATGATGACTTCGGATCCTTCTGTCGAGATCCGAGAGATGCAGGAGATGCAGGTCGACGGCATGCCTCCGATGTACAGCGCGAGGATCATGCGCCGCATCGACAAGAGCAAAGTTTGCGTTGAGTGCGTTGAGCCTGAAGACTTTTTGATTTCACCTCGTGCTAAAGACATCGAGAGCAGCGACTTTGTAGCTGTCCGCACCACCCGAACTCGCGGCGAGCTGATGGAGGAAGGATACGACCCCCAGATCATCGAGATGCTCGACGAGGAAGACCACCTTCAGGAAGACGGCTCCCTTGGCCGCGACAGCGTGGACAGTTACCGTCGGGACGCCACGTTGCAGGACGACGACAACGATCGGCAGTACGTTACTGTCTACGAGAGCTATCTCAAAAAGCACGACGAGGAGCTGAACGCCTGCGTGTATTACAAGGTGATCCACGCTCGCCGACACATCCTCGACATGGAGATCGTGAGTGAGATGCCGTTCCGGGCTTTCTGTCCGTTTCCTCTACCTCACCGCTTCTACGGTATGAGCCTTGCAGACGTGATCGTCGATCTGCAGAAAACTATGTCGAGCCTCAAGCGAGGCGTGGTCGACCACATGTTCTTGACCACCACTAGCCGCTGGGTAGCCAACCTTGCCTTGGTTAAAAACCCTCGGGATCTTCTCGACAACCGCGTTGGCGCGGTCATTGACGTTAACAGCCCCAACCCTGAAAGCGTTGTGAGGCCCCTACCCACCCCGCAGCTGAACGGGAATGTTTACAGCGCGATCGAGAACATGGAGCAGGAGAAGGAAGCTCGATCAGGGGCATCTCGCATGAGCCGCGGCCTCGACAGCACAGTCGTGAGCAAGCAAAACTCGAGTGACCTGATCACTCAGTTTATGAACGCCAGCAACAGGCGCATCATGGTCATGGCTCGGAACTTCGCCGAGAACTTCCTCAAACCTCTCATGCACGACCTTTACAGGCTTGCAGTCCAGTACGAGCGGCAGGAGAAAATGCTGCAGCTCGACGACCAGTTTGTGCCTGTTAACCCAGCGCTTCTGGGCGACCGCACTGAGATGACAGTGGCTGTAGCACTAACACCAGATGAGCAGATGAGGGAGGCGCAGTTCCTTCTGTCTCTCGATCAGCAGTTCTCTATGAACCCTGCGGACCCGTCTGTGGGAGGGATGTACGGACCTGCCCAGCGTCATGCGCTGCTCAGCCGTGTGTTCGAGCAGATGGGCATCAAGGGGTCGGGGGCTTTGATCATGAACCCTGGATCTCCTGAGTACCAGCAGATGACGCAGCAGCAACAGCAGATGGCCGAGATGCAGCAGCAGCAGCAACAGGACATCGCTAAGTTCCAAGCAGGTATGCAGGCTCGTCAGATCGCTGTTCTTGAAGGGCAGCTTGAGCTCGATGTTCTTAAAGAGCAGAACCGTTTCATGATGGAAACTGAGAAGCAGAAGTTCGAAGAAGAAATCAAGGAAAGCGAAATGGTCATGGAAGCTCAAAAGCATAAGCATGACATGAAGATCCGAGACGAAGAGCTCGATCTTGAGAAAAAACAGAACCGTAACGTCAGTATAGGAGGCTAGTTTGAAAGACGATCGTTTCGAAGCTTTCATAAAAGCAAAGCGAGAGAAACGGGAACAGCTGAAGGCCAAAGACAGAAAGGAAGCTCTTAGAGCTTACCTAGATGCAAAAGACCCCTCACCGAAACCCGAACCTCTCCCTAAAAAGGCTAAAAAACCTAAAGAGGTTGAAGAGTGGAGATTTCTAGATGAGTGATGAAAGAACTCTCGGGGAGCTGCAGGCCGAGGCTGATCAAGCGGCCGCCTTATTGGAAAATGAAGTTTTCAACAAAGCTTTTCAAAGCATGAACCAAAGCATCATGGACCAGATCCTGACCTCTCCGCCCGATGACAGAGAAGGGCGGGAGCGTTTGTATTTGATGTTCCAGTGCGGCCAGCTGTTCGTTCAACAGTTTGCCGCTATGATAAACAACACCCGGTTGATTAACCAACCTACAATAGATTAAATAGGAGATAACCATGGACGAAGTGCAACCCCAAGCGGACACTGGATCACTGGACCCGATCGAGAGACTTACAGCCGCCCTGGCTCCTGAAGAGGAACAACCGGAAACGCAGCAAGAGCTTTCTGATCAAGAGACCGATGAGGTCGACGATGTAGTCGAAGAGGTCGAAGATGGCGAATTGGATGAAGCGGTAGAAGACGAAGAGGTCGAGGAAGTCGAAGAAGACCAAGCCGAGACTGAAGAAGAAGAAACCGAAGAAACCGAGGAAACCGAGCAAACTTTTGAAGTGGACGGCCAGAAGGTCGGACTTGAAGAGCTGAAGCTGGGCTATCTGAGACAAGCAGACTACACAAAGAAGACGCAGGCGATTGCCGAACAACGTAAAACGTTTGAAGAAAACGAGAAAGTTTACACTTCGTCACTCCAAGCTCTTCTCACTGCTGCTGGTGCGGACTTAGGTCGTTTTGAAAACGTCAACTGGGAACAAGCTGCAGTAGAAAACCCTGATCAGTACAAACAAGCGAAAGCCTTGTACGAACAGACGCGGCAGACCTACGACTTTATCCGCCAACAGGCAGACAGTCATAGGCAAAGGATTGAAGAACAAACGCAGGCCATGATTAAGCAGAGAGCTTCTGAAAGCCTGAGTATTCTGAAATCCAGCATACCTAACTGGTCCAACGACCTGTACTACAAGATTGGCGAGTACGCTAAGGACAGCCTCGGCGTAACGGCAGATGAGTTCAGGAACATATCGGATCACAGGTCTATCACCGCCATGTGGAAGGCTATGCAGTTTGATCAGGCTCGTCAGGTGAGTTCCTCCAAGGCCAAGAAGGCCGTAAAGGCGTCACCAACCAAAACTTTGTCTGGCTCCGCTACGGTGTCCAAAAAAGCTCAAAACCAAGAGACCTACCGAAAATCTCGGGACCGTCTCAAGAAAACAGGCTCAATGGATGACGCAGTGGCAGCTCTCTTGAATAGAAGGTAATACATCATGGCCGTATCAGGCACTTACAAAACCTACGACCAGGTAGGTAAGAAGGAAGATGTCGAAGATATCATCTACGACATTTCTCCAACCGAAACTCCTTTCCTTTCTTCGATCGGTTCTGGAACTGCAGCCGCAACTCTGCACCAGTGGCAGCAGGACAGCCTCGCAGCTGTAGCTACTAACGCTGCTGTTGAAGGCGCGGACGCAGGCACTTCTTCCGTTGATGAAACAGTTCTCAAGACCAACAACACGCAGATCTTCACGAAGGTCGTGCAGGTTTCAGGTACTGCAGAAGCAGTCGGCAAGTACGGCCGCACTTCGGAACTCGCTTACCAGATCGCTAAGAAGGGTAAGGAAATGAAGCGCGACATCGAACACTCGTTCGTTGGCGCAGGCCAGGCTGGAACTGCAGGATCGGGCTCTGTTGCTCGTCAGCTCACTTCAGCTCAGAACCAGATCTCGGCAACCACGACCGACGACAACGGCGGTACGAACCGTGCTTTCACCGAAACTATCCTGCTGAACGTCCTTCAGTCAGTTTACGAAGAAGGCGGCAACCCGAACCAGCTTCAGGTTACTCCTTCTCACTCGGTGACTGTTGCTAACTTCGCAGCTTCTTCGGGTCGTCAGCGCGACTTCGCAGAAGGCACGAAGCTTGTGAACGTCGTGGACATCTACGTTTCGCCTTTCGGTGAAGTGTCGGTGGTTCCGAACCGCTTCATGAACGCAAACCAAGCTCTGGTAGTCGACACCGAATACTGGAGCCGCGCAGTTCTCCGCCCAATGCAGACGATCGTTCTGTCGAAGAACGGCGACAGCGACAAGCGTCAGATGCTGACCGAGCTCACGCTCGTATGCGAAAACGACAAGGCTTCCGGCCTTTGCGATGACCTGACTGCTTAATGTTAAGAGGGGTGGCGGTTGCTTAGGTGGCCGCCACCACTTTTATCTTAAGAAAGAAGAGCATGTCCGATCTGAAATTCTCTTACGATTACGACGAGACGGAGGACCGTCTGACGCTCAAGCACGAGCAGGACGTGTCCGACATACTCGAACAAAACAAAGCTGCCGCCAACGCCAAAAGCAGCTCCGACAAGTGGGGCGAGTTTGAACGGGTGGCCAGCATCCCGGCTACGGTTGTAATGGAGTGGATGAAAGAGGGCATTAACGTGATGGCCCCCACCGCCGAAGACCAGAGACGCATCAAACAAAAGCTTAACTCTAATGAGTATGCTTTTCTTAGAACTAGGGGAGGCAGGCTGTGAGCCTAACCACTTATTCAGGTTTGAAATCTGCGATCGCCGACTGGCTGAACCGCACAGATTTGGCCACCCAAATCCCCACTTTCATCGAGCTTGCCGAGAACCGTATAGCGCACGAGATCCGCATCCCAACGATGGAAAAGACTATTCTTCTCGACCTTAACGACGAGGGATATGCCACGATCCCTTCAGACTTTCTTGAGGTTAAGGATATATTTTACAATTACGACCCCATGACCCGCGTGTCTCTTTCGGAAATACACAGGTACGAAAACCGCGAGGGACCGGCTGAGGTTTTTGCGCGAGAGACTTATCGTCTAAGGTTCTACCCTATCCCAAGCATGGGAGCCGGAGACGAGATGCGGATGATTTATTACCACGACGTGGGAAGGCTTTCTGACGAAGACCCCACTAACGCTCTATTGTCCACCGCGCCTGAACTGTATCTGTTCGGAAGTTTGTCAGAGGCAGCAGACTATCTCGGGAGTGACCCTGCCATGAAACAGTCTTGGGAAGACCGCTACCAGATGGTGGTGTCCCGCATCACTATGCATGCACGGCAAGCAGAGCTTGGCGGTTCCACAGCGATAGTCGCAAACGGATATTAAGACATGAGCGGTTTTTTCAAAGAAAATCCTGCCGACACAGTAGTCGGCAGCCCAGACGCTGACGAGACCCAGATTTCCGAAGACGCCGCCGAAGTAAACGACATCTCGAGTGCTTTTTACAAAGGCTCGGACAACAGAACCCAAGTGGAAGCGGAAGAGCAGTCGGCTAGGGAGGCTCGAGAAGCCGCCGAAGCTGCTCAGGCAGCAGCGGAGGCCAGCCAGGCCAGTGCGGCCACATCCTCGACCAATGCAGCTTCTAGCGCCAGCTCTGCTTCCTCAAGCGAGGCGGCTGCTGCAGTTTCAGCCACTAACGCAGCGAACAGCGCCACCTCGGCATCTACCTCTGCGAGCAACGCCGCCACTAGCGCGACTGCAGCATCTACCTCTGCGAGCAACGCCGCCGCTAGCGAGACTAACGCAGCTACCTCTGCGAGCAACGCCGCCGCTAGCGAGACTAACGCA
>Ga0181592_10003996_pt1 | contig 12213 bp, 7 predicted proteins | sample 071ome_20_FD_133755 | JGI IMG/M metagenome (GOLD analysis project Ga0181592, IMG submission 133755) | Coastal salt marsh microbial communities from the Groves Creek Marsh, Skidaway Island, Georgia - 071412BT metaG (megahit assembly) | ecosystem: Environmental > Aquatic > Marine > Intertidal zone...
GTAATTGTAAGGGTAGTAAACAAGATTATTACAATCCATAATAATCTCTGTAATATATAATTTGTCATTCAATAATCACCTTAATTGTTTTCTAATATTATAACACAAAGTAATGTTCTATGCTACTTAAAACATTTTAATAAAGACAAAAAAAACATATTTTATCTGATTTATAAAAATAAAAAAAGACTGATATTTCTATCAGTCTTTTTTTGTTAATTATTTATTACAACCAAGCAACAACTACAAAGTATCCGTTGATATTTAATAGGATAAATGCATCAGAACCATTGTAAGTTGTAGTACCTGAATCTAATTGCCATGTAACAGCGTATAGCTCAGCATTAGGATCAGTTACTTCTTCGTTTGCAAATACTTCTGCAACAGTTGTTGGAGCAGTATCATATAACTCAGCTAAGTATGCGTTTGCAACAACACCTGCATCATCTAGTAATGTAGCCTCAGCAGATACGTTTGTGTATCCATAGCTTTGTAAGTATGCAACAATTGCAGCCTCTGCATCAGTAATGAGCGCTTGTTGAGAATATAATGTATATTCACCGAATGTTTCTTCAAGGATGAATAAGTAATTTCTTCCTGATTCAGCAACAACAGTGAATGCAACAACTGAGTCAGCACCTAATTCTTCAGCTAAAGCTTCTAAAGTTTGATCTTCAAAAATTTCAGCTAATGCAGTACCGTCTGCAGATGATTCATACACTTGTCCAGCCATATCTAAGTTTGCTTTAATTAATGCAACTGGTTCAGTCCATGATTCTTGTTCAACACCATCACGAACATAAGTTTTACCAACTAATGCCATAATTAATGCATTATAACCCCAAGTTTCATACACAGTTTCACCATCTAAGTTTACATATGATACAGGAATGTTTGGAGAAGTTGTATCTTTACCCCAGTTAAGTGTAAATCCTGAACGGTTGTCATCAGAGAATACATCTAAGAATCCTGGTGCATCAAGGAGTGAACCTGAAATACCACCAATACCTAAGTCAGTATTTGCAATTAACATATAGTCATAGTAGTTTCCCGGGAATGCAACGTCTGCAACAATAATATCAATGTTTACAAAGTTTTCATCATCCACTAATAATGCTTCGTATTGTCTTTCAAGTTCAGCAATCATTGCTTGAGCAGCAGTGTTACCACTTGAAGCATATGTTAATCCAAGTTCAATCGTAGTGTAGTTTTCAGCAGTACCTGCAGTATAGTATCCATCAGCAATCGCATCTGCAACAGCAGATTTGAATAAGTCTAATGCAGCATCTGGGAAGTAACCATTTGAGTCACCACCAAAGTTAGTTACAACAGCAGCACCTGCTTCACCTGTACGTACACTTAAACCAGATGATCCATCAAGGAAGTAAGTTGAAGCGAATAATGTGTGAGCTGGTAAGTAAGTTTTAACAACTTCTACCGCAGCAGTATAACGGTCAAAACCATAGTATAGTGCTTGACGGAATTCTTTGTACATTAAGATTGGTTCTGGTACAAAGTCTGGATCAATACCACTACCTGGGTATTGCGCAATATAAGCATCACGATTTGCTTCAGTACCAAACATGTTCATTTGTAATCTCCAAGTTGTAGCCGCTGGAGAAGTTTTCACACGTGGGTCATTTAAGAATTCAGTAACACGCGCAGAAGGTACAGATGCACTTTCTAAACGTCCAGCTAAGAATTCTTCAAATAATTGTTCAGAACCAGAAATAAATCTGAATTGTTGACCTGTATAGTAGTATTTGTCAGCATCGACATATGCAGCATTTTTCTTCGCAGTGATTAATTGGTCAGGTGTATAAGCATCAATATAATAGACACCGTTTGCAGCAATCGTTGTTGGTGATTGACCATAAGCAACTTCACGCTCTTCTTGTGTTGCACCAAGTGATTCATATAATTCTTGGTTTAATGCAGCTAAAGAAGCACCAGTAAATCCATAAACAACATCAAATTCTGATTGTTCAGATACATATTCTAATTGAATGGTGTTTCCATCAACAATAGAAATACCGACATCTTCCCAAGAACCTGTACCTGCAACATATTCAGCAGCACCTTTAATACCTTTAGTAATAAAGTCACCACCACCTGAAATTGCACGGAACCATTGGTTGTCAAGGGCTAATTTCCAAGTCCATAACCAGTCACTAGCATCTAATTTTTCAAAGCCAGCAGCAAAACCTGAAGTATCAATATCTGGGTGGAATGTCCAAGTAAGATCATCGCGTACTGGAATTTGCCATACTGTTGAATAATCTTTACCATTAATTGTTTCTGGATTCACAGCGATAGGAGCTGACTTAGCAAATGAAGGATTGATCTCGTAACCTGTTTTAGATGCGTCGAAATCAAATTCATAAAATCCACCAGTAAATAAATCAATGAAATCTGATGATACTGAATCATCTGCTAACCATGGGTTTAATGTTGTTGGGTTTGTAGAGAATGAGGAACGCCAAGTATATTCACCTGCGTTACCCATTTGACCAGGTAACATTTCAACAGTAGAGTCATCTGCTGTTAATTGAGAGAATGCAGTACCAAATCCAAGAACACCGTTAAATTCTTCAGAGAATAGTTGTACACGGTTTGAGAACATGACACGTGATGCACCCGTATATAGTGGAACACCCGCGATGACATTTTCTAATAGATATGATTCTGCCGCAGCAAATAAGATATCTTTTTGTTCACCATCAAGTAATGATAAGTTGACACCTTCTTGATAGTCAGCTAACGGATAATCTTCTGGAGCTGGAGGATTTACTGTGACTGAACGTGATGCAGTTGCAACATTTCCAGCACTATCTTCTACTGAGTAAGATACTGAGTAAGTACCAGCAGTTAGATTATCTACTGTATTCGCTGTTACTTCAATCGCAGCAGTTAAATCACCATCTTCAACGTCAGTTGCAGTGACTCCTGCTAAAGGATCGAATTCATCAAATACAGCAATTGATGCATTACCTACTCCAGCGAATACCGGAGGAAGGTCTTCTTCGCCACACGCCGCTAATAAAACGGTTGCGAATAATAACATGAATAATCCTAATAATTTTTTAGAAATTTTCATTCATTAAATCTCCTTTTTTTAATTATTTGTTAATCATTATACCAAAAAATATTTTTTTTCAATCTTTTTACTTATTTTAAATGCATTGAAAACGTTTTCTAACACGTTATAAGCCTTACATTCATGTATTTATACTTTATTCAAATGCAGTAAGCAAGATTTCTTCGTTATAAATTTCTTCAATCGAGATCACAATGTCTGGTTCAATACCAAATTCATTGTTTTCATATACATAAGGATCTTCTTCTGTACCACTACCTGTTCGTACTGCACCAACACTATTTGAACTCATGGTAAATGATGTTCCACTTGGAAGTAAGATAGGCGTGATAGAAGATGCACCACCACCAGATGTAAGACCTATAATTGGGCCTAGATTATTCATCTTAAAGATTGTTGCAAGTGAGTTAGCAGCACTAAATGTTAGTGGTGATGTAAGTAATGCCCAATTTAAATTATCATATACTGGTACACCATCAATATATACATAACTGCTTGATGCTCCACCTGTATTACCACTAATTCTTGCTGTCATAAATGGTTGACTTGTAATAAATCCTACGACTCTATATAATGCACCAACATTACCACCAGTGTTCCAAGTTAAATCCAACATGGCATTGACTAGATTAGGTGCTTCAGCAGTAACTTGATCCATCACCATTTCTAAATAAACTGCACTATCCCCTTCAATCATGGCTTCAATATCAACTTCAAATGGCCAGTCAGAAGTATATGATGTTGGTAATTGATTTGCAATACCGACATAAAATAATGCATTTTCTTCATCAAAAGATAATTGAACCATATATGAGACATCACCAACAGTAATACTGTAGTATCCATCTTTTTTGGCTTGATTTACTGTCTCTTCAACAACTTTTGCAAAGCCTGCAGTTTCTAATGCTGCACCATAAGCTGAGACATAGTTCGCATCTAAACCTTTCACTAACATCGACACTTGTCGATCATCGTTATCCGATTGATTGTAATAAAATATTTTTGTTGAACCATCAATATTAGGTAAAAGATTAATATTTTCAGTTCGTAGCATATCAGATACAATCGCATGGTCAAATGAAATAGATTCTTCGATATCAGATGTTCTAAATCCATTGAGCGTAATAACAACACTTGTTTTCGCATCATCTAAGAACCAATAGTTAGGTCTTAATCCAGAATATGCATTCCAAGAACCATCTGTTGATTCTCCCCATTTCGCACCAATCGCATCATCCACATCAATATAACCATCATAATACCAATTTTGGAATCGAGAGCCATATACACTGAGTGTATTGACTGCTGGACCATCATCACTTACTTCGTTAAAATATCCTGGATATCCGTAAGATGTGTGTGGTTCATCGATATCTTTTAATAATAAATCTCTTAGTGCCAATTCAAATGTTGCAGGATCTGAAGACAATAATCTAGATCCTAACGGATACATAAGCTCATAAAATGAATCAATTTCAAGTAATTCTTTTAATCCATAGAAATAATCTAAATTGAATGCTAATACATTAAAATTATGAACTGCTAGATCATGTGGAAACTCTTTTCCGTTCATGTTAGAAGTTTTCATACTAGTATATTCATCGCTATCATCTGCAGGTGTTCCGTAGATCCCATATAATTTTTGATTGTTGTAATATACATTGTAATAACTTGAGCCAGCAAATAATTGGTTCACTGTGTAATAAGGAACTACGATTTCGCCTTCGTATACAACAATATCTAAATTATATTTTGTTAAATCATAAACAACATCGCTACCTTCATAGTAGTGTGCATTCGGATTGTCGTAATCATATTCGATGTGACGACCATAATTTGTTTCAGTTGAATAAATATATGCCCAGTAAAAACCTGGATCATTGGTTGAAATTGTGTTTGTATCCGCATCAATGATAAGTTCTAAATCATATGACTCATCCTCATCTTCGTCATAATACACATAAAACATTGTGAGTACATTACCTTCTGTAGTAACCGTGATATCCACCTCTGGATCAACAAATCCTTCAAGCAAGTCAAAGAAATCTAACACTTTGACATAAGGTACATAGCCATCTTCTTCAAAATATAATGTTAAACTTCCATCAGCAACATCATATTCCGTTGTTGTGTTTTCAAAAGGCACTGAACGTGAAGTTGCAATCACAACCGGTTCAGCTGGTTTTAAATCCACCTCAAACGTTGCACTGACACTTGCGTTTCTGTACACAAACGTCCCAGTATATGTTGCAGTGGCAGCATCCATGCCATATGGCAGTGGTAATAACACACCTTCATTTGATAAATAAGGTGAATTTGATCTCCAACTTACAACGGATCTGTGAACTTCGCCTCTTTTAATGAAGTCATAACTACCTGGATTCGCTTCAAGCCATGCTTGATACGCCTCTAAATCCTCTTGTACACGGTCTTCATCAGTGAGTTCAGCTTTTGGATTAACTGTAATGGTGACAGAAACTTCAACGCGTTCTCCTGCACTATCTGTCACTTGATAGGTTACTGTATATGTACCTTCAACATCTAAATCTAAATTATCATCGTTAACTGTTACATTCGCAGTGAGATCGCCATCTTCAACATCTGATGCCGTCACACCTTCCAGAAGATCAAGAGTATCACCTACTTCAACAGTTTGATCTACGGCACCGCTAATCACAGGTACATTGTTCTCATCTGTTGCATCTCCACATGCTGTTAAAAATAAAATAAAAGCTAGTAAAACAAAACTTTTTAATATATTACGAATTTTCATCTTTGACCTCATTTCACAAAATGTTTATTTATAATTTTATAATAAAAGACATAAAAGTCAAAAGAAATAAAAAATATCTATTTTAAAAACAGATATTTTTTACATTTTTTTTACATAGTAGTTATCGTGATAATACTTCTAATATGTCTTGTGCATTTGTATCTGGTGATGCCTTTTCAAATACATGCGTAATGATACCTTGTGCGTCTAATATAAATGTTGCACGTTGAATCCCCATATATTTTTTTCCATACATACTTTTTTCAACCCAAACACCAAAGTATTCACATACATCACTTTTTTCATCTGAAAGCAATATAAATGGTAAGTTGTATTTTTCTTTGAATGCAACATGTTTATCTGGAGAATCTTTAGATATACCAATGACTTGAATCCCTTTTTCTGTAAATTCGTCATATTGATCTCTAAATGCACAAGCTTGTTTCGTACACCCTGGTGTATCATCTTTTGGATAAAAGTAAAGCACAAGTGGTTTCCCGTAATACTCTGATAATTGCCTTAAATCACCTTGACTATCTGGCAAAGAAAAATTTTTAACGACGGTTCCAATGGATAACATAATATATATCCTTTCTTAATAAACGTTATACTTTATTATTATATAATATCCATTCATAAGTCTATTTGTTTAAAATAATTTCACTTAATTCGTTCAAAAAAAAGAGGCATTTGCCTCTTTAATAACTTTTTTGGTGCGGGTGACAGGAGTTGAACCTGCACGCCGTAAGGCGCTAGATCCTAAGTCTAGTGCGTCTGCCAATTTCGCCACACCCGCGCAAAAGTCATTATATATGTTTTGAGGTTTCTTGTCAACGTTTTTTCTTGAGTTGTTTTCTAACGCCAAAATATACGATACCTGCGAGTACTCCAGCAATTGCAACAAGCCCATATTGTATAGATTTTTCTTCTAAGGGATGATTGACTTGGATTTGCATAATACCCTCATAATTTTTATTATTTATTGAGACATCGTAATAAATTTCATAGTTTCCAGGTGTTGTTTTTGATCGTGAATATGTATTTAATACGATATCAAGATCATCATAAGACATATTCAGTTGATTGAGATATGCATCGATAATCTCATAGATATCTTCTAGTGATAACGTTTCGAAAACGGACGTTTCAATCATATAGACCTTTAATTCAACCTCATCGATCTCATCTCCAATAACATTAATATAGGTGATATACGTTGAGATATTCAAAGAGGCATCCATGGCTTGTATTTTTACTTGATATCGACCTGGAATTTGCGTTTGGTTATAATTATTCGTAATAATGGAAACTTCGAAAGATGCGTTGTCTGAAATATTAAAATAACCGAGAATAGCTTCATTTGATAAGGGTTCTTGACTTTGATAAACCATAATTTCACTTGGACCGTATATGGTAGGTGCAGTTCTATCAAAATATTCAAATAGTACTAAATAATAATGCGGTGCTTCTTTGTGTTTAAATAATTGATATTTTGGTAGGGATTCTGTCTCAGCAATCATTATTACTTGATCTCCTACAAAAGGTGATTGAGAAATGATTGCGGAATTCATAGTATCAACTGGAATGGTATATTCTTTAAGAGAAGGTTCTTGTAGGTGTTCAAAATCAACAAATGCATCATATGTTCCTTGATAAAGCATCATTTGATAATGTCCATAAAATGATGCAGGAATTTGATGCATATGAATCCATGTATCTCTAGCCGTAAAACTTACATAAGCACGTCTGTAAACATCGTCAAATTGATATGCGTAGAAATCATAATATTGACTTTCTATTTCTATCTCATAATCTGTGATGTAATCTAGGTGTTGACCTAATGACATTTCATCAATGACTAACGTATAGGTCATACCCACCTCTACTTCAATGGGTTCCATCGTATGTGCCATGTGACTATGTGGATGAATATATAAGTTGGATAAGTCTAAAATATTGTGTGGTGGTGGTGTAAATCCTGTGAATGTTGCTTGTAATAACAGTATAATTTCTTTCATAAAAGCCTCCTATAAAATACTACTCATAACTGTGACTTTTACTACAAAAAAAAGAACTTCCGTTCTTTTTGTTATTTGAATGGCAGGCCCAGCTGGATTCGAACCAACGATGAGGGAGTCAAAGTCCCTTGCCTTACCCCTTGGCTATGGGCCTATGTATTTATATGGGGCGGCCGATGGGAGTCGAACCCACCAATGTCGGGACCACAACCCGATGCGTTAACCGCTTCGCCACGACCGCCAAATCTTAGCGCAATTTCTATTATACATGATTTTCATTTGATGTAAAGTGATTTTATCTAATTTTTTGCGTTCGTTGGTATAATAGATAAGAAAGACAAAATGAGGATGAAACAATGTTAAAATGGTTTTTAAGAATTTTATATTTTATCGTCATAGCTGTGCTGAGTTTACAAGTGTATGGCTATGGTTATTTTCAACAATTAGAGGCATATTATAAAGATAATTTAGAACCTAATCTAGAAGATGAAGTCGCCTATATGGAAGGCATGAATACGTTATTAGGATTGTCATACTTTTCTGAAAATGCTGACCTGTTTGATATTTCTGTAACAGAGGGTGATATACAATACCGTTTCTCTATTAGAACAGTAGGTGCTGTAACCGATGATTTAGGTGTTGATGGTTATGCCATGATGATCAGTGATATCCATATTACACATGAAGGTACCTTGCTCGAAAGACCTATCATAAAAATGACGGTTGAAATGTCTGATAATACCTTTTTAGTCGATGGCGATTATACCAATGTTAAAAGTCTTATTTATGACATTGATAATCCATTTTCTTTCCAAAATATTCCTGTCTTCTTCATGTTTGATTACGACGGCTATAATGTGATTCCAGAAACAGAACAATTTGCAGATATCACAAGAATTGAAATTCTTTATGGTTGGGTTAACGATGACGTCTATGAATTTTCACCTGTGCCAATCTTTTTAGCAACACAAACCTCAAGTAATGAGGCTGCGTTATATAAAACAAATGATTTTTCTATATCAGATGATTACAGACTGATGCCGTTATTTGATGAGAATACTCCTGATGAGATCCAAATTGCAACATATAATTTGAATACAACTAGAGATGATATCAATGCTTACAGTTATATCCTTACAAGAATTATTGTGATTTACTTAGTTGCAGTATTTGTTGTGACATATTTCTTGTTTTTCCATGGATCTGTCATGCGCTATTATAAAAAGAAAAAGGCGATGCGTCAGCCAAAAATCGAAAATAATAATTCAATCTTTAAAGATTGATTTTCGATAAGAATATGTTATACTATCTTTTGCGTAGGGGTATGGTGTCAATGGTAGCATAACGGTCTCCAAAACCGTCGGTACGGGTTCGAGTCCTGTTACCCCTGCCATTATAATAAAGATAAAAAAAACGACTCAATTGAGTCGTTTTATTTTTTACCAATATGTTTTTCTAAAAAGTTCATAACTGCAGAAGGTTGAAACCCACTGATGATGTCTCCTGATGTTGCAATTAACGATGGAAAAGCTTGAATATTATGGGTATCAAGTAATGCTTGTACTGCTGCTTCTTGATCGCCTTGATCATATACTTCAATGTCATTGACGTATTTATCATTCATGGCATGTTTTAAAAACAATTTAAGAGCTTGACAATGTGGACAATTAGGTTTTGTTAACATTTTTATCATGATACTTTCGCTCCTCTTATAGGTTGATCAAAAACGAAATCACTATCTTTGAGTGCTTCTGTTTTCATTTTTTGATACCCGGTACCTTTCATTGAGAAGAAATCATGCGTTTTTGTTTCAGTATTTAAACCGTTAATAACAATAGGATTCACTTCTTCTTGTGGATAAACAGGGTCAAATCCTAAGTTCATGAGTGCTTTATTTGCATTATATCTCACAAATATTTTCACATCATGAGAAAGTTCGATTGGATCGTATATCGTTTCAACGAGCTCTGATGTTTCTTTGTATAGCTTATGTAAAAGATTAAACATCCAACCTTTAAGTTCTTCTTGTTTCTCAACATCAAATGTTTCAAAAATTTCTTGAGATAATTTTCCTACATACAAACCATGAATAGATTCATCTCGTAAAATCAAGTTAATGATTTCACCCGCTTGCATAAGTTTACCTTGTCCATAAAAGTAAAGTGGATAGTAAAAGCCAGAATAAAATAACCATGATTCTAGGAAAACAGATGCACACATCGCTTTCCATTGAGCTTCAAGAAATTCTTCTTCAGTAAAATCAACTTTCTCAGGTTCATAATTTCTAACATATGTATATCGGTCAAGCACTTCATATGCTCCTACGATAAGGGTCATGATGTTTTGTAGGTTATCGTTTTTATTACCCCAAGCAAATAATTCTGAAATGGTATGATTAGGTAAAAACGTCATAAAAATATTAGAATAGCTCTTCGCATGTACTGCATTTTCCATGGCAGCCATAAAATTAAGCACAGCTTTTCTTTGATGAAATCTGTCATCTAATGAGCGAGATACAACCGGCATCCCGATATCGCCTTGATATGTGTCTAAAAACGTGAGTACAAGTAAGTTTTTTGCATAAGCATCTTTCACATCATCTGGCAAGATGTCCCATACATTTAAATCTGACTGTAAGCTGACATCTTCTGGACGCCAAAATTGAGACAAGTTTTGTTCATAAAATAATTGAGTGTAATCATCTTCCATTTCATTCCAATTGGCACCATCAAAATCAACAGGTTGTGGAAATTGAGGTTTTAATTTTTCTTCAGCTTTCTTTTTTAAAGGTTGTCTTGCCATAATATCTCCTTATACAGCGCATGATTCACATTCGCTAATTTTGAGTTTTTGTGTTCTTGTATAATAAAGTGTTTTAATACCTTGATAGTGAGCATATAAATAATATTTTTGTAAATCTCGTGTTGTTTCTTCAGATGTTATCCCTAATTCAAAAGAAATTCCTTGATCCACATGTTTTTGAGCAGTTGCAATGACATCAATAATTTTAAAATTATCCATGCGATATGCCGTTTCATACATGAATGATGCCACGTCAAGTGCAGGCATTGGGAAATATGTTTTTGAATTTCCATACGTTCTCTCTTCAACTAACTGTTTCACCGGTGTTAGTGATGGTGTTGCACTCATGACATATCCAATTGAACCATTCGGTGCAATTGCTAATCGATGTGAATTGTAAAGACCATATTTTTTAATATTTTCTTTGAGTACTTTCCAATCCTCATTGGATGGTAATTGAATACCCTCAAATAAAGCTTTCACTTTATCTGTCTTAGGTAATATTTCACCACGTCCTTTGAAATAAGAGCCATCTGCATATTTAGATTTTTCAAATTTGTAAAATTTTTGTCCTGTTTCTTTTGCAAGTTCCATAGAATATTCAAGTGAATAATAGTTCACTGCATTAAAGAATACATCAATCAAATCAATATTTTCTTCAGAACCATAAGCAATGTAGTTTTCAACAATATAACCATGGTGTCCCATGATACCAAATCCAATTGAACGGTTCATTCTGTTTGCTTTTGCAACAGCTGGCACATATGCAATATCCGTTTTCAACGAGACTGAATTCATGATATCCATCGCTGCTCTCACTGTTTCTTTAATGGTCTTGTGTTTCATCATGTTACCCATATGACCTGAAGCTAAATTACAAGATATATCCATTCCGATATCATCTTGGTCTTTTTTGTCATAATCAGCGTAATGAGATGTAATTGTTGGCTGTAAAATTTCAGTACATAAATTAGAAAATTTCACTTTATCTTCAAGAGGGTTTTGTTTGTTCACGTTATCTGCAAACATAATGTATGGATATCCACTTTCCCCTTGAAGTGTTGCAATTTGATCTAATAATTTTCTTGGATTGATTTTTCTTTTTCTAACGTTTGGATTTTCTGCAAGTTCATCGTACCATTGGTCCATTTCAATCGCGATATCCGCAAAGTCTTTCCCATACTCTTTAAACACGGTGTGTGGATAAAAGACATACATTTCTTTGTTTTCTCTTGCAAGTTCAATCATTTTATCAGGGATGACAACACCCATAGAAAGTGTTTTGATTCTAATATCATCATCAGCATTTAATTTTTTGGTTTGCAAGAAATCTTCGATATCTGGATGGAAGACATTTAAATAAACCGCACCAGCACCTGTTCTTTGTCCCATTTGGTCGGCGTATCTGAAGTTATTATCCAATAATTTCATGACACCAACGACACCTTTTGAAACGTTTGGGATGCCTTTAATGGATTCACCTTTGGCACGTAAATTGGTTAAATTAATCGCAACGCCACCAC
>Ga0181592_10004013_pt1 | contig 12183 bp, 7 predicted proteins | sample 071ome_20_FD_133755 | JGI IMG/M metagenome (GOLD analysis project Ga0181592, IMG submission 133755) | Coastal salt marsh microbial communities from the Groves Creek Marsh, Skidaway Island, Georgia - 071412BT metaG (megahit assembly) | ecosystem: Environmental > Aquatic > Marine > Intertidal zone...
GACGCCCTGGCCGATGGCCCACATGTTGGCGCCGTCGGCGACGGGCTTGCGCTGGCGGTAGTCGTTGTCGATCCGGGCATGGGCGGGCTGGTTCACCGAGAAGGTGTCCAGTTCGAAGGTCAGACGCGGGTGGCCAACGGCCATGATCCGGTGCGTCACCATCTTGTCGGCGTTCGGCTGATGGCAACCGAGGCAGAGTTCCGCGCGTGCAACAGGATCTTCTGTGGGATACATGCCGATAGCGACGAGCTCTGGCCGGGAGCTGACGCCACTGACATGGGTGCCCAGCCAGTTCTCGGCGCCGCCGTGGCAGGCCTCGCAACCGACGCCGTCGGCGATGTCGAAGTTCTTGCCGCGCCGGTCTTCGGCAACGTTATCTGTGTGGCAGCCGAGGCAGAGTTCCGATTCGTGCGCCGCGCCGATGCCCAGCCGGGCGGCCATATTCTTGGCGTGTTCGGACAGCAGCGCCTTGTAAGCGCCCGAATGAGCATCGTGTGTGCTCCACACGACATATTCGTTCTGAAGGACCACCGAGTTTTGCCAGGGCTGAACTGCGCCGTGGCAGGTCGATGCCGCGCAGGTCTGGACGCCCAGATGGATGGCTTCGTTGTCCTGCGCCTGCGCAGGCGTGACGGCTGCCGCAATGAGTGAGATCGCGAATACAGCCAAGATGTTCGGCCAGCGCCGAATCGTCCGTTTGGTCATGCTGCCCCCGACCGCAATTGCGCGGTCCCTTTCGTGCCCAATATCGAACGGTAAAATACATACCGAAAATTCGCCGCGCATGACAATGATGACGATCACTTTGGTGAGACTTTGGCTGCGCGGCTATGTCTGATAGCCTGACAACTGGCGTATGTCACCCTGACAAATCCACAACTGGGTTGACCGACGCCCGTCTGCCGCGATACCCGGTTGGGGGAGCGTGGCAAGGGATGCCGCGTGTGACCGGGGCCAAAGGGTTGGGGGCTTGTCGGATTTCCAGATAGCGATCGTCGGATCGGGTCCGGCCGGTTTGAGTGCCGGTGCGCGTGCAGCAGTGCGCGGCCTGTCCCATGTCGTGCTTGAACGCACGGAGCAGCCCAGCAACACCATCTTCCGCTTCCAGAAGGGTAAGCATGTGATGGCGCAGCCGGCCCACACGCCGCTGCGGGCCGAGATTCCGTTTGAAGACGGGCGGCGCGAGGACGTTCTGGCCGCCTGGCGCGCACGCGCCGATGAGGTGGGTGTCAACTTCCGGTTCAATTCCGAAGTCACCGGAATCTCGGGCGAAAAGGGCAATTTCACCATCTCCCTCAAGGACGGGAGTGAAGTCACGGCGGATACGGTTGTCCTCGCCGTCGGCCTTCAGGGCAACCTGAACACCTTGCGGGTGCCGGGTGCGGAACTGCCCCATGTGGGTTACCAGCTCGATGACCCCGACGAGTTCGAGCATGAACGTATCTCGGTCATCGGCGCGGGCGATGCCGCGATCGAGAACGCGCTGGCACTGGCCGAACACAATCGCGTTACCATCATCAACCGCTCGGACGAATTCGCGCGTGCCAAGGGTGCGAACGAAAGCGCGATTCTCGCGGCAATCGAATCGGGCCGGATGGACGTAGCCTACAATGCCAACACCATCGCGGTCGAACCGGATACGCTCGTGCTGGAGACGCCGGACGGCGAGGCGCGAATCCCGTGCGAACGAATCATCGCGCGCCTGGGCGCCGCGCCGCCGCGCAAGCTGGTTGAGGCTTGCGGGATTACCTTTCCGAGCGAAGAGCGCAATGCACTGCCGGAAGTCACGCCGCAGTACGAATCGAACGTGCCGGGGATGTACGTCGTCGGCGCGCTGGGCGGGTTTCCGCTCATCAAGCAGGCCCTGAACCAGGGCTACGAGGTCGTCGAGCACATCATTGGCGAGGATGTGGAGCCGTCTGACGCGCCGCTGTTGCGCGAGAAGATTTCGGTCGCGCCCGGCTGGGATGTGGACGGGTTCCTGGATGCGGTGCGTGAACGCGTGCCGATCTTCGCGGAACTCAACGCGCTGGTGCTGCGCGACACGATGCTGGAATCGACGGTTCACAGTTTCAACGACGGCGACATCGTCTTCCGGCGTAACGACTACACCAACAGTCTGTATGTCGTGATCGAGGGATCGGTGCTGATCCATCTGGATGACGAGACCCCGCCAAAGGCGACGGTAGAACTGGGGCAGGGCGCGTTCTTCGGCGAGATGGGCCTGATTTCCGGCCGCCGCCGTACGGCGACCGTGTCCGCCAGGGGCAACGCGCTGCTGCTGGAGGTTCCGCGCCGGCGCATGATCGCCATCAGGGCCAGTGTGCCGTCGGTGCGCGAGGCCATGGACCGCGAGGCGGTCGCGCGCGCCATTCAGGCGCATCTGGCACCAGGCCTCGATCGTGCAAGCATCGACGATATCGCCGCCGCCGCGACGATCCACAGCTGGGCCAAGGGCCGGGTGCTGTTCGCCGAGGGCGAGGAAGGTGACAGCCTGCACCTGATCCGGCGCGGCTCGGTGCTTGTGCGCAAGAAGATCGGCGACCATGACGTCGTCCTGAACTATGTCGCGGCAGGCAACTATGTCGGCGAGATGGCGATCATCACAGGCCAGCCCCGAAACGCCACAGTGGCGGCCGCGGCTGACTGCGAGACCATCCGCATTGAGCGCGAGGATTTCGTACGCCTGATGGACCGCCACCCCGATCTGCGGTCCGAGATCGAGAATGTGCGCACGGAACGTGAAGCCATGTCCGCGCGTATGGCCGAGACGCCGGATCAGGGCAGCTTGATCGAGTTCCTTGTCGATCAGGGAGGCAAGGAAGCCACCGACATCCTGCTGATCGACGAGTCGCTCTGTGTCGGCTGTGACAACTGCGAGAAAGCCTGCGCGGGTACGCATAACGGGATCACGCGGCTCGACCGCGAAGCCGGCCCGTCTTTCGCCGACATGCATGTGCCGACCTCGTGCCGCCACTGCGAGCATCCCCATTGCATGAGCGACTGTCCGCCGGACGCGATCAAACGTGCAATGGGTGGTGAGGTTTACATCACCGACGCCTGCATCGGTTGCGGCAATTGTCAGCGCAATTGCCCTTACGACGTGATCCAGATGGCGGCTCCGGAAGTTGGCGAACGGGGTTGGCTGGCGAGCCTGCTCGGCATGGGCGGCGGGAAGGCTCAGGTCTCCGACGGCCCGAAGCAGGCCGTGAAGTGCGATATGTGCAAGGACCTCGACGCCGGGCCTGCCTGCGTGCGCGCCTGCCCGACCGGGGCGGCGATCCGCGTGCATCCCAGCGAGGTGATTGAACTGCTGACGGGGAGCGACTGATGGCGGCGGTCCCACTGCACAGCGGTTTTCTGGTTCACAAGCGCATGCTGTATGCTTGGCTCGCGATGCTTCTTGTGTGCGCCGTCGCGGCGGCCTGGTACTGGCAGGACCGGCTGCCGGCCGAACATGTCGATCTTGCGTTCGGTTATGGACTGGGCGGTCTGGCCCTCGCGATCATGCTGCTGCTGGCCTGGTTCGGGGTCCGCAAGCGCAGTTTCGCCAAGGGCGCGGGCCGACTGAAGGGCTGGCTGTCCGCCCATGTCTATCTGGGGATCGCGCTGATCTTCCTGATCCCGATGCATGGCGGGTTTCAGATCCGGCCCGATATCCACGGCCTGGCCTATGTGATGGTCCTGATCACCGTGTTCACCGGTCTGTTCGGGGTCGCGTTCTATGGTGCCTATCCCCGCCGGGTGACGGCCAACCGTGAGGGGCTCACCTTCGATGAAATGGTGCGCCGGATCGCGGAGATCGATATCGAGTTGCGCGGTCTTGCACCGCAACTGAGCGAGGCGGCCAACGACATCGTGCGCAAGGAGGCCGAGGGCCTGCGCATCGGCGGCGGCATCGGCATTCTTTTCATGCGCCCCGTGAACCGCGCGCGGCGCGCGCGCCAGGCCCTGATGCGCCTGGGGCTCGACAGCGATGCGGGCAACCGTGTGGCGGCGCTGCTGGAGCGGAAGTCCAGCGTCCTCGACCGTCTCCAGCGCGATATCCAGATGCGCTCGCGCCTGCGGTCATGGCTGCTCATCCATGTACCGCTGTCGCTGGCCGCGCTGGCGCTCGTGATCGCGCATGCCGTTGGCATGCTTGTCTTCGGCCTCGGATCGGTCTGACACCTCATGCGTTTGCTCGTCACACATCGCCTGCGCCGGACCCGACGGGAAGGCTATGTCGAACGGACCGAGGTCCTTGAGGGCGAAGAGATTCGCCTGGGGCGCGGCTCTAATGCCGAATTGCACCTGCCCGACGCACGTGTCCTGCTGCATCACGCGACCCTGACCGTCGAAGGCGGGGAAATCGTTGTGCGCGCCGATCCGAGCGCGGAAATCGAGCTCGACGGTATTCCGGTCGATATCGCACAGCTGACCGAAGGCCACACGGTCGCCGTGGGGCCATATGACCTGACCTGGGGTGCCGAGCGCGGGGACTGCGACGGCGCCTTCACCATCGAACTCGCACGGCCGATGGGCGATGCCGAGACGCTGGTGCGCGCACGCGTGCGAACGCCGCTGCTGTCACGCCGCCGGTCGGGTTGGGCGCTGGGCGGGCTGATCGCACTGGTTCTTCTGGTGATCGGCGTCGGCGTGCCGCTGGGCTCGTTCGTCGGCGAGCCCAAGGTGCAGCGCCAGGCCACCGAGGCCGGTGATGCTGCCATCATCCGCCGGGCCGAATCCCTCTGGGTGACGGAACAGCTTTCCGATGTGCACCACAATCTGGAGGCGGGTTGCCAAGCCTGCCATGTGAAACCGTTCGCGCCGGTTGCGGAGACCTCCTGCCTGACATGCCATGACACGCTGGCGGCGCATGTGGGCCCGCACGCCACCTTCAGCGCGGATGTGAAGCTGGAAGAGGGCTGTGCGTCCTGTCATCAGGAACACAAGGGCGCGAAGGGTATCTTCCCGACCGCGGCCGTGACGGAGGACGGCTGCGTCGCCTGTCACAGCAGGGATATCGAGCCGGGCAATGGCAGCGAACTGGCGAAGGTCGCCTCTATCAGCCAGCATCCCGCGATCCTCTATCCGCCGGCCCCGGCGAGCGGCCTGAAGTTCTCCCATGCCTCGCATCTGGTGCCGGAAGGCAAGCGTGGCCCGACGGGCGCGCGCGAGACGCTCGGCTGCACGGATTGCCATCAGTCCGCCAATGCGGGGCGCGACATGACGGTGCCAAGCTTCGAAGAGGGCTGCCGGTCCTGTCACACCCTGGCCTTCGCGTCGGAAGATCCGGGCCGTCGTCTGCCGCATGGTTCGCCCGCCAAGGTGCGTGTGGCCGTGACCGAATTTTACGAAGCGCTCGCGGCGGGTCAGATCGACGTACCGGTATTCGAGGCGCCGGTCCGCCGCCGCCGGCCCGGGCAGGAAGCGCGCCCACAGCTCGTGGCGCCGCCGGAACCGGTTCCGGTGAGCGCGCGTATTGAGCAGGCCATGGCCGGACCGGCCGTGAAGGGCCAATGCGCGACCTGTCACACGCTGACCGACGGTGCGGACCCCGCGCAGTGGGGTGTGGATGCGGTCCGCTTCGAACATGACTGGATCACGCGCGCCGCGTTCAGCCACGAGGATCACCGCAAGGACGCCAAGTGCACCACGTGCCATGCCGACGCGGCGAAGAGCGAGAAGGTTTCCGACGTATCCCTGCCGGCCATGGGCACCTGCCTGGAATGCCACGGCTCTGCCTTCGAGGCGCCGAAGGTTGATAGCACCTGCGTGACCTGTCACGAATATCATGGCACGACGGACAAGAATGCGGCGTTGCCGAATGATGCGACCCACCGTTTCGCAAGTCGTTCGGAAGGTGCCGATCCCGCCCTGGCCGACCGGCTGGGACGCTATCTGAAGACGGCGGCCAACTGACCTTCGCGGATGGCGCACCGCGCACGTGCGTTGGGAAATCCCGGTGCTTCCAACAATAAATTAACCAGGTGTTAGCCGGTTCAACCTACAGGTGAGGCAACGCTCACCGAGGTCAATCCATGCTTCACTGGTCACGCGCGCGCGCCATATCGGCCGTGGCTTCCATTCCCGTCGCAATCGCCATCATCGCCGTTGCCGGCACGTTCATCCTGACCGCCGCGTCTGAGCGGATGGTTTCGAGGAATGCCGAGAACATCGCGCTCGATTGGGCGAACTATCTCGGCGGGGAATTGCAGCGCCTGCCGGAGATCGCGGCGGGCGGCCGTGCGACCGCTGAGGAGCAGGCGTTTCTAGAACGTGTCCGGGCCTTCGGCGATGTGTTCCGCTTCAAGCTGTTCGATGGTGAGGGCCGATTGCGGCTCGTTTCGGACGACCTCAACAAGCCGATCGATTCCCTCCAGGATCTGGGCGACCACAATCCCAAGGCGGCTTCGGTCCTGACCGCCGGCCGGCCGTTCACATCGGTCGAGGACGGGTCCGGGAAGCCGGACCGTCCCGATGTTTATGTCGAGAGCTATGTGCCGGTGCTGCGCGATGGCCGGCCCATCGCCATCGTCGAGGTGTATGTGGACCAGACCGCCAAAGCGGCTGAAATCCGACGTGAGTTCGCCGAATTCGGGCTTGAGGTCGGCGGCCTGACATTGCTGGCCTTCCTGTTGCCGGGACTGGCTCTGTTCCTGATGCTGCGCGCGATGCGGTTCCAGAATGAGGCGCTGGTGATCGAGCGAGACAACGCGCTGGCGGCCGAGCGCGCCAAGGCGGAATTCCTGGCCAATATGAGCCATGAGATTCGCACGCCGCTGAACGGTGTGCTGGGAACGGCAGGACTGCTTCTGGAGACCGATCTCGATGCCGAGCAGAAGGTCTTTGCCGAGACGGTCGTGCGATCGGGCGAATCCCTCCTGCGCGTACTGAACGACATTCTGGATCTGTCCAAGATCGAGTCCGGGGATTTCGAGATCGAGGCGACGGAATTCGACCTGATCGACGTTCTGGACAGCGCCGCCGAACTGATGAGCGCGTCGGCCCAGGCCAAGCAGCTCGACCTGTCCGTGTTCGTCAGCCCCGATGTGCCGGAATTTCTGGTGGGTGATGACGGACGCTTGCGGCAGGTCCTGCTGAACCTTGTGCACTATGCCATCAAGTTCACCGAGCAGTGTGGCGTGATGGTCGAGGTCCGCCCGGCAGCTCCGTGCGATGGAGAGACTGTCTCGCTTGAGGTCGAGGTCATCGATACCGGCATCGGCATCGCTGAGAAGGACCGCGCGCGCGTCTTCGGCAAGTTCGCCCAAGCGGATGGATCGGCCACCCGCGCCAAGGGCGGCACGGGCCTCGGCCTGGCGATCTGCGACCGGCTCATCCGGATGATGGGCGGCGAGATCGGGTGCCGTCCGAATCCCGACGGCGGGACGGTCTCCTGGTTCCGGGTGGACCTGCCGGTGGTCCAGCCGCCGTCACGCTGGGCAGCGCAGGTCGAGCATTCGCTGGACGGCTGCCGCGTCCTCGTGGTGGACGACAATGAGACCAACCGGATGATTTTCGACAAGCAGCTTGCGGCGCTGGGTGCGGATGTCGTGTCTGCGATGAATGCCCAGTCGGCGATGAAGAAGATCGAGCAGTCCATGGCCGATGGTCAGCGGTTCGAGCTGGCGATCATCGACCAGATGATGCCGGGCACTGACGGGATCGACCTGGCGCAGATGATCCGCGAGCACGGCTGGGACGAAGGCATGATCCTTGTACTGTCGTCTTCCTCCGGCCTGATCAACACCGACACGAAGGCGCGTGAGAACGGGTTCGATTTCGCGCTGCCCAAGCCGTTGCGTCCGGGTGCGCTGCGCCAGGGCGTCCTGCGCTGGCAGCGCGATGACGCAGTCACTGTTTCCGGTGCCGAGCCCACGGCAGCGCCGGTTGTGGCTGCTGCCGATGCAGCGGATGTGGAACAGGATGCGACGCGCGTGCTGCTGGTGGAGGACAACCAGACCAACCAGCTCGTCACCCGTACGCTACTGGTCAAGCGGGGCTACCGTGTCGATACCGCGCAGAACGGCCACGAGGCCGTGCGCGCCATGCGCGAGCGCCCCTATGACGTCGTTCTGATGGATGTGCAGATGCCCGAACTCGACGGGATCGAGGCCACGCGCCGCATCCGTATGCTGCCCGATGCGGCCGCAACCGTACCGATCATCGGCGTGACGGCGCATGCGATGAAGGGCGACCGCGAACACTTCCTGAGCGCGGGCATGAACGACTACATCGAAAAGCCGCTCCGTCCGAACGACATGTTCGACAAGATCGAGCGCTGGACCGGCGTGGCGGCGAACCCGCGTTCCCGGGTCGCCTGATCCGATCCGGCGGTAGGGGCTTTATCCCTACCGCTTCACCATCTCGAACATCGCGTCGCCGAACTGCTTGCGCGCCTCGTCGTACAGCGGTGCGACGGCATCGCGGAACTGCGCGCGCTCGTCCGCGCTCAGTTCGACGATCTCGCAATTCTCCGCCTCGATGGCCTTCTGCGAGATGTCCTCTTCTTCCACGGCGAGCTGGCGCTGGTAGGCGGTTGCGTCCGTCACGGCGGCGCGCACGGCCTGGCGCAGCTCCTCGGGCCAGCCGTCCACGCTCTCGCGATGTCCGTAAACACCGCGCGACAGGTAAAAGTGGCCGGAAAGCGTGTGGAAGTGGTGATACTTGTGCACGCCGTAGGTGACGGTGTTGGCCAGCGGGTTTTCCTGGGCGTCCAGCGTGCCGTCCACCACCTGCTCGATGGCCTCCGTCAGGTCCATGCGCAGCGGCTCCGCCCCCAGCAGTTCGAAGGTGCGCACATGCATGTCGCTGGGCAGCATGCGGATCTTCATATCCTTCAGGTCGGCCGGGGTGTGGATCGGGCGCAGCCGGTTGGAAATGTGCCGGAAGCCGTTCTCGAAATAGCCCAGCATCCGGTAGTTGTATTCGCGCTCGATGCTGGCATCGAGATGCCGGCCCAGTTCGCCGTCGAACGCGCCACGCGCGTGGTCGAGGTCGTCGAACAGGAAGGGCAGGTCCACGAAGCCCAGCTCCGGCACCCGGTCGGTCAGGTAGCTGGTGGACTGGTAGGACATGGTCAGGATGCCGCATTCGGTCAGCCACAGGATTTCATCGGCCCGGTATCCGAAGTCCATGATGTTCCAGACGTATTTGATATCGACGCCGTCGCCGAACTGCTCTTCGAGCCGGTCGCCGATGAACTTGAGCGCGCGGCTGTGGGTGGTGGTCGGCGGGCCGTAGCCGCCCATGCGAATCTGGATGGGATCGGAAGCCAAGGGTCTGACCTTTCGTGTTTTCGTTGGGTGGCGGGCGCGCCGCCGAAGGCGTTCGGATGCTGTTTTACTTGGAATCGAGCACGATATGCGAGCCCGTCTCGCCCTCGTCGAGACGGGACAGGTGGAAGCGCGCCAGATCGGCATCGGAGGTGCCCAGCGTGTCGTCCAGCGCCGCGCGTGCCGTGGCCGTGTCGTTGGCGGCCAGGGCGTCGAACGCCTTGCGATAGACCGGGCCCGGTTCGCCCGGTGTGAACACGCGCAGCGGCTGCGAGCGGCCCTTGAGGACGATATCGCCCACGGGACGCAGGTTGGTCTCCCCGGCCGCTTCGGCGGTCGTGGCGCTGATACAGGTGGTGGTGCCGAGATACTTGTTGGCGCCTTCCAGACGCGCCGCCGTGTTCACCGTGTCGCCGATGGCCGTGTAGTCGAAGCGCTGTTCGCCGCCGATGTTGCCGACGACGGCCGGGCCTGTGTGAACACCGATCCGCGTGATGCCGAGCGCGATGTCCTTCGCGGCGCCATGTGAGACGAAGTCCGTGGCGAAGCGGTCCAGTTCACGCGCGCAGGCGACCGCGCGCGCCGCGTGGTCTGGTTGGGGCACCGGCGCGCCGAAGATCGCGACCAGCGCATCGCCGATGAACTTGTCCACGGTCCCGCCGTGATCCATGACGATCCGGCTCATGCCGTCGAGATAGTCGTTCAGCACCGGCACCAGCACGTCCGGCGGCGTGGCTTCCGAGGTTGTGGTGAACCCGGCGATATCGGTGAAGATCAGGGTGAGGTCGCGCCGCTCACCGCCCAGACGCAGCATGTCCGGGTTGCGCTGCAGCTCGTCCACCACGGCCGGGGAGACATAGCGGGACATGGCGCCCCGGATGAAGCGTTTCTCCTTGCGGTGCTGGCGCCCGGCGAGCGCCGCGCCCAGTCCCGTCGAGGCGGCCAGCGAGACCGTCGGCATGACAAGCGGGATGACGATGCCGAATTCGCCCACGGCGATGGTGCCGCCCGCCCACAGCGCGGCCACCAGAACGCCCGCACCGGTCAGCTTGGCCCAGAGCGAGCCGGACGTGGCGCCGATCACCAGCCCCACGAAGGCGAGAATCGCGGCGAGGGCGGAATCGAATGTGAAGCTGGTCTTGCGGAAGTTGTCCCCGTCGATCAGGTCGGCGACGGCCTGGGCGTGGATTTCGACTCCCGGGCGGGTGCCGGCCTGCAGCCCGTCCAGCGCGACATAGGAGGTGGCGTAGCGGTCCTCGTGGGGCAGGTCCGCGCCGACCAGCAGGATGCGCCCGGCGATCCAGGCGTCCGGCAGCAGGTGGAAGGCGTGGGCCGGGTAGCGCGGGAAAGGTGCAGGCTCGCCGTTTTCGCCCCGGCGCAGGCGGATCACCCGACGCTGTTCCGGGTCTTCCAGTCCTGCGAGTGCGCTGGCCATGCCGGTGCGGAACACCCCGTCAGCCTCGCGGCCCGCCAGCGTTGCGCGCACGGTGCCGTCCCGGTCATCGCGCACGACATTCACATAGGTGCGCTTCGCTTCAGGAGCGAAACTGGCGAGAAACTCGGACTGTTTCTCGGTCAGCCCGTCGCGCTGGTTGGCATAGCCGATATAGACGGGAATTTTTGCCTCGCGTACGGCATCTCGACCGGGCCGGTGGGCAGGGGGGATGTCTCTCCCGGCGCGAGCGGGCGGGCCGCAAGCCTGGCGAGGGCCGAATCCGGTGTCTCCCAGCTCAATGCGGCCGTCGCATCGGTGCCGGTCTGGGCCGAGGCTGGACCGGGCATAACAGCCAGTGCGGCGACGGTGAAAACAATTCGTGCGGAGGTCCTGAAACTCATTTGCGGCTCGCGGGCTTCCGGATCGGACAGTGTAGAGCATCGCCCGGTGGCCGCGAAGTGGCGCGCGGACCCGGATGCGTGCCATGCTGGGCGCATTATGGACATGAGCGGAATACGCGCCTCGGACGATGACGGCGGGGGCGATCCCAACATCAACACGGCGACGAAGACGCGGGTGAAGACCCAGCGCCCGCGCATGTACAAGGTCATCCTACTGAACGACGACTACACGCCGCGCGAATTCGTGGTGGCGGTGCTGCGTGTTGTCTTCGGCCTGGGCGACGAGCAGGCCTATCGTGTTATGATGGCGGCCCACCAGCTCGGCGCGGCGGTGATCGCGGTCTATACGCGCGATATCGCGGAAACGAAGGCCAGCGAGGCGAACGAACTCGCCCGCCAGGAGGGCCACCCGCTCCAGCTCACGACCGAGCCGGAGGAGTAGAGGGGCTCAGGCTTTCCGCTTCTGCTGTTCCGCCGAGTTCGGGTCGCCGACGTCCGGCTGCACATAGGGGGCGTGCAGTTCGTAGATCTCGTCGGTCTTGCAGTAGCGGGGCCCGCCGAGGCGGCCGACCGGCTGGAGCAGGTGCGGGTTGATGTATTTGTCCTCGAGCATCAGGTCCTCACGCACATGCCAGCGCAGGACCCGCCCGATCACGAGGTGGGTCCGCCACTCCTCGCCGAACTCGATGGTGCGCTCATGGGTGCACTCCATGGCGACGGGGCAGTCCTTGATGCGCAGCGCGCCCACGAGGTCCGACGGCACAGTTTCCAGCCCCAGTTCCACGAACTCGTCCTGGTCAGGCTCGTAGTTTGCCGAGCTGGCGTTCATCGCCTCCTGCCAGCCTTCCGTGACCGTGTGGATCACATAGCCCTTGGTGGCCTCGATGTTGGCCGTGGTGTCCTTCTTGCGTTTGACGATCTCGCCGGCCGAGAACGACACCATGGGCGGGTAGTGGGACACCGTGGTGAAGAAGGAAAACGGCGCCAGGTTCGCCACGCCGTTGGCGTCGATGGAACTCACCCACGCAATCGGGCGCGGCACGATGGCGCCGATCAGCAGCCGGTAGCACTGGCGGTGGTCGATCTC
>Ga0181592_10004018_pt1 | contig 12182 bp, 6 predicted proteins | sample 071ome_20_FD_133755 | JGI IMG/M metagenome (GOLD analysis project Ga0181592, IMG submission 133755) | Coastal salt marsh microbial communities from the Groves Creek Marsh, Skidaway Island, Georgia - 071412BT metaG (megahit assembly) | ecosystem: Environmental > Aquatic > Marine > Intertidal zone...
GGTTGGGGCTGCCTTTGGCTATGGCACCAAATTCCCTGCCAAGTATCAAAAGGCCTTCTACATCTGCGACTGGACTTTCGGCACGATGTATGCCATTCACCTGACGCCTGCTGGCTCAACCTACACGGCTGAAAAAGAGGAGTTTGTCTCACGCAACGCCCTCCCGCTCACTGACATGACGATCGGCAAGGATGGGGCCATCTACTTTGCGGTGGGTGGTCGTGGGGGCCAGAGTGAGCTCTACCGAGTCCGCTATGTCGGCGAGGAATCGACGGCAGCCGTTGATGCCCGCAATCAGGCCGGGGCTGCCGAAAGGCAAATCCGTCGGGACTTAGAAGCCTTTCATGCACCCCAGGCTGACCCAGCTGCTGCCATTGAACTGGCCCTTGCCAATCTTGGTCATACCGATCGGTTTATTCGCTACGCCGCCCGCATCGCCCTTGAACATCAGCCTGTTGCCAACTGGCAGAATCAGGCGTTGGCCCAGGCAACTCCAGACGGTCTCATCACGGCGGCCATCGCAGTCGCCCGGCAGGCCGAGCCCGCCGCCCAGCCAGCTGTCCTTGCTGCGCTAGATCGTCTTGACCCAGCCAGCCTCAATACCGCCCAGCAGCTCGACCTGGTGCGAGCTTATGAACTCACCCTTATTCGCTTGGGTGAGCCCAATGCGGCAGTGAAGGCAGCACTGGCTCAAAAGTTTTCACCTCTCTTTCCAACGGACGACCTCGAACTCAACCGGGCACTCTCCAGTCTGCTGGTTGCCGTGCGGGCGCCTGGCATCGTCTCGAAACTGGTCGGGCTGCTCTCCACTGAAAATGCCTCTTCGGGTCAAACGAACCTGGCTGACAGCGAGGCGGATCTTACCCAACTGGCCAAGCGAAATGTGAACTACGGTCGGGCCGTGACCGGGGCGCTCGATAACCGCACCGACCTGCTCCAGATCCACTACGCCTATGTGCTGCGGACCGTCAACGAAAAAGACGCTTGGACGCTTGCCGATCGCAAGGGTTACTTCGATTGGCTCGACCGGGCCCGACACTGGACCGGTGGCAATAGCTATCGCAAGTTCCTGCTCAAGATCGAAGAAGAGAGTCTCGCTGGGCTTTCCGATACCGAGAAACTGGCACTCGAAACGCTCGGGGCCCGCAAGCCGTACACACCTCCACCGTTACCCAAGCCAGAAGGGCCAGGCCAAAAGTGGACGGTCGAGACGGTCATGGCCGCTACCGTTGACGGGCTCAAGCCAAAGACCCGCAACTTTGAGCATGGCCAACGGACCTTTGCCGCCGCCCGGTGTGTTGTCTGCCATCGCTTTAGTGGCGATGGTGGGGCAACTGGCCCTGACCTGACTCAGGCGGCAGGCCGCTTCAAACTGAAGGATCTGGTAGAAGCGATTGTCGAGCCGAGCAAGGCGATCAGTGACCAGTATCAGGCCCATGTCATCCAGACGGCCAGTGGCAAGGTTCACACCGGTCGCATCATCAGCGAGGACGACGACCAGATCACCGTCGTGACCGACCCTGAAGATGCCAGTAAGTTCGTGGTGATCGAACGAGATGACATTGAGGAGATGATGGCTGCCAAGCAGTCTCTGATGCCCGCCGGCCTGCTCGACACCCTGAATGAGGCTGAAGTCCTCGACCTGCTTGCCTACGCGCTATCTCGGGGAAATCGACGCGATGAACGCTTCAAGCGGTAACCTCGGCAGGCGGGCAGGCCTGGCCCTGCTGCTGGCGGTGGCCACTGCCGGTTCGGCGTCAGCCATCGACTTTGCCCACGAGGTCGTGCCGCTGCTAACCAAGCATTGTGGCGAGTGCCACATCGGTGACGCCCGGCAGGGTGGCTACTCGATGAACACCCGCGAACTCACCGTCGCCGGGGGCGACTCTGGCATAGCCGGTCTCGTTCCTGGCCAGGCTCGCAGCAGTGAGTTCCTCCGCCGGATCACGACAACCGACCTCGATGAACGCATGCCAGCCGATGGTGAACCGCTGCCAGCTGAGGCAGTTGCCATCTTCACCCGCTGGATCGAGGCTGGTGCGCCATGGGACGATGGCTTTGCCTTCGCAGGCAGCAGCTGGGAGCCACCACTGGCGTTGCGGCCGATTGAACTTCCACCTGCTGTTAGTGGCCGCACCAACCCTGTAGACCGGGTCATCGACGCCTATCATCACGAGCAGGGTCTCGCCCAGCCGGCCAGTTGTGACGATCGCACATTCATCCGTCGAGTGAACCTCGATCTGATTGGCCTGCTCCCAGAGCCGACGGCAGTAGAAGCCTTTGTGGCCGACACTGACCCAGCCAAACGGCAGCGGCTGGTCCAGAACCTGCTCGGTGATGATTTCGACCGGCGGCTCCAATACGCCGAACATTGGCTTTCCTTCTGGAACGATCTGCTCCGCAATGATTACACCGGCACCGGGTTCATCACCGGTGGTCGACGGCAGATCACCAGCTGGCTGCACCAATCACTCGTCGACAACAAACCCTTTGACCAGTTTGTCCGGGAATTGATTGCACCAACTGCTGAATCACGTGGCTTTATTGACGGCATCGTCTGGCGGGGCACGGTTAATGCCAGTCAAACCGTGCCCATTCAGTTTGCGCAAAATGTCGGCCAGACATTCCTTGGTATCAATCTCAAATGTGCCAGCTGCCACGACTCGTTTGTTGACCGGTGGACGCTGCAAGAGACCTACGACCTTGCCGCCATTGCCGCTGAAACACCACTGGAACTGCACCGCTGCGAGAAGGCGACAGGCCAGATGGCAACCCCCGGATGGCTCTTTTCTGATCTTGGTCAGATTGACGCCACCGCTCCGCGCAGCCAGCGGCTGGAGCAACTGGCCGCCTTGATGACGCGACCCGAAAACGGCTGGCTGTCCCGGAATTTGGTCAATCGGCTCTGGGCCCGATTGCTCGGCCGGGGGATTGTCCATCCAGTCGCTGCCCTCCGCACCCGCCCCTGGAGCGAAGATCTGCTCGACCTGTTGGCAGGTGAACTGGTGGCACATGACTGGGACATCAAGCAGGTGCTCATGACGATTTGCAGTTCCGAGGCCTACGGAGCCGTGACACCGGCAGCTGCTGACCCAAATGCTGGTGACTATGTCTTTCGGGGCCCGCTTCCCCGGCGGCTAACGGCTGAACAATTCTTCGATTGCCTCTGGCAGCTGACAGGCACCGCCCCCGTTCAGCCTGACGGTGATGTGCTGCGAGTGAATCCAGCCACATCTCGTCCTGAGCACACGCTCCCTCCACAGGCGGTGTGGATCTGGTCGAACGATCTCGCACAGTCAGCTCCAGGCGAACGGCTGACTTTTCGCAAGTCGTTCTCTCTCGCCGGCCCAGCTGTCCACTCCCGTCTCGTGGTGACCGCCGATAACGAAGCCCAGGTCTTTCTCAATGGCAAAGAGGTGACAACCTGCGATGACTGGATCCACCCCGTTGTTCAATCGGTTACCTCGCACCTGCGGCCGGGCGGCAACAGCATTCTTGTTTCAGCTGCCAACGCTCCTGCTGGTGGGCCGGCGGCACTCCAGCTTGAGCTCCGAGTCACCCTGGCCGACGGATCAGAAACAACTGTAGCAACAGACGGTTCCTGGGAATGGACGGCAACAACCTTCAGGGTTGTCAACGATGGACGGCCACTCTTTCCCGGTAATAAACAGCCGACCGACTGGGCCCCGGCTGCGGTGGCCCGCTCACAGCAGATCTGGGCCCGAGCAGCGGCCGACTTCACCGAAAAATTGCTTTCCGCAACAGTCAGCGGCCCGCTGCCGATGGTGCGAGCCGCCCTCGTCAAAGCAACCGCCCTGATGGCCGCCCTGGGTCGACCCAATCGTGATCAGGTGGTGACCAGCAGGCCAACCGACCTGACCACGCTTGAAGCCATCCAGCTAGCCAATGAGCAGGGCCTGTTCGAGTTGTTTACCAAAGGTGGCGGGTACATTCTGGCCAACCATGGACCCACGGCAGATGGCATCAGCAACTGGCTGTTTACCGCCGCGCTTGCCCGGCCTCCATCGCCTGCCGAGCAGGCTGCCGCGAGAGCCATCCTCACTGACACTCCAACTGTTCAGACTGTCGCTGATTGTCTCTGGGCCGTGGTCATGCTGCCCGAATTTCAGTTTTCACGATGAGCCTGATGCTTCCTGGCCCCTTCCCTGTCCCTTCAACCACCTCAGAAAGCTGCACGCGGACGGTGTGACGAGACGAACCAATACACCAGACCCACACTGGAGCCCACCATGGAAACTCGACGTGACCTGCTGAAAGCCCTCGCCGCCGCCGCGACCACCACGCTCGGCCTGCCCGAACCACAGGCCCGGGCCAACACCAGCGACAACAGCACGGTCATTCATCCTGAGCCAACCGCCGATGCCATCATCGTGCTCTGGATGGCCGGTGGCATGGCTGCACCCGACACCTTTGATCCCAAAGCCTACAAGCCCTTCGAGCCGGGGCTTGATGTCAGCCAGGTGCTCAGTACCTTTCCCGCTATTCCGTCCGCTGCTGACGGCATTGAGATAGCGGCAGGCCTGCCGGAAATCGCCGGCGTGCTCGATCGGGCCACGCTGATCCGCTCGCATGTGCAGCCCGATCTGGGCAGCATCCTCCACTCACGGCATCAGTACCACTGGCATACTGGCTATGTGCCGCCGCAGACGGTGGCCGCGCCGCACATCGGGGCCTGGATGGCTCGGGTTCTCGGCCCCCGCAACCCGGTCATGCCGGCCTTCATCAACATTGGCCAGCGGCTCGAGGGCATTGGTGAAAACGAAGAGATCAAAGCCTTCACCACGGGTGGTTTTTTTGGCAGTGAGTTCGGCCCACTGAACCTGCCCTATCCGGAACAGGCTGCCCTCGCCGTGCGACCGCCGGAGGGCATGAAGCCGGGGCGGTTTGCGAGCCGCTACCGGCATTTCAAGGAACTGGTCGATGCCTCGCCACATCGTCACCTCACCAGTGATTACCACCACGAGTCGCTTCTCCGCAGTTTTGACAAGGCACACCGACTGCTGGGCTCAGACGACCGGCAGGCCTTTGACATTACGCTCGAACCGCAAGAAGTCCGGCAGGCCTACGATACCGGACGTTTTGGTCGGGGCTGCCTACTGGCCCGCCGGCTTGTTGAACGGGGCGCCCGCTATGTTGAAGTCACCACTGAATACATTCCCTTCAAACACTGGGACACCCATGAACGGGGGCACGAGACGCTGGTCCGCATGCATCAAGAGATTGACCGACCAATTGCCACGCTGATTCGTGACCTAGAAGATCGGGGCCTGCTCGACCGCACCCTGGTCGTCATCGCCAGTGAGTTTAGCCGCGACATGATCACAGAGGGCCAGCCCGGCTCAACGGCAGCCGACCAGGCCAAATCCCCCAAAGACTTCCTGCAGAAGCCTGAGCATTACGGCCAGCACCGGCACTTCACCGGTGGCTCGACGGTGGTGCTGTTTGGAGGCGGGGTGAAGCGGGGCTTCGTCTATGGGAAAACCGCCCCTGAGCGTCCCTGCATTGCGATCGAAAACCCGGTTACGGTCACCGACATGCATGCCACGCTCTTTTCGGCGATGGGCATCAGTCCCAAAACGGTCTATGAGATCGAGGGGCGGCCGTTCTATGCCACTGAAGATGGCCACGGTAAACCAGTCGAGGCCATCTTTGCCTGAGTTGGTCGCTCGTGAAACCAACAGCGATTCAGTCTGGGCTGCTGCATTCGTCAGGGAAGCACGCCACTGACTATGAGCTGCTCACGCTCACCTCGCTCACGGCCTCAGACTGCGCCTCCAGCGGCAGACAAAGTAGTTTCCCAGGCCCCCGCACAAAGATTGCGTCACCGGCAATGGCAGGATGGGCATAGGTCGAAACGGCTCGACGGAAAGGGAGAGTCCTGCTGACAACAGCAAGTTCATCTGCTTGTGCATCAATGACGAGAAGCTCACCAGACTGGGTCTGCAGCAAGATGTGATCATCTGCTGCAATCAAAGAAACATGGCCCTTCAGTGATCGGTCAAAGGCCGACCAGAGCGGACGGAGTGTCGCCGCTTCCAGGCAAACAACCTTGCCATCATGAACTGCAAAAATGCGACCCGCCGTCACCACTGGCGTATGCATGTCGGGCCTTAACTTTTCGTAGTACGCCTGAACCGCTGGTGTCTCATGCTGAAAGCCAAGCAGCCGCGCCCCATTGTTTTCACTGACCAAAAAAATCTGCTCCCCTAGAAGTAATGGCGTCGGCACATTGAAGTCACCGGCCACCTTGGGCGTGTACGTCCAGAGCCGCTCACCCGTCGCTGGATCCCAGCCTCCACAGGAGATCTCGTCGAAGCCGACTAATTGCCGACGCCCCTTGACGGTTCCAAGCACAAAGGAGGCGAATGCCGCCGGGTTCCCCGGTGACTGCCAGAGTGTTTTCCCCGTCTGAGGATCGAGGGCGACAAGAGCTGCCTGCGGACCTCCCGGATTGAGAATCAGTTGACCGTCACTTAGCAGTGGGGATGAGGCCACCCCCCAGACCAGTTCATCGCTTGCCTGAAATTCGTCGCGGATGTGCCGCTGCCAGACAATTTTGCCTGTCCTCAGGTCACAACAATGCAGATGCCCGAACGCACCCAACAAATACGCACGACCATCAACCAGCAGGGGTGTTGCCCGTGGTGAGTTCCCATAATCAAGGTGACCAGCCGCGGGGTAATCAATCATCCAGAGCCGCTTGCCCGTCGCTGCATCAAACCCATGAAAGACATCCCGCTCATCGGCCAGGTCACGATCCCCAACCACCGCAACACCTGCTGCCACGGCCACTCCGCCGACACCCTCACCAAAAAGCGTGGCCTTCCAACGCAATGAATCTCGCTGCGGCAATCGCTCTGGGAGCCAACGCACCCGTCCATCACGCTTCCTGCCACGCCAGCCAGGCCAGTCATCGTTGTGGCGGGGTGTCACCACTCCCGACTGATCGCCTGCATCAGGAGCATCCGGTTGTGTTTCCGGAACAGCCACCAACGGAATAAAGCCACGCTTCGTCTCAAGAGCCAGCCGGAGCAAAGGCTCATCACCGACTGCCAAAAATGCCTTTTGCACAGCCTCGCGAAGGTCTGCCTGTAGGGAAGCCGCAACAAACGCAGTCACAAACGGAACATCGCCCGTACGACCAATGACCCGCAAATCGCCCTTCCGAATTGTCCCACAGCCTTCCAGCAGGGGCTGTGCATAACTGGAAATAACAGTCGCTGCCGGCCTGCCGCCTGCTTTGCCTGCTTCGATCACCGCTGCTGCCCCATCACTACAGGCAGCAGAAATAGTGGCGGCGGCGATCTCCAGGCCATGTCTGTCAAAGAGAGCCCTGGCCGCAGCATTTTTTTCAGCACAATCGACCGGCCCCAGAAAAATCGTGTGCCCACCCAGGTCCGCCAGTACCTCAACAGGATCGTCGCAATGGACAACAACCAGCCCATGCTGCCATGGGGAACCGTCCTGATCAGTAAGGCTGGCAACTGGCAGCAGTGCACCCTGGCCGGCCGCCACCAAGGCCTTGCTATCTGCTTCCACCACTGACCGCTTGCCAATCACGATATCAGGAGGAGGGATAGCGGGATCAAGAGACGTGAGTGACTCAGAAAAATGAGTGGCCACCTCACAACCGGTCACCTGCTGCAGAAAGCCAGCCAACTGTTCGTAGTCACGCTGGGCATAACCGGCCACACAGGGACACGACAACGGTGCCGCCAGCGGATCCATTACCACCATCACCAAAGGCCTTGCATCAACCGCTTTTGCGGTTGCCCAGCAGGCTGCCACGAACGCAAACACTGCCAGTGCTCGGCTTCGCCCGATTCTCAACAGACTGCGATTCATGGCGATTCCTTCTGGGCAAGGATGACCTCGTCCTTCTTCAAAACAACAAGCTGGCCCTTGTTGATATCGAGGTAGTAAACCCGTGAACCGTCGGCAGCCATTCCGACTGAAGAGTTCTTGCAGCCGGACTGCACACTGGCCTTACCAACAATCTCTTGGAAAGTGCCGTCCATTGCGAACCGCTTGACGACTCCATTTGATTCGGAAGTCAGCAAGCCACCGTCCGGCGTACGACAGGTATTCATCGGGTTACAGCAGCCACTGAAACTGTCAGCTGCGGCGTTGCGATCACGGCTTCCAAAACTCGCGACAGTCTCACCTTCAAAATCAGCCAGAACCACGCGATGCCGGGAGTTTTCGGCCACCGCGAGCCTGTCACCAATGACCTGCAGATCCATCTGGCCACAGCACCCGCTGAGCCCTTTCATAATTTGCACCGGGTTTTGGCAACTGCGGTCACACCGCCAGACGGCATAGCCATAGCCAAAGGTTTCCCGGCCAACCAGAAAAACATGGTCCTTGGAGACGGCGACTCGGTAGAGCTGTTTGGAATTACGGAGAGCCTCATCAAAAAGTTGTTGCGGCGTCATGTTCCGTCTTTGCTCGAGATAGCGTTTCTGGCTCTCTACCTGAAGCGTGAGGCTTCGCAGCCGACTCGTCTCATAAGCTGTGCGTTCTTCCTCTGGCTTGTCTTGAATTTCACTGAGCGTTTCTTTCTCTCGCTTGAGTCGTATTTCTTGCTGTTCGAGGCTGAGATCTCTCCGCTCAACTGCCTCTTCGGTAAAAGCTTCGTATTCTTCTTCCGGCAGAACAAAGTGAGGGGCTTCCTCTTGCCCCAGCAATTCCCCTTTGGCGGAATACCAGGCAATTGACGTGTCACCGACGACATACACCGTGCCGTCGTCTGTTTGACTGAGGCCACGAGGAGACATTGGCAACTCAACCGCCTGACGTTCTTCACCAGCAGAATCGGTCCAAACCAGTCGGTCGGGAATGGGCCCAGAGGCCTGGCCTGCTCGATACGCACCGTACCGCTGATTGGCACCGGTGAGCAGAATGAGCCCGGCCTTCCCGTCGGGAATAAAACCGATGATGCCGCCATGTTCAGCGGCAACCTGAATCCGGCGAGACTCACGGAACGGGCTTGCCGTTTCATCCTGTGGTGCCTCCGCAATGACCCGTGGTGGATCCGCCTGTGGCAACTCGCCGTCGTAGAACCAAAGCCGCGCCACACCAATAGCCACCCGCACGAGGAACTCTGTATTCATGGCTCTCCCTTTCATTGGTTGTTGGGCCGGGACGCGCAACCCTGAATCTCACCCGTGCACCTGAACCAGTCGCCATCCCCAGAGAGCGGAGTCTACCCCCGGCTTGGAGGGCCTGGCAAATGGGCCTGGTTTCGCCAACGAATGTGACAACGAAACCATGACGAGTTCGTGGGCAATTTGCTGGTTTTTCCCGCCTGTCCAGATCAGCCCAGCCCCTTGCTCACAGCATGTCTGTCCACGGAATTGACCGGCTTGCCAGGACAATCGAACGATTCCTTCAACGTCACGACAGGCCAAGCCGCAGATTAGCAGATTGGCCGAGCAACCGCTCAGCCGCCGACCTGGCAGTGGCGTTGATCACTGGATGTATCTGGCAAGGCCGCCCCAACTTCCCCGGAGGCTGCCATGACTCGCCAGGATACGCTTCCTTCCAAACCGCGTCCTTCTCGCCAAAACGGTTTGGCCTTCGGCGGACTGTCACTGGCTGCGGTTCGTGACCTGCTTCTCCCGCAGCCTGCTCCTTGCCTGACGCTCAGCCTTCCGACTCATCGCAACGTGCCGGAAAATCGAGTCGACCTTCTCTCCTACACACACCTTGTCGACTCACTCGACATGGCCTTGTCGCTCGCCCACCCCCGGGCCGAAATTGAGCGGCTCTTGCGGCCTTACCATCAACTCGGCACCGACCGAACATTCTGGGAACACACCCGAGCAGGCCTGATCGTATTCGCCGCTGATGGCTGGGGCCGGGCTTTTGTCCTCCCCCAGCCAGTCACGCCGCTGGCGATGGTAGGAACGCGGTTTTACACCCTCCCACTCCTGCGTCAGGCCGCCGCGATCGACCGGTTTCATATCCTCACCCTGACGAGCCGAGAGGCCCACGTCTATGAAAGCCGTGTGATTGCCGGAGCGGTTGATCGACTCGAACCAATCGACCTTGAGCCAGTGCCACTGCGGGGAGTGGCCGACCTCGCAGCGCAGCCCCTGCAGCGTTCCAGTGTGATTGATGAGGAACTGCTCCAGCCCCACCGCATGCGGCGACTCATGAATGCTGCCGGGGCCATTCATGGTGGCTTCCGTGGAAAACAGGATGCGGTCACCGCCGACACGGAACGATTTTTCCGGCATGTTGATGCGGTTATTCAGGAACGCGTCTCTGGGCCCAGGGGTCTGCCACTGGTCCTCGTCGCCCAGCCCGCCGTGGCAGCGGTCTTCCGAGGGCTTTCACAAAACCCGCTGCTGCTGGAAACCTTTGTGCCTAAGGATGGCCATCTGCTGCCGGAAGCCGGGCTGACGGCCCTGGTGCTGCCAATCGTGACTGCCGAGCGTGACCGCCGAATTGATCGGGAGATACGGCTCTTCCACCTCGCCCGCGACCGTGGCCTCGCGACAGACACCCCTGCCACAATCGCCCAGGCAGCAGTCTCAGGACGAATCGCCACACTTCTCGTTGAAGCCCAGCGTTTTGAACCTGGCTGGCTTGATCGCTCAACCGGAGCCATCCATGCCGAGGGTGACCCGCCGGTTGACCTGAGCCGCTCGGGGAACAGCCCCGCGATTAGGACCGAAGATTTACTCGGGGCTATTGCCGAAACGGTGCTCCTCCACGGTGGTGAGATTGTGTCACTGGAGGCCACCCGCATGCCAAGTGAAACCGGCCTCGCCGCCATTTATCGCTACTAGCAGGCGGCGGCCGGCTGTTGGGGTGACCTGCCCAACTGCCAGAATCATCTGGTCGGCCGCGACCAACGAATCGTTCTCTGGTATTCCCTGCCACTGTTCGTCACGATGGTGCCATGCCATCTCCTGCGAACCGTCCCCCCGTCGCGGCTGCACCATCTGACGCCTTCTCCACCTGTCCCGATCGACGCGGTACAGGTGCCGAGAAGTGGGACCGGTACGCCGGCCAGTCTGATAACCATGGTCGCGAGATCATTCCCTTCTGGGTCGCCGACATGGACTTTCGCTCACCGGAGTGTGTCCTAGAGGCAATCAAGCGACGCACCGACCATGGCGTCTTTGGCTATACCCACGACACGCCGGGGTTTGCCTCAGCACTGGCTGACCACCTCAAACGGCGGCACAACTGGAAAATTGAACCCAGTTGGGTCATGGGTGTGCCAGGGGTTGTCAACGGTCTGGCTGTCACCGCCCGACTCTTGGCGGCAGCCGGAGAGGGCATCGCCAGCTTCACGCCGGTCTACCCTCCATTTTTGTTTCTGCCCAAACTCGCTGGTCGGCAAACAGTGCGGGTGCCGCTGATTGCAGCCTACGAAGAGGACCGCTGGCTGATTGATTGGGATGCCCTCGAGGCCAGCCTGGCCAATCCAACGACGAAACTCTTTTGGCTCTGCCAGCCCCACAACCCCACAGGCACGGTGTTCTCGCGACAGGAACTCACGAGGCTTGCTGATCTGGCTGAACAGCATGGTGTCACCGTGATCAGTGATGAAATCTGGGCTGATCTGGTCCTCGATGAGCAAACGCCCCATGTCGCCTTTGCCAGCCTCGACCATCCTGCTGCTCGACGGGCCATCACCTTTGTGGCGGCATCCAAAACCTGGAACATCGCTGGCCTTGGCTGCGCTGCAGCAATCGTGCCCGATGAAGCCCTGCGAAAAAACTGGCGGGCTGCCGGCGGCGGGCTAGTGCCGATGATCAATCCCCTGGGCTATGCCGCGTCCGAGGCAGCCTGGCAAGAGGGTGACCCGTGGCGGCAAGACCTGTTGCATCTGTTACGCCGCCATCGGCAGATGGCCCTCGAAGCCGTTGCTGGCCTCCCCGGCATCCGCTGCCTGGCCCCGCAGGCGACCTACCTCCTCTGGATTGACTGCCGGGAATGGGCGGCGGCTCAGCCACCCGATCGAGCCGATCCCCAGCAGGCCTGCGAGGCAGCCGGGATTGGCCCATCTGATGGCCGTGACTTTGGCAGCCCGGGCTTTCTCAGGCTCAACCTCGGCTGCCCCACCCCCCGACTGGCAGAGGGCCTGCGGCGGCTGCGGCAGGCATTTGGCACAATCGGAACCTAGCAGCCTCAAAACCGTTCAA
>Ga0181592_10004021_pt1 | contig 12177 bp, 15 predicted proteins | sample 071ome_20_FD_133755 | JGI IMG/M metagenome (GOLD analysis project Ga0181592, IMG submission 133755) | Coastal salt marsh microbial communities from the Groves Creek Marsh, Skidaway Island, Georgia - 071412BT metaG (megahit assembly) | ecosystem: Environmental > Aquatic > Marine > Intertidal...
ACGAGAAGGATCACATCGATCAGGAGTTCGATGAGGCTGCCGATGCCAAGGCCGAGTCCCGACGACAGGCGTGGCGATCGCTCCTGATACCCGCGGTCGGTTCCGCTGCCTTCTTCGGCACCACCCTCGCCAACGCCATCCGCACCTACCGAAAGGTCGGCTGGCCAGGTGACGCCTTCAACGCCACCGACTGGCTGCTCATCAGCCTGCCCGTCGTCATGGTCGTCATCGCCGTCGGCGAGGGCGCCCGAGGCACCACCAAGTCGGCTCCGATGGATGGTTGATGCCAGTGAGTGCTTGGGAGGGGGTTGCTTGCCAGGGTTGCGGACGTTCGGTCCTCGACGAGATGGCTTGCTACCAAAGGGTGTCCAACGGCGAACTCCTGTGCGTCGACTGCTGTGCCATCAACAACTACATCCGATACGGCAACTGGCAGGAGGAATTGGAGGCCATCCCATGCGATCACCACGAATACGAACCATTCCCTGGGGGACAACCAATCGAAGACTACCACGATGACATGATAGAGGACTGGCTCCTCGAGATATTCACGGCCACGCCCAGCAGGATGCCAGATCTGGATCTCGTGGCGAAAACCGTCTACGAAGTGCCAGGATCCTACGGTGGCATCCAAAACGCCGACGGCGATTGGCTCACCAGGGAGGTCGATCGGAAAAACGCCCAGTTGGTCGCCATCACCGAATACCTGGAAAGTCGTGACATACGCTGGGGCTCGCAGGAGCCTCCGACACCCCACCGATGCGTCATAAACCGTCGTGCCGTTTAGGTAGTCGGTCAGCCGAGGTTGATCCATGACCGTCCGGAGGGCACCCTACCAGCCCGATCAGGAGATCTCCGACTACACGGCTCGCGATCTGGCAACCAGTTCCGCCATCACCGGCGACTTCACCACCGACTCGCTCAAATACGGATTCGGTCCCACCAGCCTGTCCGCCGAGGACGAGGAGTTCCCCGACTGGGTCGATCACTTCCTACCTGGACCCAACATCAATCCGCATGACGATCCAGCATACGACGAACCATACGTCAAATGCGAGACCAATTACGACTGTCCGAATCCTGCTCGAACTGGCCCGTTCAACTACTCGGGCGGATATATCGGTAAAATCACCGCTTGCCGAGGGTGCTGGCAAGACATACTTGAACTGTATGAGGAGGAGTTTCAAGGAAAAGGGGTAGTCCAACCGAGTGGAACTGCTTGGCAAGATGAATGGGCTGCAGAAGACAACACCGATGACCTCAGTTCCGACCAACTGATCAGACGCATGGACGAGATCGGTCAGCGCATGGACGAGATCGTGCAGAGACACGGTGGTTCCTACGAGAAGGCCGAACGCGATCCCGCCTACCTACGTCTGGTCAACCAACACACCGCCCTCGCCCGTGCTTATGCGCGGAGACACGGTTTCGATGCCGAGTCGGACGAAGACGAGTTATACTACATCCGTCTGAAACCGAAGTTCGCGATGGGTTACCTTCACCACCACAGGGCATTCTCCAATCTCGAGGATGCACAGTCGGAAGCCAGGATCTTGTCATTGGAGTTCCCCGCGAAACACAGGGGCGTCCTGGGCATCACCAAGGGTAAGGGCTACCCACCCAAGTTCATGCTGACCAAATCATCCTGCCGAATGTGTGGTGCCGATTCGGAGAATCCATGCGTCTGCATGATCGGACCAGAGGTCAGACCCTGCAGTAACAAACCCATCACCTATTGGCAATCTGATGCGGTGAGGTATCCAGCTTGTCCATGTTCCGATGTGACGGACGGGTTCTCCGCCGAGTCATATCCCCATCACAATCCCGATTGGCTCTACGAACATCACGTCGTCCAGGGACTCAGTGCTCAGGACATAGCCAGGATGCTGGGAATCCCAGTCAACCTGGTCACACGTCGCATCCACGAGTTCGGTCTCTACAACGAGGAGAAGAGTCGCGGTGCGACTACCGGTGATCGCAGATTGGCAGGGGGTCCCAGGCGCATCAGCATGTCGAGCCGTTATCAAGCGGCTCGCATTTCAAGCCGTTATCGAGCGGCTCGTGTGGAGAAGACCAAGGATCTGCTGTCCCGCGGATACAGAACCAAGGAGATCGCCGAGATCCTGGGAGTCAGCAATTACACGGTCAAGACCTACCGCCGGGAGATAAGAGCTCAGTTCAATGCTGAAGGGGACGACCCCGTCTCCCGGATCGCCGCCGGCACCAACGATGCCCTCGCCGACTTCGCCAACGCCCACGATACCGACGACGGCTTCTACCTGATCGGCGGTCTCATCGGCGGTCTCGCCATCGCCGTCGCGGGCAACGTCCTGGCTGATCGACTGCAGGATTGGTGGGGGCGAAGATCGGCATGACCCAACCCTTCCGGATGATAAATCGCGATCTGCAGGAGGAATACCTCGGCAGGTCCCAAATCGTCTTCAGCGTCATCTCCACCCAGTTCAACGAACAGGAATACGTCCTCGGATCCCTCCCCGTCGGATCATCGTTCCGACCCCAAACAACCTCATTCGGGATGATCATCGAGAACCTCATCTACTACATTTACGACTGGTCTCCCCTGATCCACATCGTTCTCGCGGAAACGCTCACGAACGACCACTTCGACGGCGACGATGGGGAGGCGCTGGCATACCTCGCCGACCAACTCCGCGAGATGGTGAAGAACCTCGATTTTCCCAGGTGGGATGATTACATCGCTTCCTACGGCGACCCCATCGCCCACGGATGGATCATGGATCGATGGGACGAGATCCCCGACACCAACCCCTGGCATTCACACACTTCGGCGTTATCATCGTCCCACACCTCGGTGGATCACCCCATCATCATAACCTGGGATCTACCCGTCCAATTCCTCAAACACATGCGAATCACTTATCTACCGTGGCCAGGGGTGAACTGACATGGAACCGTTCCAGATCATCAACCGCTCGGTCGAGGTCATCGATCAATCCGAACCCAGCATCCTGGTGCTATACACCGGAACCCTCTACCTCGCCAACATCCCCCTGAGTTACCTACCCGATCCGATCGAGTTCGGAGCTAAGACCCCCGATGAAGCCCTGCAAGCCCTCCGCGACTACGATCCGAGGAGCAACCTACCCGATCCGCGTCTGGCTCCCCTGCTCCGCCGCACGCTCCAATCCATGATGGACATCAGCCTGATCGACTACAACGATCTCGATCTATGGTTCCGCAACCTACCGGATCTGCGGACCGGCAACGATTCCACCGATTTATCCATGATCGTGGAGGATTTCTCCACCCTGCTGATCACCCTGCAGATACCCAAGACCATCGAGGGCGTCAGAGCGCAGACGCGCTTCGAGAGCTACAACCACGAGAACGCCACGGCCGCCAGCGTATTTTTCGATGGGGTCTGGAGCACATATACATACTCCGCTGGCGATTCCGAGTGTCTGCGATTGACTGGGGACTCCGATAACGAAACCGTCGGCATCAACCACATCAGCCTCATCGTGCGTTATCCCGATAGGTTGGCTTAGGTAGGTGCCCCCGCCTCGGTAGCACATGGACGAGGGCATGGCCGCATTCCTCACCGCACGGCGTGAGGCATACCTCGCCGAGAGACGACGCGATCTCGGCGACGAGGAGTATAACCCGTCCCGCACCCAGTGGGATGCCATATTCGAATCCGAGTGGCGGGTCATCGAGGAGAGGATCCGTGGGGGTGCCCGGGTCGGACCCACCGCCGCCGCCCTCGAAGCCGCCTACGGCGAGGATTACATCGACCGTGTCGCCGCCAAAACCCTGGAGGACGAGATCCGACTGGTGGCCTCCGAGTTCCATGATGTGATCCCCGACGACGGCTCCGAACCGCTCCCATACGTTCACTACGAGGACTTCATCAGCCTCTCCAACCAGGGCACATTCCGTCTCGACCAGTTCCTGCTGGATCGCCAACGGCGCTGGGCACGCAAGGTGATCGAGGAGATGTCCACCTACGGCTACCAGAACCTCGGCAGCGTTTCGGTTAATGGCGAACAGGTCCTGCACTTCGGGAGGACACCCCTATGACCGATGACTGGGACAAGATCAGCCTACCCACGCTGATCACCGCTCGCCAGATGATCGCCCTCATCCTGGGACTCGAGTTCATCATCCAGGTCATATTCCTGGTGCTGGCACACGTCTCCAACATGGATACCTTCTCGATAGACTGGTGGATCCTGCAGTTCAACGGGCTGGTGGTGGCCACCAACATCGGAGCCGTGGTGCTGGCCATCCTGGCGCAGAAGACCGCCAACGACATCGGAGCCACCCAATCCCGAGTCCTCACCCCCGACTTCTACCGCACCGTGGCCGCCCTGACCGACCTCAAGATCTCGTTCGATACCGCTGCCGAATCCGAGGGACGCGATCCCAGGGAGGATCTGCGTGAGACCGGTCCCGCCCTCTACCACTACCTGCGTGCCTGGATCGTATCGCGTCAGGTCGATCTGATCCCACCACCGGGACTCGAGGATCTGCAGGTGCCCCCCGCTCCCGAGGAACCCGAGGGCGGTTGGTCGGAACAAGACCTGTTCTCGGAGACAACAAGTAGCAGGAACACCGAATGACATCCGTGTCGCGCCTCAACACGATAATGGATTGGGTGGTCTTCGGATACATCACGATACTCAACCTGGTCTTCGTCTTCGCGGCCTGGACGCTGTGGATCTGGCGTGATGGCCTCCTGACGCCCGAGGAGACCGCCGACATCATGATCGGACCCCTGCTGACCATCGGGCCGCTGGCGTTCCTGATCGACCTCCTCATCGGCGTTCTCGTGCTCCGTTCCCTGCGTCGGACCAACGAGGGAGATTCAAGTATCAGCACCAACGAATGAGTCGCATGGCAAACCAGGACCCACAGCCAGAGATCTACACCACGCGTCACAACTTCGACGCCTCGTCTGCCAACGTCCCCGCCGGGACCACCGTGACCCAATCCATCTACACCAACCAGGCCAACAACGAGGAGGTCCGCCTCTACGCCGTGGCCGTCCGCATCGAGGACGAGGACGGTGCCACCGCCACCACCTTCACCGACTTCGCCCTGCAGATCCAGGTCGGACCCAACGCTGTTCCCTCCAACCAGTTCGACATCGGCTGGCTGGCCGGTTCCATCGCCAACGGCGGTGAGACCCTCGCCTTCAGCTCCCCCGTGCTGGTCCTCTTCCAGCAACCCCTCTCCATCGTGGTCGAGGCCAAGACCCAGATCGACACCGCCGCCGACCGCGAGCGCACCGTCATCATCAACCTCATCGGCGAACTCGCCATCCAGAAGGTGGCCTGCCGAGGCTGCGGTTTCGGACACCCACGCAACTCCCGTTGCCCGCAGTGCGGCGGCGGACCCCAGTGACGCCCAAACAATCCAAGTAGTTGGTCGACGTATAGTCACCCATGGGCGGTTTCATGAGACGTTTCTTCGGATCGACGGATGAAGAACCGCCCCCCGTTCCGACCACCAAGAGCCCCAGATACCCCGAACCCGATGACTGGGACAGACGCTTCATCGGTCTCGCCATGCACATCTCCGATTGGTCCAAGGATCCGTCGACCAAGGTCGGTTGCGTCATCGTCGGTCCCGACCGGGAGATAGTCTCGACCGGCTACAACGGCTTCCCCCGCGGAGCCTCCGATTCACCGAGCCTATACGCCGACCGCGAACACAAGCTCCGCCTCATCTGCCATGCCGAGGAGAACGCCGTCGCCCACGCCGCCCGCATCGGCGTATCCCTGCTTGGCACCACCGCCTACATCACCTGGCCACCCTGCCCGCGCTGCGCCCGATCCCTGATCCAAGCCGGCGTCCGACGCGTGGTGCACCGCGAGGTCGAGATCCCCGAACGGTGGCTGGCCGACATGGTCGCCTCCGAGGATCTGCTCCGGCAGGTCGGTGTCGAGATCGTTCCGGTGAGCGATGGATGAAGTAGCAGGGCACACAAGCGATAACCATGGCGATCCGCAGGCAGGCCTACGAATGGCGAGCCCTCGTCCCGGGAACGGGTTCCTCGGAACGCTACGTCACCACGGGTCAAATCGTCCTACCCGTCGCGGGCGGCACCATCCCGCCCATACAGGATCGCATCTACTACGACATCATGGTCGGCGGTCTCGGCAACAACATCGAGATACCCGGTGAGATACGTGCCACCCAGTTCGTGGTCATCGACCACATCGCCTGCTGGCCACCCGGTTCGGCCACCCAGATCCGCATCGAGACCACCCGATACTTCGCCGGTCCCGACGAGAACGATGCCGCGGGACTTCCCGCCGACGCCTCCCCGTTCCCCGAGCCGAACGCCGATGGCATACTGACCAGGGACTCCCTCATGGATGGCTTGGATCCGTCCATCTACGTCCTGCCTGGACAGACCTGGGGAATCGAATGGGTCCTCATCGACGACTACTACAACGGCGTGGGCGGATACGCCACCGCCACCGATGTCTCCGCCGCTACCGACGATCGGTTGATCCCGCGTGCCTACGTCCAATACCTGCTCCTCGACGGTGCCGACGCCCTGATCGCCAACGACCTACTGCGGGAGAGCATACCCGTCACCGCCGACAACATCCAGTGGTATAAGCGCATGCTGATCCGACAGCGTCTGCTGGCCGACTCCGCCGGACGCTACGACTCCGCCATCGAGAACCGACCACAGACCCTGGGGTGAGATCGTCGTCGTCAAATCCGCCACCAAGAAGCGTCTCATGGATATGGGGTTCCCCGAGGATGTCGCCCATCGCCTATCCTACGACCGCAAGATCAACGACATCAGGATCATGGACACCACCACCTTAGCGCAGGAGGGATGGGATCAATCGCACACCGTGAGCGACACCATCCATGACTCATACTGGATCCGCATCCAGTTCGATAGATTCATGCACGAGCACTTCAAGAAGCGACCCATAACCTACGCCGACCGCAACGATCCATACCTCGGCATCGTGGCGAGAGCCAATCCCCGATCATCGCTGGTCTGGCTCCGTCAACCCCTCGAGAACCTCGTCATCAACCGACGCTGGATGCCCGTTGACGATGCCGAGCACGATTTCACCAAGATCATGACCCGTCTCCGCGATTCAGTCTCCGATCGGATATACCTGGAGACCCTGCCCCGGAACGAGGATTGGTTCCCGGAATACTACGAGGGATGGGTCGAACGCAACACACCCTGACATGGTTTAGGTATCTGCGACGGCAATGGGCATCCATGACGGTCACCCGACAGGTCTACGAGTGGACGCTATCGGGAACCGACATCGGATCCGACGTGGCGTCCATCCCGCACGCGGGGGTGGCCTTCTCGATATTCGTCGGCCCCTACGGACACTCGGGTCGCACCGTCTCGTCGTCCGACGACCGACGCAACAAGACCGAGGTGCCTCCGTTCGTCAACGAGGACGCCTTCGTCGTCATCGAGGACTTCTCGTCATCACCAGGGATCCTGCCCGATTACACCGTGGATGGCACCACGGTCACCTCGTTCGTCCCCAACGGATTCGCCCAGATCGTGGTCGAGGCCACCGGCTACTACCAGGATCCCGCCAACGTCTACGATCACGGCATCTCGGGCGACGCCTCACCATACCCGTGGTCGGGCATAGACACCGAGAAGAGGCACTACCGGCTGAACCCGCCCCTCTACATCCTACCACTGCAGACCTGGGACGTCCGCTACACCATGATGAACGATCTGCGGACCGCCGTCGAGAACGGATCGCTGACGGTCTCCGACCAACTCAACGTGGCCCGTTGCTTCGTCCAATACACCTACTACACGGGCGCCGATGCCATGGTGGCACAGCAACTGGTCAAGCTCGGGGTTCCCGTCACCGTCGACAACGTCGATTGGTTCAAGCGTCAACTCCTGCTGGCCGAGGGACTCGACACCCAGACCTTCGACTTCTACCTGCGTGTGGCCCAGGCGTATCGCCAGGCCGATGACAAACGCAGGGAACACTACGGACGGGATCGCTAATACATGTTCCATTCCGAGATCTGCTCGTTGAGTATGTCGTATCTCAGCGGGAACACCGCCGACTCCCCCCAATACTCGTCATTCCAGTTCGCCAGGAACGCATCCATGAATCCACGACCGACCGAGTAGAGACTGTCCCTGTCGTGGGGGTGGGCATCGGGATCCGCCACCCACTGATCCCCGTATTTTTCAAACCACCACTCACGGAACCGTGGGTCGTTGGCCGTCCTGACCAGCATCCTGATCAGATCGTTCAGTGCTGCCATCGGTTTATCGAAAGCCATCCAGCAAAAACCACCCTGGTCATATCGCGACAGCAGTCCCGGTTCCGATAACTCGACCACATCGAGGGCGGGGCAGCCGTTGGGATCCAGCCCCGAATCCACCCGCAAGTTCCATCGGATCCGCAGGGGCGAACGGTTGCTGGCCATGTGATTCAGCACGCTGTCGTCCAACTCCACTTCCGAGAGATCGGGCGTGAAACGTATGCCGTGTCTCACCGCGCCGTTCATCAGTCGGCGTGCCACGGGTCTAAGCACGGTCTCGAGGGCGGCTGAAGATCCGTTGAGTAGATTGGTCAGTGCCAATCGAATCTGTGTTAGACCCTGATCACTATTCCGCGACACATCGAAACGTTCCTTCATGGCATCAGGCAGGTCTGGCAGAGCCGGGTGGTGCCAACCGCGAACGGCTCCGGTCGCAAAACGGCTCAGATTCTCGATTCTTCTGCACCTATTCGGACGGTTGAGATCCGATTCCCCGAACACCGTCAACGAACGACTCCCCATCGACTCGATCAACCGCTCGATGCGTCGGTTGGACTTGATGGCCTCGTCCCGCTCCAGACCCCCCGACAGGATGGCGTCCGTCTTCCACGAACCCACATTGATGCAGACGCGACCCAGGTGGAACATTTTCCGTTGGAGAACGTCGATCCAGGCTCCCATGTCCCGCATCCGATGCTGGATGACCGGACTCTCGCCCGCGGCGGGCGGTTCCACGGATCCCCGTCCCCATATCCCGGTCAGCAACGGATCCATGTGGGTGGTAATCACCGACCATGACCTCCACACACCCTGCCGTTCCTCGGGAGGGGCGAACGCCCGCTCCTCGCCCGGCGACGAACCGCTTATCTCGAAACCGAACTGCTCGATCCGCAGGGGTGGTTCCACCGCGAAGGTATCGTTGAAGTCCCTGATCACGGCTCGCAGTGATCGTTCCACCGTCGCCATCTGATCGGTCATGCCGATGGCCATCATCGTCCAACGGGTCGAACCCGTGTTGGCGGGTCTCGCCAACGACCTGGTCAGCAGATCCACGGCGCGACTCACCTCGGCGGGATCGTCCACCACGTTCCCCCAGGTGTCCAGGAAGTAAGCGGGTTCATGATCCCCTGCCATCATGTCCATGAGACGATCCAGCAGATCCATGTGTGAGCTTGCGTCTCACGACTACTTGAAACGGGCGGAGCCGGGGTTCTTGGGTTCGGGCATGGGGTCATCCCGGTCTCCGACCGGAGGAGGTTCAAGTATCGGGGACACCAAGTCGTAGGCATGGCGTCGAACTACAACGACAAACAGCGTGATGTCAAGCGACGATACCGCGGCAAGGCATTCCAGACCGGATACACCCAGGCCGGCGATTCCGTGGACGCCACGCCGTTGCCGTATCACAGTTACTCCACCGAGACCCACACCGCCACCCAGCCCGCACGCCCGGGTCTCGATCCGCGCACCTACCAGCGCGACGTCCGTCCCGCCGTCGAATCCCTGGAATCGCTGCGTCCGCTCAACCAGGCCAACTACCCCTGGCATCTGGTCCCCCTCGGTGACGCCGCCAACGTCATCCAGCGACAGCGCCTCGATCTGTCCTCGCTGACCGGCGGGGGTCTCCTCGAGGGCTACTGGGTCGACGCGGTCGTCCTCAACGTCTCGTTCGAATCCGGTTCCGATACCTGGGTCGGTGGGGTCGCCGAACCCGTCGACAGCACGGTCACGCCCGTATCGCACCCACCAGCACTCTTCTTCCGCACCACCAATGCCATCGACACCAAGCAGGCATCCGAGATGCGCTTCCCGACGGGCTCCGGCAGCACCTTCACCCCCGGCACCGGCGTCACGGCGGTCGCCACGCCCGCCTCCATCCTCGAATACTACAAGATCCGGTCATTCGGACACACCGAACCCGACGGCGCCAGCGATCCCACCTCGTCCCTGCAATACCAGATCTGGATCGACGGCGTGCTGTTCATGACATGGACCGGCTTCCAGTGGTCGGCGGTCACCCCGCAACGCGATCAGTGGTTCTTCGAGCAGCCCCTGACGGTCGAACGCCAGATCGTCTTCCGCATCATCAACCCGACGGGATCGGGCGCTTCCGCCACCGGCAACGTCGAGGCTTCCTTCGTCGGATGGTCCGAGCAGATGACCGGCTACTTCGACGTCAGCCACCAGCAACTGCAATCCGTCTGAGGATAGATACAGGTAGTCGCGACGGTCAAAACACCTCCATGGGCAACCGATACTCGGGCATCAGCGGTGGTTCCTCGGGTTCCAACCTGATCTACACCACCGACTTCCTCATCGAGGTCGCCAAGGGTCAGATACAGGATCACTCGCTGGTCTTCAAGTTCGGTCGCAACGACGACGTGGACTCGGGCACCGACCCCGAGGACGTCTGGACATACGGGGGTCTCTACACCTACCCGTCCGCCGCGGCCGTCAACTTCATCTCGTCCTCGGATCCCGCCGACATCGGCATGGAGATCACCGTCGAGGGTCTCGATGCCGACTGGAATCCGCTCAGTCTCACGGTCGTCCTGGACGGCACCACCAAGACCGCCATCGGAACCGGCGAGGTCTTCCTCCGCACCTTCCGCGCCTACAACTCGGGATCCACCGAGTTCGCGGGCACGATCTACATCTACGAGGACGACACCACCACCACGCCGGGCATCCCCGATGACCCCACCAAGGTCCGTGCCCAGATCCTCGCCATCGATCAGCAGACCTACATGGCGCTCTACACCATCCCCGCCGGATACCGTGGCTACTTCCTCGGTGGCGGCATCTCCATCACCACGGGTGCCTCCGCCAGCAAGTCGGCTTTCGTCGATCTGCAGTCGCGTCTGCAGGGAGGCGTCTTCCGTTCGCAGGAGCTGATCGGTCTGGCCTCGACGGGTTCCAGCGTATTCGCCCAGGATCTGCACGCCCTCGGTCCGCTGGCTCTGCCCGCCAGAACCGACATCAAGGCTCGCGTGCGCGAGGTCTCGGCCAACGACACGGGCGTATCCGCCTACTTCAGCATCCTTCTGGTCAAGGACTGATGGTTTAGGTAGCAGGGACAACGAAGAACACCCATGGCCAACGTCTACTCGGGTTCCGATCCCAAGAACAAGCTCCGCGTCCGCGAGGTTGATGGATCCCCCAGCGTCTTCCCGGTCAGCACCATCGTGGTCTCCAACGGCACCCTCACCAACGACGGTGGCGGTCAGGTCACCATCACCACCGGCGGTGGCGGAGGTGGTTCTGGAACGGTTACCAGCGTAGCCACTACAGCACCCATAACTGGTGGAACTATTACTACCACCGGAACTATCGGCATTACCCAGTCCACTACTTCTACCGACGGCTACCTTTCTTCAACAGATTGGAATACCTTTGACGGCAAATTGACCAGTTTTGATTTTGCTAATGATTCTGGAGCCACAACCATTACTGACGGCGAAACTATCGCTATCATCGGAGGCACGGGAACAAGTGTTGTGGCTGGAGTATCGGCTAATACTGCGGTCGTTAATCTCGACGACACCGCTGTAACTGCGGGTGATTACACCAATGCCGACATCACGGTGGATGCTCAGGGGCGTATCACCGCTGCGGCCAACGGAAGCGGTGGAGGCGGGGTTGCGATTGGCGATACTATCACAGGGGCTACCGTTGGTTCAGTTTTGTTTGCAGGTGCATCAGGTGTTTTGGCTCAAGATAATGGCGATTTTTTCTGGGAACCCACTAACAAACATCTCGGTATTGGAACTTCTTCACCCGCTTTCAAGTTAGAAGTTGATGGTGGAACCGATAATACTCTCGCTCTATTCACTTCCAGCGATGCTACGGCTCGCATCAGTTTCGTAGATGACACTACTACTTCTAACACTCATGTCG
>Ga0181592_10004028_pt1 | contig 12172 bp, 8 predicted proteins | sample 071ome_20_FD_133755 | JGI IMG/M metagenome (GOLD analysis project Ga0181592, IMG submission 133755) | Coastal salt marsh microbial communities from the Groves Creek Marsh, Skidaway Island, Georgia - 071412BT metaG (megahit assembly) | ecosystem: Environmental > Aquatic > Marine > Intertidal zone...
AGTCTGATGATCGATTTGCCGGCGGATGTCGATATTGTCCGCCTGTTGCGGGCCAATGGCAAAAAGATTCTCGTTGCCGCGAGTACCGGACACGGGTTGGTCGTTGATACGGAATCTGCACTCGCGCAGACCCGAAGCGGTAAACAGGTTCTGAATTTGCCGGGTGATGCAAGGGCGGTTGCATGCTGCGTTGTCGCCGGAGACATGGTCGCGACCGTTGGCGTGAACCGCAAAATGCTTGTCTTTGCGCTGGATGAGGTGCCGGAAATGTCACGCGGGAGAGGTGTGATCTTGCAGAGGTTTAAAGATGGCGGACTCGCCGATGTTACGGTCTTTGACAGTGCGAGCGGGTTGTCATGGCGTGCCGGTGGCGGTCGCACACGTACTGAGACGGATCTTGCAACTTGGACAGGAAAACGTGGCGGTGCTGGCAAGCTTCCTCCAACAGGATTTCCGCGTCCGGCAAAATTCAACTAGCCCCCGTTTCAACCAGCCCATGCTCGACAAGGGCATGCGCGGCCAGCCCAAATAAAAGGGCTTAAAACCGTCTTTACCGAGGGGAAGTCGTTATCTGGCCTTGCGATAAGGCTGCCAGATGCCATTAAGATATATCTCGGCAGGTTGGAATCGGGCCTTGTAATTCATTTTCTGGCTATTCTCGACATAATATCCGAGATACAGCCATGGCAACCCGGCTTCAACGGCACTGTCAATCAGGTCAAGGATGACATAAGTGCCAAGCGACCGGCCAACTTCCTCGGGATCGAAAAAGGAATAGACGGCACTTAACCCGTCATCCTGAACATCTGTCAAAACTGTCGCCACCAAACGGCCGTCAGGCGTGTGATAGTTCATCAGTAAGGTCTCAATAGGGCTGTTCTCAACCATGCTGACAAATTCATCACAGCTCATCTGTGCCATCTGGCCATCTGCATGGCGTGAGGCGACATACCGGCTGAACAGGTCATAATGCTCATTGGTTGGCATCAGGGTCGACATAGATCTCTGCAGATCGGTGTTATTTCGCCTGATACGCGCCATATTGCGGCTCTGGCGAAAGGATGTGCAATTTACACGCCATGGCAGGCAGGCATTGCAATCGGGGCAGGCGGGTTTGTACACCCAATTTTCCACGCGCCTGAATCCAGCGCGGGCAAGCTGGTCATGCAATGACGGGTTTTCATTGATATCGACGGCAACACGCTGTTCTGTGTGATCTGGCAGATATGGGCACTCGCTGCGCATGCTCAAGCGCATCTGCAACGGTGGCAATAGGTGGAGACGCTTATCCTGATCCATGGGTTCAAGAGTGCCTGCAATGACACAGCGCCGCAAGGCGGAAAGTGTCACACCATCAACGGCAATCAGTGACCGGCGCTATCTTCCAATTGGTTGACCGTGAAATTGGCGTTGCGAAGGTCAGCAATAATTTCATCAACATGCTCAGGCCCGCGCGTTTCTATCACCGCATCAATCTTCGCCAGTTTCGCGGGCACGTCATAAAACAGCCGCTGATGGTAGATTTCCACAATGTTGCCACCGCATCGGCCAATGGAGGCGGTGATCGCCGCCAACATTCCCGGCTCGTCAGAGATGTCGATCCGCAACCGTGCAATCCGTCCATCACTGGCCATGTTCCGGTTGAGGATGGATGCCAGCAAACGTGGGTCAATGTTGCCGCCGCAGATTACCGCACCAACAGTCTTGCCGGCAAACCTTTCAGGGTGTTGATAAATGGCGGCAATTCCCGCGGCACCAGCGCCTTCGGCAACCACACGCTGTTGCTCTACAAGCGCGCCAACAGCCCATTCCAATGAATGTTCATTCACCAGCAAAATTTCATCGACCAGATTTTGCACCACCGGCTTGGTGACACCTCCCGGTTTCTTTACGGCGATACCCTCGGCAAGGGTCTCGCCTGCGCATGAAATATCAACACCGGCAACCGCCTGTTTCATCGCCGGATAGAGTTCCGTTTGAACACCAATGATTCTGATATTAGGGCGCAACTCGCGCGCCACGGTTGCGATGCCACCGATGAGGCCACCCCCACCAATGGGGACAAGCAGGATGTCCAGATCGGACCGCTCATCAAGCATTTCCAATCCGGCTGTTCCCTGACCGGTCATTACCAGTTCATTGTCATAGGGGTGGATCAGCGTCAGGCCGCGATCGTCTATGAGCTTGGCAACTGTTGCTTCGCACTCGTTCAGATTGCGTCCCTCAAGCACAACTTCAGCACCGAAGCTTCGGGTACGGGCCACCTTGGCAAAGGGTGTCTGTGCTGGCATCACAATTACAGCAGGAATGCCCATTTGCTGGGCATGATAGGCGACAGCCTGCGCATGATTGCCTGCTGACATGGCAATGACGCCAAGTTTCTTCTGCTCGTCATCGAGTGCCGACATCGCGATGAAGGCGCCACGTGCCTTGAAGGATGACGTGTGCTGCAGGTTTTCCAGCTTCAGGACCACATTGCAACCAAGTGTACGCGACAACATCGGCGCATCAACGAAAGGCGTGTGAATGATATGCCCCTCAAGCTGTTTGGCGGCATTTCGGATATCTTGTGCGGTTACGGCCATTATCTGTCTCCGGTCAAGGCGGCTGGTCAGAGCCAAAAGCATGGCCGCGGGGGGAGGCCAACAACGCAAAGGATCACATCAACAGCAATTGCGGCCAGACGTGACCATTCTGTATAAAGTCCTGATTTTACCGATCAAACACTGCTTTCGGTTCGTCTATTTTTGTAACATTTTCGCGATTTCAGGCGCAAAATAAGTCAATATTGCATCAGCGCCAGCGCGTTTGAATGATAGCATGGCCTCCATCACCACACGCTCGCGGTCAAGCCAGCCATTTTGTGCCGCGGCGCAGAGCATCGCATATTCGCCGGAAACCTGATAGGCGATGCACGGCACGCCGAATTCATGCTTGGCACGGCTCAACACGTCAAGATAGGGCATGCCCGGTTTGACGATAATCATATCTGCACCCTCGCCAAGATCGAGGGCGATTTCATGCATCGCCTCATCACTGTTGGCAGGGTCCATCTGATAGGTTGATTTGCCATCGCCGCCCAGCTTTGCCCCGGCTTTCACAGCATCGCGAAACGGACCATAAAAGCCAGATGCGTATTTAGCCGCGTAGGACATGATCTGCACATTATGGTGGCCAGCGTCATCAAGGGCTTGGCGAATGGCACCAACGCGGCCATCCATCATGTCAGACGGCGCGATGATGTCGCAACCTGCATCTGCCTGGCACACGGCCTGCTGGCACAGAATTTCGATTGTGGCGTCATTGACGATCTCGCCGTCACGCAACAAGCCATCATGACCATGATCGGTGAATGGATCGAGTGCGACATCGCAAATCACACCAATGTCCGGAACGGCGTCTTTGACGGCCTTGACGGCACGGCACACCAGATTATTTCCGTCAATGGCAAGTGATCCGTCCACATCCTTCAACGACTGATCAATAGAGGGAAAAATCGCGATAGCCGGTATGCCGAGATCATGTGCCTCCTGCGCCTGCGCAACCACGCCGTCAATTGAACGCCGAAATACGCCCGGCATGGAATCGACCGCTTCGGTTTTGTTGTCACCCTCAATCACGAAAAGCGGCCAGATCAGATCATTCACGCTGACCTGATTTTCGGCAACCATGCGGCGCGAAAAGCCCTTCATACGGTTCCGGCGCATACGCGTTGCTGGATATTCGCCTCTACTCATGTGATCTCCGATAAGCTAATCTGTGCCGAAATAACGCCCCTTCATACCTATCGTCAGGACTTTTAGCAATGCAGCAGGCACACATCCAGTTTTCCGTGGTAAACGGAACGGGTCTGATTTGCCTTGATAGACCAGATGCTCTCAATGCCCTGACGACAGACATGGTCACTTCATTGCGGGATCACATTCTTGCATGGCGTGACGATAGCACTATCGGTCACATTATCATCAAAGCATCCAGCCCGCGCGCGTTTTCTGCTGGTGGTGATGTTCGTCAGGCCTATGCCCATATCAAGGCTCAGGACAAAGACGCGCTGGCGCATTTTTTCAGATCGGAATATCTGGCCGCTCTTTCTGTTTATGAGTGTGGAAAACCTGTCATTGCGCTTGCCGACGGTCTGGTTATGGGCGGCGGTGCTGGCCTGACACAGTGCTGTTCACATGTGGTGATGAGTGAGGCAACCCGCTTTGCGATGCCGGAGGGTGCAATCGGCCTGTTTCCCGATGCCGGCGCCAGTATATTTCTGGGCCGATGCCCGCGTGCTGTGGCGCTGTATCTCGGTTTCACAGGCCGAATGATTGGCTCTGCCGATTGTTTGATGCTTGGATTGGCGCATTCGGTGACCAGATCGGATGACATGTCTGCCTTGACGGAAGCGCTCCTCCTTTGTGGGCCTGATCAAATTGATGATGTACTGACCAGATTCCAGCATGATCCGGGCAATGCGCACCTGCCGGTGATCCGTCCTTTGCTGGAACAGGTTTTTGCCGGTGACAACATCGCCGCCATGCTGGAACGTGCGGCTGACCTCGCGTTATTGCGGCCCGGTACCATTGCCGAGGATGTTCACAAGGCATTGCAGAAAAATTGTCCGATGACGATGAGCGTATTTCTTCGCCTCGTTGAAATGAGTGACGATCTGGGCGGCATTCCAGAAGCGTTGGAGCTGGATTTCAGGCTGGCTCTTGGCATGGCGTGGCGAGCGGATTTTGCCGAAGGGGTGCGGGCGGTGCTGATCGATAAAAGCAATGATGCGGCATGGCAACCGTCAACTGCCGAAAACGTCACCACAGAAATGGTCGATACGCTTTTTCAACAGAGCGACTTGCCGCCCTTGCGTTAAGCCTGTCCTGCCTCTAGATTGTCGCGCAGCGTCAACCCAAAAAACACCGGCTTCACGCGGGTGTTCAATGGCTGTCTGAAGGAAAATTTCATGCGCCTAAGCCAGTATTTTTTGCCAGTTCTCAAGGAAACCCCAAAGGAAGCCCAGATTGCATCGCACCGTTTGATGCTTCGGGCTGGCATGATTCAGCAATCAAGTGCCGGTATCTATTCATGGTTGCCCCTTGGCAAGAAGGTTCTCGACAAGATTGAGACAATTGTTCGCGAAGAGCAGGACCGGGCAGGGGCGCTTGAGATATTGATGCCAACGATCCAGCCGGCCGAGCTTTGGCAGGAATCGGGCCGTTATGACGATTATGGCGCCGAAATGCTTCGAATTCGCGACCGGCATGATCGTGACATGCTGTATGGACCGACAAATGAAGAGCAGGTTACTGATATTTTCCGCTCGCATGTTCGCAGCTATAAGTCACTGCCTTTGAACCTGTATCATATCCAGTGGAAATTCCGTGACGAGGTGCGGCCAAGGTTCGGGATCATGCGGGGGCGTGAGTTTCTGATGAAGGATGCCTATTCCTTTGATCTCGATGCGGCAGGTGCCCGCGTGGCCTACAACAAGATGTTTGTCGCCTATCTCAAAACATTCGCCCGGATGGGCCTTACGGCGATTCCGATGGAGGCTGAAACCGGCCCGATTGGCGGCGATATGAGTCATGAGTTCATTATTCTTGCCGAAACCGGTGAAAGCGGCGTCTTTTTCCACAAAGATTGGCTGAAGACAGATTTGGTTGCCGACATCGACTACAGTCAGGATCTGCAGCCAGTGGTGGATAAATTCACCTCACTTTACGCCCGCGCTGACGAAAAGCATGACCCGGAAAATTGTCCTATTCCAGAGGCCGATTTGATGACATTGCGGGGGATTGAAATTGGCCACATCTTCTATTTTGGCGAGAAATATTCATCAGCGATGGGAGCAACAGTAACCGGACCTGACGGCGTGTCCGTGCCTGTTCACATGGGATCATACGGCATCGGTGTGTCGCGCCTTGTTGGCGGGATTATCGAAGCCAGCCATGACGATAAAGGGATCATCTGGCCAGAATCCGTGGCGCCGTTCGGTGCTGCTGTCGTCAACCTCAAGCCGGGACATGACGAATGTGACGCCGCGGCAACTGATCTCTATGAGAAATTGGTAAAGGCAGGCAAGGATCCTTTGCTTGATGATCGTGATGAACGTCCGGGGGCAAAGCTTGCCGGAATGGATTTGATCGGTATCCCGTGGCAGATCGTTGTCGGGCCGCGTGGCATGCAAAATGGCGTGGTCGAGGTGAAACATCGCCAAACCGGTGAGACTGTCGAACTTTCGCCTGATTCAGCCCTTACCAAGGTTACGTCTGCGGACAGGTAAGTTAAAAATACCGCGACCTTTGGCTGGTTGCACATGGACGAGAGCAGGAGACGCATGCAGCTGTTTTTTTCGCCAGTAGAGAGGATGCTCGCCGCGCGATATGTGCGGTCTCGCCGGGCTGAGGGGTTCATCTCGGTCATTGCGTGGTTTTCCCTTGCCGGTATCACGCTGGGCGTTGCCACCCTGATCATTGTTATGTCGGTGATGAATGGATTTCGCGCCGAATTGATTGGTCGCATCCTTGGCCTGAATGGGCATGTGGCGGTTTACGCGGTGCAATCCAGCGGGATCAAGGATTTCGACAAGCTCGCCCTGTCATTGGCTGAGATGCCGACAGTGATCGCCGTTACCCCACAAATCGAGGGGCAGGCCATGGTCACAGCGAATGAGGTGAATGTCGGGGCGGTTATCCGTGGGGTGCGGTGGTCCGATTTGGCTGTGCGAAAGCCACTTTGGAATTCCTTGGATGAGGCTGAGATTGCCGGATTCCGTGACAAGGGCGGTGTTTTGATTGGCCGTGCGCTGTCCTTTAAATTGGGGTTGAAGCCGGGAGATGCACTCACCCTGACATCGGCAAAGGGTGAGGTGACGGCATTCGGCACATTGCCAAAGCGACAGCGTTTTGAGATTGCCGGTATCTTTGATGTTGGCATGCATGAGTATGATTCAAGCTTCGTCTTTATGCCGCTCGCCGTGGCCGGTGACTTCTTCGGACTTGGTGACAAAGCGTCCGGTTTGGAAATATACACAAGCGATCCGCAAAACATCTCCGGACTTCGTGAAATGATTGCGGCCGATCTGAAGCCGGGGTTAAGAGCTTTTGACTGGCTTGAGAGAAATCGAAGCTTTATCAATGCATTGCGCGTTGAACGTAATGTGATGTTTTTGATTTTGACACTGATTATTCTGGTCGCCGCGTTCAATATTGTTTCCTCGATGATCATGCTGGTTCGCTCAAAAAACGCAGACATTGCGGTGTTGCGCACGATGGGGGCAAGCGGTGGTTCGATCATGCGCATATTCCTCATGACGGGGGCGAGTATAGGCCTTGTGGGAACCGTTTCCGGCACCGTGCTTGGTTTGTTGTTTTGCTGGAAAATCGGATCGATCCAGCATTTTATTGAGCAATGGTCAGGCGCCGAGTTATTTGCCGCAGAAATTTACTTCTTATCGACTTTGCCTGCGAAAATCGATCCGAGTGAAGTCGGTCTGGTTATCGCTATGGCGGTTGGTTTGTCTTTTCTTGCCAGCCTCTATCCGGCGTGGCGGGCATCACGCATCGCCCCGGCGGAGGCATTGCGCTATGAATAGCGCGATTGCGGACAGGTAAAGCGATGACAGCAGATAAAACCATGCTTGAACTAAAGGATGTTCATCGTCATTTCCGGCAGGGAGATGGCAAGGTCGAGGTTCTGCGCGGCGCGTCATTATCGATTAAACAGGGCGAGATGGTCGCGCTTGTCGGTCCATCTGGATGTGGCAAATCAACATTGTTGAATGTCGCTGGGCTTTTGGAAAAACCAAACAAAGGTGACGTTTTCATTGAAGGCAAATCGACAGCTGCGCTCGGGCAACGTGCCTGTTGCAGATTACGGCGCAGCCACATAGGTTTCGTTTTTCAATTCCATCGCTTATTGCCGGAATTCTCGGCCTTGGAAAATGTGATGATACCGCAGATGCTGAACGGTCTTGCGCGCTCGGATGCGCATGACAGATCTGTGCAGCTTCTTGATATGGTGGGACTTGGCCACCGTGGTGATCACCGTCCGGCGGCCCTTTCAGGCGGCGAACAACAACGTGTGGCGATTGCCCGCGCAGTCGCCAACGCGCCGCATATCCTTTTGGCAGATGAGCCAACAGGCAATCTCGATCCGAATACAGCGGCTGAGGTGTTCGATAGTATTGAGGCGATCGTGCGTGCAACGCAGACAGCAGCCTTGATCGTGACACATAACAGCAAGCTTGCTTTGAAAATGGACCGCGCCCTGACAATTCGCGAGGGAACTGTTTCGTCATTTTAATGGCTTATTGGCCTTATGAACGAACTGGACGGATAACCCCACTCCATTTTTCAGGAATTGCGCCACCATCAACCTTGCTTGCGTTGGGGAATCGATTATCGTGTAGGTTATCCCACATGAAAATCGCCGGATCGCAATCATGCATGCCCCGTTTGTCCATCTTCGTCTTCATTCCGCCTATTCGCTTGCGGAATCAACGCTTCGCATAAAAAAGATCGCGGCGCTGGTGAGTGGTGACAGGCAACCGGCGGTGGCCATCACCGATACTAACAATATGTTTGGTGCGCTGGAATTCTCGCAAGCGATGATTGAGGTGGGTGTTCAACCCATTATCGGCACCCAGATGCTGTTTCTCGATGATGAGGGAAGCGGTGAGGTCGTATTGCTGGCGATGGATACGACAGGTTATGAGAACCTCTGTAAACTGCAATCAAAGGTCCTGCTTGAGGCTGAAGCAACAAGCGAGCCGTCTGCACATCTTGACCTGTTAAGTGCATTTTCTGATGGCCTGATTGTGCTGTCAGGCGGGGCCTTGTCCGGCTATGTTGGCGCGCCTGCATCTGATGGACGGGCGGCATTGGCCAAAAGCCGTCTGACGCGCCTGCAATCGATCTTTCCGGATCGCGTGTATGTAGAGCTTCAACGCCACGGCTTGCCTTCAGAAGCCAGTGCTGAGCCGGTGTTGCTCGACATTGCGCTGGAACTCAACCTGCCGTTGGTCGCGACAAATGATTGCCGGTTTGACGACCCGGACATGCAATTGCCGCATGACGCGTTGATCTGTATCGGTACCGGACGGAAAATATCAGAAGATGACCGCCTGCGGTTTACATCGGAGCATGGATTCAAAAGCGCGGCACAGATGGTGGCCCTGTTTGAGGATGTGCCCGAGGCGATCAGCAACAGCCTTGTGATTGCCCGCAAATGCTCGGTCATGGCAGAGAGCAGATCACCGATCCTGCCGGCTTTTACACGGGAAGAGGGGCGAAGCGAGGCAGAAGAGCTGGAGGTTCAGGCGCGTGCCGGACTGAAGGCACGTCTGCAACGCCACGTGTTTACACAAGATATGGACGAGGCTGCGCGCAAGGACGCATCCGCCGCCTATATAGAACGGCTTGAATTTGAGCTTCAGACAATCAATCAAATGGGATTTCCCGGATATTTCCTTATCGTTGCTGATTTTATTCAATGGGCCAAACAGCATGATATTCCGGTTGGTCCGGGACGGGGATCAGGTGCCGGATCGGTGGTGGCATGGGCATTATCAATCACCGACCTTGACCCATTGCGGTTTGGCCTGCTGTTTGAGCGGTTCCTGAACCCTGAGCGTGTCTCAATGCCTGATTTTGATATCGATTTCTGTCAGGACAGGCGCGAGGAGGTCATTGATTACGTTCAGCAGAAATATGGCAATGATCGCGTTGCGCAGATCATAACCTTCGGATCGTTGCAGGCCCGTGCCGCGCTTCGTGATGTAGGGCGCGTTCTTGAAATGCCCTATCCGCAGGTGGACCGGATTGCCAAGCTAATACCAAGCAATCCTGCCAACCCAACGACAATTGCTAAAGCGTTAGAGACCGAAGAGGAGTTAAGAGAGCAACGAAGAAGCGATGAACAGGTATCTGATCTTATTGATATTTCAATGAAGATTGAGGGGCTGTACAGACACGCCTCGACGCATGCCGCCGGTCTGGTTATTGGTGACCGTCCGCTTGCCGAGTTGGTTCCGCTGTATCGTGATCCGCGCTCTGATATGCCTGTTACCCAGTTCAACATGAAATGGGTGGAAAAGGCTGGTCTGGTCAAATTTGATTTTCTAGGCCTGAAAACACTGACTGTACTGCAAAGAACCGTTGAGTTTATCGCCAAGCGTGGAATTAACATCGACCTTGCGGATATTCCGCTCGATGACAAACCGACCTTCGAGATGCTTTCACATGGTGACACCGTTGGCGTGTTCCAGCTTGAATCAAGCGGTATGCGTGATGTCCTTCGCGGGCTGAAACCGGACAGGTTCGAGGATATTATCGCCGTTGTGGCGCTGTATCGTCCCGGACCAATGGAGAACATCAAGGATTATGTTACCCGCAAGCATGATCCGTCAAAAATTTCCTATATGCACCCGAACCTTGAGCCTGTTCTGGCGGAAACGTACGGAATCATGATCTATCAAGAGCAGGTGCAGCAGGCGGCGCGTGTCCTTGCGGGGTATACGCTGGGTGGGGCCGATATTTTGCGCCGCGCCATGGGTAAAAAGATCAAAGCCGAAATGGATGAACAGCGGCAGATTTTTACAGCTGGTGCAACGCAAAATGGGCTGAGTGAGCAACTTGCTTCTGATGTTTTTGACCAAATTTCTGCCTTTGCTGGCTATGGCTTTAACAAATCGCACGCAGCGGCCTATGCGCTGGTGTCTTATCAGACCGCCTATTTCAAAGCGAACTATCCGGTTGAATTTCTCGCCGCTTCGATGGCGCTCGATGCCGGAAGCACAGAGAAGCTGGCGGTATTCAGGCAGGAATGCCAACAAAAAGGCATTACTGTTCTGCCGCCTGATGTGAACACCTCGGGTGCAAGCTTTCGTGTTGAGGCACTTCATCAGCCGGAAAATATGGGATCTAATGGAGATGGTGAAGAATCTGGAGATCATGCCAATTTGGCAATCCGATATGCCCTTGGTGCGGTGAAAAATGTGGGCACAGAGGCAATGTCGCGTCTTGTTGAGGCCCGTGAAGAGGGGGGGCGGTTCACCTCTCTCCTCGATTTTCTGAAACGCATGCCGCGCGAAGTAAGCAACCGTCGCCAGATGGAGAGCCTTGTGCGTACCGGAGCCTTTGATCAGCTACATGCAAATCGGGCCGAATTGCTATTGAACATAGACCGGGTGCTGGCACATGCCGAAAGTCTCCGCCGTGAGGCTGAGTCCAGTCAGGATAATCTGTTCGGCGGCGGTGATGCGGCGATTGACGAGGTTCATCTCCAACCTTGCGAGGATTGGGCGGCGATGGATCGATTGAAGGAGGAGTTTGACGCCCTCGGCCTGTATTTGTCGGCGCATCCACTCGACAGCTATGCCAATCAGCTTGGCCGGTTGCGTGTTATTACCTCGGCAGAGCTTGGCGAAATGGCAGAAAGAGGCCAGCTTCAAGCACGGGTGAACCTTGCGGGCTCGGTAACGGCAAAGCAAGTGCGCGTGTCGCAACGCGGAAATAAATTCGCTTTTGTGCAATTCACTGATCAATCAGGTGTTTTTGAAGTTACCTTTTTCGCTGACATTCTGGCTGAGAGTAATGAGCTTCTCGACAGTGAAAGGCCCTTGCTTGTGGCGGCCAATTTCAAGCTTGAGGAAAACGGGCCACGCCTGCTTGCCGCAAAGGGGCAGGCACTCGATGATGCAATTGCCGCATGGCATGGTGGTGTCGGGATATGGCTGGATGACGAGAAATCTTTGGAATCAGTGAGAGACTTGCTTCATCAAGACGGTCCCGGACGTGCCGAAGTGAGGCTCAATCTGCAGGTGGATGAGCATGATGTCTCGATTGCCCTGCCTGGCCGGTTCAAACTGAGTGGTGAGTTTCGCCAAAGCCTGCGTCGGGTTGCCGGAATTGCCGATGTGCGTGATCTTTAACCATCACTGACCAAATGCCTGTCACCCAGATTTATTCCTTGTGGGGGCTTGCGTTTTTGCAGGCTGTCGGGTAAACCCACAGCCAATTCACACGTGAGGGTCGGTGTCCATGGCAAACTCCATGGGTTGCACCATCCGGTGAGGGCAGTTGCCTTTCATTATCCCTTACGGAGGTTTAACCGGAGAACAGGAGTGTAAAACATGGCTCTCCCTACATTTACTATGCGTCAGATGCTCGAAGCTGGCGTTCAT
>Ga0181592_10004044_pt1 | contig 12149 bp, 14 predicted proteins | sample 071ome_20_FD_133755 | JGI IMG/M metagenome (GOLD analysis project Ga0181592, IMG submission 133755) | Coastal salt marsh microbial communities from the Groves Creek Marsh, Skidaway Island, Georgia - 071412BT metaG (megahit assembly) | ecosystem: Environmental > Aquatic > Marine > Intertidal...
AGACCAAAGGACTCAGAAGTGTCAGTAATGTCAACGTCACTGCTACCATAACCAGAACGAGTGGTCTGGGTGGCAGATACGATAGGGACCTTGGCTTCGACAGCCAACCCTCTAAGCTCCTCTGCAATTGACTTAACAAGAGTATAGGAATTAATATTGGCAGCCCCTTTGTAACGCGAAGAGGCGCAAATATTAAGATAGTCCACAAAAACAATGTCAGGTTTGAAAGACTTCTTAAGTGCGAGATCGTTAAATAGTGCCCTAAAGTGTCCAACATGAGCAGATGCCGTGGGATATTCCTTGACAATTAACTTGCCTTGGGTCTTCTGTGCAATCTTATTTACCTTGTTCTCGAACATCATCTTTGGCAACTGTGCGAGATCCTGAATATTAACGTTCAAAAGATTAGCATCGATACGTTCAGCAATCTTCTCCTCTGCCATCTCCATAGTGATGTACAAGACGTTCCTACCCTGAAGAAGACATGCGCTAGCCATGTGACACATGAACAGAGACTTACCAACACCAGTGCCAGCAAGAGCAATGTTCAGAGTCTTTGCAGGTAGACCACCTTTGGTGATCTTGTTGAGCATCTCAATATCAAAAGGAATCTTAGACTCTACCTTATGATAACTATCATAACGTTCAGAATAGTCCTCAATGTAATCGTGTCCAATATGATTATCAAACGATACCGCGAGAGCATCACTCAAGATGCTAGGGATTGCCTCTGGTCCCTTAAGACTATCCTTGCCATCTGCAATCTTGATAGACTCCATCAGCGCAAGATAAATGGCACGTTCTTTACACCACTTTTCAGTAGTGTCTAATGCCCATTGCAGATCAGATTTTTCATCATCGATACTCTTAATATACTCCAGAAGACCCTTGTACTGGTCGTCTGAAATATTACTAAGGTTCCCTGCTTCAATCTCCAAAGCCTCCTTAGAAGGAGTGGCATTGTAGTCAGTGAAATACTTCAGAATAATCTGGAACAGATTCCTTTCACCAGAATCATTGAAGTATTCAGACTTTATGAAAGGAAGCGATTTTCTTAGATACTCCTCATCATTCAGGAGATTCTTCAGAACCAGATTCTCTACTGTCATTCTCAGTTACTACAAACGTGAACATCAAAGTTATTCTCTCCTCGTTAGATTGATTCTTCGGAGAAGATGTATGCAGGTAAGAAGGATAGATAACTAGATCCCCTTCTTTCACCCAGACCCCAGAGACGGGATCCATTTCATCAGATTTAAGATCTGGTCTCAAACAGTTTAGCAGATCGTAGGACGGATGGTAGTACAGATCTGCTTGGTGACGTGTTTCGTCATACTTTACATAGTGGACCGCGCTATAGTGTCCAGGAAGACTACAATCTCTATCAAGCTGATCACCAGAACCAAGAACAACCAAACGTACATTTGTTATCGTTGCACTCCCATCAGGATTTACTTCTTCCAAGAACTCTTGCAATACATCTGAGTACAGAGATAGCAAACTTTCTACGGACTTATTATATAGAGTAAATGGTCGGGGTTGTTCAAACTTAAACTTGGAATACAAGTCAGAAATACTTTGCTTAATCTCATTATCAAATTCGACAAAGTATTTCCTAGCAACAGAAGGAAACAATACTGTCTTCATTTATCAGCTCCATACTTGAACTCCTGACCTGCTGCCCAATCAATCTGTTCCATTATTTCGGGGGTGAAATATTTCTCGGGATCAGCAAGAATAACAGAAGGATAAACAGAGGATTCCCCAACAACGACACGATTGCCTTTGCGCTGGAATACTCCGTACTTCTCACCCAACTCCAGTAGTCCATAATACTTATCAAGTCCCCTTGAGTCATAGAACAACCTCGTTTCTACTCTAGAATTTTCTTTAGTAAGACGGGACTTGGCAGCAGTAGCTTTGATGATATTACCAACTACTTCTTTACCATCCTTCTCTTTAGACTTGGACAAATAGATGATAGTGCTAGCAGCATACTTGAGACCAGAACCACCACCCATCTCCTTGGTGGGAACGTAAGCACCGACGACATCGTAGGTGTGATTAGTCACAAGCATAGGAACACCTGCCTTGCCCAACTTGAGAGTCAGCACACGGAAGATAGACTTGACAACCTGAGCACGAGTCATGTCACGAGTCTCTTTGCCTGCCTCAGAGTCTTCAATCTCCTTGGTGGTAGAGAGCATACCCAGAGAGTCGAGCACAAACATCAGAGGTTTGCGATCATCTTTCTTTTGCTCCAGATACTTATCGAGGATACGAATCGCTTGGGTACGAAACTCCTGAACAGTGGTAATGGGAACCAACATCATGCGAGAGCTATCAATGCCTCGCTCCTCAATCATCGATTTTGAGATTGCTGATTCAGATTCAAAGTAGATAACACCTGCTTCTGGGTCGTTGGCAAGGAAACTTTGAACCATGCCCAAGCAGAAGAAGGTCTTTCCAGTGGAAGATTCCCCTGCGATTGCGGTGATCTTATTAGAAGGAATGCCGCCGTAAATAGAACCGCTAACGAGAGCGTTGAATATGTAAGAGCCGCTATCCACATAGCCGCCGATGTCTCCGACTGATCCTTCTGCGAGGATTCCTGCATACTCATTGTCAATTTCCTTTACGATATCCTGTAAAAAATTCATGAAAATAAAAACTCAAGATTGGACACTTTCTCTGTCTTCCATCCTATCACGTCGAGAATGATCTGTAAAGGATCTAGGAAGGCTTTTTTAAATTGAGCGTCACGATCAATGCTGTTCTCCAGTTCCAGTTCCGTAGGGAACGTGTTGAGGAACGAAACAACATTCTCATTGATTTTATTTGGACGCCGTAGATATAGAAACTTGATCTTCTCACCTTCTTGAATCAGTGGATATTTGTATTCAAGTTTCTTTTTAGAGACATAAAAATTATATAGCAACGCGCCACGAACATGTATAGGGGTGCCCTTTGAATACACGGTTGCATGGGACTTGAACTTTGATAGTCCATTGACCGACCTCGGAAACGCAACATCTTCGGGCGGTAACGAATTGAATTCATCCCTGAAACTATCTATGTAAGATATAAGGTCTTCTTCAGTTTTCGACATGATAATTGTCAGGGCTTCCTTAATTGCCTTGCGACAAGGGGCAGGAGTGGAAGATTTGACTGCCTCAATACCCATCATTTTGAGTTTAGGTTGGGCATAGCGAACACCTTCGCTGTCCCACACATTCAAGATGTAGCGTTTCTTGGCAGTCCAAATACCACGGTCGGCAATGTTCTCACGCTTCATGAACATCTTCTGTTCATAGGCGTTTGCGTACTGGGCTAACTCTTCGTATGATTTTGTGATGAAGGGTTCGATTTGATTTTGACAGGCATCATCGAGAAACTTGACAATCCTCTCTTTAGGAACATCTTGTACATCAAATACGCGATTAACGAGTACATCAAGACAGAGATAGATGCTGTCAGTATCACTGGCAATAACATAATCCTGGTTCTCCGTTTTAAGTAATTTGTTTAGATACTGGTTCATTTTGTTTTCGATCCAGCGAATCGACACCTGACCAGACAAGGTGATTGCCTCAGCATTAGCGAGGTTATAGTAGCGGAAGTATTGGTTACCGATGGCACCATAAGCACTGTTCAGTTGGATCTTACGAGCCATCTGAATGTTGTTGTACTTGCTGATTGCCTTCTCGATTTCCTTGGAAGGATTCTTCTCATACTCCTGCTTGGCAGCGAGCATCAGCTTCTTAGACTGAACACGTTCATCATAGATCTTCTGCATCATTTCGGGCAGGAATCCATGCACATCTTTGCGGTACTGTGAACCATTGGCACACAAGCAGTACCTAGGATCAGGGTCAACCTCTTGATTCAGGATCCTTTCAACAGTTGCATAGGGATGCCTCTGTTGAACAAGGGTCTCTGGCGAGATGTTGTACTGCATAATAAGATGAGGGTAGAGAGAGTTAAGGTCAAAAGACACAACCCAATCATACCTTCCAGGAATCGGTTCCTTGACGTATGCTCCTGCGTATTTTTCACTCTTGTCGCTGCGTTTTGCGGGAGGAACTACTAGATTTTTATCCCTCAAGAAATTATATATGAGAGTATCCCACATTCGTACTTGAAAGTACACATCTTTCAAGTTGACCTTAGCGTCATATGCAAGGGCAATAGCAAGCTCAACCAGTTTCATCTTTTCCTCAAGGCGCAAAACAAGTTCCACGTCCTTGATGTTGTAGTCAATGAACTTCTGCCAGTCACGAGTGTAGAACTCCTTAAAGTTCTCAAACTCACTGTGATCCAACTTCTTCTCACCGAGTTCTACATTTGCAATGTGATCAAGGCGATAGGATTCTTGGTTGGTGTAGGTGAACTTCTTGTAGAGATCCAGATAGTCCAGCACATTAATACCATAGATGTTGTAGATGATCTGCTGACGACCCTTGATCTCCATATCCTCGCGGTGGACAATCCTCCACGGGGATATATGCTTCATCCTCTTCTCCCCAAACAGACGTTCCAAACGTCCGCAAATGTACGGGATATCATACAACTCCACGTTCCATCCCGTAAGCACATCTGGAAACGAAGTTCCCCAATAAGCCAGGAAAGACTCAAGAAGATGTTCCTCATCGTCGCAAAAGATATACTCAACATCCTTACGAGAATTGTCGTATGGACGTGTCCCCCATACTTTAATCTTCTTCGTTGAATAGTCTTGTACTGTAATCGAAAGAAGCGGTTCCGCGCACTCCTGCACGTTAGGGAAGCCATTTTCACATGCCACCTCAATATCAAGAGACGTAATCTTAAGAGTCTTGATATTGTAATCAACTTCACCAGGAAACTCTTCCGAGATGAATTGATAGAGATATCTGTCATACCCATGAACATCGAAACCGTCTACATCACGATACCGTTCAATGAACTGCCGTGCTTCACGAACAGATTCAAAACGAACAGGTTTAGCATAGCGACCATCAAGAGTTCTGTGCTTGGTCTTTTTATCAGTAGTGACAAAAAGGGTCGGTGAGAACTTCACTTGCCTTTGGATTCGCTCAAGAAGACCGCCAGGTCCCTCTTCATATCCAAGGTAGAGAAGGTCGTCACCGACCAGTTGAACATTGGTGTAGAAACTCATTTAGTCACTGACTCATACTTTTTACGGATCTCATCCGTAGGTTCTACTATTGTAGCAAGCGTTTCGGAATAAAGCAAGATGTCCTGGTCCACTGTCCAAAGTGGCCAAGGACTCAGGGTTCCATCATCCTTTACCTGATATGGCTCTTGCAAATGGCAAGCTGGTTCTTCGTCCAGTTGCTCAACTCTCGATACTAGATGCGTCCCGTTCTTCAGAACTACAATCATCACTTCCATCTTCATCTCCCATTAATTTTTCTGCTTCTTCAAATAATTTATCCATATCCAAATCACCAACTTCTCCAGCAATCATGCTCTCATGCTCTTTGAAGTTCTTCTCATAGTTCTGTTCAGAGATGGCAGATAAGTATTGATTTGCAATACTATCTAGAGGATCGTATGCAGTTAATACATGATGACCAGGGAGGAAAAAATCTCTATCTTTACTCAGTGGTGCCCAGGGAAACCAATGGAGTTGATATCCCTGATCCCTATTAAAAACAATTCCACCATCAACATCGGAAACAATTTCCAACCTAAATGGTTTGTGCATATGATATCCGATAGGTTGTTTTGTATCGGGATCATACATCTCACGAACTTCGGTGATTACTTCTTCACCAGATTTCAACAATAAAAGTTTTACACTCATTCGACATCACCAGTCATCTTACCAACGTTTTGAATGTAAGTCTCACGAAGACTTGGTTGTGGCTCCATAATGGTAACCACATAATTGGGATTGATTGCAATTTGAGTATCAGTTGTCAAAGGATTCCATGGTTGATAGTAAACTTTAACATCTGGATCCATTACAATCCCAGTTCCCTCAAGTTTGGGATTATCATACTCAATTTTATATGGGTAGTTAAAGACCCAAGCTTGACGTTCTCCAGTGTCCTTATGAACTGCCTCTTGGAGATCAGCGATGACGCTATCACCATTCATGAGAACTACAACTTTAACTCTTTCTGCGTTAACCATACCTAAGAATACTTTTATATAAGATTATAAAAGGGTCCCCGACCTTTGTCAAGGACCCAGCGATTATTTAGGTTTTGATTTCAAAGACCTTAAGCTGTTGATGTTCTGGAATAACCTTTTGAAGATTGATCGTTAACAATCCATTTCTGAATGTAACTTCACTAACTTCAACATCATCAGATAAGTTGAATCCTCTAGCGAAGGTTCTCGTCGCAACACCACGGTGCATGTACTCCTCTTCCTTGGTGTCCTTCGCTGCCTTGGAACTGATTAGTAGGACGTTTGTCTCCAACGTGACTTCAATCTCATCCTTATCCCAACCAGCAAGTGCCATCTCAATACGCCACTTAATATTCGATTCTTTCACGATATTGTAGGGTGGGTATTGACCTCCTGGGTGATTGTGACCATATGAATACAGTCTGTAAATCACATCGTCCAATCCGACACTGTATCTGTTTACAGCATCAAAAATTTTATCGACATCCTTCGATGTCCATTTGGTAATGTCCATTTGTACTTCTCCTTTAAAAGCGAGACTAGATTGTGAGGACCCTTACGGCATCCACAATTATATATCAAAAAAGACAAAAAAGTGGGGGTCGTGAAACCCCCACAAAAGTAGCGTATATTCCGTATGTAGCGTGTCGCGCACGAAAAGCGACAGAACTATTTAGGTGACCAAAGCTTAGGATTGACTCTACCTTCGGTCTGTTTCATAGAAATAACACTTCGGTACTTATCCCAATAGTGATCAAAGATTTCCACTTTCTTAGAAGAGATGGCAATATCATACTTGACTATACCATCATCTTCATATGCTATTAGGTATGCAGTGCAGGGAAGACTTCTGTCATCCGCCGCAGTTGGATCACAATCTCTATGAACTATTATAATCTTCACTCTGCTTTCTTTTTACCAATGTTATACTTACTTTCAAGTGTCCAATCACCTTTCTCTTTATAAGAAAGAACTTTGATTTGACTGAGAGGAGCTACATCTGCAACTGTCTCTTTGAGAGCGATAGTAATCAATCCCCAATCCGAAAGGAGCTGGATGATTCTATTCCTACGCTGCACATCGTTAGTGCTGAGGTTTGCTTTCTTACCATCAAGAGCAAACAACTCTTTGAAGTGAACGATGTAATACTTACCTTGCTTGTGAAGAATGTGACAAGACTGGTATAGTTTCTTTTCCTTGCGAGATGCCACACCGATCCTGGTCAGTGTTTCACGAACCTTTAGGAAATCATCTGGTTCGTTCAGTGATACTTCCACCATCGCATCGGCAGTCCACTGAACTTCCTGATCAGAGATCGCCATCATCTTTTTCCTCCCATGTCATTTTTAGATCTAATAAAGTCAAGTTGTTCTTTAGTTAGAAGATTGAGAGCGATCTTAGCTTTTTCGTTACTATAACCATAGTATCGTTTTACATGCTCTAGATCGTCAATTTTTTCTTTCTTCAACCAAGGTGAGAAACGTTTGCGTTTCCTTACGATATTTATATAGAAATCGTACTGCATTTTCTTGTCGAGATGATGACTCTTGTTCATCTCATTTGAAAAAAGAATCGTGTCAATAAATCCAGAAAGACACTTGTTAATAATATATGGAGGATACTCACCAGAAATCTCGGGGGTTTCATCCAAAAGATTTTCCTTTGTTTGGTTGATACTATTCAACCATTCTTTCAGTTCAACTTTCATCAGTGGAAAACACGAGTAGGTCCAGTCACTCCAGTTCCGCTGCTATTGATCTGATAGATAGCCACAGAACCAGATTTCAATGTAATGTGAATCTCATTTCCATTGATGATTGCATGTTGGGAGTTTGGACAGAATGTACACAGAACTCCCCTTCGAGTGTGATATAAACTACAGTACCCACTAGGGAGTACACGAACCCCTAAACTTCCCATAATTAGTTAAAATCAATTCACGACGTTCTTTTTGATCCGACATGTATGTACCTGTGGATCTCATAGTATAAGTGTGATCATAATCATACTGACACCACTCAAGAAATCTCTCACAGATATCTGGATGGTTGTTGTAGGAAATCATGACATTGCAAAGCCAGGAATCCATCTCGTCAGCAAATCGGGCATGATCAAAACCCTTGTGCATGTTTCCTTTGTTCCCATACAAAACATCTTTGATGTCATACGGAGGATCTGCATAAACAAAAGTCAGAGTATCATCTGACTTAAGTGTCTCGTAAGAGTAGTTGGTTATTTTCCACCTTGAGATGAGTTTGGAATACTCTGGGAGTTTTTCAATTCCTCGCACTGTATAGTTGTTTTGACTTGCGAGTTTGGAGAAGGAGGAAGACTCAGTAAGACCACTGAAAGAGCACTTGTTAACAACAAAAAAAGCGCAAGCTCGGTTGAAGTTATCTTCCGTTCCGTCATTTAGAATCTCCTTACATTTCAAGAAAAGATCTCGTGCTTGATCTACCGTGGAGTTTTCTGTCTTCCACGATAGCAGTTGCTTTGACATATCTTCTCCAAACATCTGAAGATTCTGCCAGAAGTTTACCAGAGGTTCATACAAATCATTCACCCAGATGGGAACGTCCTCTGGAAGACGTTTAGTCATCTCAATGGCAACACTACCACCACCAAGAAACGGTTCACGATACTCAGTAATCTCCCGAGATGGAAGATACTTCATGAGTTTTACGGTTGCACGAGACTTACCACCTGGATACCTAAGAGGTGTTTTAAGAGATTTCATTTAAATTGACACTCACACATAATTTCTGTAAGAGCAGCAAGAAGATTGATCTCTTGATCAGCTACAAAAGCGGACTGATATTGATATTTTGCAATCACTAATACTGCCTGTGGGATGCTCTGAGGTTGCAGAGATTCATAGAGACCATCATAGATAGTCCTAAGAATAGCGTTAGGCTCATTATCAAGATTAGCATTTACCCACTTCCTTGTCAAGGTAAATTCTTTATTCTTGAGAGCATCAATAAGTTCACCGAGTTTTACTTCACTCAGCGCCGCCAGAATGCCAGTGTCGATTGTCCCCGAGGAGGAGTAGCGTTGGAGTTCGTTGAGAACCCTTCGGAAGTCAGGGAAGTGTTTTTGGATAACTTCTGCTGCAACCTTCGGATCATACGATACGCCCTCGCTCTCAAGTATAGCCCTGACACGGTTGAAAAATTCTCCTGCCAATTGGACTTTCTGCTTTCCTTTGATTCCAAAGTCAACAACACTGCACCTTGAGTGGAGGGGAGCAATGATCTTGTTCTTGTAGTTGCAGGTAAAGATGAAACGGCAATTGCCAGCAAATTCCTCAATAGACGCCCGTAGGAGGAGTTGAACGTCGTGCGTTGTGTTGTCTGCCTCATCAATGATAATGACCTTGTGTTTAGCAGACGACGTAAGTGAGACGGTCGAAGCGAATTGTTTCGCATTGTTTCGGACAGTATCAAGGAATCGACCTTCGTCGGATCCATTAATGACATAATAATCTACTCCAAGTTCATGACATAGTGCTTTGGCAACAGTGGTCTTACCAATGCCAGCAGTGCCACACAGAAGAAGGTTGGGGATCTCCCCAGTATTAACAAAAGCTTGGAATGCATCTTTAGTCTCCTTAGGGAGAATACATTCCTCAATGGTTTTGGGTCGATACTTTTCAACCCAAAGAAAATCATCCTTCATACTTAGAATCGGGTTCAAGTGCAATCAAATATTCAAGGTCCAGACTCTCATGTCTGAACAAAGATGCATTCTGCTTACTAACAATAACAGAGTAGTCACCAGGAAGAAGCTTCAGAGTTTCTACTTTGAAGTTGAAACAGAAGTTAGCATCAGTTTTGCCAACGTTAACTGCATAACTATTGGAGGTATCATTCTTCTTGTCCCGAACAACAAGATCGATCTTACTGCCATCACCAACAACGGAGAGATCTTCGACACCATAGATAGCAGCTGCCTTGGTGATATTAGAAAGATCAGACTCGGAGACCAAGAAGCAAACATCTTTGGAGGGAAGTTCTACCTTCTTGTCTGGAGGGGTTGTGATTACTGAGGGGTCAGTGAAGAAGTACCGAGTTTTATTTCTAGAATCTTTAATGGTAAGATAGCTCTCATGAGAGAAATCAAACTCAGGATCTTTGAAAAGAGTGAGTGCCATCAGAAACTCACTCAGATCATAGATAGCAAAATCCTTGGGGAAGTTTTCTTCAACAACAGTACGACCCAGAATATTCTTTTGGATGGAAAGGGTCGAAAGAGAGTTGCCCTTCTTAAAGCAGATCGACTGATTGATGGTTGAAAAGTTTTTCAGAATGCCGAGAGTGCTTTTAGAAAGTTTCATAGGTGTCACGATTAGCGTTTTTATCATTAAAGTGCAGAAGGAGAACAGCATAGTGCAGGACCTTCATAATGTCCATGCGAGCTGTGCCCTTCTTATCATAGCGAGAAGCATACTTCAGAATATTGCTGCGGCAGAAAGCTTCTCCATCGCCACATGCTTCAATAAGGTCTAGGGTTTGAATTGCATCATCACCAGCGGAATAGTGCTGACGATAAGTGTTACGAATATATTCAAGAAGTTCCTTTACAATCTTATCCTCTTCGTACTTATACTTCAAAGGACTGCCAGAAGAGATGTTAACATTACCAGTGATGTTAACGCTGCTCCCACTAGCATAATCAACAACGGGGTCACGATCATAGTTCAGAACAATTTTGTCTTCTTCCATAACATCATACAACAGGGACCAAGAGTTAGTCATAACAAAATAAAAATTCGTTAACGAGAGATTCGGCTTTTTCTTTACCGAACTTGCTGGAAAGATAACCACCAACGGGATCAAGTTCTTTCATGTACTTGTCAAAGTCGGAATAGACTGTGGTATCGGTTCCAGTTGGACAACTACATTCTACCATATCCTTGAAGGCAGTCAAGTATTTCCCAAACATGTCAAGGTGATCATTGACTTCGGACATGGTGCATTTAGCAACATAAACATTTTCAGAGAAATGATTACCAGGCTCAAAGAATCTGAATGTACCTTCTGCTTTGGGAAGATCTGGATGAGAGAACAGATAGTTCTCTACTGGATGCTGGAAGTCAAATACAAGGATTACTTTTTTATCAAAGAATCCCATCAAATCCATACCGAAACAGGGTAGATTCTCACCTGTCTTTGGATATATGATGTTATTGTAGATGCAAGACTTGTTGTCCCAGATCTCAACTTCCCTGGACTTGAGAACATATTTGTTGTTATAGATCTTGGCGGAAAGGGAGGTGCCTTTGTCCTCCCAGTCTGCCCAGTCACAAATGTTCTCGAAGTCGGGGAAGGTATTAAAAAGGAGCTTCTTGTACTCCGCCCACAAATTCAACATCGGCGTCTACCTTGTCATAAAGTTCTTGAAATGCCTGCTTCGTATCAGCATCGAAGCGACTGATGCAGGTCTGAATTGCCTTTGCCTTGTCACCGAAGATGCTGTAGGCACGAACGATGTGAACAAGACGACGGGTGCTGATGATCTCATCAATACCACCATCATAGAAGGTCTTGCGGATGATGTCAGCCCAGTCTACCAGACGCTTGCAGAAGTCACGGTCTTCCAACTGCAGGTCCAGAGAAATACCCTCAAGAATACGCTGCTCGATCTTAGGAGAAGGATACTCTTGCTCAAACGTCACAGGGAAACGCTCAAGGAACGCTTCGTTGAGGACGTTGGTGCCGATGAAGCGACCATCATCAGAACCCTTTCCTTTAGTGTTAGCAGTAGCAACCACGTTGAAACCAGCAGCAGGACGGACATACTTACCAATTTTTTTGAGGAACACACCCTTGCCTTCAAGGATAGACTGAAGGCAAAGGATCTTGTTGGATGCCAGGTCTACTTCATCTAGAAGCAGCACAGCTCCGCGTTGAAGAGCCTCCACGACGGGTCCATTGTGCCAGACAGTTTCGCCATTAACAAGACGGAACCCACCAATAAGATCATCCTCGTCAGTCTCAATGGTAATG